>Ga0315279_10000816_pt1 | contig 56625 bp, 60 predicted proteins | sample YL17G06_20_MG_FD_203694 | JGI IMG/M metagenome (GOLD analysis project Ga0315279, IMG submission 203694) | Sediment microbial communities from Yellowstone Lake, YNP, Wyoming, USA - YL17G06_20 | ecosystem: Environmental > Aquatic > Freshwater > Lake > Sediment | place: USA: Wyoming | collected... | reverse complement strand
GCGCGTCCTTCGTGAAGCCGGAAGACGTGACTATCACTCCGAAATCTGCTCTGACCAGCTGCAGCGCGGACCCGAAGTCCCTAACCGTGTCCGAGCCCACCTTTGTGTTGATGTAGCGCTTGCATTGCGCCGCGTATTTGAGCATGTGGCCGAGCTCGTCCTTGCGGCTAGCTATGACGTCAATGCCCTTGTCCGCGGTTGCCGGCGTGAGCTCCACCGACGTGTACCCCATCTTCGTGAACAGCCTGGCGACGAGCTCCTCGAACCCCCTGTCCGTGAAGGAATCCCATCTCAGAATCCCACCTCATGTTTGTTAGTCACTCTGGCACCCGCGAATTTGTTGGGCTGCTGGGTTAGCTCCCGCCTTGCATGAGCGCCCATGGGCCGAGTGCCCACCAAGCGCCGGTTTGCCCATTTTCTACGGTGATCCCAAACTCTTCAACCACGCTTTGAACCGTGTTGTCGCTGTTGAGCCTGTAAAGGCCGGCGAAGATCTGCGCGTCGATGTTTTTTGCCGGCGTTGGATAAACTAATGCATAGGTTGGAATCAATGCACTCTCTCCTGGTAACCCAGCGTCCCTCAATGTCAGCCGGTCTGCCATATCCGTTGGGATTTCCCACCAAATCCGAATTTCTAAAATTTCTCCAGGGTAAAGAAGATCTACCTCCTTAAAAACAAACTTTGGCCCCGCAACTGAAGAAGCATGCCCTATATCCATACTGGGTACGGCAGTCCTTGGTGGAACAAGCTGCAATACCGTCGGGACCTGAACCTCAATCACGATTCCATTGTCCGTCAAAGCAGAAAGAGTACCATATCCATCTTTGAAGAATCCAGTCACACCCTCATTTTCAACATTCGGGTCCGGCAAATTTATTGTAACGTTCTCTAGCGGCCCGTTGTCCTCCGTCCCTTTGAGCCAGAAGTAAGCCTGCGAGAAAAAGCGCACCGCGCCTCGGCCATTGCTAAACCATTCCCAGGGCCTGAGCGCAACCACGGCGCCCGTTGCCACCAAGATTACTACCAACGCAACCACCAGCACTACAGGAGATTTGGATTTTGTCATCGTTTTTGCCATCGTAATATCTTATCTCTCTGTATTTATTTGACTTTGAAGAGTGCGCGAATGACAGCCGACGCGACATTCACGGCAGCCGATATGCTGGGGCTCTTGGAAACTGCGGCGCTGGCCACAGGTTTTACCACGTCATTGATTTTGGGGGCAGACAGAGGAACTATGTTCGGCGCGGAGTTTACCGTGGTTTTGGCCGCATTTACAACTGTTGTTACGGTGTTGGCAACGGCGGGGGCGGGGGAGGATTGGCTCGCGCTCCTGCTTACGGAGTTCATGGCACTTGAAACTGTGTTTACTACTTGTGACACTACATTCACGACAGCATTAACAGTCGATGCAACAGCGTTGCTAACGCCTTGCCCTATCTGATTCAAGAGTCGTGCCCCAGCAGACTGTCTCTGTTCCTCCTGATAAACGATGTATGGCGCGTTCGGAACCGTCACGCCGTTAACATTCGTCATTGAATACCCAGTCCCAGTGTAAACGTCCGGCCTAACGGCAAACGCGTTTGTAATTTGGCCCCTGGGACCCGAGCTGTCGTCCACCAAAACATAGCTCTGTGCGCCTCCTCCTTCAAGATGGGTCTGCTCTTCCACCTGGAGCTCCACGCTGTCCGACCTGCTGGCCCCGCCGTACGTCGCAGTGACAGTCAAAGTGTACGTGCCTTTGGGCGTGGTGGCGGTCGTGGTTATGCCAAGAGATGTGACCGCCTGCCCGCCTGCCGGGACATTCATGCTCAACGGGAAGGAGCAACCCGTACCGCTCGGCGCCCCGGAAACGCCCAACCCGACGCTGCCCAAGAAGCCGTTCAATGACCTGACCGTGATTGTGAAGCTGGTCGACCTCTGGACGCGCTTCGTAACCGGAAGCATCGGGGTCCCGCTCACGTAACTCTCCACGTCCCTCGTCACCAACCCACTGGACTTCAACTCCTGCACCACTATCCGGTTCAGGATGCTCTGCGAGTCCGGCGACACCGCGACCGTAAAATCCGGGGTCGGCGTTGGCACGACCGGTATTGGATCGTGTACGCTAGGGGTGGTGGGTGTGGCCGGTTGGACGGGCGGCGTGTAGGGCGGGGGCACGTAAGAAGTGGCCGGGGCTGGCGCGGGGGGCTGTGAAACCGGGGCCTGTGGAATCTCGTCCTTGTTCTCATTTACGAACCTGAACTCCTCCCGCCCAAACTCCGCCCCGACCACGGCGACCTGGGATCCTGAAAGCATGAAAAGGACGCAGAACCCTAACGCCAACCAGCAGATCCCTGCGCTCCGCCTAAGCATTTTTGCCGGCCCCCCTTGTCAATATTGTGCTCTTCTCGAGCTCCCGCTTGGCCGCGAATCTGCCCGCGGATAAATCGTACTTGACCTTTAGGCTCACCACGAGCGCCCCGTTTTCTTCCCGCACCCCAACGTGGCAGAACACGACCTCGTACTCGCCCGGGAACCCGCCGCGGGGCCCCAGCGCCCTGCTCACATTTGCCATTATTTCGTCGCCCGCCATGCCAGATACCAGGTTGTCAAAGGCGTGCACAAAGGAGTTTTCAATCGCGCTGATCTCGTCAAGCATGAAACCAGGCATGCCGGACTCCCCCGGAAACTGCATCACGGATATGTTCCGCGCAGACCCGGACGTGGGGACCTGCCCGACCACCAGCACCGCGACCGCGACCGCCGCCAACGCGCACATGTATTTTTTTCCTCCATTCGAGCGCCCAAGCATGCAGGAACCTCGTATCTACTATGGAATAACGCATATTTATCCTTATTTTGAACAAATCTACAATATAACAGCTTAATTACGTTAAAACAGGTTTGTTAAATACCTGTTCAATGTGTCAATTTGAATACCGTACAACACCACAGTTTAACAACATTTAAATAGTAATATTTAAAATACGTTTAATGGTGGAAACGTGAGGGAAGCACGCAGGATGCACAGTTCCAAGAGAGAAATCGTTGGCCGGCCTGAGAAACCTGTGCTGGCGCTCAAACCGGAAGAATGGAAAGCAGTCAAGGTTCCAAAAGAGATGGCCAAAATATTCCGCGCGCTTGGTGATCCTGTCCGGGCTATCATTTACGATCTCCTTGACCAGGGGCCGATACGCCAAGTCGAGCTGACGAGACTCCTCCGTGCAGCGGTTGACAAGAAGTACGACGTGGCGGCGGTCATGCACCACCTTGACATTATGAAAGGCGCGGGACTGATCGGCTACGAGGAGTTCAAGGGAGAACGGACCAAGGTGAAAATGGTGTACCGAACCATGGACGTCTTGGTACAGCTACACAAAAGGCAAAAGCCAGACATCGCAACTGCGAGGCCTCCAAAAAACATAGACGAGTTGATTGCCGGTTTGAAGAAAAAGCCTGGTGAGTGACATGGGATACGTTTTCGCGGTACTCGGGACGAAGGGCGGCGTCGGGAAGTCGACCGTGTCCATGGGCGTCTCAATCTGGTTGTCTAAACTGTTGCCGAAGAAAAGCGTCCTTCTGGTGGACGGCGACCCACACGTCAGGTCCGCGGAGCTGAAGATGTGCCCAACGTACGACGCCACGCTGGCCGACGTGCTCGCCAGAAACAAAACCTGGGAGGAGGCAATCTATTTGTGCCAGCTCACGGACAAGGGGGGAAAGCTGCTCTATCCGAACCTGACCGTCCTCCCGGCCGGCGCTGGCGGCTTCCTGCCCCAGCTGAAGGGAAGCCCCTTGGCGTACTTCAACAACCTCAAATTAGTGTTTGACAAGATGATGTCCGCCATGCGCAAGAAGTTTGACGTGATCCTGATCGACACCCCCGCCTCGGCCTCCCTGGAGCACCTGATTCTGACCGCGGCTGCGGATCAGATCCTTTACATTTGCGAGGCAAACGACGACTCCATAAACTCAACCCTTGCTACGGCGCGCGGGCTGGAAAGCTTCATGGAGATAAAGCCCGCGGGGGTGGTGCTCTCGAAGGTGCAGTACAACGTTGACCTGAAAAAATGGGAGGGGAAGGCGAGCAAAATCGCGCCGGTGCTCGGGGTTGTGCCGGCCGACGAGCTCGTGGACGACGCGTTCAGGGACAACCTCCCGGTGGTGGCGGCCTACCCGGAGTCACCTGCGAGCCTGGCCATCAAGGAGGTCGCACAGAAGCTAGCCAAGACCAAGATGGCGGCGGGTGGCGAGTTCCAACATCGGCTGGACAAAGCGCTCAAAGAGGCCGTTGTAATGGTTGCTGAAAAAGAAGGGGGCTCCTAGGCGTGGGCTGTCAACTACCCCTCCCTAAAGGGATGGGCTTGTCCCTGAAGGTGGAACCAAATGTCCAATAACTCCCTTCGAAACAATGGGGCGGTTGACGGCACCCCTTGCGGCGATGTTCAGCGCCGCTACGTGGTCTGCAGGCCCAGCGAAACTGCCACACCAACGCTGAGAACGACACCTCTATATCTTAATAATGTATATTTGTATCTATGTACGATAAGGGAAAAAAGAGATTACGAGATGCTCGATACAGAGAGAGACATCGAGAAGAACTGCGTCAGTGGCATCAAGAATATTATCACAATCACAAAGATAGGCGAGCACAATCAAAAAAGAGAAGTCGTATTGCTCACCCAGAATGGAAGAAACGGGATAGAGACAAATCGGCTCAAAGACGAGCATTATTCCGTAGGAGACTTATTGAGATGTTGGGGGAAAAATGCGTCAGATGTGAGTTTGATTCCGATTGGAGAGCTTTCCAAATTGACCATATCAATGGGGGAGGGCACAAAGAACGAAAACGGTTCAAATCTGTCGAAGCCTACTATAAAAACATCGAGAAAGAGGGTTCAAAAAAGTATCAACTCCTTTGTGCGAACTGTAATCAAATTAAACGGTATGAGCGGAGAGAAAGTAGTCCTGAAGCATTTAAACGCGTTAATTCAAATCGTCAAGAAAAAAGAGCATAATTTCTTTCAATATATAAAAGGCCATCGGGGAGGTCGCCAATTCCTCCCCATAGCTAAAGCTTGTGGGCTTCCTTGGCAACACGAAAAGGTGACTTGATGCAAACGCAGGAATTTGAAGTGAAGGAGTCCGGTCCTCTCAGGGTCGCCTACTTTGACTTCGGCGGCCCCTGTACTCTTTTAGACCCGAAGTGCCGCGCCGGCGTGATCAACGCACTCCGCACGGAAGGAGAAGTGAACCAGGTGGTGCTGGTCGGGCCTATGACGAGGATCTACTGTTCTCCGGAACTGTCGAGGCTGGCCAGGAACATCGCGACCGCCCAGCAACTGGCGCTTGACCGGACCCTCTATGGGGGCGGGAACGAGAAGGACTGCAGGAAGTGCGTCGATGAGCGCATGTCGCTGCTTCTCAAAAACATCGATAACTTGGCTGCCAACCCCCACGACTTCAGGTCTTTTGAAGATGCGGTTTCTGCAACAGGAGCGAACCGCAGGGAGGCGTGCAAAAGCTGCAGTGAAGAGAACTTCTTGAAGCTCATCAAGTCCGTCAAAGACCTGCTTGAAAACATCAGAGCCACAAAAAAACTCACGGCTGATAACTACGACGAGGTTTTCATGGCGAGGGAAAGGCCGTTCTTCATAGACGGCGTGTGGAACCCCCGTCCTCCCGGAGCCCGTTTGATGGACTCTTACAAGCTATCTGACGCGCGAGGCGAGGTAAGGATATACGAAAGGAAAGAAAACCCGGTTCCGTTCTACGAGATGGAGCTTCCGGAGTTCAAGTTGCCGCTGCAGCAGCTCTCGCTCTTAAATTCGGCGTTCCGCGTAAAGCTCGAGGGTGCCCCGGGCCACGCCAGGTTTGCCTACACCGGGCGCATGCTCTCCTTTGCCGAGGAATGGTACAACGTGCTCCTGCACATGATGCGCGGCGATGAGAAGGTCTCCACCACCGAGCTCCGGAAGCTGGCCGAGCTGATCTCCAAGTGGCTGACTTACCGCGTACTCGAGCCCTTCAGCCACGACGACCACATCACCGACATCTACATCCCGGCACCCCCGGAAATCCAGCCGATAACCGTGGAGCATGAGAAGTGGGGAAAACTCGAGACCGGCATATACTGGACAACGCCATCACTGCTCGGGCTTGGTGAAACCCTGGCTTCGCGCCTCGGGACGTCATTCGACGAGGTCCGCCCGCAGCTCGATGCCGAAATCCCGGAACTTGGCATGCGCCTGTTCCTGAGCAGGTACCCGGCGATATGGGAGAGAAGCGTGGAGATAGCCGTCAGGAAGCGCCGCTCCAAACCATGGACCCAGCCGCTGTTTCTGGAGCGCGGCACACTCACGCCCCTGGCCAGCGCCATGCTCGGGAACGTCCTGCGCCTCGGGGCCAGCGCCTTCGTGATAGGGGAGATGGGGACGGCGAAGACCTCCCAGGTCGAAACATACATTCCCGAGATTGGGCCCCAGAACCGCATAATCGCCTTTCAGGACACGGAGGAGTTGCACCTGGCGGACTTCCTCTCCCAGGGATACAAGCTTACGAACGTCCGGGTCTCTGACCCCGGACACCTGGAAAAACAGGTCAACGCCTTCCTGAGGGGCGGCGCCAGCTACTGGCTGATCACGGAGGTCAGGGCGGCGGAGGCTGTCAGGGCGGCGCTCGGGGCCGCGGCGAGGCAGGGCTCTCAGCCTGTGGTCGCAAGCTTCCACGCCAGAAGCAAGAGGGAGATGTTCGACCTGATCGTCCACGTGATGGGGCTGCACGAGGCGGCCTTCAAGTACGTGGATTTGATTATCAGCACCGGACGATTCTCCACCAAAGCCGGGACGGTGAGAAGGATAGTGGAGATAGCCGAGGTGCTCAAGGATTGGAGAGGCGAGCCAAGATACACCGAGCTGTTCGTGGATAACAGGAGAAGCGACACTCTGGAGCCAAAGAGTTTCCTGCGGGGCGACAGGCGCCTCCTGCAGCGCCTGAACTCTTTCGACCTATCGAAGGTGGACGTTCTGAAAGTGGCAAAGAAGGTAGACTTCATCCCGCCCGGTAAAGGCGGCAGCCAGCTGATACCTGCCATGTGCGGGCGCGTCGGGATAGACGAGAAAGACTTCCTTGAGGGGATCCTTGTTGAGGCGCGCATAAAGTCGGACATCCTGGCGCTGGCGAAGAAGACTGGCAAGTCCAGCTACCTGGAGCTGCCGTTCGTGAGCAGCGCCTACAACGTCTACTTCTCTTCGCTCAAGAGAAACGCGCCTGAGCTCAAGAGGGTCTTGGAGGACTGGCGGGCTTGGCTGAAAAAACCTTGAAGAGACTGCCGGATAAGTTCCCCATCCCCAGCGACGTGAAGCTGGCCATTGATAAAATAGTGGGGCCCCGGGAAAGGAACTTCTACGAGCGGTTTTGTGGGCTGGCCGGCCGGATTCTGGGGAAGCTTGTGGGCGAGCCGAAGCTGAGAGAGCAGACGCTCCGGTCCCTCAAAGAAGCAAGACTCAGGATAACCCCAAATGAGTGGGCGGCCGGGACGATCTTTGCTCCCCTTGTAGCCGCCCTTCCGACCCTTGCCATCTGGCTCATCCTGATATTGGCGGGCGGCGACCCATTTGCCCTCCTCTACCTCCCGCTGCTCGGGCTCCTGTTGGGCGGACTCGGCCTGATGATCTTCCAGTCCTATCCCTCGTCCCTCGCCAACACCAAGAAGGGCGAGGCCCAGAGCAAGGCGATAAACACCATCATGCTGCTGAGCTTCTCCCTCCACCATCGCCCCGACCTCAGAGGCGCCACTGTGTACGCGGCGGACACGAGCGAGGGGAAGCTTGCCGAAGACATGCAGAAGGGCCTCCTGGAGATGGACGAGCGCAGGAAGTATGAAACGGTCCGGCACCTGCTCACCGTGATTGCAAACGAATGGGAAGGCGTGGACGAAAGCACGCGCCAAGCCATTTTCGACATACTCCGCTCGACCGGGACCAAGGACGAGGCAGCCAGGCTCGCAGACGTCTCAAGGGCCCCGGCGAGAGTCCTTGAAGGGGCGGAAGAGCAGCTCACGCGGCGCCTGAACAGCCTGGTCACCCCCACCCTGGCCTTCCTGACCTTCGGCTCCCTCGCGATAATAGGGGCGATCGGGCTTTCCCCGGTTTTCACGATCCTCGGGATGCAACTGGTCGACATAAAGTTCTTCATCGGGATGTCGGCCGCCCTTGTCATGGCGTTCCTCCTTTTCACGCTCTACATGGGCGGGCGCCGCCCCGTCACGGTCCAGCCCCCTCAAGTTCCCGAAGACGATCCCCGCCTTCCTCCGCGGGGAAAAGTCAGGGTTTTCGGGAAGCTCCTGCCGAGCTGGCTCCCGCCTGCATTGGTGTTCGCGGCGCTGGCCTGGCCCGGGGTCCTCTACTTCCTTGGGGTAACATCCGGCGTGATTGGAATCGTCACGATGAGCCTCACAACCCTGTGGTTCGTGTGGGCGACGGCCATGGCGATAGTCGTGCACGCTTACCTGAGTTCGTCAAAGCGCGCGAAGATAAGGGAGGAAGAGCGCCGGAAGCTCTTTGACTGGGGCAACGCCCTGAACACGATGGGTTCACGCATGCTCGACGGAAAACCGGCCGCCCAAGCCATGATTGAGTCCGCAAATCTCATGGAGGGCTCTCCGCTGGCAGGCGAGCTGAAGGAAGCGGGACGGAGGATGGAGCGGCTGGGGCTCGGGCTGGACGAGGCCATCTTCGGCGGAAAAAGACGCCACAACCCGCTCATCGAGAGCTTCATCAAGATAATCTCCCGCGTGCGGAAGGGAAGCGAGGCCGCTGCGGGGCGGGCCTGCATGATGGCCGCCGATCTCCTGAACACCCTACAGCGGGTGGAGCGCAGGTTCAGGGAAAGGATAGACGAGTCCATGGGCAACCTCTGGCTGGTGGCCGTAATGCTCATCCCCGTCGTCTGCGCGATGTCGGTCTGGGTGATGGACTTCATGTCGGGAATGAAGTACTCCATGGCTGCCACGACATCGGCCGCGGGGGTGACCGGGGTTCCGTTCCTGCTTGGCGCGATGGGGGCGGGGGAGCTCGCCCTGCTCAGACTGGTGATGGGGGTGACAGCAATGCTCCTCTCGATAATAATCGCGCGGTACATAGCCAACATAAAGGCCGCCGGCGACAAGGTCGAGCTCTGGTCGTCCGTCCTGAAGTCCACCATAGTTTCGACGGCTGTGTTCACTGCCACCAGCTTTTTGCTCACGCTGATAACAGTCGGCGGGTGACATGCTCCATCCCTGACGGGCGTGGGGTTTCCGGTTTGGTTTCCGGTTTCCCGCAAAGGTTTAAATATCTTCATAGACGAATGTTTAGACGGGAATGCAATGGTGTCGGAAGCTGATGCTAAGATTTACGAGACAAAGGGCAAATACTATCTGTACCTGCGCAAGGAACTGGTCAACGACTCTAACTTTCCTTTCAAACCAAGTGAGGCCCTGCGCGTGAAAATAGACGGCAACGAGTTAGTGTTGAACAAGAAGGTGGGAAGAAAATGATACTTGAAGCGCCGCGATCGATAGTATTCTTCTCCGGCAAGGGGGGCACGGGAAAGACAACCACTGTAGTGAACCTTGGTGCCGCGATTGCGCTTCTGGGCAAGAGAGTAATCCTGCTTGACGGAGATCTCCTGTGCCCGAGCCTGGATATCATGCTAAAGCTCAAACCACAGGCTGGGCGTGACTTCAAGTCGGTCCTCATGGGACGGGCAGAGATGTCGGACGTAATCGTTGACGTCAACGTTGAAGGTGCAAAAAAACCGCTGGGAGTGGTCCCTGCCGGCCATGCGCTAAAGGAGTTCTTCGGCTCAAAACCCGTGTACTCTGAAGAGGGCGGCAAGCGTGCGGTGGAAGCGTTCCAAGATCTGTTCAAGATTTCCGACCTCGTCCTGATTGACGCGCCAGCGGGGCTGGAGTCCGCGGCGCAGAAAAGTCTCTCGTTCGCTAACGAGGCGATCATAGTGTGCCACCCGACCAAGACCGCAATCGTGGACGCGCTGAAAGGATACAAGGTTGCCGAATTTTACAAAACGCCCGTCAGGGGGGCGATACTGAACAATGTTACCGAGGCTGCCGCCATATCCGCGGAGGCGGCCAGCGTGATCCTGCGAACGCCTGTGCTGGCATCAATACCATACGACGAAACGATAATGCGGGCCGAGAAGGAGCACAAGCTGGTGGTGGTCGACTATCCCAAATCCCCTTCTGCGCGGTTGATCAAGATGGTGGCCGAAACGATTGAAAAAGGCAAGATCCCTGGAGAGCTGAAGCCATTCCAGCGACCGAAACTCGACTCTTACTTGGAAAAAATAAGGAGAACCGTCGAAGGCTCGTAAACTACCACCGTCTAAAGACGGTGGCTTTCCATAGGATGGTCAAGCTCATGCACAGCAAAACTCGAACCAACCGCATCGGAACGCCACAGTGCGTTTACTGGCACTGGCCCGCTGGTAAACTGGAAAAAAGCATCTCGGTCAGGAGTATGCTCGTTCCGCACCAGCAGGGATTTTACAGCGACGGCCAGACTCGCCTTCCGGTCGCTGTTCACGGTCTGCCCACACTTTCCGCATTTGAAAAGTGCATAGTTGCTGGAGTGCCCACTTTTAACCACAGCACCGCAGTGGCTACACCATTTGGAGGTGTGGTAGGCATCCACGACCGTGAGCTTGATGTTCTTATCGAAGCACCGGCTTTCAAGGTTCTTCCTGAACGCATAGAAGGGTATCCGAAGAACCTCCCTGTTGAACCTCTTTCCTTTGGGGGTGAACCTTTTGAGGTTTTCAATGGCGATATCGGCATCGTATTTGACGGCGAGATTTGTAATGTCTCTCACGACCTCCCCAACCCTGTTCTTCACGAAGTTGTGTTCATTAACCTTGAGCCTCTTGAGACTTCTTTTGGCCCTGTGGCTTCCTTTGTCGGCGAGGCTCTGGAGTTTGGTTCTTCTTTCCATTATGCGCTTGCGTTTAATCCAGATGTCCTTCCCGTAGTAGAGTTGCTTGAAAACCTTCCCTTCGGGGGTGAGAACGGAAACGGCGAAGCACTTGCTGTTCACGTCAACGCCTACGACATTGCGCTTGCTGACAACAACGACCTGCTCTTTGGAGAGGAAGGCCACGACCTGACCACCAGGGGTCAAGCCGTAAGTCTTGCATACCCAACCAGACCTAATCAAATCGGTGTACCTCTGAAAGTTTCTGTTCTCTCGGATCGGGACGGCAACGCGCTTCCGTGGGTACAAACCCAACTCAACGAAGAACCTGCTCTTGGTGTTGAAGGTCTTGCAGTTCCTCGGCACGTTGAACTTGACGGTAATCGCCTTGATTGTCTTGCCCTTACTACGGACGACACAGCGCTCGATGTCGCAAATCACCTGACTGTTGAAGGAGGATATGGCTTTGCAGGTTGAATACATCTCCTTGTGTAAATCCATCGGCCGCTTCGACTTGCGGTGCTGGAGAAGGAGATTGGCAAGGGACACGGCACGGTTGCTGAACTCATTCAAGATTTCCTTCTTGCGCTTTGTGGCTTCTGTTTGCAACAATATTGCTCGTTGCATACTCCTGACCATCAGTTCGTTGTTTTCCAATCTTAAAAATCTTTGGAGGGAGGCACAATTCCTCCACCCTTTGAAAAGGGTGGTCTCCTTGTGCCGTTGCTTATGAGCGGCGAGCTGATTTTAGCGATACTGTTGATTGGCGCAGGATGGCCACTTGGATACCAGGTACTGGAAAAAGCAATGCCTGGGTACGTTGCTGCAACAAAAGCCACCAAGAAATTTGAAAAGCTGACAATGATTTCTTTCCTGCTCGGGTGCGGCGTTGCCATGGGTGGCCTTGTGTTTGCGTTGCTGGCTCCGCTTGCTGTAGCTATTCCGACCGGCGCTGGCTGCGCGGTCGGCGTTCTGTACTTCTTCCTCAGGTACTTCGAAGGGGCATCGCCCGAAAAAGCGCTCGGAAGACAGGAGGAGGTCCGCAAGGAAGTGATGGAAGACCTGGGAATCAAGGACCCTACTGCAGACGAGCTGAAGGACCTGCTGGACGGGTGGCCAGGTGAACCTGTGGAGAAAGGGCCGCCCGAACCACCTAGCGCACTAACACCTGCGCCACCGCCCGCTGCGGGGCCTCCAGAGACCGCCGAAGCCGAAGCGCCGCCTGAAAAAGTTGCCGAAAACGCGGGACTGGCGGTCTTGGATCGGTTACAAAAAAAGAAACCCCTAGTTGCGAAGGAAACAACCACTAAAAATGAAGCCACACCGCGAGCCCGCCGTCCGAGAGTCGTGCAAAAAAAGAAAATCAAACCCATGCCTCTAAAAACACCGCATAAAAAAGGGAATCACCCAACAAGAGTCCTCCACAACGCGACGGTTGAAAGGCGCATACGCAAGTTGGAAAAGGGGGGCTGGACGTTAAAAGCCAAAACACAGCACGGAAAGGAAAGGCTAGTCGCACAGCGGTGGAACAAAGACAAAAAAAAGATGGAGATGCAGTTTGTCGCAACCATCGACGAAGCTGTAAGAACCATGCTGAAACGTTTGAAGATAAAAATTTTGTGATTCTTTCATAGTCTTCTCCCAGTTCAAACAGCCTTCTCCCAGTTGCAGGGGACCTTCTCCCAGTCTTCTCCCAGTAACTTCTACCAGTATTTGCCAAATAGGCGCGCTTTATGCAGAGAACGGGGGGATATTTTTAATAAAAACAAGCTAAAATTTGGCTTATTTGGTGAAATTTATGGGTAAAATTTCCCCAACTCCTAAAAACAATACCCCTCCTTGCCCCCACATGGTTACGCGCGTAGTTTGGCAGAGGTCCCTGAGAAACTCGCCGGCGCGCCAGAAATCCATCTAAAAAAAACAGCACAAACTGTAATGCGAGCAAGCAGACTGTAATCGTACGATGTTAGATGGTTATTGAGTAATATACCGCTATTAACTTCTAAATTAGTATTATACAATAGTATTATAATACTGAAAAACAGAAGAATATGTGAGAGTAGTATGCCAGAAGTGAACATCAAAACTCTATTAACGGCCATAAGGGACGGAAAGCTTGTTTCCCGGAAGGATCTAAGCAGCCGTTTCAATGTGGAATTCCGGTACCTGCAAGGGTGGATAGACGCGCTCGAGGCGCTTGGCCTTGTCGCGGTCACCAAGAAGGGGCAGGTCAAACTACACGAGCTTACCGAAAAGGGCGAAAAACTCCTGCGAGGGTCGTAGTCTATGCGGGCATTGGAACAAGTACACGAGCGCTAATACCCCTATCAAGAGCAACGCAAACCACGGCCAGTAGCTGATTGGATCTCGAGCTTTTGCTGGACGCCATTGACGCCACTCACTCCGCCTTAAACGTCTGCAGCCCTCAATGTCTTCCGCCCGTTTGCTTGGGCTCTCTGAATCGCTCGCTTACATCTCCTCGTAATCAGGGCGTCGAGCTCTGTGAAGAAGTCTTCACTTGCTCTCATGCCTTTAATCAGGCCACGAACGGCAGACTTTACGACGTACGCCATACATTCACCTCTTGATATGGTGCGCAACGATGCTATAAAATCTAACTTTTGGGGATTTTTCAGCGAAAAGTTCACTCCTTTTTGCGAAGCCGGCTTCGTCCCATCAGTCTCCGTGGAAAACTTTCTTTAAATGGTTTTATAATAGCTAATAGCTTTTGACTTTCAACTTTCACAAACATTGCGGAGGGTACATTAGTTTCGGTTAGCATCGCTGCTGGCGCATGCTCACACACTATTTTCCAATATGACCATTTGGCGGCGGCCCTTCGCCAAGCGATATCTTTACCACGCCACGGTCAAACAATCTTTTGACAACTAGGTAAACAAAGGCCCCGAATTCGTTGCGTTCGTCTTCGGTGAAATCTTCCTTACCTTTCAATATGCTGCTGGCGACAAACGGGGCAACGAACCGCGCTGGATCTTCTCTTATCTCGTTTTTTGCGCTCATAGACGCGTATTTCAGGGCGACAGCAGCTCGAGGGTCATCTCTGGATACCCCGGGCGGCGGCTCAACGCCAATGTCAATCCGAAGAGATGAAATATTTTCTTTCACTCTTCGATGGAACTCCCCAGTCAGTGAGAATTCTTTGCCTTGGGGTTGCGCATAGCCCCACTTGACGAGTTCTTCGAACCACTTCTGGAATTGCTCTGGCGGAATTGCGGTGCGGGGGATGGCATTCCCTTCTTTTCCTGTTATCTGCCATAGTCCGTCGTTTCCCAGTTCAAGCTTTATCACCCCGCCACGTATCGCTGAGTCCACGAGTGTGTAGGTAACATGTCTGAGCTCTTCGAGTTCGTCGCGAGTGTACGATACGCACGTCTCTTCTTTGAGTATGGAGTCTGCCAGCGACATGGCAAGCGGATAAGCAGGGGTTTTATTTCCCAGTCTTGTAATGCCGCTGTGATCAAATCTTGCCTCGATCTTGAACGGCCCAAACTCGACCAACTTTTGGAGAAGTTTCCCTTTTAAAGTGACTTGATTTCCATCTTGCTTGATGTAGCCCCACTTGGCAAGTGTTTTTGCCCACTTATCACGCAAACGCTTTTTATCTTCTTTCATTCAACCACTTTGGGCCCGTTGAAACTTCATTTCCGCCCCGAGTTTCGACAAATTCCCCAACGCACGTTTGTAAAACGCCAAAAATTCTTTTGCTTCCAGTTCGATATATTTTTCTATTTCTTTGTACCTCTTTGTTTCGTAGAGTTCTTTAATCATCACACCACTGATTTTTTTTGTAAATGCATCCAAACTACAACCTTTGAATTGCCCTTGGTTCATAAGGAGAGCAACATGCTTGAGATCAATCTGGGGTCGACAGAACCTTACTATGTCAAGTTGCTTGCCAAGATATTTTTTGAATTTTTCGTTCAAAAACCGCCATTCAAACCAAAGGTTGAAACCAACGGGAATAAAGTTCCATTCCCACTCGTTTTCAAAAAGCATCGCGTATATTTCGCTCACTATACGTTTTTCAGAATACCCGTCATCCCACTCTTTAAGTATAACCAAGTCGCCCACGGACATCCCGGTTCTGGTGTCCATCTGTTGATATTGTGCTGCAATTATTTTGTCTGTTGCGGGGTTTGGTATGGCCCCGGGACCATACGTCTCGATATCGAAGTAATAATCTGACATTGTTTTCTAAATTACTGTAAGATTGTCTAAGTATATTCTTTGGGGGAGAGGTCCCCGAAACTAATCGGTGATTCAACGGAGGAGATGAACCCTGACGGCGTTCGGTCTATCCTGCACGCAATGGCTTCGAGGAGTCTTTCGACGTCATGCGGTGGCCACCTTCTCTTTCTCGCAATCCGGACAAAGCACGAAGCTTCCCTTCGGGAGCCTCCTACCGCAACCTAGACACATTCCCATCACATTGCCTCCTCAAATCTACTGGAGCTGTCTTTATCCACCCAACTGCGCCTCTATGTTTTTGGTATTGCCACTGCCAGACAGAAGCCTAGCGACTTCTTCCTTGTTATCCTGCAGCTTCTTCACGAGCTTTGTGACACTCCGCTTGCCCTCTTTCAGCACTTCATTCATGCTCTGCTTTCTGCTCCTCACGTCCTTCACTAGCTTCTCGAAACGTCGCGTCAGGTCTACGCTTACTAGGTCGCCGGCGAGATGCTCGAGACAGTTCGCCACGCGCATGCCCTTGGAACTCACGAACAGTCCCTCCGATGTCTGGTGGACGTATGTTCCGAACAGCTTCGACAGTGTGACTGTACGTGTGTCTTTGGTTCCGATATCGACCTCGCGCATGAACGAATATACATCTTCTGCACCGTGACGTGAGGGCGGTCGCGTCTTCCGCTTCTCCACATTGTACCTGACATCGAACTGGTCGGGCAGCTTGCCGGAGCACCTGACTGTTTCCTCTCCGATCTGAATGTCCGTCTCAACCTCTATGAATTTCTCGGGGGGGAGATGGCACTGCACGAACTTTTCTGCGACAATATTCCATATCGTGGCGTAGAGTCCCTTCTTTTCAGGGTATGGTTTTATGGCGTAAATCGCTGGATGAGCAGGATCGTCTGCCGGTCCCTCACGCGGCGGCAGCCCGAGCTCAAGGGCCTCTTTCGCCAGGGGCACGGCGGCGGCGATTCTCCTGAGATACTTCCGCGTGTCCACGCCCTTGTACTTCTGGGACTCCGTACCAGGATACGAGATGAACGCGTCCTGGAACAGGTCTCTTAGAATCCTGTTGGCGATGTCGGCCTGTATGCCCATCCTAAGGCACTCTTCTATGATGTCGTCTGCATTGGGCGCAAAGTGTTCTACCTCCCGAACGTATTCGCGCCGGTCCACTGCCACCGCCTGGGTGTTTTTCACAAAATTCTCGACGTTGGCCTTGGTACCGAACCTCAAGGACCCCACGCGGAAGACAGTGCTGCTATCGAGCCCATACATCTCAGCCCACCACACGTCCCTTGGCACGAACCCATCGATTTCTCTCTCCTTTTTTACCAGGTGAAAAAGGGTTGGGGATTGTACCCTACCAACTGGCGTCAGCCCTCTTCTCCCCGTGCGGTTGCCAGAGATCTGGGTCAGGGTCTTGCTGATGTTTTGGCCAAAGTACCAGTCCAGGTGGTGGCGGCATTCGGCTGCGTAAGCAATGTTCATGTCAAACTTGATTGGACTGTTGTAAGCTTTCGATATCTCCTCGGGTTCCAAGCTGCTGAACTTCATCCGCACAACGCTGCTTGGTTCAACATCGGCGTGTTGGAGAATGTTGCGCGCCAGGAGCTGGCCCTCTTCGTCGTAATCCGTTCCCACCACCACTTCATCTGCCTCCCGGATTGCGTCCACCAGGTCATCCAGCAGCTTTACGGCTGCAACCTTTGGAACCCATTTCAACTCAAAGTAAGGTGGGTTCCACCTGCGGGAAACTGGCTTGAGTTCAAGCAGGTGCCCCCGGGCGGCAACGGCCGGAACTCCAAGCGCGACCGTCATGTGCTCCGCCACCGCCGGCTTCTCGGCCAAAATCAGCGTTTTTATTTTATCCCTCCCTTTTCGCAATCTGGGCAAATAACCAAGCTTCCCTTTGGAATTTAAGAGCTAATTTTTTAATGAAATCCTTCGTGGTTTTCTCAGTCATCCACGCTCACCCCTTCCTCCTTCTTTCCTGCTTTGCGGATTCCCTTGGCCCGTACTCCCGAAACAGCTCCTGCACCTGGCGCTCAATCCTGTTTAAATCCTCCTTGGACTCGATCGAGCTGGAGTACCCAGTCAGACCGACGCGTGTCTTGATCTCCGGCCTGTCCTTGAGAGCACATTTGCTGACACCGAGGTCGAACTTGTCCCCCCCTTGGATATCCACTTTCAGGCTCACGCTCCATTCGAGATTCGCGTCGACACTGATTTTGCGCCCGCGCCCATCTCGCCCAACGACGGTGAGCGATTCAATCCTGTCTATGTCTGGCAGGACTCCCTTCGCGGCCGCCCACAACTTGGCGCTACTGTGGCCCGACATCTCAAGCTTATGGACCACGCTCTTTGCCATGAGGTCGACATGCTCCGCTTCTCTGATAGTTGGGATGACTTTGGCGAGCACCGCCTTGAAGACCGCCAAGAACTCCCTGCTGGTCCTCTTGCAGTGGATGCTTTGAGGGACTGATTGCGACGATGGCCCGCTGGCTACTGGTATCCTATCTCGTTTCAATCCCGTGTCCAAGTTCCAGTCGTGCCGATCCTCGCATTGCACTTCCCTACATTTGTCGGCGTTCCCTCCGTAGTACCGGAATTCGTCGGGAGCCTTGCTGCACTTCGGGCACTTCGGGAACTTGGCTTCGCTCGCGGCCTTCTGTAGCTTTATCCTGACCGCCTCATCGCGCTTCATCTCCGTGACCAAATCGTCAACGTCTTCAACCGTTGGCCCGCCAGGATAGTCACCATATTTTCCACTTTCTTCCAGAATCAAGTCTGCGGCCTTGCGCTGTAGATGGTTAGGGAGTGCGCCGATTGATTCCAAGTGCGAGACCGTGAAACGTGGCACACCGGCCAGTTTTTTTCTCACGTCCTGGGGGATGTTGTTCAGAGACAAGATTCTTGTCACGGTGGTCCGGTCGATGCCATGCTTCTTTGCGATTTGTTCTTGAGTCATTCCACATTTCTTGATGAACCACTGCCAGTTCTCGGCCAGCTTGTAGGGGTTAATTTTCCCGTGCTCCTCGTTTTTCCTGAATCCGACCTCCCTGGCTTTCTCCTCGCTGTCAATCTCCGGATGGAACTCGTGGCGTATTTTAGGCCATTTCAACTCCTTCGAACCTCTCAGACGGTGGCTGCCGCCAACCGAGATGAGGATATCTTCAAGGATTGAGGGGTCTTTGAAGACGAGTCTCTTCTGGGCCGTCCAGATTTTGTCAATCGAAGTCGGCCCGCACTCTTTCATTGTCGCCTTCATGGCCGCGTACTTGTCGGTCGGCATCTCGTTGACGTTCCACGATGGTTCTTCTATTTTGTTTGTGGGGTAATACTCTGAGAAGAGCTTGGGTGGAAAACCCTTGTGGCAGGAGTTAGTTTTCATCTACCTCACCAGCCAAACTTTGCGGAAATTCGTGAAGATGGGGGGTAAGTGGTAGACAATCGGGCCCAGTAGGCGCATTTTGAAGAAGCGTTTGTATTGGCTTGAGCAACTGGACTGCGGTGGCTTCCTGAACGCCAAACTGGTTGCCGACCAGGCGTGTGCTCGTCTTGATTAATCCCAGTTCCTCAAATTTTTCCAAATGAGCAGCGAATCGTCTGTAACTCAAAGGCTTGCGGCCCAAGCTTTTTGACAGCTTGCAGTACCCGCCATAGGTCTTGCGAACCGTGGAATCTATTCTTTCCAGGAGCGTTAGGAAAACGGGCCGATCATTGGGGGACAATCTTCTGGCGTACTCCTTGGGCAAATGCTCCATGAATTCGCCCTCCCTGCATCTGGCGAGATAGCGTGCCTCGGTCAGGCCACGTTTGGACAAGAACCACTGGTTGCGGGTACTCCTGATAACAAACCCTCGGACTCCGAGTTTCCGTAAATGGGCGTTTGTCAAACTCCGCTGGCTGCCGTCAACGGTGTGCTGATATACTGACTTTTCTAACGCTCTTGCAATTGTGCCGGTTCTGGTGCTGCCAGCTAGCATGGAAATAAGAATGCTCGCGTCTGCCTGCTTATACTCGTCCAGAAGCCGCAGCAGCCTGTCTTGGGCATCCTCCGGCAATGCGCCACGCCAGCTCGTGGTACTCTTGGTCCATGCAACTTCAAGCACCCTCCCGATTGAAGTGCCCGGAACGCCCTGGTAGTTTACTTCGTGGGCAAGTGCAATGGTGCCTTCTGCTCGTTCGTACTTTTTAAGGATTTCCAATAGGCGCGCTTCTGTATCCGGAGGCAGGGCTGAGTTACTGCCGTATTTTACCCAGCGCCAAGCCGTGCCCACGTTGAGGCCCAGCGCCCGGGCAATCTCAGAAATTGGAACCCGCTTTCGGCGGAGCTCGTCCACTAGATGGTTCACGATCTCCCTTCGTTGGCTAGCTTCTTCTAAATCCTTCGAAAGCATCGATAACCTATCCTGGATATCCCGAGGCAGTCTTACACGGCTTGGGATTTCGCCGCGACGAATCCAAAACTGAACAGTGCCCTTTTTGATGCCGAGTGCTCTGGCAATTGAGGTGGCGGTAGCGCCCCGTCCGAGCAGCTTTCGCATTGACCTGAACACGGCTCTGCGCTGATTCCGTTCCTGCGCTAACTTTCTCTCGAGCTTAAGCAGCCTGCCACAAGCGTTGGCCGGAATGCGTTTGTGTAACTGGGCGGACCTAATCCAGTATCTGGTTCTGTGTTTGTCGAGTTTCAGTGTTTTGGCGATTGTGGATATAGTCCCTCCTTTCCCAAGCAGCTCCAGCGCCAACTTCCTTGGTTCCATTATGGTTGGATTTCTGTGCAGTCTTTCACCTTTCCAATGAATGTTAGAAAGCAACTTGTATTAATACAGAGAGAGGGGGGGTGAAACTAGTAAGTATTGTAACAGTCTTTTTACTCTCTATATGTAAACTATTATATCAAATAAGTGGTATAGCCACATTTTACTAATAATACAAGTTTCACGGGAGTGTCCCTCTGTAAGAAATACTAGTTTTTCTAGTTTCACGGGAGTGTAAGCTGTATCGATACAGATATAAGAGGAGTGAAACTAGTAATATTGAGCGAAATGAGCGAAAAAATCGTCCTGAAGATAATAAAAAATGAGGGACTTCTCTCCCACACAATGATCCCCGAAAAACTACTACACAGAGAGGCGCAAATCCAAGCGATAAAGAGTCGTCTGGAGGGCTTCCCAGAAAACATGGCTAATTTTCTGCTCACAATCACGGGAGACGTTGGTCAAGGGAAAACAGCGGCAATGAATAACATTGAGAAAGGACTACGGAAGAAATCGCAGAAAGGGCTAGCGATACATGTGCCAGTGAAAGAATCCGAAGACCCGTACACATTACTGCGAGATATTTCGAGAGCATGTGGGTTTACAAGTGGGCCGGAAAAGCTTCCAGATAGAGGAATAAGCTACAGCGAAGGGTGGTTGAAGTTCTCGACGGCTCTCGGCGACACTCCACTTGTTGTAGTACTAGATGACTTCGATCTTGGGATGATGAATGTAGAGCGCTCAATCGAACCACTTATACGTGATCTTGCAAGTCGACCTCACACAGGTATAATCTGTATATCGAACAACTTGGCAGTTATAGACTTGATAAAAGACGACAGGATTCATTCTCGCATATCAAACATTCACTCAATTGACTTTCCGAATTACACCCCAGCTCAACTTGTTGACATACTCAAGGAGCGAGTGGACATGGGTGCAGTTTACGTGAGTAACATAACACCAGGCGCGTTGGAACTTTGCGCCGCCTTGGCAGTCACAGGAAGAAGGGGCGATGCCCGATACGCTCTCGCTATCCTCCTCCAAGCGGCAAAGCTTGCTGAACAAGAGAACACACGTCTAACGCGAAATCACATCGAACGCGCTAGCACCGAGTTTGAGCAGCAACTATTGGAAAACACCATTAGAAAAATGCCAACTGTTCAAAAGTTCATGCTCTATACAGTCGCGACCAAGGGTTCGTGTGCGCTAGGGGAGATGTATCGTGAAACGGAGCAACTTATGGACAGAGTCGGAGAGGTATGGACTCGTTCACCTAGGCGTAGGAGTGAGCACATTTCAAACTTAGAGGCTCGCGGTTTCGTGCAAGTGGTTTCGCAGGGGCGAGGTAGAGGTGGAGGAGTGGGGTGGACGGCCAGTCTCACAAAGACGTACGATATCAATCGAAGTTTACTGGTTTCAGTCATAAAGAAAGTCATCCTTAAGGAGAGTGGAAAGTATGAAGAGCCAGGGATTGGAGAACCTCCAAAATCAGTTGAGAATCTTCTTAGAATCCCGCCTTAGCACCCAGGAACAGAAGTCAGCTGTGTTAACTCTGGCAAAACTCGTCGTGAGCGGTCGAAAGAGCTTCTTCTCAGTCCAAAACATACAGGCGAAGGCAGGAAAGGGCGTCCCGCCGGAGGAGATCAAAGAGGCACTTAGGCACGGAGAACTCGCGGGTTTCGTTATTAGACGCAAGAGAAGAATTCAGGACGTCTACAGGATAGACGAGAAGTACGCAAGACCACTTTTGGAGATTGCCCATGAATATTATAGTCAATAAGGCCGATGTTGCGGACTTGTCCCCGGCTATTGAAAGTGTTCACATCCGACTCAGGCTTACATCCCGGATGGCGGACGAGCTCTTGCGTAGATGCCAGGGATTAAAAGAGATAAAATTCACTCCATTCGCAGTTTCCCAGACGGATCCAAAGGTGCTGGAGAGACTTGCCATGGCCGGGGTCAGAACAACCACAATGAAAGGAGGATCAGGAAGGCCAGTTGAGCTCTCTAAGGCGCAGGTCGAGGCGATAAAAATAATGCGAGCGAACAGACTTAGTTATAGAAAAATAGCAGAGAACGTTGGAGTGTCTCACACGGCGATAGCAAAACACTGTTCTGCACTTGTGAAGTACAAGCGTTGGAGAGAAGATTACTAAAGACGGATTAGAAGCCCCCGGTTTCGCCCCCCCGAGGTCCTCCCTGGACACCCTCTCCTAACCCCCTGGAGACCGCGAAGCGCGCCCCGCCTATTTTCTACATTTATCCGCCAAGTAGACGTTGTCGCTGGTCAGCCGCCCCCCCAAATATTGGTTAGTACCGTAAACGGCAGCCGTCAACGGCGTAAACGGTGTCAAGCGTTGGCCATCGCTGATTTGGCCTTGCTTGATAACGAGTAACGGTAAGTATCCCCCTCCGCCTTGCGGTCAACCCATCCTCCCGAGAGCAATCGCGTTTTTAGCGTCGTGCTGAGGCTGGTGCGCGTGATTTTCATTTCAGGATGCTCTTTATTCAGCGCTTCAGCGAGCTCGGACGGCAGGGCGCCGTCTGGGAACTCCGCCAGCTTTTTCAGGATTTTCTTTTGATGGTCCGACAGACTATCGTACTCCGGGTCCCCTGTGACGGTTTCGATGCCTAGGGCCAGTTTCACAAATACATCATCGACCATTGGAAGCGGTCCTTTTTGGGGGAGGTGCTCAAGGATTTTGAGAAGCTTCAAGTTGATGTCTCCCGGAATTCCATTTGTCTGTGTGTGTATCTCTTGGGCAGCTTTCGAGGAAATCAAACGCGGGTCAACGCCAGCAGGTTCTAAGTAGGTCTTTACATAAGCCTCGGTTTCCTTGGCGTCGAGAGGAGCGAGCTTCACGCAGTCAAACCGCCTCTTCAGAGTTGGGCTAGTATCCCCGATTTTTTCCAAAGTACCCAGCAGACCCGCCAGCACGACAACGCAGAGCTTTCGTCCGGTTTTTTTATTTCGGCAGTTAATCAACGTTCGAAGGATGATGGCAGCCTGTGTCCTCGCCGGCTTTGAGAGCGAATCGAAATCCATCCCCTCGTCCACGAATAAAACGTATTTCTTTTTCCCGTCGAGTTTCTGTTCCAGGCCTCTGATCATTTCCAACGGTTTGCCGTGATTTATCTGGACTCCCCATCCGTCAGCTGCGAGCCGTACGAGTTCGCTCGGGTTGGCGCCGAAAGTGCCAACGCTCGAGAACGACATTTCATCTCCAAATGCTTGTCGCAACACTTCCTCCGCCATCATGTAGTAGCTGGTTTTCCCCACGCCGGCGCCCCCCTCGATGACCGTCCCTCGCCAGTCTTGTATATTTTTGATCAAGCGCTGAACTTCCTTGACGCGGGAGACGAAAAGCCCCGGCGATGGCAGCCCGTCCACGTTGAGATCTCCAGTTTTAAATCGGCTCGTTGGCAGGTAGGTCTTCAGGTCCAGCGTCGTTTGCCTGCGCGGCCCCCTGCTTTTAGCTTTTTTGTGGCGTTTGGCCATGTATCATCACATCTCCATTATTTACGGGCGTTTACGGTCGTGGTTTACTCGTTTACACTTGATTTACGGCTTATTTATACCTTCTGTTGACGGTCTTTCCCAAGCCGCCGCCGTTTACGGCATATTTACGCTGTTTTCCTTCACCGTTTACGCCGTTGACGGCTGCCGTTTACGCCCGGCCCACCACCGCAAGCTCGGCCGTTGACGCGTTGATGGTTAGGCTAAAAGACACGCCAGCCGTAAACCTGACAATCAATCAAGGGTAAACAGAATTGCAAAAATCCATAAAAAAGCTTCTTTCCCGGGAAAGGACTTCAAAAGCCGTCAACAGCAAAACGACGAGGCAAGCAAAAAAGTAGTGGATTGAGTAGGGTATTTTGCCAAGAAAATGGGCAGAAAGACTATCTCGGAACATTTCAAGCATCCAAGATGTGGCGGAAAAGTAAGTATAGAACGTGCCACGTTTCACTATTTCACACAACAAGAATGGCACAGGAAGAAACCCTACATCTCGCTATTTAAATACCAATTTTTTCAGGGGCAGCTTGGATGAGATGGGACTGAAAGAGGCCGTGTTGCGGCATTTCGCCAAGTGGAATTTCGATCCGTTTAAGCTTGCGCAGATTCTTCCGGATGGTCCGTGGCGTTTCGAGGGTGGCAAGGACAGGGAGAGTTTCATTGTGTGTCAGTTCGTCAATCAGTCCGTCAGCCTGAGAGGCGCGCTTCTTTCCGTCATCGTTTGTGAGGACGGTCCAACTCTCGTTGATATCTGGATCCCATTTCTCGTTGACGGTGCCACAGACCGTGCAATTCACTTGCTCAACATTTTGCGCGGCGGCGGCATAAACGTCGACCTGCTCATCACGTCTCCAGCGTACCAGGATCCAGTCAAAATCCTGCTGGTGTCTCCAGGTTTGGTGAAGCTCGATTCCTCAGACCCGGAGAAAATAGTTAGGGGACTCAAGGACAACTTGCTATTGGGAGTTCCGGACTCGCGCATCTTCAGTATGCGCGCCCACCTGCTTACAATTGCGAACGGAAACGGAGTCATCTTAGAATCTCTGGAAAAGCACATGTTCGGTCGGTCTATCCAGGGGAGCAGGCCCTGGATAGCGGAGGCCGTGATTCTCCGGATGTACAAGAAAGCCGCCGACGATGGCAAACTGGATCTTCTAAATAGAGACGATGCCAGGATGGAGTTCGCAAAATCGGCGCTTGGTCTACCCCACGATCAAGGCGACTCCGCGCTATCAGTTCCGGTTAAAACAACAGACGCCGTTGATGACCCCATGTCCAGAGCACCGAAAATACCCAAGTTAGTCCATTCCAAGAGCCTTTACATAGGGAAGACATTTAGCGGCGAAGACGTATTCATGTCCCTGGATCGCTTACGGATGCATTTGTTGGTCACAGGCACAAAGCGCGTTGGGAAAACCACACTTGAGCAAGCGGTGGTGGAAGAGCTGCGCCGCGTTAAACCGGACGTCCCCATACTCGTGATATCCCCGGACAATGCTTTCACCAGCATGATAAACGGAAATTCAAACAAGGCGGAGCTCGCAAAATACAAAGAGTTTGACATGGACGCAAAAAGCGCTCATGGGTTCGGTGACGTTTTCATTTACACACCCGGCGCGGATTATGGAATCCCACTCAGCGTGAATTTGAGCGAGGTGGACTCGGAAGACATACGCAAGCTTCTAAAGCTAGGGTCTGACGAGGCTAGCAACATAATTTTCGAGACCATCGTGTGGGCGCAAACGAGCAAGAAGGACTTGAACGATTTTTCCACGCTCAAAAACAAAATCATAGAGTACGCCATGTTGAAACCGGACCTGTGCCGGGACGGGGAGCCTAAGTCGATAGTTTACAAGGCGGTTCGGCGTCTCGAGAGCATGATATCGGGAGGGCTCCCCAAGATCGTTGGCAGTAACTTCGACGCTGCCGCCCTCCTTCGTCCGGGCGTGCACGTGCTGGCTCTCAAGCACCTGAACCCGGACGAGAAACTCACGGTCGTAGGCTGGGTCATCAAAAAAATCAGGGATCACTACTGGGCGATGCAAGAAACCGACGTGCTCAAGTACTTCATAGTTTTCGACGAGGGGCAGGAGTTCCACCCGGAGCGCGTTTCGAACATAGTTCAAAATCGCGTCTGTGAAATCTCCGAGAGGGGCAGCAAGCGCGGCGTTGGGATGATGACGTCGACATTGCGCATATCGGACGTGAAGAAAAGGGTGCTGCAGGATCCGGTCGTTTTCCAGTTCAAGGTCTTGAACCCGGCGGACCTGGACACGGCGGGCAGATGGATAACGCTGAGCAAGGAAGAGCAAGAGGCGCTCGCGAAGCTGCAGGTGCCGGGCAATGCAGTCGGCACGTGTGTATGCGGCAACTACGCGGTGAACGGGCATTTCTGGATGTGCGTGCGCCCGACGCTGAGCTCTAGGAGCGAGCTCACGGAGAAGGAGATTGCGGAGTACACGTCCAGATTGGACGGCCGGGGCACTGAAGCGCCCCCCGCGTCCGTCCCGAGCGAGACAGAAGGCACCCAGATTCAGCAAAAAATATTGGTGGCGGTGCTCGGCGGGGCAAAGACATTGGACGACATTGTCAAGGCTACAGGTCTCTCGAAGTCAAAAGTGTATTGGTATGCCGCCCAGGCGGAGAACAGAAGAAATCTGGTAAAAGAAGGTTGGCTGAAGAAGAAGAGTGACGGCAGCTACCAACCAAGCACCAAGTTGCGTGCATATGGTACGACTGTCAAGATGAACTGGCGTACTGTTAGCGATAGGGAGTTCGAGGAGTTCGTCGCCAAGCTGTTCAGGAAGATAGGATACCAATCAGTAGAGCTGACGCCCGTGACGGCGGACAAGGGCGTTGACGTCATCGCAAGCCGCAAGGACGGACTCGGGCAGACGCTAAAATATGCCGTTCAGTGCAAGCGCTACATCAACACAAAGGTGGGCTCGGACACGGTTAGGGACTTCGGGTCCGCGCTGCAGCTGGTCAGAGCAGATTTCGGAGTGATAGTCACGTCTTCCGGCTTCACGAAGGACGCGCTGGAAACCGCACGCACGCTCGGAAAAATCATGCTCTGGGACGGGAATATGCTCGAGCAAAAATTGTCGGAGAACGGCATGCTGCTTAAGAACCGTGATATCCCCGTGGCTGAGGAGGCGGAATCTTAATGGAAAAAAAAGGGCAACCGAAACTGTGGGCAACTGCATTCGTCGTCGGCGCCATCCTAGCGTTTGCTGGGTTGTTAATCCCACAGTCGGGTCTGAGCATCAGCATTATTTCGCTCGTCTACATGGTGATGCTGGCGGTCCCGATACTGGTATGCCGTGACACGCCAGGCACGCTTGCTACATTCGGCGGTGCTTTCTTGGGTTTTGTTTCATATATTTTTTTCCGCCAGCTGTCGCTTATTGAAGTTATGATGTTTGTGTTTAGGTTCGTGTTTTTGCTGCTCTTCGCGTTCTCCGCGATGATAATGGTGGAAAGCCAGAAAAAGCTGGGCAAGCTCATCTCGGTCCTCACCCCAGCCGCGCTGTATTTCTGCCTGAGCATCCTGGCGACACCAATATTTGTCATTTTTTCTGCGGCCACGTATTCCATTGACTTGTCCAAGTTGGCGTCTGACTCCATGCTGTTGCTGAGCGCAGCTGGACTAGTCCTCCCCATTGCTTACGAGGTTCTCAAGGAGACGGAAAGGCAGAAGAAGAAAGACGCCGACGCAAAGAATTTAGAGATCAGCAATGTGGAGTCCAAATTCGGCAGGCGGGAGATTGCGGCTTGCGCAAGGCCCTTCCAAGGAGCTGAACAGGATGCGCCACATCACTAAAGCGTTGTTGGCGGCGGGGGCCCTCTCCATCCTAGCAGGGCTTTCGGCAACGTACGACAGGCTTTCAGGAACTTCCGATTTGTGGCTGTCCGGGTTGAGCCAGCTGGTGGTCGGGCTTGCCATCATTTTAATTGGAGTGCAGGGTGAAAGAAATGGAAGAAAAAAGCACTGAGCACAAGGGCCACTCGCAGACAATTTACCCCACGCTTACCGCGGCCGCCGCAGCGATTTTGGTCATCGGCTTAGCGTTCGCGGCGGTGACTGGCAGGGATACCAGGGGCGCCGAAGCGCAGTTTCTTGCGGACGAGTTGGCCAGCGCAATCAAAGCAGCTGCGGATGGGCCGGAAAACAGGATAATAGAGTTCGACGTCCCCTCCAAAGTAGGCCAAGACAATTACAGCCTGCGCGTTGCGGACAATGCAGCAGTAGTGGTCGCTGGAGAAATTTCAAGAAGCGCGCCGCTCGCGGCAAAAGTTTACCCCGCAACGTTAGCTCCGGGAGCAACGGTCGAGATCTCGAAATATGGGGATTGGGTCGTGCTTGCGCCCAAAGGCTCGCTCTCGCGCGGGTGGGCATGGGTGCGCGTCGCGCGCGCGGAGAACGGCGTCTGCTCGATTTCCAGTATCCATATCCAAGACAACTGGTGGAACGAGAACCACGGCACTGGTCAGTACTCGATAGCGTTTCTCGATAGTCAGGGAACGGAGCTGCTGGAGAGATTATTTGAACCGGCGGAAAACACCACTCTGCTTGTCCTGCCATGGATTAGCATTGTGGACGGAGCAGAGTTCCGCCAGGACGGCACGCTTCTGGACAATCTCGCTATTTAAATAGTAATTTTTAGAGGCGGTGGTTGGGTGAGAAAAATGGAGTGGAAAGAAATCGTACTGATGGTCGTGGCAGTAGTAGTCGCGCCGATTTCAGCGATGCAGGCAGTATGGGTCCAAACAAGGCTTGCGAAGGACAATCGAGGAACCTCGGCTTGGATGCTAGAATTGGTTATAGGACTGATCGCCGCAGCGTGCGTGATAGGGTACATAGGGATGGTTTTCGGCTCGTCTTCCGGGCAAACAAATAAGCTAGAAAACAAACTTGACTCGTTGATCGATAACCTTCACCTTTGAACGGAGGTGCACTGATGGACAACGCGGGGAAGAGCAGCGCGGCCAAGTGGGTAATGGTCTTGGTAGTCCTGGCGGTCGTGGGTGTCGTTGCGGTGTACGCGTTCAAGAACATGAGCAGCCTCACGTCGAACGGCACGGGGAGTGCTGACGCGGGGCAGCCAATGGACGTGCCGGAGAACGAGATGAGCGCTGCTCCGCCAGAACCGACAGCGGCGCATCCGGCGGCCGCACAACTCTGCACGGTGACGGTGGTTGGGAATGGATGAGCCGCTCAAGCGGCCGGTCGTGCTTATCTCCAGCGCCATGACTTTCATGTTGTTTTTTGCAGCCATCAACATCGGTGCCGCTTCGGCGTACAGGCAGAGGATGCTGAATCGGCTGCGCGAGCTCGACGCGGCCGTGGAGGAGCTGGAGCTGAGTCCGATCGGCTCGGAACGCATGGTCGTGGTCGAGCTGGACAAAGACGTCACCGTGTGTGGACCCACCGTGGCGGCTCAGCGGTTCGGCATAAACGTGGAGTCCGAGCAAAATATTTGGGTGGTGTGGAAAGACGGGGACGCCACCAGACTGTCCCCGCGTGGCTATGACGTCTCGATACTTTTTAGCACGGCAGTGATCGGTCCGGGCACTTCCGCGTTTGGGCTAACAAGATTAGGGGGGAATACGGTTGACATCGTTGTCCAGGCCATCTAAGTTACGCGGCGAGAATGCAGCGCAGTCGGAGCCCTGGATGATTCTCACAGGAGTGATGTTCGGCGCAATCATTCTGTGTTTTGTGGTGTCGTCCGTCCAGGTGCATGGCAACCAGACAGACAAGCTTGCGGCGAAGAAGCTGGCCATTGATATTTCAGCCAAGATAGACCAAATGGCCGCGGCCGGTTACGACTCCTCGGTTCGCGTCGATCTCCCGAAAGAGGCAAAGATTAGCATAAGCGAAAACAAGGTCGTTGCGGTAGAACTGGGCGGAGAAGCAGGCGCGGCCCAGTTTTCAGCTTCAGGCGCCAGTCCAGGGACTTGGGATTTCGCCGAGTTTGTAACTGTGTCCAGGCATGGCGCGTCACTGATAACGCTGGAGGGGGCATGAAGCGGTGGAGGAGTTTGTAGAGGCCATCCACGCGCGCATGCTGATTCTGATGTGCGTGTCCGTGGCAATAGCCATGAGCCTCACGGTCGTCTGGCAGGTGTACTACCCAAAAAGCAGACAGGCGGATCAGTATTACGACGCGCTCGCTGTTGGGCAGACTCTCCTGATGGATTGGAGGGTCAGCGACGGTATCGGCAACTCGTCGTTAGTGTTGGACAAAAGCAGGGTCACGGCTGGTTCGGAGAATAGCGTCTTGCTTGGCCACACCTGGCAGGCCAAAATCGAGACATCCGGATTCCAGTACACTGCAGGATACCAGGGTCTGGTCCCCAAAAAGAGCGGGAACGTAGTTTTGCCGGCCATAGTGCGTCTTGAGGACCGCACAGAGGCAGGCAAGGTGAGAGTGTGGGTATGGTAAAACTGTCCCGGGATCAAGGCGGCTTCGCGTTCGCCCACCTAACGGAGGTCGTCGTCGTTGTAATGATGACTGTATTTTCTGCAACTGCAGCAGGGATAGCGGTCTCCAAAATCGGTGATCAGGACGTAGCCCGAGCACTTGGCGTTCAGAGGGCGGCGTATGCAGACCTCATGCTGGCGGAGATCTTGGATTACATGCCGGGCACAGATCTAAACGACCAGCGGGTGGTTGCGCTGTTTTTCGAGCAGATGCCGGGTATCGTAATGAACCCAATTGAGCCGCTCGGGTACAACAGCAAGTTGGAGATATGGAAGGCGGGGGACGGCCAAAATTTTAGCCCGGTCGAAGGGATTGACACGACGGGCTTGAACAAGTTAGGCGAGGCCAGCACGGGCAATTTCAACGTGGGCGCGCCGCAGTACGTTTCAATGGCGGTTAGGGATGGTTTCGCGTTCAAGTTGACAGTGGCGGAGGGGGAGTAGATGACTGTAAAACACCGTCAACGGCGGCCGTCAACACCGTCAACACCGTCAATGATCAGCGAAAGTAGAGGCATGACGTCAGGCGGGATAATCGCATGCATGGCGATTCTTCTTCTCTCAGTTTCCTCGTTCGGCATCGCGGGTGTGCAGTCCGCCAGGAGCGCGTCTCTGCACGAAAGCGATTACCGCATGTGGAAAGCGTTTCTTGAGGCCGCGAAGGAGAGTCCAGAGCTGCGCATTGAGTTGGACCAGAACATTCGCGACGCCGTCATAACCGTTGGAGCCCGAGGCGGCGCTCCAGACGACATAAAAAGCGAGTTGCGTGCAAAGATATCTGGTTTGGACAATGTGGGCATAGAAAGATCCGACCGCGGCACCGTGTTTGTGACGGTTGCTAAAATAATAAGCGTCGGGCGGGCGGCAGCGACAGCCACCGCGAGTACTAAAATTGGGATCAGGTTCTACGACGCGCGCGACTTTGCTTTTTTACTGCGCGACAACGTCAGAAGCTCAGAAAACCTGAACGCGAGCTATTACGACCAAGGCAGCGGATTCAACGTCAGCCTGAGTTCTCGTGTCGAGGGGGGGCGCACAGTAACGAGGATCGAGGTAAAAGAGGCCAGCACAGGCTTCTCATACGTGCTGGACGTTTCCCGGTAGCACGCTTCTGGACAATCTCGCTATTTAAATAGTAATTTTTAGAGGCGGTGGTTGGTGGAAAACGTGAGTTGCCGCATTTGCAGGAAAGGCACGCAGATAGGTTACAGCACATGCGACGTGTGCGGGGGGCCCATATTTGCGGATATCTGTGACGATTGCTTGGATGGGCGAAAATTGTGCTGCACGCCGGAGTGCGGCGGCATTGCGAATGGAAAACAGGAACGGTTGAAGCAGCAGTCGAAGTTGTTGGCTGACCAAGCAGCGGAAATGCTCCCGCAGGTTGGCGGATGGGTCGGTGGATGAGATGGTTCGCCGAATTTTCGCAGCAGCGTTCACTGTGTTTCTCCTGGTTTCAGCGATATCGCCCGCCGCATCTGCAGATCAACATACTGGTGCGGAAGTCAATCCAGAGATAGCCGTGGGCAACACGGATAACCAGCGGACTTACAAGCTGTTGGTGGAGATCTCATCGCAAGCGGAAAACATAGCTGGTGCCAGTTTTACGGTTACAGCCCGGGATGGCAGCACGATAACGTCCGACAACCTGACGGAGAACGAGCTCGCTCAGCTGAGAAGTTTCGGGGGGGTAACGGTCGAGAGAGAATTTGACAATGCGGGAGTACAGCGTTTGCGCGGGACGGACATATACGTCGTCACGGTTGAGATAGACGCCGAGAACACGATCCCTGGTGGAGTCCAAGTGTTAAGAAACTACAACGTATCGCCCGTTTTCCAAGTCAGCGTTGAAAACAGCCGCATACGGCCGGCCAGCGACAATCAATACTCTATGGTGTTGGTTTTTTCAGACAACTCAAACCAAAGTTCAAGCTACACGTCGTTCGAGTACTGGGCCGACGCAACTACAGACCAGAGCCTTATCGGCCCGCGCGTTTTTACAGAAAACCAACTCGAGGAACTGAACAACGCGAGCGTCGTGCGCGTTAGCCATCTTGTAAGCAGGTCGGTCGTGGATTGGGCAAGCGGTTTCGACATACACGTTGCGTACACGACCACGCGCGAAAATGAAAATGGCCAGACGGTCGAGAACAGGGAAGGCGCATGGTCTTTTGGTTTGGTTCCAAGCGAATCCGGCGGGTACAACACCATCCCCGGGAGGCAAGATGTGCAGATTAATTTGGAAAACAGCAATTTCAGTTTGATTGATTTCCAGCACGAGGATGGGATAATCGATTTTGGATATCGCGCCAGGCCAACGGATGGAGTGAGCGCACGCACATTGAGCGTGGACACTCCCGGCTATTACGAGCGCACCGACGCGTCTTACAGCGATAACATACTCCAAGAGTACTCCGCGCTGCTGGGCGGCAACGATGTTTCGGCCATCAAGAGCGAGATACTTTCGATAGGTTGGCCAGCCTATGACTTTGTGAACACTCCTGAATACAGGATAGAGATAGGAAGCGATGTGGTCGCGCGGTACGACGAGCTCAACAAGGGCAGAAGCGGCTGGGAAAAGCTCGCGATAGTGGGCGAGGTAGTGATTACTGTAGTGGATATCGCGTTCCTCACCCATGGGGTAGCGTCGCTGGCAACGGTTTCGAGCGAAGCACTAGCCACGCTGACAATATCCCAGCTGGCGAAGGAGGCGTTTGGCACCGTCAAGAGTGTGGCTCTCAAGTTTATCGTAGCCGAGGTGAGCGCAGCTGGCGCAGTTGCAACTTATGCTGCCACGTCGCATCCCGTGGAGGGCGAGAACACGAAGGCGTTTGTCACGCTGCAAAGCGCGCGCGGGTACACTCACTTCTGGGCCGACACGACGATACAGCCAACTGGCCCGTACGAGGAAAACTTCGCTTGGTGGAACCCGGTTGATTGGGGCCGGTGGGGGGACTTCCAGCTCACGTACGGGGGCATTGGCAAAGTGGTGTACTCTATGGGTTCGCCCTATCGCTCCTTTGCAGCGGTCTCCGGTGGCAGGACGATAATAACGGACAACAAGCTCGTGGGACTCTGGGGCGGGGCCGACGTGAAACAAATCATTTTTGGCCCGTCGGACGGGTCCATCGTGAGGCATATACTCGAAATCGAACAGACCGAGATCAAGACGGGGGAGGACAGCATCCTGGCAGAGGCCAGAGACGAGTCACGCTGGCTGAACTGCATCGAGGGATCGGAGCGTCTCGAGGTGGCTGATATGGTGGGCGAGTCGGCGCTCGAGGAGAGCTACGGCTCAATCCTGTCCGCGGAGGCGGCCGGGCCGAGCAGAGTTTTTCTTGACATCAAGGACGTGGATCTGGATTATCATCTCAAGGGCAGTTGGATTATAAGGGCGTACCAGGACAACGGCGACGGCGCACTGTCGGTCGTGGTGAACGGCGAGAACAGGATCATCACAATCCCAGAAAACGGCATGGTAGAGATCAACAACGATACCAGATCCGGGTCGCTGACGCTCACGGTCTACGACAAGGACCGCAACGTGCTGTACCGCGGCAGCTTTTCCGCGCAGCGCGCCGTAAGATGGGGCGATAACGGCACAATAGAGCCGGAAAACCCCGCAGATGATCCGAACGAGGCGGCGCGGCAGGACTGGGATCGCACAAAATGGGGGGACAGATGGGTCGAAGGGGTCCTGATTCCCGCGGGCATGGTGACCCCGCTCGTGGTGCTGGGAGCCATAATTTTCTGGAGGCGGAGAAAAAAATGAAAATCCTACTTAAAAAAGCGTTGCCGGTCGTGGTTCTCGTGGTGATTTTCGCAGTAGCCGTGGCCGTATCGCTTTTTCCCAGCCCCGGAGTCGAGCTCGAGTCAACCGAACCGAGAAGCTTTGCAACCCAGCACATCAAAGGCACGCTCCCAGCAGGATGGGAACTGGCGAGCGCCCTTACTCAGGCAGGTGAGGGCGCGTTGAGGTTCCAAGGCCCGGGCGGTTCTGTCGCGATTGCGTACTACACAGCAGTTGAGAACGTGGGCGACAATGCGGACAACACGATGGCAGAGATCGTCGCAGAGATTGTCCAGACTATAGAAAACTCGCAGGGGATCTCTTTGCGCGGGGTGTCGGACATGCCGGTTGTCGGGGCCACGGCGAAGAGGATAGACGTCGCGGCAAGCGAAAACACAAGGCTCCTGTACATCTGGTTGCGCCAGGACGTCGGGTCCGGCATGGTTTTCAACGTCGTGGCGGAGACCCCAGACTCAGAACAGGTCGCCTCGGCGGATGCGCTCACGGCCAGCTTGGAATATCAACTTTTAGAGGCGGACTGAATCTCCATGGACAAGATCCAGGCATTTTTTGAATTTTTTGGCGTCAAGTACAAAACAGTTGTTGGTGAGATTGCCGGGTTAGCCGCGATCATCGCGGGCATAGTTCTCGCGCTGCTTTGCTTGGCCGTTTTTCTGATATACTGCAGCAGCGCAGTTTCTAAACGCCCCGTCGACACGAAAAAGTTGCGCAAAAACTTCGGCCCTCCAATCTTAATCGCGGTTGCAGTTTTCATAGTTGCGCTCATAGTGTTGTACGCGGACAACAACCTGCGCTTGCCGTTATAGGTGGTTAGGTGGTTGCTTTGCGAGTCTCCCGCGAACAGGCGGTAGAAGCGCTGTCCTTTGTGATAATAGCTCTTTCAGTTTACGGGATGGCAAAGGCAGTACTGGTACGAGCCGACTTCGGCGTCCAGACCGGCGCGCTGGCATCGATGAGCAGCGGGTGGCTGGACGCTTTCAATGTTCCATACACGCGGGAACTGCATGGAGGAGTTGAAACAATAGTTTTTCAAACCGCAGAGGGGACGACAATGTACGTGGGCCTGACGATGGCGTGTGCAGGCGCGGACTTGATGGCCGCCATGGTGGGTCTCTTCGTGGCAGCGTCGCATTTGAAGATTCAGCAGAAGATTAGAGGGATACTTTTATCAATAGTTGTCGTGTTTCTGATTAATCCCCTCCGCGTGGCGTCGTTTATATGGATGGCTCGCAGCGTCGGCGAAAGCGCTGGTTCGATGTTTCACGCCTTGGTTTTTCCGTTAAGTATTATCATTTCGTCCATCTTGATTTTCTCGCAGTACGAGAAGCTCGAGCGAGGAGCGTTTAAAGCCGCAGCGGAAATCCGGAAGCGATTGAAGTTGAAAATCAAGAGTTCTCCTGAGCTATCGCCCGCCCGCCGTAGCCATCGTACACGGTCAGATGGGTCCCGCCGCCAGCCCGCTCGAGATTGAACCTCAGCTGCTCGCAGGCGTAGTTCTCGTTCAGCTCGTTTTCAAAAGATGCTACGTCGCCAACGGTCTGCGCCTCCTGGTAAAATTGGTAAGCAACGTGGTACAGCCGCCCGTAGCGCGGGACCACCCCGGCGTCCAGCTTTAGCCCGAAGGCCTTTGTCCCGTCGAGGTGCTCGAATGTTGCCCCGAGATAACCGTACGCCGCGAGCCCGCCGTCAGGGAGCCACTGCAGCAGGAGCACGTTTTCGTCGCTCAGCGGGACTTGGATTTCTTTGAAGTTTGAGTACCCCCAGCCGGCGGATATCCTCTGGTTGAAGTATGTTCTCAGGCGGTTCTCCACACCAGATTTATTTTCGCCCATCAAGCCGGCCTCGTACATCGCCGCCGCTGTCGCCGTCCTGAGGGCCTCGTTCGTCTCAGTCTCCACGCTGGCTGCCGTGGCCTTTGTTGCGTCCACGGCCATGGCCTGGTTGAAGCCGGAGAGCTGCCTGCGGTAACCCTCCTCAAAAGTGCCGAGTGCCATCACTGATGTGAGAAAGACGAAAACAGTGAAGACAGCGAGTGTTGCAGCCGCGCCCCTTTCATCTTTTTTCATCACATCACCTGAATATGGTGACCCTGGCGTTAACCTGGGCCACGCGGTTTTCTCCGGCTTCTGCGACTATGATCGTAACGGTCCCCGAGAAAGTGAACTGGGTTGCAGTTGGTCCCGGCTGGTTGGGGAATGTCTGGATCCAAGATCTATTGTCTTTGGTCAGCTCAACCTCGGTGCTGCAGTTGGGCGGCGTCAGGTAGGAGAGCGCATTGTCGATTTTTTCCGCCAAGTAGTTCTCCGGCACCACAGTTTCCCCCAACCCAAGCAGGTTCTCGGCAATGGTCTCGAAGTAGCTTAGAGAATAGTTCTCTATCTGGGATAGCTCGAGCGTCCTGTACACGTATTCTGCCTTGAGCTGGAGCTGGCGGTCGGCCGCCGACGTCACGGCATCCAGGCGGTAGGCGTGAAGCAGCACCCCGGCGAAGATCGCGATCAGGAGCATGAAAGCGATTGCAAGGACATCGCTCACCCCGCTTTCATCTCTCCTCAGACTCGCCACACCTTCACCTCCATTTTTCCCGTCTCGAAGCGGTAATTGTCAAAAACAGTCACCGGGACCGAGATGCTTGAGACGGCCTTTTCTGCGGGCGGGTCGGAACCGTAAGGCCCGAGCACGTGTTCAGTTGCAGCGGTATACCTGAGCGTGACCTGGAACGCGAAGTTTTCCCCGCCGATCTCCTGCATGAAGTCGAGGAGAGGAATCTTCTGCGGGTCCACAACGTACTCCTTGACATAGCTGCCCTCCTCGTACGCCAGGGTGTTCAGGGCGATGTGGTTGGTGAGGCTGGAAGATGCGTCAACAAGCCCGGCGATTGACATGTTGGTCTCGTACTGGGTGTAGGCCGAGAGCAGCAGAGCGATGAATGTTATGACAAGCAGGGCGGAAACCACGGCCTTGAATATCCTCACGAGATCCGTGAAACCACCATCCTGCCCCCCTGCGCCGTTACCGAGAGCGTATAGGTTCCCGCTTCAAGCTGTGGAGAGTTATCTGAGAACGTCAGCCCGAGTAGATTTATTTGGATTTCGTGGCTGCCGACAAGAATAGTGTTGTCTAAAAACCTCATTTGGTATCCCCCCGGCACGGTGATTTCGACGGTCCTGGTTCCCCCAGATATCGCCACGGCCTCGCACTCGCCGGCGACCTGCAGGGCGGCGTCAGTGGCGGTCCTGTCTCTTAGGACCGCCTGGAAGGCGACGTAGCCGATGACCCCGACTGAGATGACGAATGCCGCCATTATCACGAGGCCTAGCGTTCGCAGTGCTGGCATGCTATCTACGACACGGTAAGGTTCAGGGTCGCCGTCTTTTCCGTGCTGTCCTCACTTGTGCCACGGATTGTGATCGCCGAGATTCCCAAAGCCGCAGTGTTGTCCACTTCCACCGTTATGACCGAACTAAAACTTGGTTTGCCGCTGGTTGGAGAAAAACCGACGGTAACCCCCGTAGGCTGTCCAGTCGCGCTGAGAGAAACGGTCTTGTCGTAGGTTCCCCCGAAGCTGTCCACTGTCACGTTAAATGTCCGGGAGTTATCTCCGCTCGCAGGTCTGCTGATCGCAATGGACTGTGTATCCAGCGTAACATTGAACGCCAGCATCGATGAGGCCCCTTTGCCGGCCCAGGTGTACACGGCGTAACCGATGCCAAGGCCAATCACAAGCAGGACTATCCCCGCGAAGATCTGCATCGCGAGAGGCTCTACCCCCTTGTTATCCATTATTTTTCCCTCCCTTGTGTTTTCTTTTGTTGTACGGTTTAATAGCTTGTCCGGAGTGCCCCAACCCCTTCTCCTGGAGTGCCTCGGCAGCAGCCGGCGCGAGTGCTTTAATGTAGCCCTGTACCATCGGCGAGTTCTTTTCAAAGAGTTCACCCGCAGCCGGTCCGAGGACCTCGCAGTATTTTTTGACCACTGGCGGCATCGGTTTTCCTAGTTCTTCAGCCGGCATGCGCTTTCCAGCATCGGATGCGGGCTTCGTTCCCGCCCGACGCCATGTTCGCGTTGGCCGAATATTCGGTAGCTTTCCGGTAAATCGGAGGATGCTCAGCCCCGCCAGCACGCCAACTGCTGCGCCTATCATGGCCAGCGGCGCCAATGGCGGGGTCGCTGGTACCACTTCAACCGGGGTTTCGGGAGTCCCTTGGCTCGCCGATTCGAGCAACCTAGCACTCCCGGAATCAAGCACGGTGTCTGTTTCAGGGTCGTACAGTTCTACATCGTATATTCCTTCCACCATGCCGTCCACAGACACGTAAGCTGTTGTCAATCCATTTTCGTGCGGTCCACTTGTTGCATCGAAAGAGGTTGAGCGCCCGCCGAACCGCAGTTCAAGATGCTTTGTGACACTGCTGGAGCCAGGGTTGTTGGTCTTTATCACGATTTGTGCGTATCCGCCCTCAATCTGAAGTGGTTCTGCTGGCAGTTGAAGCGCGAAAGTTGTGAACACAGTCCTGACGCAAATTGCAAATGGAGAGAAGCTGTTTGTAGTGGACGAATAGTATACACTGGCGTCGTCCTCACCAGTCTTCACCGTCCGGAGTTCCACCCACGCGCCGCCCTCGTAATGGTAAAGCGCAACCGCCAGCGGGTTCACGTCACTTGCCAGCATCCATGCTTTTGACACAGCGAAGCCGATCGTGGCTGATGATAGCGTGTTTTCCGAAACCGTGACTGATATTTCTATATACGCGTAGATTCTCACATTTTCCAGCCCAGCCGGCGCGTTCTCAAGCACTTGAAGTGTGAGCGTGACATTCTCGGCAGGCCTGTTTTCACCGGTATTCTCTGAAACCAGATTGATGCTCTTCAAGGGAAGATTCTCGTTATCAAAAGTAACCATTTTGTTTTCACCCGGATTGATTACGCCGGCTTCTACCGACACTTCCTCGGTCGGCTCAGGGGCCAGATTCTCCGCATTTTCTCCTGTTGCAAAAACGTAGAACGACACGTTCACGCTGTTTGAGTTGTGGTTGTTTGACGCATCCTTGACCGTCACCTTTACCGTGTGTGCGCCCATGCCCAACCTAGTTAAGGCGCTCGTGACGACGCCGTTCGACCACGTGTGTTGCGTCTGGCTTCCGTCAAGCGTCACGGAAATCGTGGACGAGTCTATGCCTGAGGCGTCGGTTGCGCTCGCGCGGACCGTGACGTTCTCGCCCACGCTCGCCGTCGTCGGCTCGAGCACATTGAGTGCTGGCGGTGTCGTGTCGCTCGGTGCGGGACTTGGTCCGGAGCTTGGGGGCGGGCTGGATTCTGTGGTCTTCGTGATCCCGTCGCTCAACGTGTTCGACTCGTTCAGGGAATAGTCGCGGACCATCGCGTCGACCGTCTTCGCTCCATCTCCTGCGCTGAGCGTCCAAGACTTCGAGGTTGAGTACGCCTCCCAATCGCTCCATGCCCCGCCCGAGTTCCTGAAGCACATCTGGTATACGCCAAACCCGACATCGGAGGCGCTCAATGACAGGGTGACTGTGCTTGAGGTCGTCTGGGCAGCCCCCGCGTTGATTGTGAAAGAGTCCAATGTTGGGTTGTCCGTGTCGGGTACGCTGGCTGTGCCAGCCCAGCTCTCCACAGATGTCCAATTAGCGGTGGCGCTTAAAGTTCCGTTCCAGCTTTCTACACCGGACCAAACTGAAGGCACAGTGCTGGTTACGCCGCTCCAGCCCTCTATTTTGGACCAAGCAGTTGACACGCTTGACACGGCTCCGCTCCAGCTTTCCATGGTGTACCACTCGCTTACCGGATATGCTTCCCCGATCGTGACGGTCGGCGGGCTGCTCACGAACTTGTGTACCCGCACGTTGTCGATTCTCCAGGCTGCAGCGTCGATGGTGAATCCTACCTTCAACGAGGCTGTAGCGTCGGTCGCGTTCGTGTAGTTGTCGCCCCAGCCGTTGCTCAGGTCGTTGTCGAAGACGCCCCCGGTGCTCGGGAGGGCGATGAAGCCCCAGTGCGCCCACTGGCTGTCCGAGAATTGCAGCCCGGATGATGTGTCATTTGGCTTGGTATAGTGCAGTTCGCGTCCCGCCCCCCGCGTGCAAACCGCATGACAAAACTGGTCGTAGTTGACGGTGTCGGTGGTGTATTTGACGCCGAAGTACGTGTAGCTGTAGGCAGGTCCCGTGAAATATGTGTCCAGTTCCAGCACCATCGGCCTGTCGAAGTTGTCAACGGAGTACATGCCCACGGAGTATGCGAGTTCCGAGCCGGTTCCGCGGAGCTGCTTGTTTTCAGTATCGTATTTAACGTAGCTGTCGTTGGGGTCGACTTCTACCCACTTGCCTATCGGCACCTCCGCCCCCATGCTGATGGTCGGCTCGGTGCTGACGTACTTGCGGACCCGGGCGTCGTCGAACTCAATGGACTGGTCGTGATTGACGAACCCTATCTTTCGGGGGCTTGAAGAGTTGAAGGCACTGTCGTCCTTGAGCAGGGCCAATCCCAGCCCAGGGTTTGTCCCGTAGTAGACTTTAGCCCCCGTGCTCATGACTACGAAGCGCCAATATATGTTCGTGCCAGCGGAATAGGATCCAATCCCCGTATCCGTCCTCTCCGCGCTCGTGCCGTCCAGGCCGTGGTAGTAATCGAAGTACCCGCCGTTTATAACTTCCACGAAATGCGTGAAATTACTGTAGTAGATGTTGTCTGGCTGGGCCGTGTTTTTAATGCCGAGTCCCGAGTGCCCGCCGTGCGTGTCAGTGGTCTGCCACTTGAACTCGTAGATGAACGGCCGGGAGAAATTTACATTTGAATATAGTCCCGTGTCCCACGAGTTTGTCCCGGCATCCACTATTATCTTGCCGTTCTGGGAGACGTGGCTGCCCGGGTCCGTCTCCCACCATTTGCCTGTATCGATCGTGGTGCCGTCAAAATTATCGAAAAAGTCGAACACGGCCGCCCCGTTGTCGGCTGGTGCGGCTGATGGGTTGCCGTACCGCACGTACATTTCAGTGGCTGTGTTGTCTTTGACATTGACAAGCACCACCACGTTATCCCCGTTTATGTAGTTCTCCCTCCAGAAGTCCAGCGGCGAGTGGTTGGCGTCGTAAAAGCGCAGATCCTGGAAGTTGTCCATGCAGTGCCCACCGAGGTTGTCCACCTTGTCGAGGGCAAATCGCAGTTGATAGTTTTCCGGCCTGGCCCCGCTGATGGTTATCTTCTTCTCGTACTGCCAGTCCGTGCCGTCGAAGTTGTCGAAGAAGTCGAACACTGCCGCCCCGTTCTCTGCCGGCGCCGCTGAGGAGTTCCCATAGTACCATTTCAAGTTTTCAACGTTCTGGCCCGCCGCGAGAGCGACCGGGAGCCGGACCCAGACGTATGCACTGACACCCGGAGTGACGCGCTCGAACCAGTAAGGGAGTGCGTGCTTCCCGCTCGAGTTCTCCCACACGAAGCGCGAGTCTTGGAAGTTCTCGAATGACATGCCCGAGTTGTACGCGAGCAGCACGTTTTCTTGATATCCCGCCGGGGTGCTCTCTCCGACCGGAAGCGTCAGCGTCCTCCGCCAGGTCCAGTTCTCCCACTCCGAGCTCGTCGCAGCTGCCCTCGGTGCAGCTGCCAAGGAAATCGCGAGCAGCGTGCCGAGCGCCACGATCAGCAGGATGCCGCGTTTTAAGGATTCGTTTTTATTCACTCTCTGGCCCCCTTGTGGTTCTGGTCTTACGTGGCGGGAGGGACGGAACGGGGATCTTTCGCGCTTCAAGAACCAGCTCCGGGTGTCGTTTGAGCAGTTCCATGCACTTTGTGAAAAAATCATAGTGGCTTCTAGAATACGTAGCTTGTTCCAGGTCGCTTGCAAGTACGCGCTGATTTTTTGTCAGCGGGAACTTGAAGTCCATCAGTTCCTCTGCGGTGGGCCCTAGGAGCGCCTTGTATTTTTCGACTAGGTCTGCATCGCTTTTGGGTTTATCCTGCCCTAGTTTACTTTTTTCCAATATTTCACCTTTTTACAGCACTTTTCATGGCACTTTTTACAGCACTTTTCATGGCACTTCTATACAGTATTCCACGAAAAGTGGATATAAACATCTGTGGAGTTCTCGCAAGGCGCGAATCCGGATTTGCACGGCAGTGTTGCGTTTTCGCAACATTTATAAGGGTATGCCGGCCACCTTTTTATGAGGAGGCTGGAAGATGGGGCGGACACCACGACACGAGGAAAAATCTGACTTTTTTGCGTCAGTGTTTGGTAACACGGTGCAGGTGCGCGTAGCCGGGTTTTTCCTGACTGATGGGCATTGTGACCATTCGATAACAGAGGTTTCGCGGGCGTGTAATGTCGATCGCGTGTCGGTATACCGGGTCCTGCCTGCACTTGTCAAGCAAGGCATCATCCGCAAGAAACGTGAGGTTGGGCAGGCGGTCATGTATGAATTGAACAAGCGGAACCCGTGCGTACAATCTTTAACGCAGCCCCACGCCATGTCGCGTTCTAGCTCTTCATCCTGAGTTCTGCCAGTTTCTGGACAGCCATCTCCAACCCTATCTGGTCCGCGTACACTTGGCTTCGATGTATTCTGGCTAGACCGCGCTTGCGCAGGCCGTTTGGGGAAATGTTGATTTTGTTGTAGAGCGTGGATTTTGGGACGCCAAACCTTTTGCAGAGATCATCCACAGATGCTTTCCCGCCCTTTGATATGACATACGCGAGGATCTCCAGCCGATTCCGGTCCAAGTGCAGGAACCTTGAGAGGTAGTCCAGGTCCTCTTCCGAGAGAGTCATTTGTTCACGTTGAAACTTCTCAGCGAGAAGCTAAAGTTTTTACTTTTTCTAACATTTGTTAGAAAAATAGTGGCGCGCCGCAAACACTAAGGTTCCTGCATGTTTGGGCGCACCCTGACGAATGATGGGGTCGTTAGGATCCCAGCCTCCGCCAATTTAACGTGCGTTCTCGCTATTTAAATACCAATTTTTTCAGGAGTTGATTGAGCGAATGCCATGTAAATACGAGCTAGAACGGCACGGTTCGGCGGAAGTGGTCCGGTTCAAGTGCAAGTACTGCCAGCCCCGGGATCTCGCCAGGCGTGACTGCCGGGAGGGGGTCTTCGACGTCCTGGCTGGCTGCCCTAGCGTTTTTCAGGTACTGTTTGAGGACATTAGCACACTGAGGTTAAACGAGGCGGAGACTAAAGACCTGCTTGAGCTGGCGAGAGGCAGGAAAGAGTGCCTCGCGCGCGAGTTCTGGCGTGACGAGAAGCTTGCCCCAAAGAGCGACAAGGGGTGCGAGAAGTGCCTTGAAAAGCGTCGGAGGTGCGCGGTGTCGCTTAAAGTGTTTGTACAGATACACCCAATACTCGCCGCGAAGCTCGTGGACGACGTGCCGAAGATTTTCGCCGGCGGGGAAAGCCCGAGATGCAGGCACTGCACGGAGGTCGTGAGCAGGGAAATATTGGGCAGTTTTTCCCGTCTGAAGGAATCCGGATTGGTGAAGCGGTTTCTCAGCCCGGGCCCATCCGGAGCGAGGTTCAGCGACGCGGAACTCGCAAACACCAATATCTACCGCAACATGTTCGGGTCGGTCCTGCGCCCGTTCTTCATCACCGGGTTCATAGCCCCCGAGCCGCAGGGTCTGCGCAAGATTGACTCCATCGAAATCAAAAGCATGAAGGCGACCCTGAGTTTTTTTGAGCGCGAAGACACCCCGGAACGCCTGCTCACGGTGGATCTCCCCGAGTTCCATCTCAAGCCCGCGGAGATTGCACTGCTCAATCAGGTGCAGCAGGAGATAGGTGACCTGGCCCCCAAAACGCTCGAGTTCGCGGATCCACTTCGCGTGAGCACGTTCCTTGAGAACGCGATTGAGGGGATACTCGCCCACAAGAACGCGACAATCCCGTACGAAACGAAGAAGTTATACGCTGAAATCCTGGACCGCTACATAACTAAGCTGGGCGCGCTCACCCCGCTGCTCCACTTCGACAGCGGCGTGCAGGACGTATACATTGACACGCCCTCGATCCTGTCTCCGGTCTATGTCGACCACCAGACCCATGAGACGTGCGCCACCCAGATCTACATGAGCCGCGACGACACAGACCGAATCGCGATGCGGCTCAGGGCGCTCACGGGCGTCAGGCTCGACGAGGGCAGCCCCGTCTTGGACGGTGATTTCCCAAGCCTCGGCTGCCGCATCTGCGCGCTTTCGTCCCCCGCGCTCTACGAGCAGAAGGAGACCGGTTTTGCCATTCGCGTACACAGGCACGAGCCCTGGAACATCCCCCTGGAGATCAGCAAAAAGTTCATGTCCCCGCTCATTGGCGGCATATTGGATTTCGCCATAGACGCCGGCGGCAACGTGCTGATTGGTGGTAGCAAGAGCACGGCCAAGACGAGCTTGCTCGAGGCGCTGATCCAGGAAAGTCCCACATACCGCCGGAAGGTGCTCGTGGAGGACACGCCGGAGGTCCACACGGAAAGGCTCAAGCAGCTGGGTTTCAAAATCCAGCGCCTCCGCGTGAGAAGCCTGCTGGAGGAGTTGCGCGAGCAGGGAAGCTCTAAGCTGTCGCACAAGGAGGGAACAGCGACCGGGCTCAGGCTTGGCGACTCGGACTTCATAATGGGGGAGGTCCGCGAGCGCGAGGCAGCGCTTTCTCTCTTCGAGGCATTTGCGTACGAGCAGTCGCGCTCGGTCATGGCGACGATGCATTTCCACAACGCCATGATGAGCATGGAGCGACTTAAGAAGTGGGAAATAGACCCAGCCGACTTGAAACTGGTGGACTTCATCATCAGCAGTGGAATCGTATATTCTGGCGAGCGGACGCAGAAGTACAGGCGCCTGCGCGAGATAGCGGAGGTGAGCACCGACTGGCGCGGGGGGGCTGGCGGAATCAAGCCAATCGTTGTGCACGACAGCAGGTCCGACAGTTGGAGGACCACATTTTTGAAGGCCAACGGGCGCGTTCTAAAACAGCTGAACCAACCGATTTGGCCGAAGGGATTCGATGTACGAGACGTCTGGGAAAAGGTCGGGCTCGGGAATCAAGAGAGGATTTCTCGTCTGGCGGATAGGCGCGGCCTGACAGACGACGACGTGGTGAAGACTATTTTGGCGCGAGCGCAGGTCAAGAACGATATATGTCTCGCCGGCCAGGAGAACCCCCGCCTCATGGAGTCGAGCTTCTACGTTCCGGCCCTCAACCGCTTCAGGGCAATTCTCGACAAGGGCGAGGAGTACGGGACCGCGCTGGAGACGTGGCATGTATGGTTGAAAAGAGCGCGGGCGTAGTGCTTGGAAAGGTCCCGCCCGGTTTCACCGAGCGCCAGCGCGGGAGCAGGTTCGAGGCGCTGTGCGGGCGCGTCGGGGCGGCGTTCAGGAGACTGGGAACAGAGAACTTGGCGCTTGACGGCGCCTGCAGAGATGCGGAGCTGAAGCTGACGAGTGTAGACGTCACGGCCACGGCCCGGTTCCTGGCGATTGCGCTGGCGTTCTCAAGTCTATTGTTTTACCTAACGTACAGTGCCTTTTTTGGCCACTCGGCGCTTGTTCTGTTGCTTTTTGTCGCCCTGCCGGCAATTGCCGGATACATGTGGCTGGTCAGCTACCCGTCAAGCGCCGCGAACAACCTGCTTACAAAATCCGCCGCCCACGACTCAATCGACATAGGGCTGATGTGCGTCATGGTCGAGCTAAACAACAATCTCTATGATGCCGTCAGATACGTCGCGGAGCAGGGGGTTGACTACGGGGATGACGTGGCAGAGAGCAGGGTGGCGAGAAAGCTGCGCAGGGGGTTGTACAGGTTGAACATGGGCGTGCACAGAAGCGAGTCGGGAATGCTCAACGAGGTGGGAAAAGACTTGGGGCCGCAGTCGGAGCACCTGCGCAGTGCCATGCGGAACCTTGACACGGCATGTTCTCGTGCGGATGCTGGCGGTCGGCTGCTTTTTCTGGACAGGGCGATGGGAAAGGTTCTCGACGGCGTGAAAAACACAGCCAAAAATTTCAAGGAGAAGCTTGTCAGCACGCACCGTGCCATAATGTTTCTCAGCTGCACATTGCCGATCATGCTGATAACCATGCTTCCTGCGATGGGCGCGATGGGGGCCCAGGCTAACCCCGCGCTGGTCGCGCTGGTGTTGGCGGCGATAGTGGCTGCCACAAGCATAATCGGAAACAAGAAAACCGCATCGCGCCCGAGCATGTTTGCCTCCCCATCAGTACCATCAGATGCGCCAGGCCTTCCCCCTAAGGGAAGGTTCCACATGGGGAGCAGGGCCGTGCCGGTTCTACCCATAGCTGCGCTTGTTTTTCTTGCTGCGCTTGTCCCGGCGTTCGTTCTCTCAAAAGGACAGGCCTCCCTGGAGCTCGTCGGCGTTTTCCCGGTTTTTGGTCTGACCTGGGCCGTCACCTTCTACGCCTGGGCCAGCACGAAAGACCTGGCGAAGGAAATAGCGCGTACAGAGGCAATCGAAGCAGAGACAAGCGATATGCTGATGGAGATCAAATCTAACATCGAGGAGGGCGGCAGCGTCGAAAGCGCAATTTGCGAGGCGGCGGAGAAGCGGGCGGGCACGGCGATGGGGGGGATACTCGCCCAGATCAGGTTCAACATACTGGGCTCGACATGCGACACGCTCCATGACGCGCTTTTCAACAAGACCATGGGCGCGATGAGAACCGTCTACTCCAGATCCGTCAAGGCCGCCTTCAGGGCGATTTCCATCGCATCCAGAAAGAGCGCCCAGGCGGCGGCGAGAGTGGCAAAGTCGCTGGCGAGTTTTATGGACGACCTTAAACAAATCCAGCACGAGGCCAAACAGGACCTGCAGGAGAGCGTTTCCACAATAATGCTCACCGCACGTTACCTCCTGCCGGCGATATGTGGGATGATCGCCGGGATTACTTGGTTCATGGCGCGGATATCCCAGGGGACAATCACAGAGTTTGGGGGGATAACGATAATCTCCCCCGACTACGCGCAGTTTATCTTCTTCGCGCTCGCGCTCTTCGTCGTGGCGATGGCGGCGGCATACTGCGACTATGCTTCCCGAGTAGAGACGGGTGAGAACAAGGTCTGTTTTGCCCAGCGATTGACCCAGACGTTGCCCATCGTTCCGGTCGTGTTTATGGGCGTATACTTTGTGGCGGTTACATTACTGCAAGGCGTGGTGCCGGCGGTTTGAAAGACGGGCGCCCGTGGAAGCCAGCTTCGTGGTGGGATATCTGGTCTCTTTCTCCTGACCAAACAGGCGAGACTTGGGCAAAGAATACCACTTTTCGCGGGGAATGTTCAGATTATCGGGTATATCTCCGGTGAGGACTGAAAGAGGAACCCCGGGGTGTTTTCAAGCTCCCACCAAGGCATCGCCCTGTAAAAAATCACCTGGTCGTCGAAGGTTATGCGCCACGCCGGATAGGTCGAGATGTTCGTGGTCACGGCGGCTGCGTCGACGTCCACGACAGATGGAATTGAAACCGGAGTGTTGTCTTGAACTAGCCTCCAGCTCCTCGACCTCAGGTGCTCTAGGACCATCTCAGGGGAGTAAAGCCAGCCGCTTGCATACGCGTTTTCAACCGAGTCGCAGAGGGTGAACGTCCCCGCATTCTCGCCATTCTCCACCCCAGCGACAATCCAGAAGTTTTCTATTTTCCCCACCGGAGTCCCGTTTTCATCCCCGCTCGCGAGGAGGGTTGCGGATTTCCCGCTGGCCACGGCCCGGAGTACCATATCATCTCCTTCCCACTTGTAGGCCGTTATGTCCCAATTCCCGTTTTCGTTTCCAAAAAGGTAGAAATAGGACGCCATTATCCCCGCGGCCTCCATCGGCTTTTCCTTGCTGAAATTGTAGAACGGCGGGGGGCTGGTTGAAGGAGCTGTCGCGACATTTTCCGTCGCGACTTCCACCGGTTTGTCGCTCACTATCACCTTCTCCCCGATCCATACGAAGTAAATGCGGCTGCCAGGGGGGAGGTCGCCGTCAACTGTAATCGTTGCGTTTACCACGGAGCTGTAGCTGCTCCCGGCCAGTCTCCCGGCAGTGACGTTCAACCGAAAAGCGCGGTTGTCCAATACCTCGACCGTGTAAGAACTGCCGGCCAAGCTTCCAGGCAGGTCGTAAGGGGTGAGCTGACCGCTTGAGATCGACAGGAAAGCCGTCCTCGCCAGATCCTCTGACAAGCTCTTTGCGGCCTCGTCAACCCTCGCGTTTGCCTGCTGGTTGTAGACGGAGATGAAGACGAACGCGACCATGAAGGCCATGAAAACACCAAAGATAACTATTAATGGAAAACTTGTTGTCCCTCTGTGACTAAGCCGCACTTGCAGTCACCCCCTCTTGGGATCTCTGAAGCTTCAACGTGAAGTTTCCACTTTCTAAGGTCGGCCCACTTATGGCAGCCCCCGCGTAGAAGTTATCCGTTCCCCCGCCGAACACCGCCAGAACGGAGCTGTTTTCGAAAGAGAGCCTGCAGCCAGAGGGAACGGTTATCGAGAAGTTAACGGAGGAGCCGACGTCCTGGAGAGCAAGATCTTTTACTTGTTCTGCCAGCGCCCCGGCCTTGCTGAGGAAGTCCTGCTCTGCAGCGCCCCGCTGGTACTGGGAGTAAAGGGTGAAGGCTATCCCTATGAAGATGACCGCAAAGACCACGTATGCGATGTAGTTGAGCGCGCCCATGCTATCTGAACCACTTACCCTTACCCGCAAAGGTATATAAGTAATACCGTAATACCTAGGATGGTGGTCTGGTGGAGAACGATAAAAAGACCTGGCGCGAACGCATAGAAGGCGAAGTACGCAGGCTGCGGGATTGCCCGTTCGTCGATTCCTTAGTTTTCGTAAATCCCCCTAGGGGGCCGCCACATCTTTTAATGGTATCTCATCGTCCGGACGTAAAGATCCTGAAGAAAGAGGGCTTTGTACAGCAGAAGGCGGAGAGGCTCTGGGTTAAAATCCTCCCTGAAGAAATATCTGGGCGGAGGTGAACGGGATGGCACTATGCTCAATGTGCGGCCGGAAGCAGGCCGTGGTGCGCTGCAGGGGTATGAAACTATGTCGAGGTTGCGCAAAGATTGCTCAAAAAGGATAAGATTTTCCGAACCCATTGCCGTCAAGTGGGCGCCGGAACACATTCAGCTGATTAACCAAGTGCGGGCCAAGCTCATGGCAGAGACAAGCAAAAACGTCACGTTTAGCGAGCTTGTAAGAAACGCAACTCTAATCGGTGCGAGGGAAATGGTTGGCAACTTGAATATCGCTCAAGCGGAGAAAGAGAAAATACTGACGCAGTTAGAATCGGCCATACAAATGACAGGGATTAAGCCGGGGAGATCTGGGGGATAGAAAATGAAAAAATCGAACATTCCCCAGGAGTCAAAATACGACGTTGCGGTCATCGGTGCAGGTCCTGCTGGCGCCAGCGCCGCCATTTCCTCCGCCAGGAGCGGGGCCAAAACAATCCTTATCGAGCGCAGTCCGCGACTTTGGTACACGTCGACCAGCGCCGTTTTGGTCGAAACCCCCCGGCCGTTTGAGGGGTATCTGTTAGAAAAGATAGCCACGATTGAACTCCGCGCCCCGCATATCACCCACCAGATTGACGCCGGGGGCGCCGTGATTGACTATCCCCGCTGGCTAATAGACAGGGTTAATGCGGCCGGGCAGCTCGGGGTGGACGTACTGGTCGGGGCGGCCGCCAACCTGAAGGTTGAACGGGGCAGGGTCACCGGAGTCGTGGTTCAGTCCGGGCCTTGGGCGCGGGAGTTCAGCACCGCCTGCGTGGTGGACACAACTGGTGTCCAGTACTCCGCCGAGGGCAGGATCTCCGGGGCAGTGCTGCATGGCGGCGCGGGGGTTGAAAACGTATTATACGAGTTTGGCAACGTGAGCGGTGCCAGCACCATACTGCTGTTTTCAGAGTTCCACGCCCCAGGAGGCCTAGCCTGGTGCCACCCATCCGCCAAATGGCGGGCGATTACCGGGCTCCGACACATAAAAGGTACGGAAATAGCCCTGCAGAACCTGGTAAAGGGCCACGAGCGACTTTCCAAGATTTTTGAGAAAGCTACCCTGAACGCCTATGCGGTGACCTTCAGTCCGGGGGCTCTGCTGGCACGGACGTTCACGGATGGCCTGATCGTGGCTGGCAGCGCGGCCGGGCACGCTTACCCGCTCAGGATCACGAACCTCGAGCTGGCCATACAGAGTGGGGAGATCGCTGGCCGGGCCGCCGCGAGGTACGGCGGCACGAGGAGGTACGAAGATATCTGGCGGGCAAAGTTCGGGCGCGGACTTGCAGCGGCTTACGACCTGCACTCGAGGCTCAGCCAGGAACTCTACGACGCGAAGATGGACGAGCTGGTCCGGATGGCCAAGGGGGGCGACAAGTCTGCTTCGATGCTGCTCAAGTGTCTGACATTTTCCGGTGACATGGTGGCGGCCGCGAGAATCTCCAAGAGGTTCCCGGATCTCTTCAAGCCGCTCGGGCGGTAGGTGAGGGCTTGGGAAGTGGAGTGATCAAGTTTTTTGACATCCTGTACCCGAGGCTTCCGGTCACAGTGCTGACGGTTTACTTGGCCGTCCTCGCCGTAACCGTTATTGGCGCTGGCGCCGCTGTGCCTTCCTGGATCGGGGGGGCTTCAAACGCGCTGAGTCTGCAGTGGCAAGGTTCGTGGGTGGCCACGCTTGTCGTCGGGTTTTTCATCCTCCCCCTTGCAATCCTGCTCAGCCTATCGTTTTGGGGGATAGGGGGATACGTGTTCGCCACGCTCAAGGGCGTGTGCGACGGGGCCATATTGGCAAACCTAATCTACGTGATTGTCCCGGGAATACAGAATCCGTTCGGCGGCGGCATCACAAATCTACAGTGGGCCCAGATTACCGGAGCTGCGCTGGCTCTCGTCCACGGGGTGATCATTATGGCCTTTATAGCGTGGCCTACTGGTGGCGTACACGTCGGCACAAACTTGTTCTACCGCATGAGGGGGGCAAACAAACCGGAGGCCATGGCGCCCTCGGTGAAGCTGGAGCAGCAGATGTGGTACTGCGCAATCGCCGTGCTCATTACAACTGTCATGTTTGTCATGTCGTACAGGATCCTGGTCCCGGGGATGTGAAATAATGAAAATAATCGCATACTGTGACGGCGCATGCGAACCGATCAACCCGGGCGGCGTGGCCACGTATGGTTACGTCATTGTCGACGAGCACGGGGTAGAACTAAAGTCCGGGTGCCAGGTAGTCTGTGAGGGCGATGGTGCGACCAACAATGTGGCGGAGTACAATGCCTGCCTGCGCGCCATTTCATATATATCTGAAAACCATCCCCATGCCGATGTAACAGTCAAGTCGGACAGCCAACTCCTTATTCAACCAGATGAACGGGGATTGGCAAGTGAACGCGCCGCACCTGCGCGAACTACGCTCCGCCATCGAAAAACAAGCGAGAAAGATCAAATCAGTAAGGTATGAATGGATTCGCCGTGGCTCAGACCCGCTTCAGGACAAGGCAGACATGCTCTCCCGAGTGGCCTACTCCCGCCGCGGGAGTTAAAACTCGTCACTTTTTAAGAGTGATTTAGAAGCCGCACGGAGTTGATACTTTTGCGCCAAACCACCCCCATGATTTAGGCTATTTACCTTGTGTAGAGGGTACTGACAACCCCTCAATTCATGGCGGGATAGGGAAAGAAGCCCGATTTTGGCTCTTTTTCTACTTTTTAATTACGTTCCTTTTCAAGGGTGATTTTGTTGCCTCTGTGCCATAACGCACTTTTTTACCCGCAGGAACTCGGAACTCACATAGCTATGCTGCCGGGATTCAGACGACGCTGGGAAGCGTCGGGGCGGCGCTTCTTCCACTACTACCGCCACTACTACTACCCACGCGGGGCGACACTCCCCAAGCAACACTTGCGCGACACTTTGAAAACTCGCTTGCTAGAAATAGCTAGAAATAGCTATGCTGCACCGAAATCACAAAACCGCCATCCTTGGTGTACCAACCCCATGCCACACGCCGCCCACTCGCACATGTTCTGAGCTCAGAACAGGTAACTGCTCACCCCGGGTGAGCAGTCCTTAAATGCCCCCCGCTCCGCGACTCTCAGTTCTCCGCTAGCCAGCCACCCGAGCGCACCATGGCTGAGGGTACCAGCGAACTTAGGGAACCCGAACGCCTGGGGGAGACCGAGGGGGTTGCACGGCGTGAGACATAGCACGGACGTGAAACAAAAATGGGGCCACCTTTCTATTCAATGGTACTATTCAAAAGTACCGTTCGTAGTGCTTTTCAAGAAGGGGATTCGAACCCCAGCCGAAAATTGTGTGAGTGTGTGAGAGCGGCGCGGCGTGCAACATTACTAATATTTGAATATTTTAGATATCGATATTTGTGATATTCCTGCCCAAAAAAGGATCTCTTGGGTTACATCTATTACAACAGTTCAATTAGTTCAATTTATTCACTTTGTTACGGATGCCTAAAATAAACGCGGAGGTGAACGGGTGGGGTTTCTCCATCCACCCGCGGTCCATCTGACCCCGAACCACCAGCGGACTTCCAGTACTAAGTAAACCGCAATGTACACAAAAACTGTCCCGAACCCGGCGCTCAGAGCCGCCCATGGTAGGGAGGTGATGAAGGCCACGATCAGCAGGATGCCTGCAACCTCGCCAATAGCAAATACACCCATCAAGGTTGCGGAGATATAGAGGAGCTTCATCAGTCTCTCCAATAGTGGAGCTCTGCAGTTCACGATCTCGCCTCAGTGTTCGTCCATTTTTTCAACGCGCGTCCATCAAGTAGTACGAAGAACTCCCGCCCAAACAGATCGTTTGTCGCCTTGGCTAACTGCCTTGCGGCTGGGGAAAAGCGATCGGAGGTGAAAACGTAGATTTGGGACGGCAGATAGCGGAACTGGCGTGACAATATCAGGTACGCAAACATCCCAAACAGGCTTGACAATGCGGGGGACCCGACTCTTTTTCCGCCTCGTCCCACCTTCACCCAGACCAAGTTCCTTTGCGGTCTGACGAGCTGGGCAATGGGACTCCCGGCACAGTTCTCATCATCCCTGCCCGGCCCGTGCGCTGGGTGCTGCATGACGTCCACGATATGCTCCCGTGAGGCGCAGAGCGCGTCAATCTTAAACGACACCCTGGGCGCGACCTGCACAGACCGTCGAACGACCCTGAATCCCCGCCTCTCCATGGCCACAACCGCAAGATCTTCCTGGCGAAGCGAAGACAAAGCGGCGCTCATTCTTCAGCACCCACTTCTGGCTGGCGCGGGCAGCCGCCCGGAGCAGGGCCCCGCCGCGCTCTGGAGGTGACGAGGAGTTGAGAACACGGTAAGTGCTGCCCGACGTCATTCGCCAGTGTTATAATTATGAAAAACATGCTTCGACCGCCTCGGCCGCCAGCGACTCGGCATGCAACAGCTCAACACGAATTTCGTGCCCGTCATTCCCCAACAACCGCTCATCGGTTCTTTCCACCAATCTGGCTGGCGCCGAACAAAACGAACACGGGATGGGTTCTTCGCCCCCAGGGGCGCGTATGAAGCTGTGCCCAGACGGGCACTTGTAGATGTCAAGCGTTGTGCTGCACATCGCCATCATCCCCGCGCGTGCCCGAGAAAGCCGTCCGGCACTTTGCCTATCTTCCTCTTTATTCGCCTGAGCCTGGCAAGATTACCCAACCTGCTCACCCCCTTCCAAAACAACGGCGACCCGATTGCCGTGCTCGGCACACCGAACCTCGACTATGTCGTCGACCGGGTCCGCGTAAAGAGTACGAACCCGCTCCGAGGTCTTTCCACAAACAGGACACGCCAGGCCAGAGTGTTGGTCGACTGAAGTGGTTTTGATATGTAAGAAACCAACTGCGCCAACTGGCACGATGCTTGCAAACCACCGCCCCCAGTCTATCCCATTAAAACCTATCTTGGTCAAAACTCCAAAGTATATAACAACCACGAATATCGCGACAAACAACGTCGCAAATGGGTGGTTCCACATGGCCTTGGCAGCGAAGAAGAGGATGACTATAATCACCGCCAGGGCAACGAGCGCAGTTATCCACCAAGGGATGGCAACGCCCGGATTAAATACATGGACCAACCCAGAAAGACCTGTCGATATCAAACCGTAAAAGGTGCCCCAAAAACCAAACACCGCGCCGCCAACTACAAGCGCGGGGATAAGCCAGAACACTTCAGCTCCCCCCGAGTGATTGGGCCGGGATGAGCTCAAGCGTCCCCTGGCCCACGGCGCGCGCCTTGATGTAACCCCGCCCCACCAGTATCGCTGTTTGGCGGGCCACACAACCGCGGGCCTCGTCCGCCGTCAAATTGCCGAAGTAGCCGTTCTTGATCAGAAAATCTGTTAAAAAGTCCAGCGTCGGATCCCAAACGCCGTTATTGGCGGCGTGCATCTCGGAAACTATCTCGTGGATATCACGGGCGGTTTCCGGAAGCGGGCCGGTCAGATCACTCAAATCCACCGCCGGCAGGGCCTCGCCGCCCGGAGAGACGGAGGTGTCCAGCCCCTGAAATGCGTGGATGCCATCCGCGGCGGGGTTTTTTTCCACAGACAGTTCGTGCCCCAGCGCTCTCGCAAGGTCTGGATAGCCCGCCCCTAGCTCGAGCTCGCCGGGCGCAACGGGTTGTTTTTTTAGGGAAACCGCGTGAACGATTGCGGCCACCAATGAGGTTCCGCCAAGCGCTGGCAAGGCCCCCCCAAAAAGGACAGAGCCGGCCAGAACAAATGCTGATCCTAGGGCGCCGGCGACCCGCTGCCCGATTGCCCTGGGGGAGGTTGCCCAGACGTAACTAACAAAAGGTAATGCCAAGAGCGGCAAGGCGGGCAGCAGGTCAACCGCGTTCATTGTTCGCACCCAACTCCCGCCTTCAAGAATTACTATTTAAATAGCGAGATAGAGGTATTTTTGTGGTATTTTGGAAAAATGCCCCGATTGCGGGTCCAACGCGATAATTTCGGACCAAGAAAAGGGCGAGCGGACCTGCACCCGCTGCGGCCTTGTCATCTCGCAACGTGTCTTGTACGATCCGTTTGACTTCGGGAACCCCAGCGCCCGGGCCAGGCCGAAAGTGCCGCAACCGCGCCTCCTACAAACAAGGACTGACTTTAAGGGGGCTTTTCGCAAGGACTGGATGCTGCGCGCGCCCGAAGAGACGGCGCTCGCAAGGGGGATGGCTGAGGTGTACCGCATAAGCGCCCTGCTCAACCTGCCGGCTGTCGTCAGGGACTTCATCCTGTTGAAGCTGAAATCCTTACCCAAAAAACAGGGCAAAAACCCGCGCAGCTCGCGCATCTCCGCCCTGATTAAGCTGGCGTGCAAAATACACGACCACTACGTGCCTCTGGCAGAAATCATTTCAGCTGTGAACGAATGCACCACGGCGTCCACAACGAAAAAACTTGTTTTGCGCGAATATGGGGAGTTGAAGATGTTCCTCTGCAAACCAATCCCTGAAAAGCTGGCAATCCAGCGTGGAACTATCGTGGATCTCGTCATTTCAAGCGCTAGATCTCTCGGGACCAGCGAAATGGTTGAAAACGCGCTGAAGGCCCACATGCAATTAAGCAAATCCCTACGCTTCAGGAGTAAAAAACCGCAGCTGCAGGTGGCCCTGGTCTGGCGCTACCTAGTTTCTCAGGGCAACGTAGAACTAAAAATCAAGGGCATAGCTGAAGCTCTGGCTGTGCCAGAACAAAGCATAAGGCCGTCAAACGACAGCGTGCAGCCACTACGGCTGTTCGTCAGCCCCAAAACGTGAGTTGGGTGTTTTCCTCGATTACTTTGCCTGCGGTGGATATCGCCCGCACGCTAGCCTGGTACAATTTCCCTGAATAAAACGTGGCGTTGGGGTTGATGTTTTCCCCGGATCTGGTTACTCCCGCCGGGATGGAACCTATGTTGAAAACAGCGGGCATGTTCTCCTCGCCGTAAACGACAACAATGCAATTTTCGGCGTTTATAGCCCCAAAGTTTTTCACGTTCAACACGATTACGGTGGTTGAGGTTCCCTTCGCCAAATCTGCTGAGATTACCCGGAGATCCACGTATTCCATAGCGGGTTTGAGAATGAAAAAATAGCTGGCGCTGGAGAATAAGATTATTAACAGTACCGCGGTTAGAATCTCCTTAGACATCGCGGCGCTCCTGGTCCTTGATTATTTTCATCGCAGGGGCCAGCAAAAACACCCTGCAGGCCTTTCTCAGGCGGGGGGAGTTTGAAATCAAATCGGCTATTGGCGGGCTGGCGCGGTAATAAACGTCGACCAATGCCCTGCCGACACCGAATTTCATCAAGACCTTGTCCCGGAAAGTCCTGAAGTGATCAAGTTCCGGGGCGAGATGCGAACCGAAGGCGGCCGTTGCAATGAAACACCCTGATTTTTCCGATTGCGACAAGACCTCCCAGTTGGTGAGGCCTCCGCCGTGATCAATCTCCACGTTCACCTGCCAATGGTGGCTTACGATGCCCATTTTTGAAACGCCAGAAATCCTGAATGCCCACCCGTCGTGCTTGCGCCTGGCTTCAAGCACCTTTGATTGCTTAACATTGGGGAAATGTCTTTCAATTACCGAGATGGCTTTTCGTTGCGCCTCGTCCGCAGGGAGATCCTCTGACGTCCTTCCTGGATTCGGCAACATGCCGTGCGCTGACAGTTTTTGCTCGAGCATGCTTCCGTCCCAGAGCATGATTTTTCCGAGCGTGCGTGCGGTTTCCAGCGCGTCCTTCGTGAAGCCGGAAGACGTGACTATCACTCCGAAATCTGCTCTGACCAGCTGCAGCGCGGACCCGAAGTCCCTAACCGTGTCCGAGCCCACCTTTGTGTTGATGTAGCGCTTGCA
>Ga0315279_10000815_pt1 | contig 56629 bp, 63 predicted proteins | sample YL17G06_20_MG_FD_203694 | JGI IMG/M metagenome (GOLD analysis project Ga0315279, IMG submission 203694) | Sediment microbial communities from Yellowstone Lake, YNP, Wyoming, USA - YL17G06_20 | ecosystem: Environmental > Aquatic > Freshwater > Lake > Sediment | place: USA: Wyoming | collected... | reverse complement strand
GGAACAGGTATTTGTTGACCTGGAACGTGTTGAAGCTGCGGAGAATCACGTAGTCGTAAATCTTCGCCCTGTCCGACCGGCGGTAAAAGTCCGCGTATGTCAGATCGATCACGAAATCGAATTTTTCTGTGGGCTGGTATTCGACGCCGGCACTGGCGCGGTTGCCGTCGCCCTGATAAGGAGCTTCCGGGTCGTAATAAATAGCGCCGGTGCGGCGGAAAAATCCGTTGATAAAAAGGTGTTTGGACAGCTGGGAATAAATTTGAAAACCGAACCCGCTCCGCCCGAAGCGGTGCGCTTCATAGACCTCATTGGCCAGGATTCCTTCAAAGCGGACCTGGGTGCTCCGGGGAAGAGAGAAGCGCAGGACGAAAATATTGAAGGTCTCGAGCATGTTCGAATAGGTATCGTAGAGGTGGTAGGACCAATAAAAGGGCTCGATCCTCTGGAAGAATTTCGATTTGGGGTAGATCTTGTACATGCCGAACGCGGCCAGGCGCTGCAGTCCACTTCTCTCCAGGAAGCCGGTATCGACCTGGAAATTCTGGGAGATATCCTGGTAGCCGACGTCCAACGAGACCTTCCTGTCATCGAGGGTGTACCTCAAGGCGAGGGCATGGCCGCCGTTGATGTCGCGGCCTCCTGGGTTTTTTGTAAACGAACCGAACACGTGGAAGGAAGCGACCGAGATCTGGCTCAAACGGATCCGGCCGTCGCTTCCGATGACCCGGTTGGACCCGCCCCGGACATCGCGGGCCGTGTAAAAGCCGCCGAGATAGGAATCCTCTTTCAGGGCGTGCTTGAAGCGGAAGATGGAGAAATCGGGGTGCTCGTCCGAGCCGCCGTCGGGCTGGTAGTCCTGGGCGTAGATGGCCGCAATCGAGTTCTTAGCCCCGAATTTACCGGTCAGCTTGAATCCGAAGACGGGGTCGACGATGGTTCGCGTGTGGACCATCGCCAGCAGGGGCGCTTCTTCGGTATTCCCGGCGAACTGAAAGATCTCGTTGCCCTCGAGGAAGAAAGGCCGTTTTTCCGGAAAGAAAAGAGCATATCTCAGATTGATGTCCACCTGTCCGGCGTCCGACTCGACCTGGCTGAAATCCGGGTTGATCGCGGCGTCGAGGGTCAGGTCTGTGGTCAAGCCAACCTTGCCGGTCAGGCTGAGGTCGGTCGTCCGCTCGTCCCGTTTCAGCCGGCCGTCGCTTGCGGCCAGTTTATCGCTGTGTGTGACGGCGGGAAGAATTTCGACCACCCGCTTGAACTTCAAACCGGTGACGGCGATGGCCTGGGTCTGGGCGATGATGCTTCCTTTGTCGGGAAACAGAGGGGGAGCGCTGGCCACTTCCGAGGTCCGCACGAACTGACGGAAGAAGCCCAATCTCATGGTGATGGTCTTCCCGCCGGGGAATCGGATGCTCTGGAGCGGGACCCGGTATTCCACCGTGTAACCCTTATCATCGATCTGTCCTTTGCTGTACCAGACGAAATCCTGGTCGGGCGTCAAGTTGCCGTTGATGTCCATGATCCCGTCGCCCTGGATGCCCAGCGGGTTGACCAGAAAGCCGTAGCCGCTCTGCATGGTGTTGTACGTGTCGATGATGATACCCACGCAATCGTCCGAAAACATGGCGTCCCGCTTGGAGATCGAGGCCTTGATCTTGGACGGGTCGGTGTCATAGCAGCGGAAAGCAAAGTACAGGTTCTCCGCGTCGTAGAGAAAGTAGGCCTCGGTCTTCTGGCTGGGTTCCTTGCCGAAGTCGGGCTGGAACGTCTTGAAATCTGTCATTTTGAAAGCCCCGTCCCATTCACCAGGGTCCAGCTTCCCGTCGATGACCGGCGGCTTTTGAGCCGGGGGGATATCGAGCGTGTTCAGGGCGAAAAGGGCCGAGGAAAAAAGCAGCACGGCCAAAAGGACAGCGAGCCTGCCTGCCGTTCTTGGGGTATAGCTCATCGCGTCTTCCGCCGTTTTTTCATCAGGTGTAAGAATGTCCATTCTCTTTTTCACTATGAGAGACGAAAAACGAGACTAAAAGGTTCACTCTGAAGCCTATTCAATGCCCGAGGCCGGACAAATTTACATCCATTCTCGATTTGAGATATAATATCTCTCTCTGAAAGGAAGTCGAGGTTTTTCAGCCAATGACCTTGGTCAAAGGAATTGAACGATGAATATCTTCCGAATACTTCGAGTATCGCTCCGCGCTTTGACCCGGAACAAGATGCGGACATTTCTGACGGCGCTGGGGATCATCATCGGCGTCGGGTCGGTGATCGCCATGGTGAGCATCGGAACAGGGGCCAAAATCGCGATCCAGAACCGATTCAACGCCATGGGGACCAATCTTCTTTTTGTCCGTCCCGGGAGCATGAATCTCGGGGGCGTCCGAACCGGCTTCGGAGGCCGAAGCACTTTGAAAATCGGAGATGTCGAAGCCATCGAGAAAGATTGTCCTTCGGTCAAAGGAACGTCTCCGAATATCAACACTCAGGGCCAGGTCATTTACTTAAACAAGAACTGGAGAACCCAGATCCAGGGCGTCAGCGAAAAATATCCGGAGATTCGGAAATGGGAAATAGACCAAGGGACTTTCTTCGACGAAGAGCAGCTTCAAAACGGCGAAAAGGTCTGCGTCCTCGGCGCCGATGTCAAACAGTACCTCTTTGAGGACGGCGAAGATCCCCTGAGCAAGGTCATCCGCATCCGACGCGTTCCGTTCACGATCGTGGGAATCCTGAAATCCAAAGGCCAGGCCGCCGGGATGGGCCGCCGTGACGATATGATTTGCGTTCCGTACACGACGGCCTCGAGGCGGCTCGTCCGGCAAACGTTTATCCAGTCGATCGATGTCGAGGCAATCTCTGCGAAGGCCATCCCGCTGGCCCAACAGGAGATCGAGACCCTCCTTCGCATTCGGCATAACATCGAGCCGGGCGCCGCAGACGATTTCAACGTCCGCAACATGGCCGACATCGCCGAGAACGCGGAGAGCGCGATCGGGGTTTTGACTCTTCTCCTGGGAAGCATCGCCGCGATCTCGCTTCTCGTCGGCGGGATCGGCATTATGAACATCATGTTGGTCTCCGTAACGGAACGGATCCGGGAGATCGGGATCCGGATGTCGATCGGCGCCCGGGAACGGGACATTCTCCTCCAATTCCTGGCCGAGGCGGTCGTCCTGAGTCTCATCGGCGGTTTTCTGGGAATCGGCTTGGGCCTAGGCCTATCGAAACTGCTGAAATACATTCCGATCTTTTCCCGGATCCAAACAGTCGTTTCCCTCGGCTCTGTGATTCTGTCTTTCCTTTTCGCCGGATCCGTCGGCGTATTTTTCGGTTTCTATCCAGCCCGTAAGGCGTCCAAGCTCGACCCGATTGAAGCTCTGCGATATGAATGAGGGATGCCGCCGGAGCGAAGACCGAACGGATACGCGCTTTTGACGAGCGGCGAAGGATTTTAAATTCCGATTCATCCCGCCGATCAAAGACATCCCGCGTCGATGATGTTTCATAAAAAAAATTTGATCCTCATCGGGTCCGCAGCCCGGAAGGCCGGGAAGACCGCTCTCGCCTGCAGGATCATCCTCCGCTACGCTCCATTCACCGAAGTCGTTGGGATCAAGATCACAACGATCAAGGACGATGATCCCGGCTTCCATGGCGGGAAGGGCGGCAGCAAATATCATTCGGTCGAGGGCCGCTATCAAATTCTTGAAGAAACGGTTCCCTCCGATGACAATGACACAGGCCGCATGCTGAAAGAGGGGGCCAGCCGGGTCTATTGGCTCAAAGTTAGACGGGAATATTTAAAAGAAGGGATCGAGGCACTTTTAGACCGCATCCCGGACAACGTATGCGCCGTGGCCGAGGGGACTTCCGCGCGGTCGATCGTGGAGCCGGGTGTGTTCATCGTCCTGGGCGAGAAGAATAATCCTTCGATGAAAGATTCCTGCGCGGCGGTCATTCATCTCGCGGACAAAGTGGCGACCTTCGACGGCCGCGCTTGGGACTTCCCTCCGGAAGACTGCCTCTTCATAGATAACGAATGGATGATACGGCCCAAGGCCAGCGCCATCGTCCTGGCCGGAGGAGACAGCCGCCGCATGGGCCGGGACAAGGGCCTCCTGCCGGTTGAGGGAAAACCCATGATCGCTCTTATCGTCAGCCAACTGAAAAACCTGTTTAATGAAATCGTCATCAGCGCCAATAAGACGGACGACTACCGCTTTTTAGGCTTGGAGATCGTCCCGGATCTCAAGCCCGGGCAAGGCCCGCTGATGGGGATCGTCTCGAGCCTTCCCCACTCGACAAACGACGTCAATTTCGTGGTGGCCTGCGATATCCCTTATCTAAAATTGAGTTTCGCCAGCCGGCTGATCAAGCTGGCCGATGGGTACGACATGGTCCTGCCTTACGCCGAAGATCAAAAATATGAGCCGCTCTTCGCCGTCTACCGAAAAAGCACGATCGAGCCCGCTCTGAACATCTTAAAAAGAGGAGGCCGGAGCATCATCGAGCTCCTCGATTACGTGAGGGTCAATCTGGTGAAAATTCCGGAGGGAAGCTGGTACCGGAACATCAACACGGCATCCGACTACAGAAATCTGAGCGCCACAAAATCCGGAAGCGGCCCCCCTAGATCATGGGGAAAAGATCCTGCCTAATGAGGCCAAAAAACGTGATGACTTCATTGGAGCTATGTGGTTCCCCGCCATGGGACCTGCGTCTTGAGACAAGCATGGGCATCATGTTCTTGCAGCCTGCGGCAAATTTTGAGAAATGTTATTCGAAATTCTCTAAAGTATGGTATAAGAATGGACATGACAACACTTCTACTCAAAAAAAATGAATTCCCCAATCTCCCCCCACAGCTCAGCGGGCTCGATGATCTGTCGAATAACCTCTGGTGGAGCTGGCATCCGGCAGCCCGTATGCTTTTCAAGAAGCTGAACCGTCAGGCCTGGAAAGAGAGCCGCCATAATCCGGTGTTGATGCTCAGGCAGGTCCCCCGAGAAGTTTTTGATTCTGCAGTCCAAGACCCCCAATATATGCGCCATTATAATTCTGTTCTTGCTCAGTTTCAAAAAGATTTGGATCCGAAAGAGGGCTGGCTTTCAGAAAACATGATGGATCCGAACCACTTCCCTATCGCCTACTTTTCTGCCGAATACGGCTTGCACCATTCTTTGCCTTTTTATGCAGGCGGATTAGGTTTTTTGGCCGGCGATTTTCTCAAAGAGTGCAGCGAATTGAAAGTCCCTTTGGTGGCTATCGGCTTTATGTATCCAGGGGGCTATGTCCATCAACACATCCGCGAGGATGGCTGGCAGGAGGATGTCGGTCGACTTCTGGACCGCGAGGCGGCTTCGATTTCGAAGGTCTTGGACAATGACGGGAAGCCAATTGTGGTCAAAGTCCCTCTGATCGAACCTCCCATCTATGTCACTGTGTGGAAGATTGAGGTCGGTCGCATCCCTCTTTATCTTATGGATACCGATATCGAGAACAATGATTTATCAAACCGGAAGATATCGGAATATCTTTATATCGGTGATGTCGAGCAGAGATTACGGCAGGAAATAGTTTTGGGCATCGGCGGATCCCAGGTCCTTGAAGCTCTCGGCATTACCCACTCCGTTCTCCACTTGAATGAAGGACATGCCGCATTCGCCCTGGTGGAAAGGATTAGGGAACGATTGCGGAGAGGGATGAACTATGAGGAGGCTTTTGAGGAGGTCCGCAACACTTCGGTTTTCACCACCCACACCTCGGTCCCGGCCGGCCATGATGTTTTTCCCTTCGAGCTCATGGAAAAGTATTTTCATGCCTACTGGCCGGCCCTCGGTCTCGACCGCGAATCTTTTTTCCGGTTGGGAATCCACCCGGATTGGCCTTCTTCGGGTTTTAACATGACGGCCTTTGCTCTCCGGTTGTCGGGCTACCGGAATGCGGTGAGCAAGAAGCATTCTAAAGTCTCCCGCCAGATTTGGCAGTCTCTCTGGCCCGCTCTGCCGGAAAAGATAGTCCCCATTGATTTTGTCACAAACGGAGTGCATGTTCCCACGTGGATCGACTCAAAAATGCTGCTGCTTCTTGATATGTATTTAGGTCCTCAATGGCTGGAAGATCATGACAACCCCGCTCTGTGGGAGCTCGTCGATGATATCCCCGACGAGGAGCTTTGGAAAACCCATTACTGGCTTAAGATCAAGCTGATTGATGCGATCCGCGAGCGCGCTCGAAAACGCTGGGCCAATGACAGGATCAACTCTTCGCTTGTCCTGTCCGGAGGAACTTTGATGGATCACTCTGTGCTGACGATCGGCTTTGCCCGCCGGTTTACCACGTATAAGAGAGCGGATCTCATCTTCCATAACCTAGAGAGGCTAAAAAAGCTCTTGAATGACCCGTGGCGTCCTATTCAGATCATATTTGCGGGCAAGGCCCATCCTGCGGATGACCCAGCCAAGCGGCTTCTCCAAAAGGTGTTCAATGCCGCGCGTAACCCGGACATGGGCGGACATATCGCCTTTGTCGAGGACTACGGCGAATTGATTGCGCAGTATATGACCCACGGTGTGGATGTCTGGCTTAATAATCCCCTGCCGCCGAATGAAGCCTGCGGGACCAGCGGAATGAAGGCGGCTTTCAACGGCATCCCTCACCTCAGCATCTGGGATGGTTGGTGGATCGAAGGGTACAATGGCAAAAACGGCTGGGCTTTTGGCAAAAAAGAAATCCCTGGAGACAGAGACGGGGCAGACGCCGAGGCAATCTATGACCTCTTAGAGAATGAGATCATCCCTCTGTACTATGCTGTCTCGGGCGATGGAATTCCTCACGGCTGGGTCAAAGTTATGAAGGAAGCCATCAAAAGCGCGGGCCAGAAATTTTCTGCTCTTCGTATGGTCAAAGAATATATCAGTAAGTTCTATGCCAACGCCCTGAAAAAGCCATAGCCGCGGAGCTCCGCTCGTCGCAAGATGTCAGCATCCGCAATCTGGGCCAAAACTGGAGATCAGGAGAACCGCCAGAAAAAAAAGAAATTCCGAATTTATTTTTCAATGGGCAAGAGATTATTCTTCAATCGCTCAAGCTGGTATTGAGATTCATCCGAAACCTGACGGATTTTTTGAAATACTGTGGACATTTCTTTAATCGTCCGGGCGACCGCACCATCCTTGTTTTTTGTTTGTTGAAGAATTTGAATACAGGCCGCCGTCAATTGCCAGGACATCAATTCTTCAAATCGTTCTTTGTTATAATATGAGACACCATTATAATAATTCATTTTGATGAAAACTTTGACCTCATCTCGGCCGAGGAGTTCCCTGAGTGCATGTCCGAGATGTTGTCTGGATGTCTCTAAAAAGATATTTCCAGCCAACAGTATTTTAAGGAGATTCAGACCGTCTCTCCTTTCTTCCTCTATGAAATCCGCTTGTTTAAAGATATCTTCAAATGCTTTCGATAATCGCAATTCTTCGAAAATATGAAGATTCTGAGCGGGATGGAGTCGCGAAGCAAACATCCAGCTTAAAAGAAGAAGAGCGTTTGGTCGAGACTTGCCCGAAAAATCGATGAGAAAATCCTCTCTCTCACTCCCATCGTTCAAGGGACGATAGATTTGTTGGATGGCGTGAAGGCCTTGTTTGAAATCCTCGCTCATCGTTTTCGTATCCGCAGGAAGCGGGGTGAACATTCTTGCCTGCTCAACGAAATCGTGAAATATCCGAACGAGGCGATTCCGTTGTTGTCCGGAAGACTTAAGTTTTTTTCGACCTGAAAGACAGACATGAATGAATATCACCGCCGCATCCCGATTCATCAAGGCCTGCATTTTCTGGTGGAAAGGTGCAAGTCGAAAATCATTTAAAAAGGCTTGAATATCCGGCACACCCCGACCCTGTAAATGATTTGCCAGTCGTTCATAGTCTCCCGCCGCATCAACAACTTCTCGAAAGTCCAAAAAGACGTGATACTGGAATGCCTTGAGTTCAACGTACAGTCCTCGCTCAGCCAGCTCTTTACCAGAACGGATGAACTCGCCCTGAGTTTTGCAGTCTTTGAAAATGTAATAGACTTTTTCTTGAGAAGAGAACTCGAGGGCCTCCCCCAGTGTTCTGGATATTATTTTGGGATGATCCGTGGAGGCCATGTTTCTCCCCACAGAGTATTTTATCCAGCCGGCGGTTTCCTTATACCTGTTGTGATAGCAGATCAACGCTCGTTCGTTTCCCGATTTGTTGGAATAGGTGATCACATCTTCGTTGAGTCGGCCGTGGGTGTCGACAAAATCGTACAGCTCGAAGTTGGTCACTTGGCTGAAGAGATGCCTCTTGCCAAGGAGCGGAAATATCTCCTGCTCGTGTCTTCTGACCAAGGGGCGATCCGGATCCTCGTTGGAATAGGCCCGTTTATACTCCATGCCGTACTTTTCGGCGTATCCCTCAATCTGACCGTGGGCAAACATCGGAAGTCCGGGCAGGGTAACCATTAACAACGCCGCGCCGAAGTATTTGTCGTCCATTCCGAATTGGGCAATGACCGTTTGCTCGTCGGGATTGCTCATGAAGTTGACGTATCGCTTGAGAATTTCAGGGTTGTAGTGCATCGTGTTTCTGATGAGTTCACGGTACTTGGCGTTCTCTTCCTTCATGATCATGTGCATGAAGGCGCTGTTATACACTCGATGCATGCCGAGCGTCCGGACAAAGTACCCTTCCAACAACCAGAACGCTTCAGCCAGAAGAAGCGTGTTCGGCATTTCCTGATTGATAAGGTCAACGACTTCTCTCCAGAATTCATTTGGAAACAGATTCTCGAACTCTCCAGCCGGGAGGGCATGATCGACACGCGAGGGAATGTCACCGCCGCTGCCCGGTTGCGGATACCAGAGCCTTTGGAAGTGCCGCTTCGTGAGCGTCATCGCCGCATCGAAACGGATGATGGAAAACTTTCGGGCAACATGAAAGATTGTTTGGATGACGGCCTCTCGAACTTCTGCCTTGAGAAAATCCAGCTGGGCCGTATCGTTCCACGGCATGTGGGTGCCGTCGTTGCCGTGGTAGATGTAGCGAACATTTCCCGTGCGCTTATCGATCCGTTGGAAAACAACGGCCGCATCGGTTCGATTCCAGTAGCCATCCTCGATGCGGATTTCAACGTCGGGATGCTCGGAGAGATTTCCGCCCGTGAATCGGTAGTTTGGAAATGGAGGATCGTTGGATTGAATGAAATAGTCGGGCTGCTCAATAATCCATTTTGAATAAATTCCCACGTGGTTCGGCACCATGTCGCCGGCGAGACGAATCCCCCGCTGCCAGGCGCGATCCCGAAGATTCTGGAAGGCATCCTCGCCTCCGAGATCATTGGCTATCGTATAATCGTAGAGTGAATAGGCAGAGGCAACCGCTTCTGGATTTCCCGTCCCCCGCTTAATCTTCTGCGAGGCCGAGCTTCGTTCCCAGATGCCAATGAACCAAAGAGCCGTGAAATTCCATCGAGCCAGTTGATCCAGTTCTTCATCGGGAATTTCATTCAGCTTGGTAATGGATCGTTTATATTTTTTCGAAAGCTGGTCGAGCCACACGTGCGTGTTCTTGGCCAGAAGGACAACATTGGGCATCCAGTCCAAATCGGACGTGAAGCGCTCGAAGTCGAGAAGACCGGCCCCTTTCAACTCATCATAGGTGTATCTCGGGACAGGGGGTGAGGGTGGGCCTCCGGGGAAAATCAACTTCGTATCCTCCTTGATAAAATCTCCGGCCCCCAAAATTTTTATGAGAAACTTATCTGAGAGGATCAATCCCCAGTGTTTTTTGATGTAGTCAAGCTGTCCTTCCAAGCTATTCGGACTCGCCAGAATCGGCGCACGCAGCAAATCGAAGATGGTTTGGTTCTGCGGTCCGAATCCTTTCTCCGTCCGGAATATTTTTTCCAGTTCCGTGAGGACCTGTGAATACGCAGTCCGTTCCTTTAAATCCTTATCATCAAACAATTCTCTGAAGGGAGCAAAAGCAGGATTGAAGTTGGCAAAATAGAGAAGGATCATCTCCTCCAGAATCACCTCGGCGTGGGGCTTTTTACCGGTTTTTCCAGACAGATAATCTTCAAGCGTGTTCTTGCCGATAAAGACGTCAATCGGAGGGAAGAGCGTTCCGAACTGAAGGAGCGTCTCCCTCATTTTGTCGGAGCGAAGGACTTGATTCAGTCTTTGCCCGGCCCGCTCAAATACTTTTGAATTGGCTGTCTCTTCATACAATCGGAGAACAAAATGGCAGATTTCATCAATGAGTCCCATGGCGTTGAGCTGTCCGGCCCTGATGGTTTGCTGCGGATGTTGCTTCAAATCGCGCTGAGCATTCATCTTCTGGGCCAGAAGGCGAACGGCGTGGTAGTTCGGGAAGATGACATTGCCGCTGCTGGTGAAGAGGGATTCGTCAACCTGATGCCTCTTGCGGATTGAGGCGAGGATGTGGAATTCAGACCGAGGATATCTCTTGGCGGAGCGTTGGAGCCGTGGATATTTAGAGAGTTGGATAAACATCGTCCGCTTAAGAATTTTCTCTTTTCTTCTGGCTAATGGGCAGCTGCCCATGCTCGGCCATCAGGCGTATCATCTTCCGGACAATGGCCTCTGGAGCGACGTCGCAATTTTCGGATTGAAGCCACATGAACATCGGGTTGTTTTTCCTCGTCTTGACCTGTCCCCGTTTATTGTACCATCAGTCATGGCAGAGTTCTAGGAAATCGGGGAGCATTTTTTTCGACCCGCTTTTCATGCGGAGGGGCGAGGTGGGGTTAGCCCCTTAGATAATTCTCTCCTGCCAGGATCTCATTTCGAATGCGCTCGTGCCCGAAGAAAGGCCGGTCTGCAGGCTGGCTAGAGCTTCGTCGTAATGCACTTGCATGTTGTTCCCTATCATAAACTGCCTGGCGATAATCGAGCCATAGATGGCGGCCGTATTGGCAAAATTAATATTGGCGTTGGGGAAGTACATGGCGGCATAGGTCACAAAAGTATTACAGAACGTTTTTGAGCCGGTGAAGGTATCGGTGCCGAGCATGACCAGTTTCGTCGGATCCTGATTCATGTTGTTGATCATGCAATTGCTGTTAAGACTCCAACTCCCGCCGAAGTTGAGGGTGACCGAGCAGCCGGGGTTGATCCTGAACTCGGCGTTATTATTCAGGGTAAAAGCGCCCGAGACATACAAGGTTACGTTTGATGTGATCGTCACCCGGGCATTCTTGGCGAGAGTCAAATTGCCATACTGGCCGCTCTGACTGATCGTGGTCGAGGTCCCACTTACGGATAAGTTCCCCCGATTCACGAGCCCGGTGGGCACCGGGACCGAGGGCAACACTTTGGGGTCATCTAGCGCCACTTTCTCCCCCGTGATGTCTGAGCCCATGCCCTGGATAATGACGTCGTTCGGATCCGACCCCGTCCCCGTCATGGCGTCACCGTTGATGATCGAATTGTTACCCAGATTGATGGCGCCGTAATAGATGGAATTCGTCGCTATGTTGGCGTTATTATGAACATTCGTCCCGCCATAGACCCCCAGCCGGGAGTCATAACTATCGATAACGGCACCGGAGCCGATATTCACGCCGCCGACGCCGCCAAAAAGCCCAAAATTGAAGAGCGGCGCCGGCGCTCCGCCCTGGAGGACGACCCGGAGGGTTTTGCTGACACTTGGAGCACCGATGTGGACCGCCGTCCCCGTGGACTCAATCACGGGAGTCAGGCCCTGCGGGTTATAGACGGTGGTGCTGATGTTGCCGATGACCGTGCCGTTCGAGGCCGCAAAATTTGAAATGTTTAGAGTCCGCTCGTCGAGCGTCCCGCTCCAGGACGAAATGCTGCCGGAATTCATTTCCCAAATTGCCCGTTCGAGGCCGGCCTCGGCCAAGTTCAGCGCGGCCAGCGATCCAAAAGATTTTTCCGTGATGCGCATCCGTGACGAAAATTTAACGACGAACGGGAGGGCCATGATCGCCATGAAAACGGAAACCAGGAGCGCCATAGCTAAGACGGATCCCCGTTCATGGAAACGATAAAAGTTTCCACCCTTCTGTCTCGTTCTGACTCTCGTCACTTGTTTCTCAGCTTGAATTTCGAATTCAGGGACTCATGGGCGGTGTGAAACGCGTTATAATACAAAATGCCGTGCCCCTTCACGTTGTCCGCCCTGCCGCCCTTGTTGGCATTTTAGAGCCTTCCTCCCTTTTAATTGAAGAACATAGAAATATGCTCTTTCTCCTTAGCTAATTCTGCTTAAAATCCCGCATCCTTAATACGTCAATAATATAAGGCAGGTCGATGACAAATGTCAAGCGAAAAAATGGATTTCGACTACCCCCCTATAACCTTAGGAGGTGGCTAAGATCCCGGCCAAAATCACCCCCTGCGCGGTCTCTTGGAGGAAAAAGAGGATTTTCAGTCCCTCGGAGGCAACTGACAGCGATTAATTTATTTATATTCAATCAGTTGTAATGAGTCTCTCATGAAGTGATATGACCTAAAAAAGCCAAAAAACAAAAAAAATAGCAAACTCGGGGGCTCCCTTTGATTCGCCAAGGGGAGTTAATGGGATTAATATAAAAATGCGTCTCTGATCGCTTTTGGGGAAGGTTTCCCCTTTTAATCCTCTCCAGCGGCTCCCCACGGCTAGCCGCGAGGCGCCATCTCCGCTCGTGAATAATATGTGAATATGCTTGGGGATATTAGCTCAGGAGGAGGGATTCCTTCTCGTCCGAGTCGAGGACGACGACATTCCCCCCGAACTCCTCGACCGGCAGCGCTCAGGCGGCCAGTTTGTATCCGTTCGCAAAGACTCTCAGGCAGGCATCGATGACGGCCTCGTCTTAAAAATAAATGCCGAGGGCCGGACTCGAACCGGCACGCTTCTTACGAAGCGAGGGATTTTAAGTCCCTCTTGGCATGATTTATGCCTCGTATCTCTTTTATTATCAATCATTATTTTTTAAATCCCTTGCCGTGTGACGGATTTGTGACGCGGAAATTGCCGCCCTTTTTCTTTCAGGTCCAGTCGGATCCGTTCGAGGAGGAGTTGAGCGTGGAGCGGCGAGGCTCAACCATAGAAAAATCATTATCAAAAAACGGATCGGGAGTCCTTCAAACGTTGACTCCCTCCTTGGATGACGGCACTCGACCGTCCGCCGTATCGCCCGGTCCCTCCAGTCCGGGAGGGCGGAAATCGCCCGGCAGCAGTTTCTCCATCGCGACCGCAAGAACCACGAACACGGGAATGCTGATCAATGTCCGCGCGAGAGAGAACCGCCAGCCGAGAAAGGCGACTTCGAAAGTCAACATAGGGATCTTCATCGCGGAAAAAGCGCCAAGGTAGATAAAGACGTTCCGCGGCGCACAGCCTTTTCGCCAAAGACCGATGGCGACCGGAAATGCGACATAAAGCGGACCTGCCTGTAGAGTCGCCAAGAGGATCATCCACGGGACCGCCCTCATCCCGGACCGGAGACCGGCGTAGCGCTCGATGACTTTTCTGGGAACCCAGATTTCGAACAATCCCACAAGCAGGAACATGGGGGGCAGTACGGACGCCATCTCAACGAGGAACGAAGCCAGGTTCTTGCCGGCTTTTCTTCCGAAATCGAAATCCGCGTGCGGCAGGCTGTAGGCCCAAAGCGCGGCGACACAGGCAAAGAGAAACCAGGGCCAGTATTTCCCCGCGGCCTTTCTCAGCTTCCTGACAGGGCGGCCGTTCATCGGAGCACCCACGCCATGCCTGCGGCAACGATCACCGCCCCGCAAAGCGCAAGCCCGTTGCGCAGGAGCGCTGCCCGCCAGCCGAAGTAGCGTGCTTCGAGGGGAAGCGTCAGAACGCCGACCATCATGAGCGAGGTGATGAACGCGGCCAGCACCGGCACCGTCGCGCCATTCTGCCGCAGAACGGCGGCGAGCGGATAGGCGATGAAGCCCGGGATCAGGGCGATGCTGCCGACTCCGAGGGCCGTAAAGAACGGAAGAAGGCCTGTTCCCGAAAGGATCCCCTCGAGCATTCGAGGCGTGACGGCCGTAAGAACGAGGCTCACCGCGGCGAGGACACCAAGGAGAATCGGGATGACGCCGACGAACATTTTCAGACCCTTGAGCACGGCAGCTTGCGTCTTGCGGCGGTCGGCGGCCAGGGAAACGAGCAACGCGACCCCAGTGATGATCCAGAGACTGATCATGGTTCGTTCGCCGACCGCCCTCCCTCCAGGCCGTCCGCTGCACGTTTGCAGAGCACGGCCAGTACGAGCGAAGGTTCGTCGGCCTCCATGCTGCGCGTCGTCGACCCGCCCGGGATGAACACGGCGTTGGGAGCGCTCACGACGGCTTTCTCACTGTCCGTCAGGAAAGCGACCCTTCCCTCGATGACAACGAACACCACGTCCTCCGTCATCCGGCAAGGCGGGATGCGGGCTCCGGCCGCGAGCTCGATCCTGCGGACCTTCGTCACGCCTTGCTCGAAAAGAACGGAGGCCTCATAGCGACCGTCCCCGCATGAGTGATTTTTCGAGAAATCGATAATCTTCACCTGTCCTGTTCTCCCTTCGGGGACGTGGCTGTTTCTTTCAACCAGGCGATCGCCTCGGCTGCCGTTTCGTTGACCGTGGCCATTTTCATCAAACGCGACACGAGAATCGCTTCGACGATCTCGTCTTCGCTGGCACCCTCTTCTTTGGCCAATTTCGTCCACATCAGGGTGCAGGTGCTGGACTGGAGCGCGGCCGCCACCCCGATGCCGACGAGGAGTTTGACCTTGATGGGCAAGGCTTGAAACTTCGGATCTTCCATGATGGCCGTCCGCTGTTCCATATAAGTCTTGGCCCGGCCTGAGAAATAGCGTTCAGCAATTCCAGGGGTGTCGGCTTTGCGGCGTTAATCATGAGGGATCTCCTTTTTTATTCGGTCCTCAAGGCAGTGATCGGATCGAGACGAGAGGCCTTGCGGGCCGGATAAACTCCGAAGAAAAGCCCAACGGCGATAGAGAAGGTGAAGGAAAGAACGATGGACGTTGGGGAAACGCTCGTCTCCAACCTGGTCACCGCGCCGGTTACCAGAGAACCTGCCAGACCTGTGCCGATACCGACGATACCACCTCCGACGCTCAGAACTGAGGCCTCGAGCAGGAACTGTACCAATATGTCTTTCCGGCTTGCTCCCACGGCCATGCGCAGCCCGATCTCGTTCGTACGCTCCTTGATGGCCATGAGCATGATGGCCAGGATACCGATTCCGCCGACAAGCAGAGATACACCTGCTATGCTGGCGATAAGCATGGTGAAAGCTTCGCTCGTTTCGCTCTGGGCTTCGATAAGGTCCGTCTGGTTCTGTATAGTGAAATCGTCGGCCTTGTCTTGTTTGTTCAGACGATGCCGCTCCCTCAGAATCTCGCGGACCTGCTGTTGAGCGAGGGCCATTTTGTCCTTGCTCGTGGCTTCGATATTGATCGTGTTAATGTAAGCGATGTTGAAAAGCCGCCTCAAGGCGGTGTTGATGGGGATCAAGATCTGGTCATCCTGATCTACCCCGTTGAGGTCCGAGCCCTTAGTTTCCAGGACGCCAATGACTTCGAAATGGACCTTCCCGATGCGGATGGTCTCTCCGACCGGTTCAGACTTCTCGAAAAGATTCTTGACCACGGTCCGGCCGAGCACGGCTACACGGCGGGAACCGATAATATCCTCTTCGCCGAAAAACGAGCCCCGTTCGACCTTAAGTTTCCTGATCGACAGGATGTCCGCGGTCGTCCCCGTTGTGGTCGTATTCGTGGCGAGGTTCTCGTATTTGACCTGGAGTTTCCCGCCTTGAACGGCAGCCGCGGCTCGAACCGCCGGGCATTCCTCGATCAACGCCTCGGCATCTTCGAGTGTCAAGGTCGTCACTGTCCCCCTCACTTGCTGTCTCCCGGCCGTGCGTTGGACCTGTCCGGCGTTAACGATAATGAGGTTCGTGCCCATAGCCTCAATCCGGCTTAAGACCTGTTTTTCCGCGCCTTTGCCGATGGAGACCATGATAATGACCGACGAAACCCCGATGACGATACCGAGCAGCGCTAAGGCCGTCCTCATCTTATGGGCGGCTAGCTGTTTGCGGGAGATCTTGAGACTACGAGCGATTTTCATCTTCGGCCCACTGATCTGGCCAAGAGGCGATTTGTCGCCCCCACTTTCTTCTCAGCTTTTGGCTTAGGCCTTCAAAGCCTCTATAGGCTGGATGGAAGCAGCCCGTCTGGCCGGCTGTATGCCGGCGATCAGCCCGACCAGGCTAGAAAAAATCGCCCCGAGGACTACTATCTCCCAGGACACGGCCATCGGCGTCTTCGTAACGGCTTCCAAAATCTTTGAACCCGCAACGCCGAGCGCGATGCCGATGATTCCTCCCGTGAGTGTAACGGCCGTGGCCTCGATAAGAAATTGGAACGTAATGTTATTCTTCCGGGCGCCGACGGCCTTCCTTAGTCCAATCTCCTTCCGTCGTTCGCCGACCGAGATCAGCATGAGGTTCGAGACTACAACGCCGCCGGCGATCAGCGATATGCCCGCGACCAGGATGAGAAAGAGATTGAACGTCCCAGCCACCTTCTCGGCCGTTTCGGTTACCTCCGTCGGCGTGGAAATGGAGAAATCGTCGGGGACCCCCGATGATATCTGGTGGCGTTCGCGGAGCAGGGCTTGGATACTACCCACCCCTTTATCCATATCTTTGGCCGTTTTGAGGCGGATCTTGATATTGGTGATGTAATCGATATTGGCTACCCGCCGCATCATGGTCGTTATAGGGATCATGACCCGGCTATCCATGTCGCCTCCGGCGGGACTCGTGCCTTTGGCCACCAGGATACCTTTGATCTCGAATTGAACGTTTCCAACGCGGATCATCTCACCGATGGGATTTGCCCCACTGAATAGGTCCTTTTGGGTCGTGGGGCCGATCACGCAAACCCGGGCGACACTTGCGACGTCCTCATCGCTGATAAAGTCCCCTTTGGCCGCACCCCAGTCCCAGACCGTCGCGAATGACGGCATGGCTCCAAGGACCATGGTGGTTGTCGACTTATCGGAGTATTTCACTTCCATCTGAGGCCGATGAATCTGAGGGGAGATATCGGCGACCTGCTTTATCTCCCGCTTGATTGCCTCCGCATCCTCGAGCTTCAGGGTGACAGCCGGTTGCCCGCTGCTCGGGCGTCCCATTATCTGGCCGGCGCCGGCTCTGACCATCAGACTGTCCAGCCCGAATTTCCTCACCCGTTCCATGACCCTTTGCCTGGCTCCCAGGCCGGCCGACACAACCATCGTCAGGGCAATAATGCCGATGATGACGCCGATCATCATCAGGAACGTGCGGAGCTTGTTTCTGCCAAGGCTCTTAAAAGCGGATTTGGTGATGCGGAGGGTTTTCATTCTTTGGCCTCTTTTCCGGGGAGCTTACGCAATTCCTCCTCGGCGTTCTTCGGATTTTCGTTGACCCTGTCCTCGACGACTCGTCCGTCCGAGATTCGTATGATGCGCCGGGCGTGTTCGGCTATGTCCGGCTCATGGGTGACGAGAACGATGGTTTTTCCCTGCCCATTGAGCTTCTGGAAGAGCGAGATGACCTCGTAGCTTGAACGGCTGTCCAGATTCCCCGTCGGCTCGTCGGCGAAGATGATCTCGGGATCGTTGACCAGGGATCTAGCGATGGCCACTCGCTGCTGTTCTCCCCCCGAAAGCTCGCCGGGATAATGATGGTCCCTATGATTAAGGCCCACAGCTTCGAGGGCCAACCGGGCCAAGCGACCGATGTTCGCCCTCTCGGAATAGACAAGCGGAAGTTCCACGTTCTCCAGGGCCGTCGTCCTCGGGAGAAGATTGAATGACTGGAAAACGAAACCGATCAACTTGTTGCGAACCTTGGCCAGCTCATCGTCGTGCAGGCTGCTTACTTCCATCCCGTCCAAGAGCACGGTTCCGCTTGTCGGCCTATCGAGGCACCCGAGGATATTCATGACGGTGGATTTCCCCGAGCCGGATGCCCCCATGATGCCCACGAATTCGCCTTTCCGTATGTCCAGAGAGACATCCCGGACCGCGGCCACCTCGGAAGTTTTCCCCGGGTTGTAGATCTTTTGAATGCTTTGGGCTTGGACGATGAAATCGTTCATGGCCTCCTCCTTGTTACTCATAAATGATGACCTTTTCCCCCTCGCTGACTCCGCTGATGATCTCGGTGTAGACGTTATCCTTCCAGCCAGCCTTGATCATGCGCCGTTCCGGCTTGTCGCCATCGAGAACCGTGACGAATCTCTCTCCCTGTTCCCGAACGATGGCGGCCGTGGGCACCGCCAGGGCATTCTTCCTTGCGGCCAGGAAGATCGTGACGTTGGCGGTCATCTCGGGTCTCAAGGTCCTTCCCTGGAAGTCGGTGATCGCGAAGGTGACGATGTAATTGACAACGTTATCCTGTATCACGGCCTTGGGGTAGATGGCCGTGACCTTTCCTCTGAAATCCGTATCGGCGTAGGTGTCGACGGTAAAGCCCGCCTCGAGCCCCTCATGGACCTTGCCGATATCTGTTTCATCAACGTAGGTCTGGACCTCGAGCCGGTTCAAATCGATGATGTTGACGAAAGTCGGCGCAGAGAAACTCGCCGCTACCGTTTCGCCTTCCTGTGTCGCAATGGAAGCAATGACGCCCGAAATGGGGGCGAATATTTTCGCGTAGCCGAGCTGGACCCTGGCGAATTCCACATTGGCCTCCGCCTGCTCAAGCTGGGCTTGGGCGACCTTGTAGGCATTCTCGGCCAGATCGACCTGCTGCTTAGAGGCGAAATTCTTTTTCAGGAGAGAACGCTGTCGCTCCAGATTCAACTTCGTATACTCGAGGTCGGCCTTGGCCTTTTCGAGAGCAGCAATGTTCTGGTTGAGCTTCGCCTGTAACTCGGCATCGTCCAGTTCGGCGATGACCTGGCCCTCTTTCACGAGATCGCCGATATGGGAACGCAGCCGTTTGACCACGCCCGAAACACGGGATCCGACTCTGACCTCGGCCCCGACCATGGGCTTGATGATCCCGGTGGCCCGGACCGTGGATCCGATATCGCGGCGGGTCACCACGGCCGTCGTATATTCGGGGCCTTTTCGTTCCTTTCCGCCGAAATAGCGGAGCGTCGCGAAGAAAGCCAGAATGGCGAGCGCGATGACAGTGAAAATAATAAGATTTTTCTTCCTCATTTCGCCGCTCCCTCATCCTTCGGCCACAGGTTGATGCCCAGAGCCCTGTCCAGGGCGACAAGGTAAATCTTGAAATCGGCCAGTGCTTCAATGAGACTTACTTCGGCCGCCACCATGTTGGTCTGGGCATCGATCACTTCGATCATCGAACCCGCCCCCTCCCGGTATTCTTCTTCTGCGAGGCCGAGGTTTTCGCGGGCATTCTCCAGAAATATTTGTGTATTGTCGATCCGTTCTTTAGCCTCGTTCAACGCCAAAAAAGCGTTCCAGACGTCTAGACTTATCTCTTGCTCGAGCGAGGATTTCTGTTTTTCCATTGCCTGGAAGGCGATCTTTTCCTGGGTAACCCGGGACGAGAGAGAAAACCCGGAAAAAACGGGATAGCTCAAGCTCAAACCGAACGACCAGCCTTTATTCAACGAAGAAAGGGCCGAGCCGCTGAAGCTGTAATTTGCATGGGCGGATACCCAAGGAAGAAGGTTGCTTCGGGCCAGTTGGATGTTTGATCTCTGGGCCTGGAGTTGGGAATTCATTTTCAACATCTCCGGACGGTGCTCATAGGCTAGTCCCAGCAGTGTGCTGAAATCGGTTTGCTCTTTTTGTTTAAGGTCTTGTAGGTCATCGACGATTTCCAGGGGGGAATCGGCGGGCTGGCCTAAGAGAACGTTAAGAGATCCTCGACGCGACAGTCGGCTGTTCCGGGACCGGATCAGGCCCAGGCTGGAGTTGGAAACCTCTACCTCGGCTTTCAGGATATCAGAACGGGTAGCCAATCCGGCCTCGAACCGGGATTTGGCAAATTCCAGATGGTATCGTGCGCTCTCCATCGATTTTTCGGCGACTTTCACTAAATGGTCCGCCTGGAGCAGGCGATAATAACCCTGGTTCACTTGGAGGATCAGATCTTGGAGGTTACCTTCGTACTGATGAGATGCTGTCTCGAAGCTGGACCGGGCAGCCGAGATCGCAGAGGCCGTACGGAAACCCTTGAATAGATAATACTGGGCTGAAAGCCCGGCGCTGAAGTTGGAATAAGGGTCAGGGAAGCCTCCAAGCTGTTCACTCGGGCGAAAGAGTCTGTCCGCGCCCGCCGATAGGCTTATAGCCGGGAATAGATCTGCTCGCGCTTCGGTAGTCCGTTCCTTGCTTTCCATGACATCGTAGCGAGAGGAGAGGATCTGAGGGTTATTCCGGAGGGCAAGCGACAGGCATTGGTCAAGGGAAAGTCGATTGGGGGTCTGAGACTGCATTCCAAGGAAGAATATGGCCAGAAGCAATATCAGGATAACCCTGGTTCTATCTGAAAAGCACATCTCGCAATATACTCCTCTCCGAAAAATTAATGGCCTGCGTCGGAAGAAGATGGCTCAGTCTCCTCTCAGGTACTTTCCTGGCCCAGTCGGGGAAGTGAGTCTTTGGAGGATAATGGAGAGGAACTTTTTCTGCTGTTCGGGACCGAGTACGGCCTTGACGTCAAGAAGATGGTTGATGACCCTTTCCTGCGCCTCGATTTGCAGCCGGTTGATGCGCTCGTTGATCTCCGACAGCCGCTTTCGGTCGGGTGTTATCGCGGCGAGTTCCTGGATCAGCTGCCGCCGCAGGTCGTTCTGCTGGGCGGAGAGAGAATCGAGATCAGCATGAAACGCTTTCCTATATTCCTGAAACTTCACAATCTGCTCTTCAGAGAGGGAAAGCTCCTGCTTGACCTGCTCGAAGCCCTCGCCCAGCCGGTGGTCTACTCGGGATAGGGCGCTGTCTCTGAATCGATGGAAGAGAAAGGTTCCCAGGGCCGCTAGATTGATGACCGTCAGGATGAGCAGGGCGTAGATAATGAACTTTTTCTTCATATCAGCTCAGGATCCATGTCAAGGCTCATTCGAGATTCGCCAGGGATTCCATCAGCGAGCCGGGTGGCAAAACGTTGAAAAGTTCAAGCCCGAACCCCTCCATCTTCCCGCCCGACAAAGCCTGTAAGGTTTCTGTGGTCGAGGTCGATCCAGTTATTGTGGGAGTGCCGATATAGATTCCAGTCGCGATGGCCAGGAAGAGCGCGATCGGGAAGGCGACCGAGGCAGCCAGGCGGCGGACTGAGAGCGGGCGGAAGCGAAACCCACGAGCATGCCCAGCCCCGCTCTCTCTTTCACGCTCTTGGATCCGTTGAATGAGGTTTTCCCATGATAATGAGAGGGGAACGGACGGTCGTTCGACGGATTCAGCGTCCCAAGCCTTGGCCAGAATTTTCAGGTAGCGGCTGCACTCCGGACATTGGCTCAGGTGAAGGCGAACCGTCTCCCCTCGCTTTTCCGGGAGTTCGCCGGCCAGGAAACTCAGGAGGTCCTTCCGGATTTCCGCATGAACGTCTTTTTTCATCTTCACTCCATTAGAGGCGGATTTGCCAAAAAACTTGCGGTTAATTTCAAGAGCCTATCAGGTAGGGAGCTAAACGCTTCTCCAGGTTCTGTTTGGCCCGGAAAAGAAGGGATTCGACCGAGGGACGAGAAATCTCCATGGCCGAAGCGATCTCTTCGTAGGCGAGGCCTTCATAGTATTGCAGGGTAATCGCGATCTTTTGCCTCTCAGGTAAGGATCTTATCAAGCGCTGGATGATGCGCTCCATTTCTTTTGTCTCGAGCTCGGCAGGAGGACCGTTCCGGGGGTGGGCGGGCTCGATCGTCGGCGTTCCGCCTAATTCCTCGGACAGGAAATCCAGGGATATTAGCTTTTTGAGTTTCTTCTTCCTCAAGTCCTTGTTGCTCAGGTTTATCGCGATGCGGTAAAGCCAAGTTGAAACCTTTGATTCCCCCCGGAAGTGCGGATACGATTTGAAGGCATTCAAGAAGACTTCCTGGGTGAGGTTTTCCGCTTCCTGACGGTTGCCGAGCAGGCGGAAACACAAACAGTAGATCAGCGCTTTGTTTTCTTCGAATATATTCTGAAACGCTTCCGAATAGGCATCGGCGTTTTTTAGAGCAACTTGAGCTATTCCGCCGTTTTTCATATCGTTAAAACCCATGCCGGGCCGCCGAACGAAATGGCCTCCAACCTCAGAAAGGCAAGAAAGAGCCGCGAAAAACTTGGAACATCCACGGGGAAGATCTATTTCTGCCGGGAAAGCCGAAAGATCACGGCACCATGCGGGCAGGTCACATCAAAATATTCCAAATTAGCCAAATCCTTTTGGTCTGTTATCATCATAGCCGTCCTCATGGAGTTCATCGCCGCGAAAGCTTGACAACAAATGCCCTTGGGGCCTGGCGTTCGAGCATCGAGGAGATACATTTCACCTTGTTCCGTTTTGGCCAAACCGGGACATATTTTTGTGTCCGTCCGGACGTTCAGGGCCTCACATTCGATTTGGTGCGGAGTCAAGGCTTGCCGCCTTATGTTGTCCTGCCGCCCGGCGTCTTCCTACGGCAATCCCTCAACAGAGAGGGCGGGCAGTTAAGACTCCCATCGGTGGTCTTTTTGGGCCTGATCCTGACTTCGAAAATCTCGGCCAGGGCCCGGCCGCACTTATCCAGGCTCTCGACAGGCATCTCATAATGCATCCAGTTCCCGCGCTTTAGGCCTCGGATCAAGCCGGCCTCCTTAAGAATACGGAGGTGTTGGGAAACAGCCGATTGGGTCATGCCCAGCCTTTTGGCGATAACGTTGACGCACTGGGGATGTTCCTTGAGCAGCCGGACGATCTTGAGCCGCGACTCGGAGGAAAGCGCCTTGAACACCTTAACCTTGTCTAGCATTCGGGCTCCTTTCAATTGAGATAGGGTATATTAGTTTATTAGCATTAACTAATATACTGATATGCCATCTGTTTGTCAAGTCCCCGATGGCGCCCGCTCTCTCTTCCCCCCGACGACTTGCCCAAGATCTCGCGAAATCACGTCCAGAAACCGATATTCAGCGGCGGGCGCCTTCCCTCGACGACTTGCCTAGGATGTTGATCGTCGTCTGACCTGCCCCCGTTATATCGTTCCAGGTATAATGGAAAAAACCTTTGTTTAACATCGGCCATTTCTTTTCCCGAGATCGATGCGATCCAGGAAATCATAAGGAAGCTTCGGGTAATATTTTTCTAACATGAAAAATGGACCTAATCGGGGGCCAGGTCCAGGTTCAAAGGTCTCTCAGAAGTGCCAACATGATTAAAAAACTCGACCCCCCAAGTCCGTTCCCCCCAGTTCCGCGTACTTGCGCGTGGGGTTTTTGTTTTAATAGAGCGAAGGGAACGGTAAACGCAGAACGCCTCTTGACGGCGAAAAAAAGGGAGGCGGTTTCAACAACCGCCTCCCTTTGTCTGGAGTTACAGGTCTGGCCCGCCGGTCACCCTTTCTTCTTGGCGCCGTGCTGGCCGCAGTTACCACTGCACATCTTGCCGTCGTGCTTGTTGCAGTTGGCACTGCACACCTTGCCATCGTGCTTGCCGCAGGTTCCACCGTGGGTTCCGCCGCAATTTCCTCCGCAGATACACTGGCCCGGATCGTGCCCCGTACATTTGCCCCTCTTGTGGGCGGCGATGCACGCCGCCGATCCAGCTTGATGGGCAGGAGCCTTAGCCGTTACCTGGGCTTTCTCCATGGCCGGAGCCTTCTGGTCCTGGGCGAGAATGTCATTAAAGGCGAGTAAGGAGACGATCGCGACGATGGCAATCATAACCTTACTCCAAGTCGATCTCTTCATCCTTTTCACCTCCCTTCGTGTAACGATTAGCTATAATTAAAATCTGGGGAATCGGGATGTGGCGGTTGACTACTTTTTAACTTTCTCGCAACTGACTGCAGAGCCACATCCCTTGGCGCATCCTTTCGCGCCTTGCCCTTCTTTTCCCATCTTGCTCATTTTATGATCACCGCATCCGCCGCCACCGCTGCAACCGGCCCCTAGACCCATTCCGGCGTCGCATTTCATGCCCCCGCACTTCTGGTCAAGGGCCTTTTTCTGCTCATCTGTCAGCAGGCCGCTGACGGCGGTCTTGTGCGCCAGACAGCTCTTCTGGATGTCCGCGCCCGCCTTGGCTATCTCGTCGATCTTGAAGTCGAGCTTCTTCTGATCGGCTTTTTCGAGCATCAGCTGACGGAGCTCAAGACGTTTGGTTTTCAGGGCCGCTTGTAGCTGAATAAGGGCCTTCTGGTGTTCGAACTTGAGCTTTGCGATCTTGGCCGATTGGTCGGGAGTCAGATTGGGGATGGCGCACCCTTTTTCTGAAGCACCCTGGCCGGCCATTTGGGCCAACACGGGGCTGGTTAGGACGAGTGTCAGTCCTACCAGCAGTGTCACCGCTAATCTGGTCAATTTCATATCTTATTCCTCCTGAAAAGAAATTACCGTTCTAGTTCCTGGGGACAGCCCGCATGGCCGGAGGCCGCGGAGTCGCGATCAGTCCCTTTCTCACGAGGGCAGACACGGTCCTCGAATATCCGGAAAAACGTCGCTTTCTGATCGTCCGTTAGCAGGTCCTTTTCTTTTAGAAGATTGAGAACGGCCTTTTTCTGGATCTCCGCCTGGAGCCGGCTCATATCTTCGATGAGCTTGTCGAGCGTCATACCGTCGGGAGATTCTTTTTTCAACTCTTCGACTATCGCCCGTCTTTTTTCCTGCATTTGCACCTGAATGTTTCCGGTTTCGGCATCGAAAGAAAACCGGATGTCCTTGATACACTTCTTCTGTTCGCCGTTCAGGCATAGCTGTTTCGAGAAGGACTCCGCCAAGGCCTGGCCCGTAACCGGTTGCTCCCCCGTCGCTCTAACCCAGCGATTGTAGGCGAATGTCAACAGCGCCGAAACGTTGATGACAACGAGAAACATGAGCCCTAATTTCCTTAGCCTTTTTATCATTCGAGGTCTTCCTTCGACAAATTTTGACGGTTGACATAGAAGTCAGCCACTGAACCTCGCGGGATATTTTCGAAGCTGTCGACAAGCCGGTCGGCGAAATGTTCTTTAGGGGAAGGGAGGGGTTTTCCCGCTTTTCCCATTTCATGCCCGGCAAATATCCCGCCCAGAAAGATCGCCGCCACGGCCGCTGGCCTTAGGATCCTCCAGGCAATGGCGAGGGCGCGCCGCCCGCCGGGGCGGGGCTTCTCCTCGGCCTCGATCCTTACGATAAGCCTGGGGAAGAAAGAAGGGGAAGGCTGAGCATTCTCGGGCGGTGCCGGGTTCTCCCAGCCTCTTGAAAACTGTCGGACAAGCTTGGCGCACTCCGGGCAGGAATCCAAATGTTCCTGGATATCCGGAGACAGCGCCCCTGCGGTATTTTCTTCAATCACAGAGATCAAATGGCTCTGGATGAAGGCGCACCCACCGTTCCCGCCTGGATTTTCTTTTTTCATCTCTATCCCTTTAGACACGGGATCAGGGTCAAAACTTGCGGCCCCGACAGAGGTCCGGGAGCCGGGGAGCGAGCTTTTTCTGAAGGTTGACTTTGGCCCGGTGAAGGCAGGATTCCACGGCAGGCAAGGAGACCTCCATGATCTCGGCGATCTCTTGATAAGAGCGGCCTTCGAATTTGTGGAGGATGAGCATGGCCTTCTGTTTCTCGGGGAGAGAAGCAACCGCCTTCCGGATGAGCGTTTGCGTCTCGTTTACTGCCCGGGCGGACTCGGGATCGTCCCCGTCGGGCACCACGAAGCCCGGCCCGCTCCAGCCCTCATTTTCTAGCCCGCTACGGAGTTCTTCCCACCGCTCGAATTTTCTGTTATCGCGATTGAAGTTCCTACAGCGGTTGACGGCGATCCGATAGATCCAGGTGGAAACGCGGCAATCGTGCCGGAAGGTCCCGGATGATTTATACACCTGAAAAAAAACGTCCTGGGCGACGTCCTCGGCATTCTGAGGGTGGCGGAGCAATCGGGAGCATAGGCCGAGGACACTGCTCTGAAAGCGATCGACGAGAATCTTGAAAGCGGCGAGGTCTTTGGCCGCGACCCTCCGCAGCAGTTCCCCATCGTCCATTGATTCCGGGACTTGGATTTCGGCACTCCTCTAGATCAGGCGCAAAAATACCGCCCTAATATTCTATTAGACACCGCGACCGCATATAACTTGCGTCACGGATTCTCTTCCCCCGGGCAGGAACCTGTTTCACAGATGGACTCGTCGGCAGCTTCCAGCTGGAACGTGGTATGCTGGATTTTGAATCCGGTCGATACGGCATCATGGGCTTTTCGAAGGATGTCCTTGACATCTCGGTTCTTCTGAACCTTGAGATGGGCGCTTAGAGAGACGAATCCCGAGGTGATAGTCCAGACATGGAGATCATGGACCTCCACCACTCCCGGTATCTCAGTCAGCGCTTTGTTCACGCTCGCAATATCCAGGTGAGCGGGCGCTCCTTCCATAAAGATATGAAATGATTCTTTGATGAGCCGGGCCGAGCTCCACAGGATCAGGACGCATACGGCCACGCTCACGACGGGGTCCCAAATCCAAGAGCCCGTCAATCTTATGAGGAGCGCCGCGGCCAGGACACCGATGCTTCCCACGGCATCGGCCATCACATGAAGGAAGGCTCCCTTGACGTTCAGGTTCCTGTTTCTGTTCCGGAACAAGATGGCCCCGACGGCGATATTCGATAAAAGACCGAGGGCGGCAATAACGATCATCATACCGCCATTGATTTCCGGGGGAGCCTTCAATCTTTTAAAAGCTTCATATCCGATGAGCGCCGAAACGGCCCAGAGCGCGACTCCGTTCAGGAAAGCCGCAAAAATCTCAAACCGGCGCCAGCCGAACGTCTTGGCCGCTGTCCGGGGACGGGAAGACAGCCAAAAGGCAAAAAGGCTGAGGGACAAGGCTGCCGCATCCGTGAACATATGCCCGGCGTCCGCGAGAAGCGCCAGACTGCCGCTTAGGAAGCCGCCGATGACCTCGACGACCATAAAAAGGGCGGTTATCGTCAGGGCCAGCGTCAGGATCCTTTTGTTTTCCATCATAGACTATCTTAGCCTATTTCCAAAAGCAGTGCCAAACGACTCCGCTATGGCACGACCCCAGCCCGCGGACGGAGGACTGCCGGATTATCCGCCTCCGGGAAAGGCAAATTTGTAGCGATGTCTGGCCCGGAGGTTCGAATCCTCTCAGGCATACCACGTTTTCCGCTTATTCTATCGTTTTCCTTAAAGCACCAGCCAGCCAGATTAAGCGGGATTAATGCCCTCGAAGAAGTGCGATCCTCGCCGAGCTTAGGGACCTAATCTGGCTAGCCGTTCAGCTGGACCTCATCCCATTTGGATCAGGATCCGGGGAGCAGATCACGTCAATAACTTCAGGAGCTGGAGGCCGTTGTTCAAAACATGATGTATCGTGCAATGCAATCCAATCCTTACACTTATCGTTAAGTTGAAAAATCCTAAATCCCTGGCATCAAGTGAATTTCGTCGCTCTCCTAGATATCAATCTTCAAGTTTGTTTTCCTCTTCCTCCCGCCAATACTCTTCCCTTTTCTTCGCATCTTCCTGTTCTTTGGCTTCATAACATTCCCTGCAAACGATATCGTATTCATAGGAAGGATCATAAACCGATATTAGACATCCATCGCAAACGAGCCTCCCGCACTTTTGGCAATTCATGAACGTAGGCGGCTTATAGCCAAAGATTTTATAATCAGGCGGTTTATCATTAGCTCCGCATCTCTGGCAGGTAGTGATTGGTTGAGCAGGTTCGGATTCCTCTTCGGCTTTATCGTCTAGTTCCTCCCTTTGTCGCTCCTCGGCCGCAATCAGGGCGACCTGCGCAAAGCCATGCGACGGCGGCGTCTTCTCCGCTACAAATGTCAGATTGAGGTGGTCGATGATCCGATCCACGACGGCATAATCCGCAAGGTGTCTATTCGACGACCCGGACGACGACAACGCCGAGGGAGCCGGCCTCGACATTGCGGCGCAGCGTTTCCTCGAACCCGTTCTCCAGGATAAAAGCCCGCAGGCCGCCGCGCCTTAAAAAGTCCCGGCCGTTCCGGTAGTGCTCGCCGCCGCCCAGGCGCTCGATGGTTCGTACGAGGAATGCCCCGGCTCTCGATTTCGCGTTCCAGGGGTTTTCGAAATCAACGGCGATGAACCGGCCGCCCGGAGAGAGGACCCTCCGCGCCTCTCTCATCATCGCGCTCCGGACACCTGGGCTCTTGTCGTGGAGACCGAAGGAGACCGTGACCGCCCTGACCGCCCCATCCTTAAACGGGAGTCGCGCGGCGTCCCCGCATACAAAGGGGAGGCCGGGCGCCCTGACCGCTGCGTAGCGGACCATCCCGGCGCTCTTGTCGAGCCCGATTACCCGGCCCGGTCCGTCCCCGGACCCACGCCCGCGGAACTGGCTCCCTGTCCCGCAGCAGACGTCGAGCCAAGGGTAGAGCCCCTCCGCCCTGACCGCCCTAGCGACCCGCCTCCGAACTCCCCTCAACAATCCGCCGAAGGCGAGGTCGTAAAGCCGTCCCGGGACGTACCAAGAACCTTGACGACGGGAGGTCCGCATCCAGCGTATTGTAGTCGAGAATCGCCCCCCTGACAAAAGGCCTTTCTCAGGAATGAATTATCGGCTATGGTTTTCCCTCAGAATATCAACCCCAGGGCGACGGCCAATTCTCGGGTCTGAAATTCATACTCCCGATAGCCGAGGCCGGAGACTTTGGCCAAGCCGTGATGATATCGGCCGCTCAATTCGAGAGTTACGCCGCCGGCCTTAAGCTCATAGCCTATTCCGACGACGAACCCGTAATCAATTTTTCTCGTGTTATCCATCATGTCATAGACACTCTCGCCCCCGAAAGGCCCCGGCTTCTCCTTGTGCGATAGAATATAAGCCACCTTTCCCCCAGCCAGCAGGAAGGGAGTTGAGCGGGGGAATAATTTGATTGTTGCCATGAACGGAACGCTGATTTCGCCGAGCTTGTAATCCCAGCCGCGTGAAATGTAGCTATTGGTCTTGAGAAAGTAGAGAACATCGACCTCATTGTTCAGCCGGCCCGATCCCCCTTCGACGCCCAGGCCGAAGAGATACGCAGGTTTAAGGTGGTTGTGCATATCCCAATCGACCGTATACTTCCCCCACGCCAATCCGCCCAAGAGCTTAAGCCGAGCGGCATCTAAGGCGACGGCCGGAATGAGAATGGAGCCTGCCAGGAGGAAGAGAATAGCGATTCTCCTATTCCTCATGTCCGAATTCTGCCTTTTTTTTGATTCTACATCTCGAGAAAGGAAGAAAACAATATCCGCTATTGCGTCCGGGATCATCCGTCTTTCAACCAAAAGCGATATGCACGGCCTTCGGCTTTGAGTGCGGACTTCTGGATTTCATAAAATTCTTTAAAGGCGGTCCGATCACCGGCCGCCAGACGAAAAAAGAGACCATCCTCCACTCTAAACACTCAGTTCGGATTGAATTCTCATCATATTCAAATCGTCAAAAAAATCGATCACGAACGCGAGAAAAACGGGGGGATTAAGAAAGACCATTTTCCGGATGACCGAAGCCTCAGCTAGGACTCTTAAAAGGACTTTATGTGACCTTTGGGATATTGACCTTTGAAGACCGCATCGGCAGCCCCGATCTCAGAATGAGCAGGAGCACCGCAATCAGAGCCGCGCCGGCGAGGCTGAAGTCGAAGACGGTATAAGAAAGCCTCGTCAAGTTTTCCAGCCAGCCGACTTTAAGCAACATGAAGACCCCGGAAACGCCGGCAAGAGCGAGAACTCCCCATCCAATTCCCCCGACGATATGCTCGGCTGTCCGGAACCGCACCGGCGGCCGCGGCCTCGTCAGAAGAACGATGACGGCGGCGGCGAGAACCCCGCACGCGATCCAGAAGTGGTGCGCGTCGAGGCTGAATCGGCGGACGGTCATGTACTCGAGCAATCCGGGCGTCGTCGCTACAATCGCCCCGCCGACGGCGCCGACGATAGCCATGACCACCGTAGCCCAGAAAGCCGTCCGGACGCCTACGAGACCCCCTCGAACCACCAACCAACGAAGACCGAGGAGCGTCGCCAGGAGGGCGAGGATCCCGATCAGAACATAAAGCGCGGGTTTGAGCCATTCTTCCCGGAAGGCGCCGAGACGCACCCAGACGGGCGACAAGTCGAGGATCTGAGAGTTCGCGACCCAGCTCGGCCGCACGTCATCGCCCGTGAAAGGCTTATCCAACACCGCTCCTTGGAAGAAAGGCGACCCGCGCCGGTGGCAGTCGGTACAGCCGCCAGTGCCGAGCGCCGCCCCGGCCGGGGCGATATCGTGCGAGAACTTGTAGACCGAGGCGTAAGGGGTGGCCTCATAAGCCTCGCGCGGCAGGTTCCGGGAATCTTTGGATGTATAATAGGCCCGGTCGTCCGAAACCCAAACGAGGCGGCGGCCTGCCATCGGAAAGCCGGTCGCCGCGAGATAGGCTTTCACCGCCGCGAGAAGCGCGTCGATCTCCTCGGCCCGATTCACCTCGATAACGCCGTCCTTGTTGTCGTCAGTGATCTTGGCGAGCTCGGGGAATTTGGTCTTCGGATCGGCCCGGTGCTGGGTCCACATCTGGAAGAAGTCTTTCATGAAGAGCTGATTGAGTCCCGGTTTGCCCTCCTCTTCGAACCCGACCCATGCGCTATGGACGCGGTTCGCCGGGTAGATCTTTCCTTTATAGCGGATGAGCGTCGGCCTCGTGATGTTTGTGGGTTCGTCCTTGCTCGTGAACAGCTCGAGTTCGCCGTAATGGTTCCAGAACATCATTTCCTGGTCGTAGAAGGCCCAGATGTGCTTGGCCGGCGGCGTGATGCGGGGAGCGGGGTTATAGACATCGCTGACCTGAACGAGGGCACTCTTCACCGCCCGCGCCGGAATGTGGCAAGTCTGACAAGCGATCTTCCCCATGTGCAGGGGCGGAAGCCAAGCATGGGTCGCGCGCGGAGCGGTGCGCCACCCGTCGATGTGGCAGTTTTCGCAGCTCCTCACCGTGTTGTCGAGGTCGTTCCGAACCCAGCCCGAAGGATCGTCGCCCTTGCCGAACTGATGCGCCTCGCGGTCACGGATGCGCGGATCCGCAGCCCGGCTGCCGGCCGCATGACAATCCACGCAGCGCAAACCCGCCGCCATATGGACATCGGTGCGGACCGTGTAGGAAGCCCCGCGCTTCTTCCAATCCGGTTTGGCGTGACAGCCGAGGCAGGTCTCGTTTCGCGGCTCGGGGGCCATATGAATGAGGACATTCCCGTCGGCCTCGAATTTGCCCTTTTCGTAGGCGACGATGGGCCGCTCGCCGGCCGCCACTCGGCCTTTTACCTCGCCGAATCCCGCACCGGCCGTGGCCGCCCACTTGAAGTTGAGCCCGGCCAGCTCGGCGTTGCGCCTCTTGAGATCATACTCGGGCATATGGCAGAGAAGGCAGTCGGCCTCGATCACGCCCGTCTCGGACCAGCGCGCTTTATAATAATCTCCGTCGAGGTTGTTGTCGCCGCCGGGGCTCAGCCCGGAAGCGGGATCGCGCATCCACGCGTCATAGCGCTTGCCCTCACGGTCATATTCCAACGGTCCGCCTCCGGGATGACAATTCCCGCAGGTAGCGGTCACGAAATCGAACGACGTCATATCGATCAGGCGGGCACTCGTATTTGTTTTGGGGGCAAGTTGACGATAGAGCGGCGCGGGCGAACACCAGTTACCGCCGTAGTTCCCCGGCGAGGTGACCCAGTTATATCGGGCGGTAAACCCGGGGGGCGGCGTTTCCCCCTTCCCCTGGGCGAAGTGGAACCCCTGGGTGATTTTCGCATAATCATGGCATCCCGAGACGCCACAGGTCTGCCGCGGAGAATACGGGGCCTTGTCGTTGACGCCAGTGAGCGGATTGATGATATTGCCGGCCTCATCGCGCAGGGGGAAGGGCGGGCAAACGCCGAGCCCCTTGCTTATCGACGCAGCCAGAGAAAGGATATCCGTTGGTTTGAGCCCGGCCTTACAGGCTATCGACAATCCCCCGAGAACCATCGCCGCAAGTGTGCATGTCAGCAGAATGGCCCGAATTCGGAAGTTGGCTGTCGTCCGCATGTTCGCTCCTCTCATGGCCGATCTACCAGGAATACACGCTCTGAATGAAGTACCAGACGGCCCTGGCGGCCGGCCCCGTGTTCATAACGAAGCCGCCGGGGAAGAACCGGCCATAGCCGCCCATCATCTCGAGATGGCTCCATAGCGTCCAGACCACGCGAAAGTCGAGCTCGTCGCCGAGCGTCGTTCCCGAGCGACCGATCGGGTCTCGACGATACGTTTTCAATCCCGTCGTGTACCAGGCGGCCGCCGTCTGGTCGAGTCTGAAGTGGTGATACTCAACGTATAAGGCGAGGGCGCGCCGCGGCTCGAGGCTGAAATCGATCTCCGCGTCTCTCAGGTTCGCCCAGAAAAAAAGGTCCAGGTATCCGTAGAAGAAGATGTCGCGCCCGCCGTACACGCCGTCGAAAGTCCCGTGCACGCCGTCCGTGGGGTTCGAGTCGCCCGAGCCCCAAGTATATTGCCCGCCAAGCCTGGGCTTCCACGCGACCGGCAGCGTGATGCCGAGCTTCCCGCTCGCGCCGAACGCTCGGAGGGTATCTTTTCCGTAGCGTCCGAGCTGCGCGGCGAAAGTTGCGCTCGCGTCCAGAACGCCGAACTCATGACCCTCGGCTTGAAGACCCATCGTATGAGAGAGAAGGTTGCCCGAGCCCGATTCGCCCGCGACCTTCCCGCTGCTGTCGTGCTTTAGGACATAGAACAGGTCGAGGCGGAACGGCAGCTGCTTGATGTGCGTGTAGCAGACGAAAGTCAGGAAGTGATCGATGTCGCGGTCCGGCCACACGTCGGATTTATAAAGAAGGTACTTGCCGACCCAGGCGTCGGTCCAGAACCATGGCGTGTCGATCTTCAGCATCGCCGCGTCCCAAGCAAAGCGGCCGGTGTTTCCCCAGTTGCCAGGGCCGAAGACCCGTTGGTCACCGTAGGAGATCTGCTGTCGTCCGACGCGAAAACCGAAGGGACTGCCGCCGATGCTCAGCCACTCGACGTAGAGCTGGCGGATGTCCAGCGTATCCGTGATCGGGCTGCTTTGGGGGAAATCCTCGTCGGTGAACCGGGTGAGGAACGCGTGGGCGTCCTGGAGCTGGATGAAGAGACGCTGCCCCTCTTTGAACCGGGCGGACAGGTCCACCCGGACCCGTTCGAGCAGAAGCCGGTCGCGGCCGCCCGGCTCGTAGCCCTTGAGCGTGAATCCGTCGTCATTTTCATAGCGAAGGCGCGCCTGCCCCCCGAAATCGAGGGTGAAGAGGCCGATCCTTATGCCCTTGACGCCGGATCGGGATTCGCCGGCAGGATTCTGCCCGTTCCCTTGCGCATGCAGGCGTGGAGCAACGAGGCTCACCCATAGAAAAATCATTAGGGCGATGGCGCTCACAGACGGAAGGGCCGCCCGAAGACCGCGGGAACCATGGCTCTTGTTTAAAGTGCCGCCCACACTTCTCTCTGCGCCGGAATACAAATCGAAAAAGACGGATCGGGAGTACTTCAAAAGTTACCTCCCTCCTTGGATGACGCACCTCAAACGTCCGCTCCTTCGCCCTGTTCTTCCAGCCCGGCAGGACGGAAATCGGCGGGCAGGAGCCTTTCCATCACAACCGCAAGAACGATGAACACCGGAATGCTGATTAAGGTCCGCGCGAGAGAGAACCGCCAGCCGAGGAAGGCGACTTCAAATGTCAGCATCGGAATCTTCATCGCCGAGAAGGCACCCAGGTAAATAAAGACATTCCTCGGCGCGCATCCCTTCCGCCAAAGGCCGATGGCGACCGGAAATGCGACATAAAGCGTGCCTGCCTGTACGGTCGCCAAGAGGATCATCCACGGGACCGCCCTCATCCCGGACCGGAGACCGGCGTAGCGCTCGATGACTTTTCTGGGAACCCAGATTTCGAACAATCCCACAAGCAGGAACATGGGGGGCAGCACAGACGCCATCTCAACGAGGAACGAAGCCAGGTTCTTGCCGGCTTTTCTCCCAAAATCGAAATCCGATTGCGGCAGGCTGTAGGCCCAAAGCGCGGCGACACAGGCAAAGAGAAACCAGGGCCAGTATTTCCCCACGGCCTTTCTCATTTTCCGGACAGGGCGGCCGTTCATCGGAGCACCCACGCCATGCCGGCGGCAACGATCACCGCCCCGCAAAGCGCAAGCCCGTTGCGCAGGAGCGCCGCCCGCCAGCCGAAGAATCGAGCTTCAAGCGGAAGCGTCAGGACTCCGACCATCATGAGCGACGTGATGAACGCGGCCAGCACCGGCACCGTCGCGCCATTCTGCCGCAGCACGGCGGCGAGCGGATAGGCGATGAAGCCCGGGATCAAGGCGATGCTGCCGACCCCGAGCGCGGAGAAGAACGGAAGAAGGCCCTTTCCCGAAAGGATTCGCTCGAGCATTCGCGGCGTCACGGCCGTAAGAACGAGGCTCACCGCGGCGAGGACACCAAGGAGAATCGGGATGACGCCAACGAACATCTTCAGCCCCCTGCGTATGGCGGCCAATGTCTTCTTGCGGTCGGCGGCCAGGGAAACGAACAACGCGACCCCCGTGATGATCCAGAGACTGATCATGGTTCTTTCGCCGATCGCTCTCCCTCCGAGGCGGCCGCTTCACGCTTGCAGAGCACGGCCAGGACGAGCGAAGGCTCGTCGGCCTCCATGCTGCGCGTCGTCGCCCCGCCGGGAATGAACACGGCGTTGGGAGCGCGCACGACGGCTTTCTCGCTTTCCGTCAGGAAAGTGACCCGCCCCTCGATGACGACGAACACCACGTCCTCCATCATCCGGCACGGCGGGATACGGGCTCCGGCCGCGAGCTCGATCCTGCGGACCTTCAACATGCCTTGCTCGAAAAGAACGGAGGCCGCGTAGCGGCCGTCCCCGCAAGTGGGGACCTTCGGGAAATCTATAATTTTCATCCGGCCAATCCTTTTGCCTACCGATTTTTTATAGCAAGGTATCCGTCGATTTCTGCTCACGAGACATTTGTCTCGTTCACCAGGACAAGGCCGTTATCGCGAATGAGCGAGCGTAATTCCGGCAGGAAGCCCTGGATGTCCTCCTGTTCGGTAGACGTGACCTCGAACAACATGAACGATGGAGCTTTCTCCATCGCCCCTTGGACCGTGGGCACGTGAAGCTGGATGTTGACGATGTCGTAGGGACGGCCTTTAACCAACTCCTCAAGCTTGACTAGGAAACGTTTCTCGCCGAACTCCCCGGCCACTTCCAGTCGCGCGCGAGTGGTCAGCTTGGCCACCGCGTCTTCGGCGGCGGCCCTCGCCTCAAGCGCCTCCTGCTTGGCTCTCTTCTCTTTCGATTCCTGCCGAACGATTTTGAAGATCTTATGCTCGCGCTCCAGTTTCCAAATCAGGTCGCGTCCCGGAAACGTGATCGCCTCTACCGGACAAACGGTGGCGCATGTGCTGCAGCCCACCATGCATTCATAGGGGCGCGCCGCGACCGCGATTTTGTCCTGCATATCGAATACGCCGCGTCCGCACGTCACGTAGCATAGCGTGCAGCCGATGCAGGCATCGGCGTCCACCGTCGGAAACCACGGAATCTCGCGCCGAGGAATCCCGTGCCACATCGGCGTCGATCCTTTGCTCATAAGACGCCTCCTCTCGCCATATTAAGATCGCTTCCCCGTGTCTTTCAGCCAGGCTAATGCCTCGGCCGCCGTATCGTTGACCGTGGCCATTTTCATCAAACGTGACACGAGGATCGCTTCGACGATTTCGGCCTCGGTCGCGTCCGCTTCTTTGGCCAATTTCGTCCACATCAGCGTGCATGTGCTGGACTGGAGCGCGGCCGCCACCCCGATGCCGACGAGGAGCTTCGTCTTGAACGGCAGCGCCTGGAACCGCGGGTCATCCATGATGGCCGCCCGATGTTCCAAATAGGTTTTGGCCCCGGCCGGAGATATTTCCCGCAGCAACTCGATGGGTGTCGGTTTCGTGTCGTTACTCATGAGGACTCTCCTTTTTATTAAGATTCTCGAAGACCGCTTTCGCCCGTGAGCGCCCGACGGCCTTGTTCGCGAGGGACTCGAGCGCAGCAAGCAGCGGTTTAAGCCGCGCCCCCGGGAAGCCCAGAACGGATTCATGCGGCCCGAGATCGGTCGCCTCGCGGCAGCCGTAGCATCCCAGGGAAAAATTGAGGCGTTGTTCAAGGTAGGGGATTAGGGTCGCATCCACGCAAGTCGCTTGGAGAACGGCGGTATCGCCGCGGCAGCGCTCGCCGCCCGCCACGTTTAGGTCAGCGAGCGCGAGCCACATGAGAGCCTCCGGTGGCCCTTCAACTACGATTACATCGGGGAGGGCTTGCGCCGCGCACAGGGGCGCGGCCGCGATCAGCGTCACGCGGCCGGGCTCAAGACGCGGCATGCCTTCGAACATCCTACGACCCGTACAGGGATCATCGACGATACCGAACCCGACGAGACCCTTGCCGGTGGCGAGCCCCTCCGGGAGCGGCCGAAAACCGAAGGCCGCCGCGGCCGCCGGACAGGCGAGCTCCTCCGGGGCGAGCGCGACCGATTCCCCGTGCCGGGCCCGCATGAGAAGCTGGCAGTAGCGATGGCCGGTGACGTTCTGGAACGATTCGGTCGGAGGCGCGTTTTCGGGACCCAAGAGGAAAACGGCGACGGGTTCGGTGTCGATCCCCAGGATCTCAACCAGGCGCCTCGCCGCGGCCGCATTATCCAAGAGGATCCTCCCCGAACGTTGGAGCGGCTTCAACCTGAGATCTCATCGTCCCCACCTTTCTTTCAACACCTGGGTCGCGCAGGCGAAAAAATTCAGAACGCAGGGCGTGAGCAGCTCGTAATAAACGACATTTCCGTCCCGCCGGTCGCGGACGATACCGTGGGCTCTGAGCAGCGACAGGTGCTTGGAGACGGTCGACTGGTCCAAGCCGATAAGCTCGGTGAGTTGGCCGACAGAGCACTCGCCCTTGGCCAATCGATCCACGATCTTCAGCCTCGCTTCGTTGGCCAGGACTTTCAGCAACTGCGCCTGCTTGCGGAAAATGTCTTTCTCTTTCATCGGCTCCTCCGAAATGACGAAAAAAGTATATGGTAAAGTGGCCATGTTGTCAATAACCAAGCGACGCAAAACTCATCATCCGCTCCGCCGACTACGCGGGAATCAAGCCGGAAGGGAGAGAATCGGCCGGCTTTATCGTAACAGGGAATGTCTCCTTTACTCCTCCCTAAGCTTCCTTATGATTTCCTGGATCGCGTCGATCTCGGGAAAAGAAATGGCCCCCATCGCGCATAAATTCTCGCACCCGTTGCAGCCGACGACGCATTGGAACGGCTGAATAACCTTGGCGATATTGTTCTTCTCGTCCCATGTATAAACGCCATGTTGGCAGAATTGAAAGCAGACCTGACAGCCGTCGCACTTATCCTCGTCGATCGAGGGATACCAGGGAATTTTTTCCCGGGGGACCTGTTTCAACGGCATGGTGTCTTTCCTTTGTAATCAATTATCCGTAAGGGCCGCCGGCGTCTGGCTCCGAAGATAATTTTCTACGGTTTCTCGCATCTGGTCCCTGACGCACCGGAACGCAGTCAGGATTTCTTCCTCGGTTCCCGTGACTCGGGCCGGATCTTCGAAGCCTAAATGGACCCGCTCAACGCCGCCGAAGAAGAGGGGGCAAATCTCATTCGCGGCGTCGCAGAGGGTGATGACATAATCGAACGGTTGACCTTCGAATTCTTCAAAAGATTTGCTTCTGGCCCGGCCGTGATCGATGCCGATTTCGGCCAAGACCTTGAGCGCGGCCGGATGGGGCGTTTTGGGAGCCGTGCCGGCGGAATACGCTTCGAAATGATCCCCCAGATCATGATTGACCAACGCCTCGGCCATCTGGGACCTGGCGCTGTTGGCCATGCAGAGAAAAAGCACACGTTTCTTCATTCAAAAAAACGCCGATATATTATTTCTTTTCGCAAACAAACATCTCATTAATATCTGTCTTTCCCTTCCTGATGGATTTGGCATGTTTCTTTAATTGTCTTTCAACATCTGGGAGAAACATTTTGTCAGGCGCATGCCCATACTCTCTTCTGCCTCTGTCATCGAGATCAGAAATCACAACCAACCCTCCCTTTTTACACACTCTGAACATCTCCTTTATGACCCTATCGGGGTTGGGCATATCATGCATAGAATGATATGACAAGACCGCATCAAAACTTTCATCTTCAAACGGCGTCTTTTCGGCGTTCATTCGCCAGACCCGCAATGATCCTTCGAATTTTTTTAGCCTGGCCTCTTCTCTGCTTTTGTGAACGGCCATCGAGGAAGAATCAATGCCAATCACTTCAAATCCTCGCGGAGCGAGAAAAAAAGACATGCAGCCGCAGTCTCCCATGCCCACATCCAGAATTCGTCCTCTTTTTAGCCCAGAAAGCTTTAATAATTGTTTTCTGCCTTCCAAATCATCCATCGACATCTCAGGAATCCTTTTTTTCGATTTCTAAAAGATTTTCTTTTCTCTGATCTTGCCCGCCAGAATCGTCTCACTTTCTTCTCTATAAAAGGCCCCGATTTTCCGCCTTAATTCCTTTTCGGTAATTTTTCCCGCGAGATCCAATTGTTCTCCGCGCCTGAGGACGGGAATTCGATGCTTAAGTTTTTCATAAGTATCCATATCTCTCGTTATATCGATTTTCAAAACGGAAAAGTCAAAATGACCCCTCATCTCTTCGAGAAGCTCTTCCGTCTCTTCGCAAAGCGGGCAATAGGGTTTCGTATAAAAGATTATCTGCAAACTCATGTTCGGAAATAGCAATCCGAGCTTTCCACGGCCTCAGATTTCAACAGGAAGACGGCGGAGCAGCCGGAGTTCTTCATTGGCCGCATATGTCCGCCATGTCTTGATTCCAGATATTCATCCTCGATTTCGTCATCTCCGCCATTCGTTCAGGTTTCTGAGTAAGGTTCCCGCAAAACTTAGGCACGATGGTCAAAAGGATGCCGCAATTTAGCTTTTATCGAATTGCCGGTATCAGCAGGACCGATACCGGCGCATTCCTTGCAATATTATGGCTCACACTGCCGATGAATATTTCGCGAAAGTACCCCTTTCCCTGGCTGCCCATGACGATCAACGAATAGTTGCCGGTTGCGATCTCGTCTAGAATTTCCGCCGTCGGTATTCCAAGGGGCATTTTTATCTCGATATGGTTCGCTCCCTTTTTCGCCAGCCGTTCTCTCAGCATTTCGATTCTTTCCGCGTCGATTTTGTTGAATTCATCGAGTTTATGCAAGAGATGTTTATCGATCTTTGTTTTATCCTGCACGTGCATGATGGTGACTGATTTGCACCCGCTTTCAACCATCTTTTCAACATAATCGAAGGCCCGCTGCGCGGTATCGGAAAAGTCGGTACAGTAAAGGATATTTTTCAGGAAGTCCGAGCATGAAACTTCAACGCAGGCTTCACCGGCATTTTTCACGATGCGCGTTTTGACCAACAAAAGAGGCCGCGTAAAACTGTGGAGCACCTCCGAGGCGGTGCCGCCGAGCTTGAACAGGACATGATCCGCCATGCTTTCGCCGTGGGATCCCATGACAATCAGCGAGGCGCCCTTCTGTTCCGCGACCCTGTGGATCTCCTCCGATGGTATGCCCGGCGCCAGTTCGATGGCCGCATCCAGTCCCTGGGCCTCGAGTTTCTTTTTCTGCTCAAGCAGGAACGGTTCGACTTTCGACGCGATGAGGTATTTAAGATCGTCAAGATACCGTATCCCCAAGGCGTAGGTGAGAAAAACTTTTTTCACGCCGAGCTTTTTTAATCCGATGACGCATTCCACCTGGGCATTCGAAGCCGGCGATAAATCCGTCGCTAAAACGATTGTCTTGAACATGGCTATCCTCCTTTATTGAGTGTGAATAAAAAGATGCGACATCATGCTTCCATCGCTATTTTTTCAACGCGGAAGTATCTCTTTTTGAAATACAGCGCCACGTTCACCAGCCCGATAAGCACCGGCACCTCCACAAGCGGCCCGATGACGGCGGCGAATGCCACGCCCGAGTTGATGCCGAAGACGGCCACGGCGACGGCGATGGCCAGTTCGAAATTGTTGCTGGCCGCCGTGAAAGAGAGCGTTGCCGTGATCGGATACCCGGCCCCGATCTTCTTGCTTATGAAGAAACTCACAAGAAACATCACCACGAAATAGATGAGGAGCGGGACGGCGATACGAACGACGTCGAGGGGTATCTTGACAATATACTCGCCCTTCAAGCTGAACATGACAATGATGGTGAAGAGAAGCGCGATCAACGTGATCGGGCTGATTCTGGGGATGAATTTCGTCTGGTACCATTCCTTGTTTTTTATCTTGATGAGGGTAAAGCGGGTGATGATCCCGGCGATGAACGGAATGCCCAGGTAAATAAACACGCTTTCCGCAATCTGGCCGATGGTGATGTTTACGGTACTACCTTTGAGGCCGAAGAGCGGCGGCAGGACGCTTATGAAAAACCAGGCGTAGACGCTGAAAAAGAGCACTTGAAACACGCTGTTGAAAGCCACCAGCCCCGCGGCGTATTCCGTATCACCCTTGGCTAGATCGTTCCAGACGATGACCATGGCGATGCAGCGCGCCAGTCCGATCATGATCAAACCGACCATGTATTCGGGATACCCTCTGAGAAAGGTGATGGCCAGAAAAAACATCAATACGGGGCCCATGATCCAGTTCTGTACCAAGGAGAGGCCGAGCACCTTCCAATTTTTAAAGACATCGCCCAGTTCCTCATATTTGACTTTTGCCAGGGGCGGGTACATCATCAGGATCAGTCCGATGGCGATGGGGATGTTGGTGGTTCCCACGCTGAACTTAGCATTAAACGAGGCCACTGCGCCGGGAATCAAATAACCGATAAGCACTCCCAGGGCCATGGCGGTGAAAATCCAGAGCGTGAGATACCGGTCAAGAAAAGAAAGTTTCTTTGATACTGATTCTGCCATATGCATATCTCGTTGATGTCAATTATCGTTAACGATTGTCCTTGATATTCTCCCTGAGTTCGACGGCGGCGCGGGTCGTCATCGTCAGAACAGGGCACCAGACCCTGGCTATTTCCGGGTCTTCGGCGCCCGAGGCTAGGCGCCTAAAACCGGGACGCAACTTTCGCAAGTTGACCGCGCTGGCGCCGAACAGGATGCCCATTCCCGCCATGACCGAAATAAGCGACCAGATGATGGCCGGCCCCCAGGCGATTTGCTGGCCTAGGACGGATCGCATCACGGCGGCGATCAAGAGAGAGAGAACGACCCAGAGTCCCAGGACCACGGCATAGGCGGGAACATTCCTTGTGGAAAGCAGCGGATATTTATGCGTCATCATCTTCTCCTTCAAATCTGATGTTCAATTCATCGCCAGCCCATCGGGACAGCACTCCCTCTGGAACAGCGATTCCGCGACCTGCTTCAGCTTTGAAAGGCCGATGATTTCATCATCGAACATCGGGATCTTGAAGACGGGCAATTGGAATAGTTCTTTGGCGATTTCCAGGTAGTGCTGCTGCATCCCGGTCCTTTGGTGGAAAAAGTCCGAATCTTTATCCCCGTTTTCGAGCACATTGTTCGCGATAACAGCCTGAACGCTGATGCCGGCCAAGCTCAAATCATCCAACGTTCGTTTGGCTTCATGGATCGGCGTGTACTCGGGATAAAAGACAAGCATGAACGCGCTGGTATCGGGATCTTTGAGCTTTCCAATAAGCGACCCGAGCTTTCTCTGCGCTTTATCGACTGGCCCTCCCTCTTTATTGATGTGGACCATTAATTCAACCTGCCGTGCGTAATCATAGGGGAGCTCCAGAAGCCTGAGCGTGTGCCCGGTTGGCGCCGTATCGAACACGATGTAATCGAAATCGCCGTTTTCAACGATGCCCGCAAACTCTTCGAAGACGGCCATCTCTTCCGTACAGGGTGACTCGAGTTCCTCCTTGAGCGCGATAAGCATGTCATCGGAATATCCCGACCGCACCGCGTCGTCGATGATCTTCTTTTTATATGTTTCCACGCTTTTTTTCTGATCGATACGTGCGGCGCTTAGGTACGGCAGGAACTTTGTCCGCGCAATCGTGTCCCCGATCGGTTCATCGAGCACATGCCCGATGTGGGCGGCCGGGTCGGTGGTGACAAGAAGCGTTTTCTGCCGGTTGCCTGCCAGATACGCCCCCACGGCGCATGCGGTTACCGTTTTCCCCACGCCCCCTTTGCCGGTGATGATCACGATTCTGGAGTCGCGCTTTTTATGGATGATATCCGTCAGAGCGTCGCCGTCCGAAAAATGATCAAAAGTTTCCAGCTTCGGGAAGCTTTCCGTGACGGAAGTCCTTTTCCCCTCAAACACAACCCTCGTGAAGTCGGTGATGGCCCGCAGGCCCTTGATTTCGCCGCTTTGAAGCTCCACGTTATTCGAAGGATAGGGCAGGGCTTTTTCTATCATCCCGAGATATCGGGACTGCATGACGGACAGGTTGGCATAGCGACTGTGGATGATTTTGTCGTTCGGGTATATTCCGTTCACGATCACGCAAAAATTGTGTATGCCCAGCGTGGTCAGTTCGTCGTGGGCGCGGAGGGTCTCGGCCAGAGAGGTCTTTTCTGGCTTCAGGACGAGATAAAACGTGGTGCGGGAACCTTCGCGCATTGCGGCGATGGCCTGGTCGTATTTTTCCTTCGATCCCTGAATGGACGACACCGGGCCGATGCAGGTCTGCCCGGAGCCCTTCGCGCTTTCCTCGATGTGCTTCGACCAGTCCACGGGAAGTTCCAGCAGGCGGATGGTGTGTCCGGTGGGCGCCGTGTCGAACACGACGAGATCGAACTCCTCGTTGACCAGAAAGTCGGTAAAGCGGTCAAAGGCTGCGATCTCTATGGTGCAGGCGCTTCTGAACTGTTCCTCAAGGACCTTCATGATGTCTTCGGGCATGACGCCGCGCATCGGCCCGATGACCTTTTCCCGATACTCCTCGGTGGCGACATCGGGATCGATGTCCATGGCGGAGAGGTTCGGCATAACCGGCGTGATCGCATGTCCTATCCGCTTTTCGAAAATGTCTCCCAGGTTGCTGGCCGGGTCGGTTGAAATGATCAGGGTCTTTTTCCCCCGCATGGCGTTGTAAACGGCCGTTGCGGCGGCCATCGTGGTTTTCCCTACACCGCCCTTTCCGGAAAAAAACAGGTATTCAGTCATCGATTTTTTCTCCACTTTCCAGCAAGGCATTCGCCAATTCGTAAATGTTCTTAATGGGCACCTCTTTTACGGTCTTGGCCATCTCCAGCGCATCACGCATATCATCAACGGCAATCCCAAGCTCCCCGCATTTCTTATAGTGATACCGGAGGCATGGAAAGCAGTTTCCGGCCGTGGCCGCGCCCAATGCCACGAGCTCTTTTGTCTTTTCATCCAAGGGCATAGCGTCTCTCCGTTTGATAGAGATTTGGGCTTATCCGCAACAGCCGGGACTGCCGCCGCAACACCCTCCGGAGGAATTTCCGCGCGCGTTCTTTTTACCCGAAAAGCTCACTCCGAAGAATTGCTGGCGCACTTCCTCGGAATGGCATTGAGGGCAGCTGACCTTTGTGTTCTTTTTTTCCTCCACCGTCATCCTTTTTTCAAAGACGTGGTTACACCGCCGGCATAGATATTCATAGGTTGGCATTTAGATCACCTCTTTCAAAAGTTCTTCATATTTAGGATATCGGCCTTTGAGGACCAATTTTCCTCCGATGAGAGTGATGGGCAACGATTCCTTCCCCTCTGAAATAAGGATAGCCTTGACGACGGGATTATTCATGACCTTCATCGGCTGCTGATTGATGGCAATCCGTTCCACCGAATATCCCTCCTTCTTAAGCTTCATTACCGCATCTTGCAGGGTGGCAAGTTCCGGATCCGGAGCAGGCCCGCATAAGCCGGTGGGGCAGCACAAGGGCGGCTCGTAAATTTCAATGATCTTCATTAAGTGCTCCTTTTTATAGCAATATTCGTTTGACAGTCTCCGGCCTTTTCCTTCTTCTTAAGCAGGTCCAAATCATGCTGATAAACGTCAATACTTTTTAAAACTCCGTACACAAGTTCATCGACGAATTTCAGCCCGCTGGATCTGTTGAGGGAATAAAAAGACCACTGGGCGATTTTCCTGTCCCGCACAAGATCGGCATTTCTTAAATAGGCCAGGTGCCGCGATATTTTTGTCTGGGTTGTGCCGAGAATATCCCCAATGTCGCATACGCAAAGCTCACGCTCATAAAGCAGATTGATGATGCGCAGGCGCGTTTCATCGGTGAGGGCTTTCAGAACTTTCAAATAATTATCCATATCAACAGCCTCCACGGGAATGACCGTTGCAGCCTTCATGCGAGGAGGATATTTGCGTGGCCCTGCCCATAATTTCGATCATGGAGTCTCCTGATGTTAAAAGATCATGTGTGCAACGGATCCGAATAGGATCATTAAATGTGTTTATACGCATATGCACATAAGCAATAATAAGCCCTACGGCCTTATTTGTCAAGGAGTTAAATTAATTAAAGCTCCCCCATTTTTACGATTCCAGATGGCTCGGGATGTATCTGCGTGAATGGATGAGACTTAGACCAGATCAATCCCTATTTGCGGGGGAAGACCTGCCCACGCCTTCATGTTTCAACGAGTTATTGAAGAGCAATCCGTTTCGACGCGCCGCTTGGGCCCTTTCCGTCGGATCCCGGCATAACGGCGGTCTCCCGAAGCCGAGGCTGGTGCCCGGGGATGCGCCGCTAGGCATTTCATCAACTGCTGTGGGATGGAGCTGGAACGCCGAGCGCGGGCCGCCTCCATCCGGTAGACCTGAGAAGAGCCCGTCACCCTTCCCGAAGCTTCCTGATGATTTCCTGGATCGCGTCGATCTCGGGAAAAGAAATGGCCCCCATCGCGCATAAATTCTCGCACCCGTTGCAGCCGACGACGCAATTAAACGGCCGATCAACCTTGGCGATATTGTTCTTCTCGTCCCATGTATAAACGCCATTTTGACAGAATTGAAAGCATATCTGACAACCGTTACACTTTTCCTCGTCGATCGAGGGGTGCCAGGGAATTTTTTCCCGGGGGACTTGTTTCATGGTCACTTGATTTTTCCTCCGTCTTGATCAGTCGTGAAGGCACGCTCTGCATTCCGCAAATAAATCTCTACGGCCTCACGAATCTGGTCTCTCACGCGCCGGAAAGCGGTCAGGACTTCTTCCTCGGTTCCTGTGACTCGAGCCGGATCTTCGAAGCCTAAATGGATCCGCTCGACTCCTCCGAAGAAGAGAGGGCATGTTTCATTCGCTCCTTCACAAAGAGTGATGACATAATCGAACGGTTGGCCTTCAAATTCTTCGAGGGATTTGCTTCTGGCCCGGCCGTGATCGATGCCGATTTCGGCCAAGACCTTGAGCGCGGCCGGATGGGGCGTTTTGGGAGCCGTGCCGGCGGAATACGCTTCGAAATGATCCCCCAGATCATGATTGACCAACGCCTCGGCCATCTGAGACCGGGCGCTGTTGGCCGTGCAGAGAAAAAGGATTCTTTTTTTCATCATCTTAAAAAACCAGGTTGAACAGGAACCCGACGATCATGATGCCCACCGCCACGATTCCGACGAAAATGAAGATCAAAGGCAGTTTGAGGACCTTCTTGAGGATGATCGTTTCCGGCAGCGACAGGCCGATGACCGACATCATGAAGGCGAGCGCGGTGCCGAGCGAAGCCCCCTTTTCGAGCAAAGACTGGACGATGGGGATGATGCCCGCCGCGTTCGAGTACAGGGGGACGCCGATCAGAACGGACAGCGGCACGGACCACCAGGCCGATTTGCCCATAATGGACGCCATAAAGTTCTCCGGCACGTAGCCGTGGACCGCGGCCCCGATGCCGATCCCGATCACGATATAAATCCAGACCTTGGCCACGATCTCCTTGACGGCCGTCATGCCGGACTCTACGCGTCGATTGAAGGGAAGCCTTTCGCCTTCCGCTATTTCGCCTTCGGCTTTTATCTGATAAACCCAGTCCTCGACGAACCGCTCGAGCTTGAGCTTGCCGAGAATCCAGCCCGCCGTAATGGCGATGACTAAGCCAGTGGACACGTAGAGCAAGGCCGTTTTCCATCCGAAAAGGCTCAACAACAACACGAGCGCCACCTCGTTGATCATGGGCGCGGCGATTAAGAAAGAAAACGTCACCCCGAGGGGAATGCCGGCCTCGACGAAGCCCAAAAACAGGGGAATGGCCGAGCACGAGCAGAACGGAGTGACGATCCCCAATGCGCTCGCCATGATGTTGCCGAGGAACAGGGACTTGCCCTCCAGGATCTTGCGCGTTCTCTCCGGGGAAAAATAGGTCCGGATGATCCCCACGACGAAAACGATCAACGTCAGCAACAACAGCACCTTGGGGACTTCGAAGAGGAAGAACCGGACCGTTTCGGTCAGATGCAGGCCGGGGGGCATTCTCAAAAGAGAGAAAACGACGAAATCCGACGCCGTCTTCAAATTCAAATAGACAACCGCCCAAATGGGCATCAATCCTAGTAGGCGCCACTGTTTCGACATAAGGCTTTCTTTCTATAACTGCATCCTCATCACATGAATATATTATCATATATTTATATGTTATGATCGTCAAGCTCACGAATTGTTCCTTGACATCCACATTAATCACGTATGATAATATGTTCATATTATAAACTGAAATGAAAGAAATCATCAAGGTCTTCAAGGCGCTTTCGGACCCGACCCGACTTCGGACCATTTTGCTTCTTCTGGGCAGAGACCTCTGCGTTTGTGAGCTGATGTTTGTCCTGAAGATGTCGCAATCCAGGCTATCCCACCAGCTCAGGATCCTTCGCGACGCCGGCCTGGTCGAGCCCAGGCGGGATGGCAAATGGATCATCTATGGGATCCCGCAAGACGTGAGGGACAAGTTGAACCCTCTGATGGGGCTTTTCCTGAAGGACGTCGCAACGGAATCAGAGGAGATCCGCGAGGACCTCGGGAATCTGCGGGTCTGCTTAAGGGAAGATCTGCGGAGGACGCGTCAAAAAAGAAAACGCCGATCGGCAAGTCGCTGACTTCATCGGCGTTTTTATCGATGGCACGCTGTTCGGGCGAAGCCAAGAGAAAGGAGAGGCGACATGGAGATCAAAATCTTAGGTCCCGGTTGCCCGCGCTGCTTCGAGGTCGAGCGGCGGACGATTAACGCGTTGGCCCAAATGAACATCGCCGCCGACGTGGAAAAGATCTCGGATATTCAAAAAATCATCGCCTTCAGGATCATGGCCACACCGGGGCTTGTCATCGACGGCAAAGTGAAGTGCGCCGGCCGCATCCCGTCCGTCGATGAGATCAAGGAATGGATCCGCGAAGCCCACGGCGATATCTAAGAAGAAGAGAAAGATCAAAACATGAAAGAAAACAACTTTGCAAGCAAAGCAGCCATGTTCTTCCTAGTGTCAGTCTTGTTTTTAAATATTTTTTGCGAACCGGGATCCGGCCAAAAGGCTCCGACCCCGAAGGAGGCGGCGGCCGCAGGGACCGTTCTCGTCACGAACAATCTCAACCTGGATTTTTCCAGGCACCTGATCACCTTTATCGAGCTCGGCGCGGACAAATGCATTCCCTGCAAAGCCATGCAGCCGATCATGAAGGAGATCGCCGCCGAATATAAAGGAAAAGTCCAGGTTGTGTTCTACGACGTCTGGAAAGACCCGGAGCCCGCGCGGAAGTACGGCATCCAGCTCATCCCGACACAGGTTTTCATCGATAAAAACGGCAAAGAAGTCTTTCGCCACGTCGGACTGTTTCCCAAAGATGAGCTTGTCGCGTTCCTGAAAAAACAGGGCGTCGACTAATATAGAAAAGGGGGGCTATGGAAAGCTTGTTCGGAGACGTCGCCCAGCTTATCCAGCACAATCCTTGGCTGGCGATCGTCGCCGTCTTTCTCGGCGGAGTCATGACCGCGTCCAATCCGTGTGTCCTAGCCATGATACCGCTGATAATCGGTCTGGTCGCCGGCAAACAAGGAACGGCGTCCCTGAAAAAGACGTTTTTCTTCTCCCTGTTTTTCGTCCTCGGCCTGGCCGTGACATTCACGGGGCTTGGCTTGATCTCGGCCCTGATGGGCCGCATGTTCGGCGATATCGGACGATTTTGGAAATACGCCGTGGCCATCGTCTGCCTGGTCATGGGCGCCCATTTGCTGGGGGCTTTCAAGTTTAATTTCGCCATGCCAAAATCTTTCGGCAAAATCCGGGAAGGAGGGCTCGGGGCCTTTCTTCTAGGCTTATTGTTCGGCGTCGTTTCCACGCCTTGCGCGGTCCCTATCCTTGCGGTCCTGATAGCATTAGTCGCCAACAAGGGGAATGTCGTTTACGGGGGTTTCTTGCTGTTCATCTACGCTTTGGGACATTCGCTGCTCATATTGATCGCCGGGACGTCCATGGGCGCCGCCAAACGATTGATCGAATCCAAAGGCCTTAACAAGGCCAACCGGATTCTCCAAAAAGCCGCTGGCATCATCATTATCTTGATCGGAATCTATTTTATCGTTTAAGGATAACGCGTAAAACATCAGTGGAGAGGAGACCCGACTTGACCGAACACTCCGGCAAAAGACTTTCATTTCTTGACCGCTATTTGACCCTCTGGATCTTTTCCGCCATGGCCCTGGGGGTCGGCCTGGGATATTTCGTCCCGGCCGTCGTCGGGTTCATCAACAAATTCCAGTCCGGCACGACCAATATCCCGATCGCCATCGGTCTCATCCTGATGATGTATCCCCCTCTGGCCAAAGTCAAATATGAGGAATTGGGCGACGTTTTTCGCAACGTTAAGATCCTTTCGCTGTCACTTGTCCAGAACTGGATCATCGGCCCGATCCTTATGTTCGCCCTGGCCGTCATCTTCCTCCGCGGCTATCCCCATTACATGTACGGCCTGATCATGATCGGCCTGGCCCGATGTATCGCTATGGTCATTGTCTGGAACGAGCTGGCCAAGGGTGATACCGAATACGCGGCCGGCCTGGTTGCTTTCAACTCGATCTTCCAGGTCTTGTTCTTCTCGGTTTATGCTTACGTTTTCATTACGGTCCTCCCCTCGTGGATCGGCCTCAAAGGAACGGCCGTCAACGTGACCATCGGTCAGATCGCAAAAAGCGTGTTCATCTACCTGGGGATCCCGTTCATCGCCGGCGTCGTCACCCGCTTCACTATGCTTAAGCTCAAGGGAAAAATCTGGTATGAGCAGAAATTCATTCCCCGCATCAGCCCGATCACCCTCATCGCCCTTCTCTTTACGATCATCGTCATGTTCTCGCTCAAGGGCGAATTCATCGTCAAGATTCCGCTCGACGTCCTCCGTATCGCAGTTCCCCTCTTTCTCTACTTTGTCATCATGTTCCTCGTGTCGTTCTACATGGGCCGGAAGGTAGGCGCGGATTATTCCAAAACGGCGACCCTGTCTTTCACCGCCGCCAGCAACAACTTCGAACTGGCCATCGCCGTGGCCGTGGCCGTCTTCGGCATCAACTCCGGAGAGGCTTTCGCCGCGGTCATCGGGCCGCTTATCGAAGTGCCGGTCATGATCGGCCTGGTCAACGTGGCGCTCTATTTCCAGCGGCGGTACTTCCAGGAGAGGATAAGGTCCTAGGACCGTCGGCGGAGAAGCCGACGGATGGGATAAACATATAGGCTAGGGCGGTCACATGAGAGAACTCGAAGAAATCCGGCACGACGGAACGCCGGTCCAAGAAAAAACCCGCGTGCATCATGTTCGCGTCGGAAAGAACGGCGCCTTGATTCTTCCGCCCCGGCTTCTCAGAAAGCTGGGCGCAGCCGGAAACGACCGGCTCGAGATCGTCGAAAACCGAGGTTTCGTCGAGGTCCGGCCGAGTCTCCGCACCCTGGCTCGGGTCTATATCGAGCCGACCTCGCGCTGCAACCTGACCTGTCAAACCTGCATCCGCAACACCTGGACTGAGCCCCTGGGCGACATGGAAAAGGAAACCTTCGACCGCCTCGTCGGCCAGCTCAAGGCGTTCAAGCGCCTCGAATCGGTGATGTTCGGAGGATTCGGGGAACCGACGGCGCACCCGGATATCCTGGTCATGATCGGGAAGGTCAAGGCGCTCGGGGTCCGCGCCGAAATGACGACCAACGGCACTCGGCTCGATGAACCCATGATCGACGGCCTGCTCCAAAGCCGCCTGGACAGGCTTTGGGTCTCCTTCGACGGGGCGGACGAAACGCAGTTTGAAACCATCCGCAAAGGCGCCCGATTCCAAGGCCTCGTCAATAGCCTGAGGCTCCTCCGGAAGAAAAGCGCGCGGCGGCGCAAAATAGATGTCGGAATCGCTTTCGTCGTCATGAAAAGAAACATCGACGATCTCAAAGCCATGGATGAACTGGCGCGCAAGATCGGTGCCGACCGGATCCTGGTCAGCAACGTCCTCCCCTACAGCCCGGACATGGAAAAAGAGATGCTCTGCCAGCTGACGCTCACGACCGACACCTTCACCTTCGCTCCGGGCAAGGTCGAGATGAGCCTCCCGCGCCTCGATGTCAGCCCCATCACCCGCGAGGCCCTCTATCGCCTGCTCCAGGGATATGAGAACCTGACCCTCATGGGCAATAAGGTCTATGCGCCTTCCCGACAGTGCCGCTTTATCCAGGACCGGACGACGTTCGTCCGTTGGGATGGACAGGTCGGCCCCTGTATGGGCCTGTTGCATTCTTACAAAACCTACCTCTACGGCAACGAACGGAGGGTTTACAGCTATGCACTCGGCGACATCCGCCGAAGCACGCTCCGAAAGATCTGGAATTCGAAGGAATACAGGGCCTTTCGCGAGCGCTTGCGCGCCTTCGAATTTTCACCCTGCCATATCTGCGGCGGCTGCACCCTCGTCGAGGAGAATAAAGAGGACTGCTTCGGAAACACGTTCCCGGTCTGCGGCGCCTGCCTCTGGGCCCAGGGCGTCATCCAGTGTCCCTAATCGAACGGATGGTTTCCGTACGCCGACGAAAGGAGAATCGGATGGAATTCTTGGAAACGACGGTCGACAAATTCACGTTCCGGGTGCCGACGGACCGTATCTTCAGCCCGGAGGGAATCTGGCTTAAGCCGGAGGCCGGGGAAATTTCGGGCCGTTGGCGCATCGGTCTCACGGATTTTCTTCAACAACATAGCGGGGACCTGACCTTCGCTCTGTTGCGCCCCAAGGGAATCCGTCTTGCCATCGGTGACGAGATCGGGGTGATCGAGACGATCAAGGTCAACGTGAGCCTGACGTCCCCGGTGGCCGGAACCATCGTCGAGATCAACCCGGATCTCGATATGACGCCCGAAGTCATCAACCAGGATCCTTACGGAAAAGGATGGCTGGCGGTGATCGAGGTCGCCGCGAACGACGACCTCGCCGCCCGACTCATGACGCCCGACGTTTATTTCGAACACATGAAAGGCCAAGTCGCGGAGGAGGTCCAGTCTCGATGAATGGCTCAAATAAAAAAGTGGTGATCGTGCCCTGCAGCGGGATCGGCAAATCCTTCGGGACGGTGGCCCGGGAGGCCGGATATGACCTCGTCGAGGATCTCCGCCCCGAACAGACTCGCCTAGTCGCCCTCTCCAAGCTGGTCCTAGGCGACAAAGAAGCCAAAGACATCGTCGCGGCTCATCCCGCCATTACTATCGACGGCTGCAAGCTGAATTGCGCGGCGAAAATGGTCCGCGAGAGCGGCGGCCGGATCGCCCAAGAAGTCGCGGTACAAGAGGTTTTCCGCCGGCACAAAGCGTTGAAGCCCGAGGGAATCGCCGAACTCAATCCCGCGGGACAAACCCTCGCCCGGGTCCTGGCGGAGGAGTTGACGCCGCTCGTGGACGCTTTGACGTCTGCGGATTCCACGGAGGATCGCCATGCCTGAACTTCCCGAAAAAAAAGCGGGCATCATCGCCTGTTCGGGCGAAGAGATGGCTGAAGGAACCGTGACCCGGTTGGCCGCCCTTCGGGTCTTGCATGAATCCCGGAGAGGAGACAGCGTTACTCTTTGTCTCCCTCTGTTTCTGGCCGGAGGCCAAGGGGAGCGAACCTTCGCCCGCTTTTATCCCACCATCACGGTGGACGGGTGCGGGTTGAAATGCGCGGCCCGGGCCACAGAACGGTATTCGGCCAAACCCGCGGCAAGCCTTGTCGTGACCGAAATCGCGGCGGCCAAAGGCATCACCGGAATCGAGGGTCGCCGGCGATTGAACGAGGCCGGTAGAAAGGCCGTCGAGGCCGTCATCGAAATTCTGGAGGAAGAAGTGGACAGGGTTTTGGGGTCTTCCCGACGCCACGGCCAACGGACCGCACCAAGGCCCTCTGTTGTCCCGTCGCCGATCAAATGCTCGTGCGGCTCCGGATTGCCCGTCTTCTCCCTGAACATCGCCGGCCGCCGCGTCGAGGTTGTGGCGTTGCCGTCGATCCTCGACGATTTTCTCAGCGCCGGAGGTCGGGGGGATGAGACCGGGATTCGAGAACTCTTCGACCGCGTCGCCGTTTATAACGAGATTCCGGTCGGGGAAGAAGGCGCCTGGAAGGAAGCCCTTCGCCTCGAAATCGCAGCCCGGAGTCAAAAGGAGAAACGATGAGCCGCACCGCCGTCTATCACACCGACGTCCGGTGGACGGGAGCGCATTGGGGACATCTCCAAATGGGCAATGGCCCGGAAATGCCGTTCTCGGCGCCGCCGGATGCGCAAGGACATCCCGGCGTCTTCACTCCCGAAGACGCTTTTGTCGCCGCCGCGAACACCTGTATCATGATGATGTTTCTTTGGGCTTGCGAACGGTTTCGACTCAAGCTCCTTGCGTATGAATGCCGGGCGGAAGGGACCAAGCTCATCGAACTGGACCGCACGGAAATCTTCACCACTCTCCGGCTTAAGCCCGTCATCCGGATCGGTCTCGGCAGTGAGGCCCTCGCGGCAATTTCCGGTCGGTCCAAAAAGGCCTTGGCCGCCGCCCGGAAATACAGCCTGATCGCCAATTCCGTGAAATCCGAAATCGTTATCGAACCGGAATTCCGTTATGAATGAACCCTCCCGGACGGCCGCTCTCGGCGCTGAATTCCGTTTTCTTCAAGAAAAAACGATCCCTCGATCCCGTGCCAAAGCCGTCTTTCATTTCCACCAAGCAAAGGAGAATACCCGCGAAGTCCGGTATCTCTGATACGGCTCATTATAAAGTCCCGAAATCTGTGCAATCTGCGAAAAAAATAATAAGCTCAATCCGTTAAGGAAAAGAAATGGCCGCTTTTCAACAAACTTATTCACAGAAATTGTGGAAATCGAAGAATGCTAATATGGCTATTTTTCTATTTTATTTTCCTCTTCCTCCCGCCAATACTCTTCCCTTTTCTTCGCATCTTCCTGTTCTTTGGCTTCATAACATTCCCTGCAAACGATATCGTATTCATAGTAAGGATCATAAACCGATATTAGACATCCATCGCAAACGAGCCTCCCGCACTTTTGGCAATTCATGAACGTAGGCGGCTTATAGCCAAAGATTTTATAATCAGGCGGGCTATCATCTGCTCCGCATAGCTGGCAGGTAGTGATTGTCCTAGTAGATTCTTCCTCTTTTTCAGCCTGAGCTTCGATTTCTTCACTTTCAAAATCTGCTTCGCAATCAGGGCAAACAAATTCAGGCTTTTCAAGCCTTGGGTAACGACGTAATCGAAAAAAAGATCTACTCGGGGATAAATGAATTCTCCGGCATGTAGGACAAATTTGCTTCTTACACTTGCGGCAGAACTCAATCAGAAATAAACCGCTAAAAGAATTCCCGCAGACATCACATTCAAAGCCAATCTTGCCGTATCTAACTGAGTACGCCATTTTCTTCTTTGCCTCTTCTCTTTCTCGCTGAGACCTTCCCCGTCAAAGATTTTAGAGCCGCCTCATACCGACGAAGTTCTTTCTGGATCTCGGCCAACTCGTCTTTTTTAATCCTCTCGCTTTCCCTTAGTTCGGCCACATCGTTCTCAATAATTTCTTCGATGGCCTGCTTTTTTCTTGACATTTTGCCTCCTAAAAATTGTGACATTTTTGTGACGCGACGAAATCCGCTGTTTTTTCGATCAAATTCCCCCTATGTTCGGTATTCTACTGAAACTAAAAAAAATAGGACATCCCTTGCTGTGACATTTTTGTGACCAAAAAAATGCGAAAAACCGGGAAAAAATGAGAAAACGATGTTTTAAGAGAGGGCGGGAATGACGAGCTAAGTTGTTGAAAAGAAATGCCGAGGGCCGGACTCGAACCGGCACGCTTCTTACGAAGCGAGGGATTTTAAGTCCCTTGCGTCTGCCACTTCCGCCACCCCGGCAGCTTCTCTCTGAAAATGGTCGCTAAAAAATCAATCCGAAAATTCTTTCGCGATCTCTTTGACCGCCGCCTCTAGCGGCCCTAAATCTTCTTGAACGGTATGCCAGACAATATTGACATCAGCGCCGAAATATTCATGGATAAGTTTATTTCGGATAGCGGCAATATCTTTCCGGGGGATCTGCTCATAATGCTTTTTAACGTTTGATGGGATTTGTTTGCTGGCTTCTCCGCTGACTTCAAGACATCGGATAAATGCATAAGATGTTTTAACTATCATTATGATCCTTTTTTTTGAATTCTATCATCGGACTGATTAATTCTTCAAGCTTATTTTCGACATTTTCTTGACGCCCACTTCCATAACAAGCCTATTCAATTTCGTATCCTAAAGCACGATATCCCTATAATCTCCGCTTATCCATCCGCTCAAGCATCTGGACTTTCTGATCAATGCGGTTATTTTTTAGCGGTTCCCCGTGGCTTGCCACGGGGCATCTATGGTTGCCGTCAATGTCAGAGAGCGCCCTGCCCGTTATGAATAAAATCCGTAGTCATAGGCTGCATCGAACATCGCGACGATATTTTCGGGCGGCACATCGCCTTGAATGTTGTGGATGCTGTCGAAAACATAGCCGCCGCCGGGCATGAACGCCGCCAGGCTGTGGCGCACGCTCTCCGCGACCTCAAAAGGCGTGCCTCGCGGCAGGATATGCTGCGAATCGCAACCGCCGCCCCAAAAGACCAGATCGCGGCCGAACCGGCGCTTCAACTCCACGGGGTCCATATGTCTTGCCCCGGTTTGGACGGGATTGAGGATGTGAATGCCGTTGTCGATCAGGTCCGGGATATAGGCGAGGCAGGAGCCGCAGGTGTGATACCAAATTTTCGCCCGAGTGCGCGAGCGGATGTACTGGACGAGTCGCTTGTGGCGCGGTTTGACCAAACGCCGATAGATCTCGGGATTGAAGAGCGGTCCGCCTTGACCGGCGAGGTCGTCGCCGATCATGATCACGTCCACGACATCGCCGACCTCGTCGAGGAACAGACGGAACCAATCCATCCAGAACTTGAGCATCTGATCCAGCAAAGCTCCGCAGAATTCCGGATCGGTCAAAAGATCGCAGAACCATTGTTCGAGGCCCCGGAGGTACCAGCCATACTCATAGATCACGCCGGAAATGCCGCTGACCACAGCATAGGGCGTGTCTTTCCGGATTTGCAGGGCTCGCTCGCGAAGGCCGGCGAAACGGCCGGGATCGTCGCCTCTCGGCCAGGCGTAGTCATGGACGTCCCGGATCGTCGCGTCGGCCAGAGGATTCAGGGTGATGTCCATGTAGAGGGGTTGATCGTCGGGCATAGACCAGCGAATGCCGAACTCATCCGTGAGATCGTGCCAAACCCGTCCGTCGCGCTTGACCTTCACGATTCCACCCTTCCAAACCGAAGCTGGGCCCGCCGCGATATAGCGCGTATCGACGCGAAACCGTTCCAGCACTTGTTCGCTCGGCCGGGCCAGCTGCTGGACGGCGTCCATGATTCGGATCTCCTCCCCGAGACCTAAATAGCGGACCAGATTCCGGTAAGCGCTCTTATGGATGCCGGTCTGGTTGCCGCCAAGATCGATCGGCACGCGGTCAGGAATTTCATGATTGAGCGCTTTTAAAACCCGATCGCGCGAGGTCATGGTTTCTGTTTTTGGCACGGGCGCCCCTTTCTTTCCCCTATCCGGGCTACCGGCCTGCCGGCAGAGTGGCGAGGTAGTTGCCGTAGCCGACGATGATCGTGGAGATAATCAACGTCGCCAAGCCCATTGCCAGCAGCGTCTTCGTAAAGCCGCTGCTCCCCTTCCATTCCTTTAGGGCGATGCCCCATAACGAGCTGAAAATGATGATGCTCGCCATGTGGATCGTCCAACTGGAGAATTTGAAGCTGCCCATCT
>Ga0315279_10000814_pt1 | contig 56676 bp, 55 predicted proteins | sample YL17G06_20_MG_FD_203694 | JGI IMG/M metagenome (GOLD analysis project Ga0315279, IMG submission 203694) | Sediment microbial communities from Yellowstone Lake, YNP, Wyoming, USA - YL17G06_20 | ecosystem: Environmental > Aquatic > Freshwater > Lake > Sediment | place: USA: Wyoming | collected... | reverse complement strand
TCCTATCTTCTCGTGTGCACGTTCGCGTGCCATAGGGTTTACCTCCTTCGATAGTTTCTTCCTAACTCTATCGTCGGGTAAACCCTTCTTTTTGTCAACTCCCTACCACACTTTTACGGATGCTTCGTTCGATCCTTCACACCGTTGCTTTTTCCATTTCTATACGCCATCATGGTGTACCTGGAAGCGCCGATTTCGGGCACGAGCACGAATCCCGCGCGGAGCCTTGGGCCGGCGGTGATCTCCGGAGATTGGTCTGGGTGGCGGGTGTACTGGATCGGGCCCGTGCTGGGAACGCTTGCAGCAGTAGCCATCGACAGCATCACGTGGTTGCGGAGGCTGGAGACCGAAGTCCCAAAGCTGTTCCACTTCGAGCATGATCCGCACGGGATCTTTCGCTGGCGCAAACCCCGCTGAGAGCCGCACAAACTGCGGCCCGGAGACCTGGCAAGCTTGAAGAGTTTAAAGCAATATCGACGCGCGCTGGTCATAATCGCAGCATCGGTGATCGCTGACTTCGCTGCACGATATGCGCTCGACTTCGATATAGACCGGATCATTCCTTTTGAAGCTGTCCTGTTCCTCGCGGGAGCCTGCATGCTTCTCTGGGCCGCGGGACGAGACAAGACTGATTCCACCCGGGCGCGGCGTCTTGACCTTTGGCTGGCACTTGCGGTCGGCCTTGCCGGAGTCCGGGCCGGGCTTTGGGGGGCCGGTATGCCGGTCTACATCGCAAATCTTGTAATTCTTCTCCTGGGGATTTTTCTGGGTGGGAGCCTGATTATCTGGTCTCGTCGGACTTCGTGACGGACCGGGTCACGGAGCAGGTAGCTCGGCCGCAATTCAGCCATTGAATCGAACGGTCACAGTCTTCTCTGTATCATATCGCAGGAGGTCAAGAGCTTGCAGCATCAGGTCAAGCGGAAGCAACAGAACAGCAAGATGTGCCTCGTCTGCGGGTTGAAAAACCCGTACGGCCTGAAGGGGGCGTTTTTTGAATTGGCGAACAACGAGCTCGTCTGTCTCTTCACGCCGACGGAAGTGCACCAGAGTTACCCCGGCCGGCTTCACGGCGGCATCACGACGGCCATACTGGACGAAACCATCGGCCGCGCGATCATGATGGGTTACAAGGAGATCATGTGGGGCGTGACGGTCGAGTTCACGACGAAATTCAAAAGGCCGATTCCACTTGACCAGGAGCTCCGTGTCGTCGGGCGCATCACCAGCGAGGACAGCCGGTTCTTCGAAGGGACGGGTGAGCTTCTTCTTCCGGATGGCCAGATCGCTGCGACGGGTCGTGGAAAATACATCAAACAGCCCCTGGAGAAGATCGCTGACTTCGACGCGGCGGAGCAGGAGTGGAAAGTGACCCGCTCCGACCGCGACCCACAGGCAATCGACCTTTAGGACAACCTGGCTCTACTCCGCCCTTGGGCGATAGGCTTCATCCAATCTGACGCGAGTACCTCAAACAGAGTTCAGGAACCTGCCTCCTCCAAACATGCTCACCGACCTTGTTGCACTCGACCCCTTTGACCTCCTATTTGTCGTCAGCGGTGTCATATTCAATCTCATGATCATCGGCGTGTATGTGGCCCAGAAACACGAGCGCACGAGGCTGGTACGAGTGTTCGGGTCCGTCGTCATCTGTCTCGCGATTCCCCTTGCCGCCGTCTTCATCGACTACCTCATCGTCGGACATGCTCTCTGGATTATGATCTATCTGGGCTCTATCCTCCTGTACCTGTTTGTGGAGCTCCTCTTCGACTTCATTCTGAAGGTCGAATTCAGGAAGAAGCCGATCCTGCACGTCCCATACATCATACTTTTCTATGTTGCTTCGTTCGGGTTTATCGCCATATCATTCTCCATCAATCGAACTTGGGGTTACATCGTGTCAGTCACATTCTGGGCTGTCTTGGCTAGTTTGATCTATCTCTTTTGGGGTAGGAAGAAGGAAATGAAAAAGAATAAAGGGGAACAACTCAGTTGAGGCGGTTGTGGAACCGACATTAACTGTTGAAGGTCGGCCGAGTTTCTCGAGTGAGACCGTGAGGAAGCTGGTCAGAGACCTCTATGGAATCGAGGGCACACCGGAGCCATTGCCCGCTGAGTGGGATCAGAACTTTCGGCTCAATGCTGCCGAGGCCGGCACATTCGTCGTGAAGATTGCTAACCGTGGTCATAGCACCGCCACGCTGGAATTCCAGAACGCGGCCATGAATCGACTGTCGAGGCTCTGGTCCTCCGGCAGAAGCCCGCGTCTCGTACCGTCGCTCGCCGGCAAGGAGATCACCCTGGTTTCGAGCCTCGATGGAGCCGAGTATCGAATGAGGCTGCTGACCTATCTCGACGGACGGCCTTTCGCCGCCGTGCGGCCCAGGGACGAGCGGACACTCAAGCGTCTCGGTATGGCATTGGGGGATCTTGACCAATGCCTGGCTGACCTCCAGCATCCGGCAATGGGCCGGCAACTGCAGTGGGATCTGCAGCGTTGCGAGTGGATCAGCACAGTTACTCACCGGATTCCCAACCTTCAGCGGCGCCGCATTGTGGAGATGCTGCTTCTTCAATTCCGTGCGCGCGTCGCGCCTCTCCTCCCCCATCTCCCCGTGAGCGTCATCCACAACGATGCGAACGACGAGAACATCTTGGTTGCCCCAGACCCGGAGGGCGGTTGGTCGCTCGTAGGCCTTCTGGATTTTGGAGATATGGTGCGATCGCAGACGGTCAATGAACTGGCGATCGCATGCGCGTACGCAGGCCTCAGCACAGAGGACCCACTACAGGTCGCCACGCGTATCGCTGCCGGCTACCACCAGAGGCGCCCTCTCAAGGAGACTGAAGTTCAGGCGCTCTTTCCGCTTATGTGTATGCGATTGTGTGTGAGCGTCACGATTTCCGCAATCGCCGCCCAGGAAGATCCGCAGAACAAACATCGCCAGATCAGTGACATGCGAGCGTGGCAGGCGCTGGAACGGTTCCAGATGATCGATTGGCGTGATGCGGAAAACCGCTTCCGGACCGCGTGCGGATTCAGCGAGCGAGCGGCGCCAGATTCGAGTGATCAGAGACAGAGCTATGAGACACTCCTTCAAGAACGGCGTAGCCGCATAGGTCCTTCACTGAGCTTGTCGTACAAGGCGCCCTTGGAAATCGTACGCGGCCGCGGGCAGTTTCTGTTTGAGCCGAACGACCGAGCGTACCTGGACTGCGTCAATAACGTCTGCCATGTCGGGCACAGCCACCCCAAAGTGGTTGCCGCCTTGTCAAACCAAGCGGCACTCCTCAACACCAATACCCGATACCTGAACCGGAACATGGTCGACTATGCGCGACGGTTGACCGCTACGTTTCCGGAGCCTCTGCGCGTCTGCTACTTTGTGAACTCCGGAAGCGAGGCGAATGAGCTGGCCGTGCGTCTCGCACGCACCCATACCGGCCGGCTCGACGTGATCGTGCTGGAGGACGCGTATCATGGGAACACGCAAACGCTCGTCGACCTGAGTCCGTATAAATGCGAGGGTCCCGGAGGACAGGGGCTTGCTGCTTGGGCGCACAAAGTTCCAAAGCCCGACGTGTATCGTGGTTTGCACCGCGGCATGGGAGAGAGCGCCGGGCGGGTATACGCCGACCACGTCCGGCAAGTCTGTGATCGACTGATCGCCGAAGGACATCCCCCGGCATTGTTTCTGTGCGAGTCGATGCTCAGCTGCGGCGGACAAATTGTGCTTCCGCCGGGTTACCTGCGCGAGGCTTTCAGGCACGTTCGGGCCGCCGGAGGTTTGTGTTTGGTTGACGAGGTGCAGGTTGGCTTGGGGCGAGTCGGCAGCCACATGTGGGCATTCGAGACGCAGGGCGTGGTTCCGGATATCGTCACGCTGGGCAAGCCGATGGGGAACGGCCATCCGCTCGGGGCGGTGATCACGACTCCCGAGATCGCTCGCTCGTTCGCCAACGGCATGGAGTTCTTCAGCACATTCGGCGGGAACCCTGTCTCGATGGCCGTTGGCTTGGCAGTGCTGGATGTCATCGAGGAGGAGTATCTCCTCGAACGCGCGGAGCGGGTCGGCCGCTACCTGACCGAAGGATTTCGGGCTCTCGCGGAGCGCCACCCGGAAATCGGCGATGTGCGTGGTGTTGGTCTCTTCATCGGAGTCGAGCTAATCCGGGACGGTGAGACGCGAGCCCCGGCAACGGAGAAGACAGCCTTGCTGGTCGAGCGGGCGAAGAGCGACGGAATACTCCTCAGCGCCGAAGGACCGGACCACAACGTTCTAAAGATCAAGCCCCCCCTCCAGTTTCTGGAGACGGACGCAGACCTTCTGCTGGGAGCGGTTGACCGGGCCCTTTACGATCTACGCAGCGTCACCTAGGCGCCGGACGGATGGCGGCTTGCACGCGTCAGACCAAGGACATCAAATGAAAAGGAGGTAGTCCAATGATCGAGGAAATCACGTCACAGGAATTGAATACCGAGCGCTTCATCGATGAGAAGGTGAAAGAGATCAAGGTCGCCGTCGGGAATGGTACGGCTATCAATGCGCTCTCGGGCGGCGTCGATTCCTCCACGGTCACAATGCTGGGTCATCGAGCTCTGGGGAATCGCCTGAAAACGGTCTTCATCGAAAACGGCCTCATGCGAGAAGGGGAGCCTGAACAGGTCGTGGCTCTCTTCCGGCAGCTCGGCGTCACAGTCGAGATTGTCGATGCGCGCAAGGAGTTCTTCGCGGCGCTCAAGGGGATTACGGACCCGGAAAAGAAGCGCGAGGCCATCACCCTCACCTTCTATAAGAAAGTATTCGGCCGTATCGTCAGGGCCAGCAAGGCGAAATTCCTCCTTCAGGGCACGATCCTGACCGACGTTGACGAGACCGTCGCGGGGATCAAGCGGCAGCACAATGTCTTCGAGCAGCTCGGGATTGATCCGCAGAAGGCCTTTGGCTATCGGATCATCGAGCCTCTGGTTCAACTACGCAAGGACGGCGTGAGGAAGGTCGGAAGGGCCTTGGGGCTTCCGGCCGAGCAGTTTGAGAGGATCCCGTTTCCGGGACCGGCGCTTTCGGCACGGGTCATCGGCGAGGTGACACCGAAACGCATTGATACGGTTCGAAAGGCGACCGCCGTCGTCGAGCACTTGCTCGGGAGCAGCGGCGCATTCCAGTATCTTGCTATCCTCCACAAGGACCGCGTTACCGGCATGCGGGAGGGAAAGCGTGATTTCGGCCAACAGATCGAGGTGCGCTGTTGGGACAGCGTCGACGCACGGACCGCAACGCCGACGAGGCTGCCGATTGAGCTTCTCCAGAAGCTTGCCGACGACATCATCCGTGAGGTTCCCGGCGTCGTCAGCGTCACGTACAACATAGCATCGAAGCCCCCATCGACCATTGAAGCGGTCTGATGGACGTTGGCGATTTCCTCCGGTTCTGGCAAGGGTTACAGGGTCTGCCTCGTCAATGTCACCCACTTGCAGAACAAAGTGGACGCCTTCACGTTCTTTCTCTTTGACGATCTCCCGGCGCAATCCCACTGTTCTCGAGACGACGTGTCTCATGCTCTCAGATTCAAGTGATTCAAAATTCTTCATCGGTCACGATCATTCTATCTCCTTTTTGTGAGGAGAGGATGACAGCCCAGGCAGAGCTTCCAGACACCTAAAGAGGAGATATTCTATGAACCGATTCATATCCATCCCATTGTTGGTCGTCGCGACCACCAGCACCATCGTCGGCCAGATGAAGTTCGAGACCGACACCCTGCCGACGCGTGATGGCAACCTCGAGATCACGTTCCTCGGCCATGCTTCGCTGATGTTCAAGTTCAAGGGGAAGGTCGTCTACGTCGACCCGGTCAGTCAATTCGCAGACTTTTCGAAGATGCCCAAGGCAGATCTCATCCTCGTCACCCACGAGCACGGCGACCATCTTGACGTCGCGGCCATCGACAAAGTGCGCACAGGCAAGATGAAGCTCGTCTATGCAGCGGCGTGTGCGGAGAAGGTGGCCAGAGGGATTGTGATGAAGAATGGAGAATCCCGGACGATTGACGGGATCAAGATCGAGGCTGTGCCCGCATACAACCTCGTCCACGTGCGGAGCGAGGGGGTGCCGTTCCACGCCAAAGGCGCCGGCAACGGCTACGTAATCACCTTCGGGGGGAAGAGGATTTACATCGCGGGGGACACGGAAAACGTCCCGGAGATGTCGAATCTCGGGAAAATCGATGTCGCGTTCCTCCCTATGAACCTCCCCTACACAATGACGCCGGAGATGGTGGCCGAGGCAGCGAAACGGATCAAGCCGAAGGTCCTCTACCCCTACCACTTCGGCAACACAGATACCGCACAGCTCGAGGCGCGGCTGAAGGGCGAGAAGGGGATCGAGATACGGATCAGGAAGATGCAGTAGTGAAGTGAGGCTGTCCAAGATATGGCGCGAAACAGCGTCTCGGCCACATTGAGTTTCAACGATCATCAATTTTTCACATTTCTTGAATGAGATCGAGACGGTCAACAGCACTTTTTGGGCAGCCTCACCGAGTTGGACAAACGGTTTGCTTATGCTGGTCTACCTGATCTTGGGCACCACTTATGGCTTCGCGGCTGCCGTCATGCCCGGCCCGCTCTCCACCTACCTGATCTCTCAAGCTCTCACGTCCGGCTGGCGGCGTACCCTGCCTGCAGCGTTCACCCCCCTGCTGAGCGACTGTCCGATAATCTTGCTCGCATTGCTCATTCTGACCCGCCTGCCGCTCTGGATGGAACAGCTCCTGCGATTTTCAGGAGGATTTTTTGTACTCTACCTAGCGGTTGGGGCCGCAACGGCATGGCGCACGTATCACGCAAGAGAGACGCTTCAAGATCAGTCCAGCCGGCAAAGCCTGGTGAAAGCAACAATGATCAATTTGCTGAATCCGAACCCGTACCTTAGCTGGACTCTGGTTCTCGGCCCTCTTCTGCTGAAAGGTTGGCGGGAAGCACCAAGCAATGCTGTCGCACTGCTGGTGAGCTTCTATGGCATGATGATCCTTGCAATGGTGGTGATTGTTGCGCTCTTCAGTGCTGCCGGGAATCTCGGACCGAAGGTGAATCGGAGCTTGATAGGCGTGTCAGCCATCGCATTGACCTGTTTTGGAATCTACCAATTGTGGCTGGGACTGACATCGTATTGGTGAACGTGGGAAAGGACCTATCTTGAATATCTCCAGGAAGGCCTGTCGGGGAGCGACCCCACGGTTCGGGCTCTGCCTGCTGGCAACGCTCGCCCTCGGGCAGCACGCGGTGGCACAGAATACGGTCCGGAGAGAGATGGAACTCCACGGCCAGAAGCGCGCGTACCTGCTGCACGCTCCCGCGGCTGTCTCCAACGATCAGCCCGTCCCCCTGGTCTTCGTTTTCCACGGGGGCGGCGGAGACGGTGCTGGCATCGAACGTACGACCCGCTTCAGCCAGCTCGCCGACCGTGAGGGCTTCATCGTCGTGTATCCCGATGGCCTCTGGAAGAATTGGAACGACGGTCGCGAACCGACCGTGTCCCGGGCTCACCGCGAGAACGCCGACGATGTCGGCTTCGTCTCCGCCTTGATCGATGCGGTCTCCATGGACCATCGCGTCGACCCGAAGCGCATCTATGCCACCGGCATTTCCAATGGCGGCATTTTTTCGCATTACCTTGCAGCAAACCTCTCGTCACGCATCGCGGCCATCGCGCCGGTATCGGGCGGGATCGCGGAGCGGTTCAGGGATCGGTTCAAGCCCGAGAAACCGGTATCCGTCTTTGTCATCCAGGGGATCGATGACCCCCTTGTCCCCTTCCACGGCGGCGGCATCGTCCGAGGCCGGCGCGGACGAATCATCGATACCGACGAGGGCGTCCGTCTTTGGGCTGAGCACGACGGCTGTGAACGAGAGCCGCGCACCGGCAGCTTGCCGGATACCGATCCGAGGGACAAATGCACGGTGAAATGGCGCTCGTGGGTCCACGGGCGCGACAACTCGGAAGTGAAGCTCTATGTGATTGAGGGTGGAGGGCATACATGGCCCGACGGTCCGCAGTACCTTCCCGCTCTTTTCGTCGGCAGGGTGTGCCGCGACTTCGACGCCACCCAGGCCATCTGGGAGTTCTTCAAAAACCATCACAAGCCTTGAATAAACGATGCTGACGAACGCGTTCATCAACAAGCTTGAGAAGCCCAAGGAATCCGATCTGGCCACCGCACTGGGTTCCGCCAGAGAGCTCTGGGACAAACTCATTGCAGACGTGACCAGCGAATGCGCCATCGACGACGAGGAGTGGAACTCCTACTCGCCCAAAGCCGGATGGTCGCTTCGTCTGAAGCGCAAGAAACGAAATATCCTCTATCTTTCCCCGTCGCGCGGCTGCTTCACCGCGTCCCTCATTCTCGGTGATAAGGCATTGCGATCGGTGCGCAAAAGCGGGCTGCCCAAACGGGTCATGAAGATCGTGGACGAGGCCAAACGGTATCCTGAAGGGACCGCGATCAGGATCGAGGTGAAGGGGCCGAAGGACATCGATCTCGTCAAGAAGCTTGCAGTGGTCAAGACGGAGAACTGAGTGTGCAGCCGATGCGGCCACCTTTGCCAGAGGTCGCAATTCTCTTCACGTCAGCGATGCATTCTAACCCTGAAGGGAAGTAGTTTCAAACCGACAATCATCTGAGCATTACCAAGAATGAAAAGCATCGTCATCACCGGCAGCACTCGCGGCATCGGGTACGGCCTTGCCGACGCATTCCTTAGTCTGCGATGTGCGGTCACGATCAATGGCCGCAAGCAGGCGAGCGTTGAAAAGGCAAGGAGCGAACTATCGGCAAAGCACAAGGCTGAGAACGTGTTCGGCTTTGCAGGCGACGTCATCAACTTCGAGGAAGTCGAGGCTCTGTGGAACGCAGCCAAGTCTCGCTTTGGGAAAGTGGACATCTGGATCAACAATGCCGGGATAGCCCATCCGCAGCTGAGCTTCTGGAAACACCCGCCCGAGCGCATCAAAGCTGTGGCGGAGACGAACGTTCTTGGCGCGATGAATGGCGCTGCTGTGGCCTTGCGAGGAATGATCGAACAGGGATTCGGAAGCTTCTATAACATGGAGGGTCTCGGCAGCAGCGGCCGCAGGGTTGAAGGCCTCACACTGTATGGAAGCACGAAATACGGCCTTCGGTATCTCACGGACGCCCTGGTTGAGGAAACAAAAGGAACGCCGGTGCTCGTCGGTGCGCTCAGGCCGGGAATGGTCCTTACCGATATGCTGACGAAGCAGTTCGAGGAACGACCGGATGACTGGGAGCGGGCGAAACGCATCTTCAACATCCTGGCAGACCGAGTTGAGACCGTTACACCCTGGTTGGCTCGGAAGATTCTCGCGAATGACAAGCCAGGCGTCCGGATATTTTGGCTGACACCGGCAAAGATGATCGGACGATTTCTTCTCTCCCCTTTTCGTACACGTGACTTGTTCAGCTGATGGTGCATGGTTGCGCGCCACAGGAGAATTCAGTGCTCGCCAAACTGAAAGATTTTGCTGTTGTCTGCATCCAGAGCTCCGGGGCACTCAGTGACAGAGACCTCTCCACCCTTTGTGAGACGATCACCGGGTTGAAGCCGGATTTCTGGGAGGAGACGGAGCCCGGCACCTTCCTCGCCTTCTTCCTTGTGACGAGAGGTGGTCGAACAAAGAGCCTCAAGCTTAGCGCGGCAGTCGGCAGTCTCAGGAAACAGGGGAGCGGTTTCGCTGGCGTCGGCGTTGCCAAAACGGTGGGAGAGTTAGTGACGGAGGCAAATTGGCACGGCAAGATCCTCACCTGTCCGTTCGGCGATGCGGTGAACCAGGCGATGAAGCTGGCACGAGAGGCTGCACAGAAAGAAACCCGGGCCTAGACAGCGGCTCAATTCCTTTGTGGAAGAAAGTAGATGAGAAGACCGCTTCTGGTGTTCGAGGACATCCGGACAACGCCGCGCCATAAGCTCTTCACGCTCCATGGCGTGCAATGGATGGCGACACCGTACGCGTGGCTCAGCCTCCCCTTCTGGTGTTTCCTCGGAATCCTGACTGCATTTGTCGGTGAGCGCGACGCATCAACCGAAGGGTGCTTGCTTGTCGGCCTGGGGTACGGGGTGCTCCTTGCCCTGACGAATGTGATCCACAGCCTCGGACACGTGGTTGCCTCAAGGCTCATCGGCGCGCCGATGGACGCCATTCTGATGACCGCCACGCGCAATATCAACCTCCATCTCAAAGATCAGTCCAGGTATGCGAAGGGCATACACATCGGTCGCGCCCTCGGCGGGCCGCTGCTGAATATTGCGGTCGGGCTTGTCTGTTTCGCAGTCGGGAAGCTGTCACAGAACGAATGGCTCGCGACGTTTGCCTTGTTCAATGTTGTGATCGGCATCTTCACCTTGTTTCCCCTCCCCTCAGTTGACGGATGGGTGATTTGGGGCGAGCTGCTGGGATTTCGACGACGAGCCTGAAGAAAGCCGATGGATTTGCTTCTGACCTCATCTTCTGCGATGTTTATTCAGATCGGAATCTTCATTGCAGATGGACAGTATGTCGACGGACTGCGCGAGAGAACGCTCACGATGTTTCGTCGGTTGGCAGGGCAAAGTCGGTGGACAGAGCTTAGACCGGCTTCGATTCGGCGGAAGTAGCCTCTCTCGAAAATGGGAACTCCCAATCCGGAACAACCTCGCAGGGATCTAAACTTTCTCGACAAAATCTCGTCCTAATATGAGGGGAAAATCCTCCCATTGGACCTACCGACCATGGCCGATCAACACGCACGTTCGGATGACGAACCGAAAATAAGGCACGTGCTCCGGGATGACCTCAGCCGAGGCGATTTCTGGAGCACTCTTCGGCGCGACTTCAAGGAGCTGAGAGAATTCATGCTCACGGACGAGCGGCGGAAGCGGCTGAGCGAGATGAGCCGGGTGAAGCAGTGGCTCTACATCGCGTGGTGGCTGCTGAAGAGTCTGATCCTCAAGCTCACTCCTGCTCGGCGAATCCTCCTGCTGATCGGAATCGTCCTGGTTCTGATTCAGGCAAACAACCAGGGAGAGAGCCAGCAATACCATGTCCTCGGTGGCCTGATACTGCTCTTCGTCCTGATGCTGGAGCTGAAGGACAAGCTCGTCGCCCGGCAAGAGCTGGAGGCGGGCCACGCCGTGCAAAAAGCGCTCATGCCGGAGAGGACCCCCCGCGTCCCCGGATGGAACCTGTGGCTCTTCACCCGCTCGGCCAATGAGGTTGGCGGCGACCTGGTGGATTTCATGCAACTCGGTGAGAACAGGTTCGGCGTGGCGGTAGGCGATGTTGCGGGCAAAGGGTTGAGGGCCGCTCTTCTGACGGCCAAGCTTCAGGCAACCCTGCGGGCACTCGCCCCTGATTTCGCCTCCCTCGCCGAGCTGGCAGGGAAACTGAATCAGATCTTCTGCCGCGATAGCCTCCCAAATCTCTTCTCATCGTTGTTCTACCTGGAAATTCAATCCAACTCGGGCGCGGTGCGCGCGGTGAACGCTGGTCACCTCCCACCGCTGGTCGTCAGGGGCCTTCGGATCGAGAAAATGGAGAAGGGGGGAATGGCGCTGGGCCTCTCGACCGCCGCAGCCTTCTCCGAGCAGGGAATCGTACTTCAGAACAATGACATCCTGCTGGTCTACTCGGACGGGCTGACAGAGGCCAGAAATGAACAGGGCGACTTCTTCGGGGAAAAACGCCTCCTGGACCTCCTGTCACAGCTCTCACACCTTCCCGCCGAACAGCTTGGAAGCCGACTGGTGGCCGAGATTGACCGGTTCACCGGCGAGGCGCGAGCCAACGACGACCTTTCCATTGCCCTCCTCATCCGGGTGTAGAGCTTCATCATTTCTTTTCTTACATTACTTCTGATCCGTCAGCAGCATTCATCAATTGTTCCAAACAAAGGAGTTTTTCTATGGGGAAAGGAGATCGGCGATCACGCCGCAGCAAGATCTGCCGCGGAACTTACGGAAAATCCCGTCCGAGAAAGAAGAAGAAACAACACCACGTCCCCCAACCCAAACCTGTCGAGCAGAAACCTGTCGAACAGAAACCTGTCGAGCAGAAACCTGCCGAGCAGAAACCTGTCGAGCAGAAACCTGTCGAACAGAAACCTGTCGAGCAGAAACCTGTCGAGCAGAAACCTGTCGAGCAGAAACCTGCCGAACAGAAACCTGCCGAACAGAAACCTGTCGAACAGAAACCTGTCGAGCAGAAACCTGTCGAGCAGAAACCTGTCGAGCAGAAACCTGCCGAGCAGAAACCTGTCGAGCAGAAACCTGTCGAGCAGAAACCTGTCGAGCAGAAACCTGTCGAACAGAAACCTGTCGAACAGAAACCTGTCGAGCAGAAACCTGTCGAGCAGAAACCTGCCGAACAGAAACCTGTCGAGCAGAAAGAGGAGCAGACTTGATTTCCCTCCTCTGACGCCTAAGCAGAAGGCCCCCCTCCAGGCGGTAGAAGAACCTCAAACAGAGAGGCTGATCGTTCGGCCTCGGAAGGGAGACTATTTCTCCGGCGGGCCCCATTGTCGGCTCTGACAGCGACAGGAACTTCAAGAAAGCAACGCAGGATCGCGAGGTCGCCTATGAAAAAGCTTCCTTCCGAAATCGTCTCGCTCCTTCAGCTCATCGACGAATCGTACGAGAAAAAGGCCTGGCACGGTCCGAACCTCAAGGGATCGATTCGGGGGCTCACCGCAAAGCAAGCGGCGTGGCGGCCGAGCCCGGAACGGCACAACATCTGGGAGGTCGTCGTCCATTGTGCGTACTGGAAGTACATTGTGCGCCGGAGAATCCTGGGGGAAAAGAGAGGGTCGTTCCCGCACAAGGGAAGCAACTGGTTTGTGCGGCGAACTGGACTCACTGAGAAGGCATGGCGTGAGGATGTTAGACTGCTCGAGATCTGCCACCGGACCATGCGCGATGCCGTCGCCGGCCTGAAGAAAAGTGAATTGGCGCTCGTGCCTCGTGGAAGCAAGGTGAGCAACAACAGGATTATCTCGGGCATTGCGTCCCACGATCTGTACCACACAGGCCAGATTCAGCTGCTCAAGCGGTTGATGAAGTCATAGCCGGATCGGCGACATCACGCACTCCTCTTCTGAATGGAGAGGGAAGGAGACTGTGAACAAAATCAATTTCATTATCTTCTTCACCATATTCTTTACCCTTTACGGGCTTATCAACTTCTATGTCTTTCTCCGCGGATGGCAGGCGATCCCGACCGACTCAACCCTGCGAATTCCATACGTAGTCGTCTTCTGGGCGCTCGCCCTCTCCTTCATCGCCGGAAGGTTCCTCGAGCGAATTGCCCTTTCCACTCTCAGCGACATCATCGTTTGGGTCGGGAGCTTCTGGCTTGCGGCGTTCGCATACTTCATGCTCATAGCGCTTCTCATCGACCTGCTGCGGCTGCTCAACTACATCGTTCCCTTTTTCCCAACCTTCATCACACGCAACTACGCCCGCGCGAAGGAGATAACGGCGCTCGGGGCCCTCCTGCTCGTCACAGGCGCCATCGTCGCCGGATACTTCAATGCCCGGACGCCGCGGCTCAGGACGCTGAAACTCCACATTGACAAGAGCGTCGATTCCCTCGGATCGTTGAATCTCGCCGTCGCGTCCGATATCCACCTCGGAACCATCATCGGGCGGAGTCGGTTGAATGCGATCGTCGAGACCATCAATGGGCTGGGGCCTGACCTCATCCTCCTCCCCGGCGATATCGTCGACGAGGACCTCAGGCCTGTCATCAACCAGAACCTCGGCGAGACGCTGAGAAAGCTCAAGGCGAAATACGGCGTTCTTGCAATCACGGGCAACCACGAGTATATTGGAGGAGTGGAGGAAGCGTGCAGATACCTTGAGGAGCATGGCATCACGGTCCTGCGCGACACATCGGTCAGGGTCAACAACATCCTGTTTGTGGTCGGAAGAGAGGATCGAAGCATTTCGCAATTCGCCGGCAAGAAGCGCAAACCGCTGGAGGAGTTGATGACAACGGTGGACAAACGTTTCCCAGTCATCCTCATGGATCACCAGCCGTTTGGCCTCGACGAGGCGGTCAGGCACGGTGTTGATCTCCAGCTTTCGGGTCACACGCACCACGGCCAGATCTGGCCGTTCCAGCTCATCACGAAGGCCGTCTATGAGCTCAGCTGGGGGTATCTGAACAGGTCGGCAACGCACTTCTACGTCTCGAGCGGCGTTGGCACCTGGGGCCCCCCTGTTCGGATCGGCAATACGCCGGAAATCGTCAACATTCAACTCACCTTTGGACACGAAGGCTCCCGTTAGCGTCTCGAGGAGCAGCGCTCACCCACCTCCGGAGTGAAGTATGGGTACTCAACAAGATTTCTTTTCCGCAATCGAGTCGGGTCACGCTGACCAAGTACGGGGTCTTTTGTCGGCTGACCCGCAACTTGTTAACGCAAAGGACGAAGCAGGCCTCTCGGCCGTCCTCCTGGCGACGTACCACGGGAGGAACGAGATCGCAAAGCTCCTGATCGACCGCGGCGCCCGGCTGGATATTTTCGAAGCGGCAGCGACCGGAACGCAGGACAGGGTGGAACAGCTCCTCCACAAAGATCCCGGCAGCCTGAACTCCTGCTCTGCCGACGGCTGGATGCCTCTCCATCTCGCGGTCTTCTTCGGGCGGATCAACATCGTTCACCTGCTGCTGAACAAGGGGGCGCAGATCAATGCGACCTCGAAGAACGATCAGCGGGTCACGCCGCTTCACTCAGCCCTGGCCAACCCGCAGAACGCCACCGTGGCGCAGCTTCTCATCGACAGCGGAGCTGATCTTAATGCCAGGCAATCAGAAGGCCTCACGCCTCTCCACTACGCCGCGGCAAATGGTCTGGAGCTGATTGTGAGAAACCTGATGGCCAGATCTGTGGACCTTTCCGCCAAGGAGGCGGGCGGCAAGACGGCCCACGACCTGGCCGTCGAGAAGGGCTACACATCGATTGCCGAACTCCTGAAACGGGCCTGAATCGCGTTGGATCCTCTCCTCCTCAGTGAATTGAACGTCTATCCCATAAAGTCCGCAAACGGGATCTCGCTCACATCGGGCCGCGTCGTGGACCGCGGCCTCGAGCACGACCGCCGTTGGATGGTGATCGACGACTGCAACAAGTTTCTCACGCAGCGCAGGCAGCCCCCGATGGCGTTGATGGAGGTCCAGGTGCGGTCCGACCACCTCTCTGTCAGCGCGCCCAGGATGGAGGAGCTGACGATCCCTCTCAGGCTGAAAAATCCGGAGCCGATTCAGGTACAGGTGTGGGATGACCTCGTCGAGGCAGAGTCGGTCGGAGGGGAGGCAAGCCGATGGCTGACCGAGTTTCTCGGCAGCCCGTGCAAGCTGGTGCACATGCCCGACCATTCTTTTCGCACCGTGAATCCTAAGTACGCCCGTGGGAAGGCGCCGGTCAGCTTCGTGGATGCGTTCCCCTTCTTGCTGATCTCCGAGGCGTCGTTGAGCGATCTGAATGCGCGGCTCGAGAGACCCATCTCGATGAACCGGTTCCGCCCTAACCTGGTCGTGAGAGGATGCAGACCGTTTGAGGAAGATGGATGGAAGGAGTTTCAGATCGGTCCGGTCACATTCAAGATTGCGAAGCCGTGCTCTCGGTGCACGGTGCCGTCGGTCGACCAGACCACGGGGATACGCGGAACAGAGCCCATTCGCACGCTGGAGACGTTCCGAATGCGTGACGGCAAGGTCCTTTTCGGGCAAAACGTGATCCACGCGGGAACAGGCGTTCTCGCGGTTGGTGACCCGGTGCATCTGGTAAGCCGAGCATAGCCTCGGCCTGCCGCTGTCGAAACGCCAACCCCGCCGGTATCTTTCTTGAGCGCCAGGTTGAGATTCAGGAGAAAAGTGCATACTCTGCGCTCGCGATGACTGTGCGCCAGTTATCAATTGACTCGATCCCGCCAGTGAAGAAGAAGGTATGATCTCTCTGAAGAATTCTCTGATCTTTTCGGTTTTGCTCATGCTCGTCGGCTGCGTCGCCCGAATACCGCTCCGAAACGGCGACCGGATCGTCTTCTTCGGTGATTCGATCACTGAACAGGGGATGAAGCCGAACGGGTACGTCGTGCTCATCAAGAACGAGCTGAATGTCCGGCGTCCCGACCAGGGGATCGAGATCATCGGCGCAGGCGTCAGCGGCAACAGAGTGCCGGACCTGCTGGGCCGGGTGGCCCAAGATGTCATCAACTCGAAGCCCAGCATCGTCGTTATTCATATCGGCATTAATGATGTGTGGCATTGGGCGCTGGAAGGTCACCAAGGGACACCCAAGGACCGGTACGAAACTGATCTGCGGGAGGTCATCGCACGAATTCAATATGCCGGCGCCAAGGTGATTCTCTGCACCCCGAGCGTCATCGGAGAGAAGTATGACGGGACGAACCCGCAGGACGCGATGCTCGACGAGTACGCCGCCATCAGCCGCAAGATTGCTCTCGATGTGGGAGTCCGTCTCTGTGATCTTCGCAAAGCGTTCCTCGATTATCTCAAGGTCCATAACAAAGAGAACAAGGAGAAGGGCGTTTTGACGACCGATGGAGTTCACCTCAATGACGAAGGGAACAAGCTCGTTGCGCAGGAGATCCTGAAGCTGCTGCAGGAATGAAAACAATTGCGCTCCGGTGAATGAAAAAGCCCGACCTCCTTCGAGATCGGGCTTTTCTGTTCAGCCAATGCGCACCGCTGCTTATTCCCTACTCCTTACCCCTTACCCCCCCTCCTCCCTACCACTCGCCACTACTCCTACTTCCTGCTCCCGAGCTGCTGATCTACCATCACCAGACCTGCGGTCGAATCGCCGACGTTCTTCAAGAGTTCGATGATATCCGAGGTGCTCTTTTCCTCTTCAACCTGCTCGGTGATAAACCACTGCAGCATCACCTGGGCCGGGTAGTCCTTTTCCTTCACCGCCAGCTCATAGAGCGAATGAATCATGCCTGTCACCTTCTTCTCATGCTCGAGCACTTTCTTCATCACGTCGAGCGGAGCCTCGTACTCCGCGGGCGGCTTATCGATCGCCTCCAGCACGACGCGACCAGCGCGGTCCGCTATGAAATCGAAAAACTTCATCGCGTGCTTGTACTCTTCTCCGCTCTGCACCCTCATCCAGTGCGCGAACCCCGGCAGGGTCACAGACTCAAAGTGTGCCGACATGGCGAGATACAGATACGAGGAGTACAACTCGTTCTTGATTTGCTGATTCAAGGCGTCTTGGACCTTTTCGGAAATCATGGTTTGCTTCTCCTTCTAAGGTTAGAGGTTCGAGGATGGTTTTATTAATACGGCAAAAAACGCAGCACCCACCTACTGGGTACCAAAGAGTCTCACAAGCCAGAGGCTCAGGTCTGGCACGTACGTGATGATCAGCAGCGCGATCACCTCCAGAAAAATGAAGCCGATGACCGCCTTTGATAGATGAAAAATCGATTTCTCGAATCGGAGGCTGGACAGGAACAGGTTCAGACCCATGGGCGGCATCAAATAGCCGAGTTCCAAATTTGTCAGGAAAATGATGCCGAGGTGGACAGGGTCGATGTTGAACCGCTGTGCGATCGGCAAGATCAGCGGAACGGAGACGATCGCAGAGAAGATCTCCATCACCATCCCCATGATGATCAGGATGCCGTTCAGGATCAACAGAAACGCGACCCGGCTCGAGATGTGCTGCTGAACGGCTTCGAACAACCTCTGCGGTACCTGTTGGTCGATCAGGTAGTTCATAAGCCCCAGGGCTGCGCCGAGGATCATGAGTATGGCGCCGACCAGCACCATGCTCCTCCTCATGACGCGCGGCACATCGCGGATGAGATGGAGGTCCCGGTAGATGAAGACCTCGACGACAAACGTGTAGAAGGCAGTAATAGCCGCTGCTTCCGTTGCCGTGAACTTGCCACCGTAGATACCGCCGATCACGATGAAGGGCAACGGTATCTCCCACGCAGCGGCCCTGAGCGCCTTCCTGACATTAGGCCACGAGAACGGAATCTTCGGCACGTGCGCCTTGGCACTCACCCGAAGGCTGTAGGCGGAAAGGAAGGCGATGAGCAGGATGCCCGGAATCAACCCTGCCACGAACAGCTGATCGATGCTGACCTTCGCTACAAATCCGTAGAGGATGATCGGCAGGCTGGGCGGGAACAACAGACCGATGCTGCCGGATGCTGTCACTAATCCCAGAGAGAACTGCTCGGGATACTTTTCCTTCAGGAGGATTGGATAGAGCAGGCCGCCAAGCGCGACGATCGTCACGCCGGAGGCACCCGTGAACGCCGTGAACAACGCGCACGTGACAAGCGCGACGATCGCAAGCCCCGCCGGCATCCAGCCGAACAAAGCCTGTGCAAGATCGACCATGCGCTTCGGCGCCTTGCTCTCGGCGAGCAGGTAGCCGGCAAAGGTGAAGAGCGGAACGGCAATGAGCGTGGGCGTGTCGGCGATTCGATAAAGGTCGATGATCAGTGCTGAGGTGTCGATATCGGCCGAGGTGAACGCATACAAGCCAAACGCACCGATAATGGTGAAGAGCGGCGCGCCGAAGAAGGCAAGAAGCAATACGACGATGACAAACAGCCAAACGCTCATTCACGGACCTCCTGCCTGGCGACAGCCCTTGCTTTCAGAAGTGCCCGGATAACAAAATGCACGACCAGGAGGCAGTAGCCCAGAGGGATGATAATCTCGCCGTACCACGAAGGGATTCCCTCGATCACCATCCGTCTGTCAGCTATTTCGCCTTGTACAAACGTCCACGATGCGCTGGCAAGCAAGGAGCAGATAATCGCAGCAAACAGGTCCGTCAGCACCTCGACGGCGGATCGGATACGCGGAGAGAGAAAACGGCGCAGAGCGTCAATGTTGATATGGCGGTTTTCACTTGTCGCGATGGCTGCACCGAGGAACCCAAGCCAAAGGAGTATGTGTCGCAGCAGAACGTCCGCCCACAGGATTCCTGACGAGAACAGATTCCGCAGGAGAACCTGGAGAAACGCCAGGACAACCATCACACCAAGCAGCGCCACCAGCAGGTAACCTTCAGCTCTTGTAAGAAGCCTGTCAATGTTGGTGAGGATCTTCATTTCGATCCGCGATGACTCTTCCGAAATTCCGCGAGCGCTTTTTCCACCCTGTTGAGGAAATCCTCTGAGTAGAGTTTGCCTACAAGCATGCGCCGTGCTTGGCTTCCGACTTCAACGTACTCCTGGAGGTCTTTCTCATTCACCGTCAAGATAGTGATTCCCCGCTGTGTCAGCGCTTTGATCGCGTCCTTGTTGTCTTTCCTGCCTAGCTGGGTGAGCTGCGAGATGTAGAGACGACCGTTCCGCAGAAGGATCTCTTGCAGATCCTGGGGGAGCTGATCGTAGTATTTCTTCGAGATGAGCACAGCACCCGCCGCGTCTGCCAGCGGGACATCAACCAGATATTTTACACGAGTGTACCACTGCAGCATAACTGCGGCATAGGGGGTCGTGTAGAATGCGTCGATCAAACCGGTTTGCAGTGACGTCATGACATCGACAAACGACAACGGAATCGGATTGATGCCGAGCGCGCGGAATGCTGTCTCAGCGATTGGATCCCCTTCCCACGTCCACATCTTGATTCCCTTCAAATCCTTACTCTCGCGGACCGGTGTGGATGTGAAAACGTACACAAAGCCCACCTCCGCCCACCCGAGCAGGACGTATCCACCTTCTTCGAAGGCCTGCTCGAACTCCTTGCCGAATTCCTTGTAGAGAAAATCGACCTCTTCTTCGTTGCGCACCAGAAAGGGGGAATCAAGGATGCGAGCCTTCGGCGCAATCTCTCCGATGCCGACACCGGTGAAGCCCGCGCTCTGCAATTGGCCGACGCGTATCTTTCGGATGACGGTTTTCTCGTCCCCCTGCACATTGCCGGGATAGATCTTGAACCCCAGACGCCCACCGCTCTCTTTACGAACGGCAGCGTCGTACTCCTTCATCACGTTCATCCACGTGCTTCCGTCGGGGGCGATGGTCGCGAACTTGATGGTGTATTGCTGGGCGAATCCCGGCTGAACGATGATGAATCCGAGTGTGAGAATCGAGATGAGTCTCTTCACGAGCGTTCCTCAGTTGACCTTTCGAATTGACTCAGAACAGTTCATTGACCCGCGAGAGCAGGAGTCTCGCCTTCTTCTTGGCAACCGCATTGGCGAGGCGGGCCGCAGGCAGAACATCGAGCGATGCCTCATCAACCTTCTTGAGAAGGGTCTCGAAAAGCTCCTGATCCTGCCGTTGAACCGCATAGGTCTTGGCATAGTAGACGTACGTCATCAGAAACTTTCCACCATTTATACCCAGGGCACGTTCGAAATATTCCTTCGATTTCTCGGGCCTTCCGCCCAGCGCCTTCGACAAGCTCCCCTCGATGCTTCCGAGGAACAGATAGGGGCCGCCAAAGTAATAGGTGGAATCCCTTTGCCGAACAAATTCCATCATGGCGGTGACCTTGGGGAGATCCGCAACCGCTCCCACATCCGTTCGCGTGATGTTAATGTATCCCCCCCAACCGAACGCTGTCCAGAACACCGCTGGCACGTCGTCATCTGACAGCGCCCGCAGAGCCGTGCGAAATGAGTTGAGATCTCTACCCATCGCCTCTCTGAACTTCGCGTTCTGATCCAGGATTTTCATGCCGTAGTCGCGACCGCGGAGGTAGAAGATGCGTGCTCGCTCGACGCTGTCATCCTCGGCAAAACTCAGGGCATAGGCGCAATATCCCTCCGAAGCGATGAGGAGGATGTTCCGATTCTGCGGATCTCCCTTGATCAACGCATCCAGCAGCTTTAGATTGGAGCCGAGGGCCTCCCCCGCAAGCTGAAGGTCCCCTTCTTCATTGAAGGCCTCCAAGCCGTAGTTCATGATCCCCCCCATCGTGCGAATGGCGAGGGTCATCACACAGCCCTGGAACAGGATGAGCAAGCCGAGCAGGATCAGTGTCTTGTTCATTGGCTAGGACCTTTCTGCTAGAATCAACCGGGGGAAGCTCGTTCCACACACAAGCACCGTGCCAACGGCCAGTCCTTCGCCTACTCTGACGACAGGACCTGACGCAGCGCCTCCGTCGTTACATTGCAGCCCGAGAGAATCAAGGAGACGCGTTTCCCCGCAAGTCTCTCCTTGATCTTGATCGCGCCTGCAAGCGAAGCTGCCCCTGCCCCCTCGGCGAGATTATGGGTATGCTCCAGCAACAACTTCATCGCCGATCGGATGTCGCGATCCGAGACAAGAACGAAGTCGGAGAGATTACGTTTCATAATGCTCACCGTCATCGAGAATCCCACCCGCGTCGCCAGTCCCTCCGCGAACGTACGCATAATTTCGCACGAAACAGGCTTCCCCGCCCGCCATGACAAGTATGCAGCGGGTGCTTCTTCCGATTGAACGCCGATGATCTCGATCTCGGCCCTCATCGACTTCGCCGCGATCGAAATCCCGGAAGCGCCGCTCCCCCCGCCTACCGGCACGACGATGACATCGACGTCCGGCAGATCTTCCACGACCTCCAGACCGATCGTGCCGACGCCAGCAATTAGGTAAGGCTCGTTGGCAGAATGGACGTATCGATATCCTTTCTCCTGGCTCAGCCTCTCAACATACTCCCGTGCCTCATCGAAGTCCTTCCCTTCGAAGACCACCTCAGCCCCCAGCCGTCGAATTGCCTTCACCTTGTCGGGATTGTTCCCGTTCGGCACGACGACGATCGCCCGCACCCCAAACGCCTGTGCAGCGTAGGCGATCGAGAGACCATGATTGCCCGTTGAGGCCGTCACGACACCACGTGTCCGCTCACCTTCGCTGAGTCTCGAGAGAAGGTTCAATCCTCCCCGCACCTTGAAAGCGCCGATCGGCTGATGGTTTTCGTGCTTCATGTACACCTGGCAGCCGAGCAGATCCGACAAACCGGCATAATGATACAGCGGGGTACGGTGGAGAAACTGCTGAATGACCGTTCGCGCATCGAGAATATCTGCGGCCGTGGGTGGGAAAGTCATAGAACGGACGACGGAATTGGTCCTGTGCGCAGTCTCACCGGGAGAATCCGGCAAATGCCTCTCTTTTGACGCCGAAAAATATAGTGAAAAAAGACGGAGTTTCAAACGCCGAAACCTCCTCGTGCGTGGAGCAGGAAGGCGGTCAATCGGATTCCATTCCGTCGACAATTTGAAAGTATCCTGAATATCAACTACCTTGCACCCGGTTCCTCAGTCCCTCTCAATCACGTTGGTTCAATCTACCCATCGAAGCTGCAATCGATGATCTCGCTGCCCATGCGCATACTTCTGGTCGAAGATGAAGCAAAGGTCGCTCGCTTCGTTCAAGAGGGTCTCGAAGCAGAGGGCTATCAGGTAGAGGTCGCAGCAGATGGCAAGTCGGGTGAGAGGAAAGCTCGCGCCGGCGATCTCGACCTGATCCTCCTGGATATTCTCCTGCCGAAGATGAACGGGTGTGAGGTACTGCAGTCGCTGCGGAGAGATGGCGTCAAGACGCCAGTCCTCATGCTCACCGCACGCAGCGGGACCGAAGACATCGTACAAGGCCTCGACCACGGAGCGGATGATTATCTAACCAAACCGTTCGCCTTCAATGAGCTCCTCGCCCGCATCCGATCGTTGTTACGTCGCGACCGCCGAACCCAGACGGTCTTGAAGGTGGGCGACCTCCAATTGAACACCATGACGCGCAAGGCAAGCCGGATGGGGAGATCGATCGAGCTGACTGCGCGCGAATACGCTCTGCTGGAGTTGCTGATGCGAAACCCCCAGAAGCTTCTCACCCGCCAACAACTGGCGAAGGAGATTTGGGGATTTGACTTCGATCCCGGCACCAACATCATCGACGTCTATATCAACCACCTCCGCAAGAAGCTCGATCAGACGATCGAGAAGAGATTGCTGCACACGGTGCGGGGAAGGGGGTACTACATCTCCGAGAAGGAGTCTGAGAAGAGTCCGAAATGAGGCTATTCCATTCTGTGCGCACAAAGCTGACGCTTTGGTACACACTGATCCTGGCGGCGACACTGATGGGTTTCGGGGGGACCGCGTACCTCTTCACTCGGTCAACCCTCTCCGACAATCTCGACCGCTCCCTTCGAAGTGAGGTTCAGTGGGTCAATGAGTTCATCGAGCCGAAAGCGAAGAAGATCCGCCTGAAGCGATCTGCCCTCCTGGAACTACAGCAGCTCAAGAAGAGCGCTCCGCCCGAGCCGCGAAGCGACAACGCGGACTCTGAAGATGTCGCAATCGATGCCATCTGGAACCAGATCTACCAGCACACGCTTCTGAGCCCACGCCGACAGTATATTCAGATCCTTGACCGCAACGGCGACCTGTTGTACCGCTCGCCAAGCCTGGCGAAAGGGGCCCTCCGCTACAGCGACATACCGTACGGCTCCACCAAGGTGGTCATGATCCGAAACGAGGAGGGTCGCGAGCTCCTGTTGGCTGTCACCCAGAATGACTATGTGAAGATCTTTGTCGCGTATCCTCTGGACGACCTCAACGAGGTGCTCGACGGCATTTTCTCCGACTTCCGTCTCCTGACTCCCGTGGCTCTCATCATTTCCGTGATCGGCGGGTGGTTTCTGGCGTACACGTCGTTGAAACCCGTCGATGCCATCACCAAAACCGCTCGCAAGATCACCGCGCAGAACCTCAACCAGCGGTTGCCCGCTCACCAAGTGGATGACGAGCTCGGCCGGCTCACGGCAACGTTCAACGAAATGATCGGTCGTCTACAGGAATCCTTCGCGCAGATCCAGCGGTTCTCCGTCGAAGCCTCCCACGAGCTTCGCACGCCTCTCACCGTTATGCGCGGAGAAATCGAGGTCGCACTTCGCAAACAGGGCCTGCCGGGTGAGACAAAAAGGCTTCTCACAAGCCTGCACGACGAGCTCATCAGGCTTTCCTCCATCGTCGAGAGTCTGATGATCTTGATCAAATCTGAGTCCGGCCGATTGGTCTTTCAGTTCAATGAGGTCGAGCTGGGCACGATGGTGGAGGAGATCGCGGAGGACGCACAGGTGCTCGCCTCAAAGAAGAAGATCAAAGTGGATCTCGGCAAGGTCGAGCCTGTGAGAGTACGGGGAGACGCAGCCCGTCTCAGACAATTGTTCCTGAACCTCGTCGAGAACGCGGTCAAGTATACGCCGCCGCGCGGCAGAGTCACACTCTCCGTTGAACATGCAAACGGCGGAGCGAGCGTGAGCGTGAAGGATACGGGCATCGGCATCCCGCGCAGGGACCAAACAAAGATCTTCGATCGTTTCTACCGTGTCAAGCAAGAGAGCTTGGGCAACATCGGCGGCAGCGGGCTGGGGCTCGCGATCGCAAAGTGGATCGCAGAGGCGCATCGGGGAACCATCGATGTCAAGAGCGAGCCGCGCAAGGGCAGTACCTTCACGGTCGTGCTTCCAAAGTCGTAGTCCGTTTCCGTACAAACTCCCGCGAACTCAATTGCACATCCTACGCATGTTGGACGAGCATCGGAGACTCCCCTTACCTTGATTTTCGTCCATTTTTTCCCTATCTAATGGCGTTGACGAGTGCTGAAAGCATCCTCCGAGATTTTCGGATTTCGACCAGGTCCCTCCACGCATCTCCTCGACGAGGACGTACTCTCAGGATCCTTTCAATCAAGATATGCGAAAGACCTATTTCTTTTCGGACGCCCACCTCGGGATCGGGACGCGAGCGGAGGATCGTGAGAAGGAGGCTTCGATCGTTCGATTTCTGGACTTGGTCTCGCGCGATGCCGAACAGCTCTTCATCGTCGGGGACCTCTTCGACTATTGGTTTGAATACAAGACGGTCGTTCCGAAAGGATATGTTCGCCTGTTCGCAGCGCTTGCGGGCCTGGCGGACGCCGGCGTTACCGTAACCTATGTGGCGGGAAATCATGATTTCTGGCTGCGATCGTATTTCCGCGACGAGCTGGGGATGGAGATCTCCGTTGATCCCATCGAGCGCGAGATCCACGGTCGGCGGTTCTATATCCATCACGGCGATGGATTGCTCAGGGGCGACACAGGATACAGAATTCTCAAACGGGTATTGCGAAATCGATTCAATATACTTCTCTTCTCGCTCCTTCACCCCGACCTTGCGGCGTCGATTGCGCGGTGGACCTCCCGCAAGAGCCGCCAGCACACCTCACAGCGGTCGTTCGAAGAGGGCGACATGGTGGAATTTGCCCAAAAGAAGATTGATGAAGGATTCGATGTCGTCATCATGGGGCATAACCACATGCCCGGCCTTCGGACCATTGGGTCGGGTGTTTACGTCAACCTTGGAGACTGGATGGGGGAGAATACCTACGCGGTGTTCGACGGGAAGCGAATGAGGTTGGAGAGGTGGCACGATAACGGGGCCGCGAAGCGCAAAGGAACCCGAAGATCTCGTCGATGAGTCGGACTCCCGAACTCTCTTCGATTTCGGGAATCTCAATTGACTATGAGAAAACGTACACTTACCCCGGAAGATATGGATCGGTACTTCAACGATCCCTCCTATCGGCGGTCGTTTCTCCACGGGGGATTCTTCCGACGCAATTGGATACGCCTGGTGGGGATCGGGGTCGTCGTTCTCGCGCTTCTGATATGGTACGGTTGGTATGTGGCAAAGGGGCTTCCATCCCTCAAGGAGCTTGAAAATCCCGAGCCGGAGCTGGCGACGAAGGTGTACGCGGAAGATGGGGCGGTCATTGATCAATTCGCCGAGAAGAACCGAACGCGCATTGCCCTGGAGAAACTCCCGCAGGGGTTGATCGATGCGCTGATTTCGACCGAGGACAAGGATTTCTATCATCACTGGGGCGTCAATCTGTCGCGCTTCTTCCGACAGATGATCATCAACCTGCTAACCTTCCGCCAGGCCGGCGCAAGCACCATTACCCAGCAGCTCGCCCGAAATCTCTACAGATTGCAGGGGCGACAGGAGTCGATGTTCGACAAGATCACCCGGAAGATCCGAGAGTTCATTTCCTCAGTTCAAATCGAGAGGAACTTCACGAAGAGAGAGATCCTTGAGCTGTACTTCAACGTGGCCTTCCTCGGACGTGACGCGTACGGCATCGAGTCCGCCGCACAACGATACTTCAATAAGTCGGCCGCCGACCTGACCCCTCCCGAATACACCATGCTGGTCGGCATGCTGCAGGGTCCCAATTTCTATGATCCCTATAACCACCTCGATCGTGCGCTGCGTCGACGCAATATCGTCATTAACCAGATGACGCGAGACAAACGCATGACCGAGGAGGAGGCGGGACGGATCAGGGCCGACAGCCTCTCCCTGCGCGTGCTCGAGCCCGATTACCGGACGGGCATCGCGCCTCATTTCGTAGAGTGGGTCCGGCAGCAGCTCGAACAGAAAGCCGAAGCGTATGGCTTCAACATCTACCGGGATGGCCTCAGGATCTACACGACCCTGGACAGCCGCATGCAGCGGTACGCCAACCGGGCCGTCGAAGAACACTTGGACAAATTCCAGCAGCAATTCGACGAGAGCTGGGATTGGAAGAAGCATCCGGACATTCTCCGCGATGCGGTTGACAAGATGATCCGTGACCTCGACGTGTACAAGAAGGCGAGGACACCGGCCATACGCGATAGCATTGTGAACGCCCTTCGGACGAACCGCGCATTCGTCGATTCGGCAAAGAAAGCCGCTCAGACCATCGAAGTCGGTATGGTCGTGATCGACCCCCACAACGGGCATCTCAAGGCGATGGTCGGTGGAAGGAGCTTCCGGAGCTTTCGGTACGGATTGAATCACGTCACGCAGATCAGACGCCAGCCGGGCTCGGCGTTCAAACCCTTCGTCTACACCGCAGCGCTCGACAACGGCACACCGGTCTGCTATGAACTGCTGAATCAGCCCATCACCATCCCGATGCCCGATGGAACTCGTTGGACGCCGCAGAACTTCGACGGGAATTTCGGCGGAAAGTACACGTTGCGCGAAGGATTGAAGCGTTCCATCAACTTGATCGCCGTCCGCCTCATTGAGGATATCGTGCCACCGAAGCAGGTTGTCGAGTACGCACACCGCATGGGAATCACGTCGACCATACGACCGTATGAAGCGATTGCCCTCGGGACGGAAGTGGTCTCTCCGCTCGAACTCACCTCAGCCTACGGCGTCTTCCCGAACGAGGGAGTGCTGGTTGACCCGATCTCGATCCTCCGAATCGAGAATAAGGACGGAAACGTCATTGAGGACGACACGCCGGAGAAACGCGAGGTGCTGAGCAAGGAGACCGCGTATCTGATGACAAATTTGATGGAAGGCTCTGTGAACGACGAGGGAGGCACGAGTCGCAACGTTCGCTCCTACTTTTCGCTTCCGGCCGCAGGCAAGACCGGCACGACGCAAGACTTTGGTGATGCTTGGTTCGTCGGTTTCACGCCGCAGCTCACCGCCGGGATCTGGGTCGGATTTGACGACAATCGCATCAAGTTCGGAAGCGCAGACGGACAAGGCGGGCGCGCGGCAGCTCCCATCTTTGGTATTTTCATGCGGAACACGTACGAAGACCCACAGGTCGGCCTGCAACCCGATTACTTCCACCAACCCGACGGGATCGTCACGGATACTATCTGCGTAGAAACCAAGAAAAAGGCCCGCCCGTGGTGCCCGGAGAAGACAACGGAGATCTTCAACGCGAAGTATCCAATCGGGCTCTGCGATCTGCACACAAGTCCATTTTGGCGGGAGGAAAAGAATCCGAACAAGGTTAGCTGGTAGGATCAGTCAATTCAGAGTTTCAGGTATCAAGTCCCAAGCTGTCTCCGTGTGCAGCTGAGGGCCCTCAACCCGACGACCGGCTTGAGATTCGAACATTCCTTCCTCCGGATCGCTTTCTTCCAAGCCCCACGCTCTGCCACGTGTTCCGCGCCCTGCTCCCTCTCCACTTCTCCATTCCGGCTTCTGACTTTCACAATCTGGCTCCTTTGCCGTCGGGTACGGCTCGCGCTCACTCAGCCTCAGCAAAGACAACTCGCTGGGAAGATGGGAGGATCGCAAGTGCGAGAGGGGAATTTAGAGCGAAAGGAATCCCGCGGTGCAACGTACCTGCTATTGCTTCCCGCGAGAAATGTACTTGAGCGAAGCCTGGATCAATGCGGGTTCGATGGAATCGACAACTTGCACTTCACCGATGTGTGTCGGAAGCACCATTCGGTTTTTGCCGTCCGCCGACTTCGTGTCGTGCTTCAGAGCCTGTAGGACGCGAGCGGGAGTGATCGGCGACCATCTCGCCTTCAGCGGTATCCGTCGTAAGAGATCGATGATCCTCTCCAGCGCTTCCGGCGCTAAGAGCGACATCTCGCGCGCGATGTAGCCTTCAGCCATCATCCCAAGCAACACTGCCTCCCCGTGCTTCAATACGCGGAAGCTACCTGCCGCCTCAAGCGCGTGACCCACCGTGTGTCCGTAGTTGAGCACCATCCGCAGGCCTGTCTCACGCTCATCTTCCGCCACGATGTGAGCCTTCAGTTCGCAGCAGCGTCCTTGTGCATGCATGACCGCTTCTTCATCCAGTTTCAGAACTCTCTCAAGGTTCGACTCAAGATAGGCAAACAGTTCGGCATCAAGACTAACACCATATTTTACAACCTCTCCGAGTCCGCACACGACCTCGCGGGCGGGCAACGTCTTCAGGCAATCGATATCAACCCAGACAAATCTCGGCTGATAGAATCCGCCGATCATGATTCTTGCCGAGCGGATGGTTCACAGCGACCTTCCCGCCAACGGAGCTGTCTACCTGAGATAGGAGCGTCGAGGGAGCTTGAAGAAACAAGACACCTTGATGCTACGTTGCGGCCACGAAGCCGACCAGGTCGCCAATCACGCCACCCCCGAGGGCAACCAAGGCGCACTTCCGTCCGACACCTTCCTTAAGCAAGTCTGTGCAAATGAAATTCGTGCGCGAGAGGCTCTTCTGCTGTTCGCCGGGTGAAAGTACGATCAAGGAGACCGTAAACTCCGATGCGCGAAGGCTTTCTTCAAGGGGCTTGAGGTAATGGGGCGCGACATTGGTGTCCGTGATGACACCCACGCGCCTCGGGATGCCATGCTGCTGACACGTCGGCGCAAAGGACGGGGCCACTTCGGTCCCGACGTAAACCGGGTAGCTACGGTCTCCCAGTGCTACCTCAACTTTTCGCTGGATCACGGCGACTTCCTAGGTATCAACAAGACCTCTCAGCCTCCGAACGATCTCACCGACGGTGGCACTTACCCCCTTCTTGTCCGTCCGGATCACGACGTCAGCCCGAGCGTAGAATTCCTCGCGCCCGGCCAGCATCTCCTGAATTCGTTGTTCCATTGCCTCCTTCGATAGCGTTGCACCGGACGCGCCCGTCAACAAAGGCCTGTCGGTCCTGTGATGGACCCGCTGCAAGATTTCATCCGGAGGCAGGTGCAAATAGACGATGATGCCGCTCTGACGAATCAACTGAAAATTCTCTTCACTTGCTATGGTGCCCCCCCCGAGCGACACCACACAGTGATCCCTCTGCGCGACCTCCTCAAGGGCCGCCCGTTCAATGACGCGGAACGTCTGCTCGCCGCTGCTCGCAAAGATGTCGAGAACTCTTTTCTGTGCCTTCTCTTCGACGGACTTGTCGACATCGACAAATTCAAATCCGAGCGTGTTGGCAAGGATCGGTCCGATGGTGCTCTTGCCGCTTCCCATGAAGCCCGCAAGGTAGATCAGATTCTTCTTCGACCGATCTCCATTATTCACGACCGTATGCCCCACGATCGAAATCGTCAACTCCCCGGAGAAATTTCTCAAACGATACGGAACTCACCAAGCATTTTCTGCTCCTGCACAGACTAGAAGAGGTCGACAACGATGCCCAGACCGAACATGAGACCGTTGACATTGATTCTCGTCCTGAAGGGGCTAGTGGGAAAGGGAATCGTCTTTCCATTATAGACCGCCGACTTCTCCTGGAACTGGTTCTTCGTAGTCACCTCGGGGTCGCGGAACCTCATCTCCCCCCGTACGGCGACTCCCCTCAATACGCGGTAATCGAAGCTGCTTTCTACGTGAATTCCAATGCCCACAGGATCGTTCACTTGAGGAGCATCCACGCCGGCAACCGAGAGGATGCGCTTGCCATAGTATGCCCCGATTCCCCCTCCCATCGAGAGGCGTGCAAGTTCGGTCCCCAGCGGTATGTACATATTCACGCCGAGCTCAACCGGAATCAGGCGAAAACCGTCCTTCACGGGCGCAGGGATCGGCGGGCCGGCATAGGCAACAGGTTGAATCTGGTCTTGGAGTTTTGACAAGTACTCAAGCTTGAGGGCAAGGAAGAAATTGTAATCGGCTCTTCCAACTCGAAGCTCGAGTCCGCCGCCGTAGATGTTATCGACCGAAGTGTATTGACTGCGGATGTCGCTGGAGGGCGAGTCGGGGTTATAGAAGACCTTGGAGCTTGTGGTGTAACCGCCTAGGACGGCAACGGAGAAATGCCAGCCCTCGCGTTGAGCGGAGAGCCGCCCCACGAAGAAAAACAAGAGAGACAGCAAGTACACTGGAGCCCGCTTCATGCACCCCTCTCTTGGGCAATTGGCTCATCCAGGCGATTCGTACACCCCACAGAGGGAGAGCTGAGCACGCAATCAATTCACGAGATTTCCCGGAGCCGGCGCTCGACCGCTAGCGGTAGAACCGATCGCGAAGATCTTCGATCTCCGCCTTGTCTCGCAGTTCCGTCAGCCAATCCGAGAAGAGGCGGTTTCGTTTTTCCTGAAGAAGCTCATCCGCCAGTGAGCTTCGTGCCTTCGCGAATTGCGTCGAATCAAACGGCAATTTGGAAGTAAGCTTCAGGATATAGTAGCCTCGGGTCCCCTCAAAGGGTTTGGAGATCTCTCCGGGCTTCAGCGCGACAGCCGTTCCGATGAAAGCGTAGTCTTTGCCGACGCCCTGCGGGGTGTCGGTGGTCTTGAACGGCCCGGTCGTTTGCGCCACCGCATCCGGGAGAGCCTTGGCGGCTGTCAGGAGGTCGGAGTTCGGGGTCAGCGTCTGGTAGAAGGCGTCGACACGTTCCCGCAGCTTCTGCATTTTCTTCTCTCGCACGACCTCGTTGCGGACGAGGTTCTTGATCTCCTCGAGAGGTCGGACACCCTCCTCACGAATCCCGGAGATCTTGAAAACCCCAACGCCGCCCGGCACGGATATTGGATCGCCGATAGCGTTAAGCTTCTCGCTGAATGCAAAATTCATCACGGCATCGCTGATGCCGATACCCGGTATGAAACCGCCCTTCGTGAATTCCTGTGTCTCCCGCACCTGATACGAACTGAGGTCTGCCGACTTCTCAAAACCTTCATCCTTCGCGAGAGAGAGAAAATCCTGGGCACGTTGATACGTTGCATCCGAGCTTTGCGCGCTCGCTTTGATTTTCATTGTCAGCGTCGCGATCCTCAACTCCCGGTTGTCCCGCCCTGTCACCTTGATGATATGCCATCCGAACTGCGTGCGAATGGGTCCGACGACTTCTCCGACCTTGGCGCCAAACGCTGCCTGCTCAAACGGTTTCACCCAGCCTCCGCGACCCGTCCAACCCAGATCACCGCCCGACGTTTTCGAACCCGGATCGTCGCTGTACTCACGCGCGAGCGCCTCGAAGCTCTCCCCGTTGCGAATCTTCCTCAAAAGCTCCTTCGCCCTTTGAATTATCGCTGTGGTATCGGAGCCAGCCGTCGCGCTCAGGAGGATGTGGCTCGCGCGAACATAATCAGCGCTACCCTTCCTCTCATCAAGGACCTTCGCCAGGTGGTAGCCGCCGAAATCGCTGATCGGACCAACGATTTGCCCCTTTTTGGCGGAGAAGACCGCATCCTCCATCTGCCGGCTGAGTTCCCCGTGCTTCACGTAGGTCGTGTCGTTCACAGGTTCATCAGAATAGGTCTTGGCGAGTTCGACGAAATCCATCCCCGATTTCGCCTGATCCAGAATGCGGTTCATTTCAGTCCGGACCGAGGCGGAGTCGTCGCTTGTCGGCGCCAGGCTGAAGAACACGTACTTCAGCTTACGTGCAGCCCGGACCTTGTATTCATCCTGGTTCGCGTTGTAGTACCTCTGGAGGTCCGCGTCGCTCACCTGCACCATCGAATCCGGAACAAATCTGTTCGGATCGAACAAGGCATATTCCCCCTCCATCGTGATCGTTCGATCCATGAATCGCTGCCTCAGCTCCTCGGGTGTCACCCGCGTCGTCGCGAAGAGGAGGCTCTGCAGTTTCTCAAGCCGCCGTTGTCGCCTGATATCATTCTCAACCTGAATCCAGGCTTGCCGGTTCTGTGGATCCGCGACAGCTCGATCATAGGCAGCTCGATTGAAAACGCCGAGAGAATCTTTGAACTGATTGGCGATCATCTCGGGAGGATGAGAGCCCAGAAGAATGTCCCGTATTTCGTCATCCGTTACCGCAATGCCAAGTCGATCCACCTCATGCTCCACGAGGATCTGCTGGACGAGCGCGTTCCAAACTTGATTTCGGAGCTGCCGATCGGTTTCCTCATCGGGCTCGCTCCCCGTCCGCTTCCTGATCGCGTCGAATTGCTGTCGGAGCAATTCAGCGAAATCACGGTAGGAGATCTTCGTCCCGTTGACTACCCCGATGTAGTCGGCCGCGCCTCGCTGGTGTTTGCGATTGGTTATATCCATCCCCCAGTCGAGCACGACATAGGCAATAAAGAACGCAGCGAAGACCGCGAACGCTTTCGTGAGATTGTTCCGGATCTGTGTCATCAACGGCATAACAACAAGATCTCCTTCGAGATGAGTCCAAATGGGAAACCCGTGGATTTTAAATATACCCGTGTATCGCCTGAGATGCAACGATTTTTTTATTGACTTTGCTCGCATCGTCGGTTATATTTTGGTTCGTGTCTTGCCACACTGCCTCGTACAGACGTGATAGCGGTTGAGACCTGTCACCATCTCATGCCTTGACTTCTGACCTAAGTTCGGAGAACGATTTGTGCGTAACCAACTCTCGAAGATTGTCCTCATCCTTGCTGCGGTCGTGCTCTCGCTTGTTTTCCTGTACCCTACCTACCAGGACTACGAATACCGCAAGAAACTGTCGTCCCTCTCGGACCAGGACAGCATCCTTTACTACGAGCAACACCAGGATGACATCCTGAATGCAAAATTGAAGCGTGTCAAACTCGGCTTGGACCTTCAGGGTGGAATGCGTGTGGTGCTCGAAGTTGATGTGATCCAATTGCTCGATGATCTCGCGAAGAACAAAGACGACAACTTCCGCGCGATGATCAATGAGCTCCGGGCCGAAGCGAGGACCACCGATGAGTCCGTCATTCCTCTGTTTGCCGCAAAGTTTCGCGCACGGGGCATCCGCATGAGCCGCTACTACGGCAACATACGGGATAGTGACGATGCCATTCTGAGAGAACTTGGAACTGAGACCCAAAACTCAGTCGACCGCGCCATCGAGATCGTCCGTAATCGCGTTGATCAATACCACGTCTCGGAACCGAACATCCAGAAACAGGGCTCGCGGCGCATTATCGTCGAACTGCCGGGAGTCAAGGACGAGCAAGAGGTCCGGAATCTGCTCCAGGGCACGGCCAAACTGGAGTTCCTCCTCCTGCGCGACCCGAGCATTTCTTACAAGGTGATGCAATCGATCGACGACTACCTCTCGGGGAAGGTTGAAGGCGACACGTCGACGGCCGCAAAAGGGAAGCAACAAGAGCAGAAACCGAAAGACGCCCTGGAAGAGCTGTTGGGAGGCAATAAGCCTGCCCCAACGGACACGTCGAAGGAAGCCGTATTCGTACGTGAACATCCCTTCTTCTCGTATGTCCTTCCCGACCAGCAAAACACGGGAGAAGGCTTTGTGGAGGAAGGCAATCGAGACCGCGTCATACGCCTCCTCGCGAGACCCGACGTTCAGAAGCTGCTGCCCACTGACTTCCAGTTCCTCTGGTCTTCACGAGCCGAGCCCAGGGGAAACAAGCGATACTTCACCTTGTATGCGGTCAAGAAGCAGCCTGAGCTTACAGGGGGCGTGGTCGTCAATGCCAATCCAAGCGTGGACCAGGAGGATAACCGGCCGATCGTCAACATGGAGATGAACGCTGAGGGATCGCGCGAGTGGGCGCGCATCACCGGCGCAAACGTCGGAAAACGAATTGCCATCGCGCTTGATAACGCCGTGTTCTCTGCGCCAACGGTGATCAACAAAATCGTCGGAGGGCGCTCACGTATTACGGGCATGGAGTCCTCGAATGAAGCTCATCTGCTGGCGATCGTTTTAAGGGCGGGCGCGCTCCCTGCTCCTGTGACGATCATCGAACAACGCTCGGTCGGACCATCCCTCGGCGAGGATTCGATACGCTCGGGTTTGAGCTCCACGGCGCTCGCCTTCATTCTGACGATCCTGTTCATGGTCGTGTACTACCACAGTGCTGGCGCGATGGCTGACGTCGCCCTCCTCTTCAACATTCTCTTCATCATGGGCGTGATGGCCGGCTTCCAGGCAACACTCACGCTTCCCGGCATCGCAGGCATTGTGCTGACCATCGGAGTCGCTGTCGACGCCAACGTGCTCATCAACGAGCGCGTGCGCGAGGAACTGGCAGGCGGCAAAACGCTGCGCGCGGCCATCGACGCGGGATACGCGAGGGCGTTCACCGCCATCCTCGACTCCAACGTCACGACGTTCCTCACCGGCGTGATCCTGTACCAGTTCGGGTCCGGTCCCATCCAGGGTTTCGCGCTGACCCTGATGATCGGAATTGTTGCAAGCATGTTCAGCGCGATCGTTATCACGCGGGTGATCTTCAACATTATGATGGACAAAGGATTGACTCCGAATTTCGGGTAAGCCCTTCGTACTCTCAACCCGTCGACAGTTTTTCGAAAAGGAGTTTCCCACTCAATGCGGCTTTTCAAGAAGACCAACATCAACTTTATGGCTCTGCGGGGGAAGATGTACATGATGTCCTCCGCCATTATCCTCGCTGGGATGATCTCTCTTCTGATCAAAGGGGTCGATTACGGCATCGATTTCCGCGGTGGAACCGAGCTCGTGCTGCAATTCGACAAGACACCAGACTACGGCGAGCTGCGGACCGCGTTGGGGAAGGAGGGATTCGGAGACAGCGAGATCAAGTCGTTTGGTACGCAGCAGACGATCCTGATACGGACGAGCCGGCAAGAAGAGGGCATGACGGTTGCGACAAAGATCAAGGAGGCCATCCAAAAGAACCTTCCGAGCCTTCCCTTTCAGGTCCTCCGGGAGGACAAAATCGGCCCGAAGATCGGCAAGGAGCTCAGACAGGACGCGATGTATGCCGTCGTGGCATCGTTGCTTGCCATCCTCGCCTACGTGGCGATGCGCTACAAGTTCATCTACGGCGTGGGGGCTCTCCTCTCACTGTACCATGACGTCTTGCTGACGCTCGGCCTCGTGTCGATTCTCGATGGGCTGACCCCGCTGCTGAATCTTGAGATCTCACAAGATATGATCGCCGCGTTCCTGACCCTCGTCGGGCTTTCCGTCAACGACACCGTCGTGATCTTCGACCGCATACGAGAGAACCAAAAAATCTATCGCACCTTACCCCTCGTCGAGGTCATGAACAAGAGCCTGAACGACACACTCAGCAGGACGATCATCACCTCTGGCACGATCTTCATCGTCTTGATCGTCTTGCTGCTCTTCGGCGGAGAAGTGACGCGAGGATTCGCGTTCACGCTCACCATCGGCATCACCACGGGAACGTATTCGTCAATCTATATCGCCAGCGCCATCGTGCTCGACTGGAGCTACCGAAAGAAGAAAGCGGTGTGAGAGGAGCCCTGTTGGATTTCCTGCAGAATCACCGTATATTGACTTGTCATTTCGCATATCCGCAACGGACAGGAGCAACACGATGAAAATCAAGATAAAGGATGTCAAGGGCGTGGTTCTCATCGAGTTGAAGGGAAATGTCATGGGGGGGCCCGACGCTTCATCCTTGAACGAAGAGCTTCACAAACTCATCGACACGGGGAAGAACAAAGTTGTTGTCGATCTTGGCGAGGTGAGGTTTATGAACAGCTCAGGCCTGGGTATGCTGATCGGAGCGCTCACAACGGTCCGGAACGCGGGCGGTAACCTCAAGCTGGCCCGCGCCTCCGAGAAAATCGAGAGTTTGCTTGTCGTTACGAAGCTGATATCGGTCTTCGAGCACCACGACTCGGTCGAGGAAGCCCTTACCTCCTACAAATAAGGATTTGAGGTCCCCGCTGGCCTAAGAGCGAATCGGCAAGATTCGCTCTTTTTGTTTCCGGTCATCACCTATGAAAATCATGCTCGGACTCTTCTTCGCGCTCATCCTCCTCGGATCGTGTGAGCGCAGAAATGCCGAACCCGCCGACGAACGCTTCGCCGTCACTGATGACTTCGGGCATGTTCCTCATCCCGGAGTCACCCCAAAGAGGATTATCTCTCTCGCCCCGAGCTTGACTGAGACCCTCTACGCCCTGGGCCTGGATTCAACGATCGCCGGCGTCACCGATTACTGCGACTTTCCGGCCGCAGCAAAACTCAAGCCGAAGGTCGGCGGAATGCTGAATCCCAACATCGAACGCATCGTCGAGCTACGGCCCGACCTTGTCATCATGTCTGCTTCGGGCAACCTGGAAATGGATTACCAGACATTGGCCTCGCTTGGCATTCCGGCCTTCGTTTCTAATCCCCGGACGATCGACGGCGTCTTCAAGTCCATCCGTGACATCGGACGCTTGACGGGGCGTGCGTCCATCGCAGAATCGTTGGTCGATAGCCTCCGCCGCCGACGCGATGACCTGGCCCGACGAGCGAACGCTGAACCAGCCCGGAAGGTACTCCTCTTACTTTCCCTGAACCCGATCATTGCCGTCGGCCACGGAACGTTCCTCGATCAAATGATCACGACCGCCCACGGCGAGAATATCATTCGCGATTCCACAACGGCCTATCCGCTGGTCAGCCGTGAAGAGATTTTCCGCCGCCGGCCCGATGTCATCATTGCCACGAATGACATGGTGAAATCGCAAGAAGCAATTGTGACTGCTTACCCCGAGTGGAAGGAACTTCCAGCCGTTCGCAACAGGCGCGTCGTCCTCGTGGACGCGAGCATTATCAGCCGCCCCGGACCAAGGATTGTGGAGGGGCTCGAGGTCCTTGTCGGGGCGATCCACGACACGATCTAGGCCGCGGACGACTCACTTGCATTTCAACTGCTATTGAGATAGATTTGCCGCTGCAGCGGACGCGCCTCTGGCCACCTCAAGGGCTATCCAAGCCCGGTTTTCACTGTCAATTCTCAAAGATCACCCATGGCACCTCAATCGAAATCTCTCTTCGTCGCCGTCGCAGGAAACATTGGGGCGGGAAAATCCTCACTGACTCGACTTCTCGCAGAGCATTTCGGCTGGAAACCATACTTTGAATCGGTCGACGATAATCCTTATCTCCCCGACTTCTATGCGGACATGAAACGCTGGTCGTTTCACCTGCAGATCTACTTTCTCTCAAATCGGTTCAAGCACCACAAACGAATGACTGAATCCGGCGAATCTGTTATTCAGGATCGCTCCATCTACGAAGATGCGGAGATCTTCGCGAGGAACCTCTACGACATTGGCAAGATGGATCAACGCGATTACGATAACTACGTCTCGCTCTTCGAAGTCATGACGCAGTATTTGAAGGTCCCCGATCTGATGGTCTACCTCCGGGCTTCCGTAGATACACTCCTGCAGCAGATTTCCCGGCGCGGACGGTCGTTCGAGCAGAGCATCCAGCGCGAGTACCTCGAACAACTCAACAAACACTACGAGAGCTGGATCGGCAGATACAAACGCGGCCCCCTTCTCATTATTGGAAGTGATGGTCTTGATTTTGTCAATCGGCCGGACGATCTGGAGCATATCGTCAGGCTGGTGGAAGAGAAGCTGGGATCGTCCTGACTTCTGGGGATCGGGCGCTCGGGCTGCAAACTAGAAAAGGCATCCTCACATCTAGGTGCCGGATGCCTTTTCCCATTTCCCGGTGGCGCAGGAACCTTCCCCGGCGTGAACAGCACGCTGGTTACTTCAAGGATCCCGCGAGCAACCGTGTGTAGGCGACTTTGCTTTCCAGCAATTTGATTGCGACCTTCAGCTGTCGGTCGGAAGGAAACGAGGCTTCAATCGCCGCTTTCTCCCCCTTCAGTCGGGCGACAATTTCCAGCGCCAGTGCAGTCCGAAGCTCTTTGTCGTATCGCTCGAAGCCTCGAGCTTTTTCTGCCTCGACTGCTTTCAAGACTTCTTCAACCCCCTGGGAGAAGGACTTTCCATAGCGAGCCTTACCGGCGAGTTCGCGGAGCTCTCTGAGTTTGCCTTCAGCTTCTTCTTCGTAACGAAAACCCTTCTCTTTCAGGAAGGCCTCGAAATCCTTCAGGATTTCGTCCGAGACTTTGAAGTGATCCGGGATCGACTTCCTCTGTGAGGCGAAGTAGTTCGCATACTTGAAGAACATTGCCTTTCGACTCAGCTCGTCCAGAACCACGCCGGCGGCTTCATCCGGCACGGTCGAGTCCGGAGCGATGCCGCCCCCCTCGAACACCGGACGCCTGTGGGCCGTGAAATATTCTCGCCGCAAGCTGTCGGGCTTGACGGTGAACACTCCGTCCTTTGTACGGTGAAAGTAATCGATCTCCTGGATGCTGCGGCCGCTCGGGGTATAGTAACGCCCGGACGTGATTTTCAACGAGCTGTTCTCGGAGAGGCGCGTGATCGTCTGCACCAGACCCTTTCCGAACGTGCGCGTCCCGACAATGATTCCACGATCGACATCTTGAATCGCTCCCGCAACGATTTCGCTGGCACTCGCACTTCCTCGATCGACGAGCAGGGCGAGAGGCACAGAGGGCAGCAGAGGAGTTACGGTTGAGTAGTATTTGTGCTCGGAATCGCCGCGCCGACCGCGAGTGGAGACGACGAGTGTGCTTTCCGGAAGGAACTTCGACGCCACATCGACTGCCATGTCGAGCAAGCCTCCGGGATTGTCTCGAAGATCGAGGATAACACCCTTGAGAGAACCGTTTTGTTTTAGGTCCCTAATGGCATTTCGCACATCGTCTCCCGCCGTGCGCGAGAATCGTTCCAACCTGATATATCCCATTCCGTTGCCGACATAGCCCGCGTAGGAGACGTTACGAACAGGAATCTCCTCCCTTATCAGCGCAAAATCGAGAGGTTTGGGTGATCCTTCCCGCTCCATCTTCAGATGCACGGTCGTCCCCACGGGACCCCGCACCATCAGCCGGACATCTTCAAGCGATTTTGATTTCACGCTCGTCCCGTCCACCTCCAGAATCCTGTCCCCCATCTCGACCCCTTGTTTCGCGGCGGAGAAGCCCTCCAGAAGATTGATCACCGTAACAGCCCCGTCGCGCATGCCGATGGTGACTCCGATTCCAGCGTACTTTCCGGTCGTGACAAGATCGAGCTCGTCCGTTTCCTTCTCGTCGAGATAGACGGTATACGGATCCAACGTTTTCAGCATTCCATCGATGCCGGCGTGAACGAAGCGATCCGGATCGATTTCATCGACGTAATTGAGAGTCACTTCTTTGTACACCTTGCCGAAGATATCGATTCCACGATAGATCTTGAGCAAGACCTCATCGTTCGTTCCCAGAAATCCCATCAGCAACGCACCGACGAGAACGCCCACGACCATCACGGCCAACGATTGCATCCAAACCCGTGGCGAGCACCTCATCCCTTCCGAAACTCCTTTCTCCTTCTTGAACATCCGATTGATCCCTTCGTTATCCTTGGAAGTTACCTTTGTATCTCTCGCTCATGCACAATCTGCTTTTGAAAGCGCCGCCAGACGATCGCGTGAACTGCCTCGACAGGCAGCAATCCGTCCACCACTTCAAAGCGCTTCTCTTCAGCGGCGAGCTGCAGGTACCCCTTTCGAACCACTTCATAGAATCCCTTTCCGCTCGATTCCATTCTATCCACGCGAGACTTCTCCTTGTGCATGCGCCCCTCGACTTCGTGGACCGGTATGTCCATGAAGAAGGTGATATCCGGAACAAGCCACGAAGCCGCTATGTGATTGACCGTACGGATCACATCGAGCGGAAGTCCACGCCCCCACCCCTGATAGGCTGTGGTCGAATCATAGAAGCGATCACAGACGACAATCGTGCCCCGCTCCAGTGCAGGCAAGATCAGTTCCTGAACAAGTTGCGACCGGCTCGCGGAGAAAAGGAAAAGCTCCGTCAGGTCGGCCATTCTCAGGGATTCCTTGTCGAGGAGGATTGAACGGACCTTCTCGCCGATGTCGGTGCCTCCGGGGTCCCTGACGACCTTGACCTGAAAGCCTTCGCGCGACAGGCGATCGGCCAGGAGGCTGATCTGCGTCGACTTGCCCGAGAAATCGAGACCTTCAAACGTAATGAACATCGGAAAAGAAGACTGTACGTTCGTTCACGTAGTCAAAGTAGCCAAATTCGCCCACGGATGCAAACAACGATGCCGGGCTTGGTTGCAGCTCACTCAATTATTCTGTACTTTTTGGTGTCAGGGATCGCTGAAGCAGGGATGAGTCATCTCGTTGAATGTGCGTATCATCGCCTTCGCTCATACCGATGTCTCGCCGACGACCCACTCGAGGATGCGAACACCCAACAAGAAACATATCAAGAGCAAAACCCCCACCCTACCCGAGCCTGTCGACAAGTCCGAGTTGAAACGCAACGAATCGCGGGGGGAAGATGCTGCGCTGATCAAACGAGCCCTCGCGGGTGATCAGAAAGCATACAAAAGGCTCCGGATCAAATACCACGAGGCCATCTACAACCTCATCTACCGGATGATACGCGACAAGGATGAGGTCGAGGACCTCACTCAAGAAGCCTTCATCAAGGCTTTCACATCCCTCTCGAGCTTCAATGACGAGTTTGCATTTTCTACATGGCTCTACAAGATCGCGACGAACAACTGCATTGATTACATACGAAGGAAAAAGCTCCAGACATTTTCCATCGACAAGCCCATTGAGTCCAGGGAAAGCGATTTCATTTACGAGCTCCCCGACTCGACATATGAACCCGACCAGGAATTGATCAACCGCCAACGGAAGAAGATGCTCGAGGACGCTATCAGCTCACTCCCCGCGAAGTATCGACAGGTTATACACTTACGGCACGTAGAGGAGAAAGAATATCAGGAGATCGCTGCAATCCTCAAATTGCCGTTAGGGACCGTAAAAGCCCACATTTTCCGCGCCCGTGAAATGTTAAACAAGTATCTTCGGGACAAGCTGCGTCACTACTGACACGACTTGTGTGCAACTCTGCGATCCTTCCCCCGTAGTTCTACATAGACTCGCCCAGCCGACCAAGGAGCATGCGCGCACATTCCAGACATCAAACCACTGCCACAGGAGGGGTTCTGCTCCTCTCCCTCAGCATGCTTCTCTCGGCGTTCGGCCAAGAGGTAACGAAGCGAGAGATCACACGCACAAGCGAGAAGGAGCTGGCCGTCACGCTGAGCGCATCGTTCGGGACCCTCGTTGTGGGAAAGGGTGACAGGAACAAGATAGTCGTCGCAGAGTACTGGAGGGATGAAGACGAGAAACAACGGCTTGAGATGTCGTATGACATCGCTCGTAATCGAGGTGATCTCGACATCGAGCTCACCGAATCGAACAAATCCAGAGGGCGGGACAGTTGGGCGATTTCCAAGGAAGAACGTCGATCTCACCGGAGCGATTACGAAGATCGGCACTTGACCGCAAGGTTTACCGACGCCATCCCGATTGCCTTCAATATCTCGCTCGGGGCCGGTAAGGGCGATTTCGATTTCGCAGGGCTTCAGGTCCAGCATTTGAAAATCTCGGCCGGCGCCAGCTCGGCTGATCTGCGATGCGATGAAGTCAACTCGATCCCGTGTGAAGATGTCATCATCGAATCGGGCGTCAGCAAGTTCTCCGCCGAAAACCTCTGCAACCTGAATTTTCGCAAGCTCAAGTTTAGCGGAGGCGTCGGATCTTACAAGCTCGATTTCGGCGGGAAGCTCCAACAGACAGCGGTGGCAGCAGTTGAGGTTGGCCTGGGTGCCGTCACCGTGTATGTTCCTCGCACTACTCCAACACGCGTCATCTACGATGAGAGTTGGTTTTCCAGCATCGATCTCGACGACAGTTTTGTGCGAACGAAGAAGAGCGTTTATGAGACTGAGGATTTCGCTCGAAGCGACAAGACCCTCACAATCAGAATCGAATCAGGACTAGGGAGCATCAAGGTTAAAAGCCGATAATTGCTCCACGGGTTGAGAAGATCCCGACGAGGGCTGCCTCACCACAGAGTTTTTGCAGTAGGCCTGCAATAAAGGAAGGGGCACTTCGCCGGGAGTTTTGTTTCTACCCGGCTCTGAGCACCTGCTTGTCCGCAGTAGACTTCCCGGCTGAACCTTGAGTTCAAGGAGCAGAAGGGATATGAGGCCCGTGTGCATTTCGGCAACAATGTGACGATGTGCGCTCTCGATTGAACTGCGGCCGCGATTCCAGAACCCCCCGCGTTGTTTCCTACCCGATGCCGTAGTGGAAAAACTGCCCCCACGAGTGAGGATGGTTGGTATCTCGCGTGCGAATGAGGTTGAGCAACGCCTGCCGGTAAGCGTCGCCAGGGGCAAGCCCCTCGGAGAGATGCGTGAAGAAGTATTCACTGAAGAATTTTGCTGCCTTGCGGTCGGAGAACCACGCGTTCAGGAAAACGTCGGAAGTGCCGTTGATCCGCAGCGCCAGCGCGTGAGCATCCGTGAGACCGTAACCTTGCCCGTACTGATTCGAGAGGAAGACAACGGGCGGGGCGTGAAGCACCGTGAGGTTCTCGAACGGAACTTTGACAACCTCCTCCGGCGACTGCGGTTTCGCTAACGCCATCATTCCGAGCGCCGAGGTTCCTTCCTCCATGTTGAAATCCGTCGACAGACACAGTACGTCCAGCTTCGCCGCCTTGATGTTATCCCACGTTGCGTCGCTCGAAATGAGAATCGTCGCATCCTTGAAAAAGCTCCGGATGTCCCGCAGCTCGTAGTCGATGGACCAGTTCTTCCCTGTCGGATTGCCCAGCGCGATCACCCGGCTGATGCGCGCTGAAGAGGATATCTTGAACGTGATGGAGGAAAGAGAGGGAAGATAGTCCACACCCGTGATCTCCACGAGGTACTTCACCGTGCCGTTTCGATCCTGCTGTTCGATCGTTTGAAACGGAAAGTCCTGAAATTCAGGACTCATGATGATCACAAGATTCTGTTCCAGCAGGGCGTCGACCGGTCGAAGCAGGTAGTCGTAAAGCTGCGTCGAAAGTGTCGCGAAACGCAACATGCCGGGCATGCTCGCTTCGCCGCCCGAGCCCGTGTATACGCTCGGGTCGTGAAGAAGCCGTTTGTATTCATCCACCAGAGAGAGGAGCTTCTCTCTCGTCACAATAGCACTCTTCACTTCAAAGTCAGTCCTGGTAATGGCGAAAACGTGGAGTTGATCACTGGCAGGAAGGAACCGTATAACGAGTGTTCCGCGCGGGATGCTCGCTTGAACCTTTTTGAGATCCACTAAGTTGGCCCGCAGCAGCGGCTCATAATTGGGATAGACGCTGACGATTCGATCCGACAGCCTGCTCACGTCAGAACGGAGATTCTCAACCTGCAAGCGCAGATCATCGTTCAGCTGCTGGTTGCTCGTTCCTCGATTTACCGAGAGCAGGCTCGAAAGTTCGATTTGCTTCATCCGGAGCTCCTTCAGCTCTTCTCGGGCTTTGGCGACCTGTTGCTTGAGGTCCGGGTGACGTAATGCGACATCAGCATCCTGAAAGAGCTCAAAGGAACTCCTCGACGAATACCGCTCCACCGCCTGAAGGGCCTCCTGTGGATGCTTCATCTGCAGCAGGACGCTTGCGAACTGAGTATACCACGTCACCCACTCCTCGGAGATCTTCAGTTGTTCCCGATACACCCGATGAAACTCCGGAACCGTAAAGTCACCGAGGGTGGCTTCCTCAATGCTCAGAGCCCGTTGATAGTATTCTCGTGCCTTGTCGAGGCTCCCGACCGACTCGTATAATCGTGCGACCTGGGCAAGGCTGTACGCCTCACCTAAGTGGTAACCGCTCAGCTGGAAGTTCTGGCTGATGCCCTGGTACGTCTGCACGAGCTTCTCGATCTGCTGAAAACGCTGGTTTGCGGCGAGCGAGCGCTCATCGCACTGCACAACATACAGCTCAAGATACCCCTCGGCGATTCCATCGCCAATCGCATGCGCTATTCCTTCAGCCTCGGTGAAGTAGCCCTTCGCGTTGGAAAGTTGACCATTGGTGTAGTAAATGAGACCGATGTTGAACAAGAGGAGAACTTCGTACTCCCTCCCGATTTTCTTAACGCGTAGGTTGTTTGCTGCGTCACGGAACCACTGGAGCGCCTCATTCAAGTTTCCCTGCGCCTTGTGTACCAGACCCAGATCCATGCGAAGCTGCGCATCGAGGATCGGCTCGTCGCTTATCTGGATGAGGGTTCGGGCCCGTGAAAGGGAGTTGAGCGCCTCGTCATGTTTCCCTTGTCGAGCCAGAACTTCCCCAATGCCGCGGAGCGCCTCCGCCGCATCTCTCCCTTCATTTCCCTGGTAGAATGAGAACGCTGCCTGGTAGTACCGCAGCGCATCTTCCAGTTTGTCATCGTAGAAAGACGCTCGGCCCATTTTCATCTCGAGGCCGGCCTTCGTGGACGCGTCGTCAAAGGCCGCGCTCAATCTGTGCGAGGCTTCGTACGACAAAAGGGAGCCCCGATAGTCTTCCAGCGCGGCCCGGGCATCCCCAACGAGCGACCGCGCCAGCATTTCGGAACGAAAGTCGTTGACGTCGTGCGCCTGTTGCAGCGAAGATTCGAACCTCCCCAGCGCGCTATAGGGTCTCCCCTCCGACAGGTAAATCTGACCGAGATATCGGTTTGCTTCACCGACCGAATATGTCTGCCCTAACCGCTCAAATACCGGAAGGACCTGGACAAAGAGGGACTCGGCTTGCTGGTATGATTTCTCTTCGTACAGACTCACGCCGCGCTCAAAGAGATCATTCGCGTCAGCCAGAGGTCGATCCCGATACTCGCAACCCGAGGAGAGACAGAGGATAACGATCAGCGGCGGGAGAAATCGTTGGGCCATTAAGAGGAAACCTCAGGATAAAAAATCCCGTCCGAACGGAAGTCCAGACGGGAGGAATATAAGAAACGGACTCACGCCTCGCAACCGCGTCGTTCTAGTTAACGGAACGAGATTCCCAGACCTGCTGTGATGACCGGCTGGGCGGCGAAAGAATAATCAGCGTGGATGTTGATGATGAGCAGAAGCACGCGGATGCCAGCATGAAAACGGGATTTATTCTTACCCTCGACGGAGAACCCTGTAAGCTGGATTGTCGTGTTCGTCGTGGGATCGGAGTACCTGTACGCCTCGATATCCCACTTTGACTTTTCCAGCTGGAAACCCCCGTAGAGTGTCAGGAGGGCGAAGCTCTTGCTCGCCTCGACCCCATAGGATGTTCCGCTCCCAGAGAGAATCTTGCTATCATTGTTGTCGGAAAGCGTCAGCTTTTGAGTCATGAAATGGACCGCGATGTCAATCGGGCAGAGCGGGATGTACTGATCGATGTCGTGACGAAGACCGAAACCGATGAAGTTGACTTTTCCCATCGGCTCGCCAAAACTCGATGGCGGGACAGTCACCGTCGGAATAAAGCGGCCGATCACCTCGAACCCAAGAGGCAACCCGATCGACGCCTGAGGGACAATGAGAGGCACACCTTTCAGATTGAAACCTTGTGGCGTTGTGAAGATCGTCTGGCCGGCGAATGGTCTTCCCGCCCTTATTTTCACCTCCCTGCCAGTTGTCTCACCCAGCGCCGTGGGGGATCCGGGGATTACCTTGTCGTAGTCAATACCTGCTCTGAGGGTCAAGCCGCTGTAAACGATTTGGCCGGGCAGGACGAAATCGAATGTCTTGTCTGCATCCCTCGTGAATACCGCACTCAGCTTCACGCCAACATCGAACCCCAGAATGTCATGAAGGTCAGCCGAGTGGTAGAGGCCGCTGTTCAGGTCCGCGCCGAGACCGGAGAGCAAGGGGGACAGATAGCTCACCGCATTCTCTCCTGCGACTCTCGAAAGCTGTTTCCCGATATCGTTTTGCTGGGCCAAACTGATGAATGAACAACTGACAACCAACCCGACTGCCGTCGTGATGATTCTGGAGAGTTTCATAGTCGGATCATCCTTTTATCTGATGAAGAGGCTATTCTGTGGCGTTAATATGGGGAATTCAAACTCGATAACCAAATTGTGTCTTCAGTACTTCCTGCTGTTCACACTCCCGACGATATCATCGGCGTTGTCCGAGAGGATCCCATCCACACCTAACTCCGTCATTTTCTTAGCGTTGACGGCCGAGTTCAATGTATAGACGTACACAGCGAGGCCGTGTTGATGGGCATCACGCAGCATGCCTGCGGTGAGCTCATGCTTGGCGCACACGAAAACTGATGCACCAGCACGCCTCGCAACCTTCGAGGGAAGACGGCCAAGATCACGGTAGGCGTTGTAGATCACTCCCGTGAATGCTGCTGGATTCATCCTCTTGATGTTGGCCACCATCCTGTGGTCGAAGGAGGAAAAAAGTACGAAGCGGCCCGCGTGCAAAGAATCGACGAGCTCCATGACTTTGCGCTCAAGGAGAAGCGGCTTCTCTCTATGAAGGTAATCGGATTTGAGCTCGATATTGAGCCACCGACGTTCCTTGATGAACTGGAAGATCTCACTGAGGGTAGGGATCCGTTCCCGGGAGAATGATGGGTGGAACCAAGACCCTGCGTCGAACTGCTTAAGTTCCTCAAGGGTATACTGCCTCGCCGCCCCGTTGCCCGTCGACGTGCGCTGAAGTGTCCGGTCATGTAGCACGATCACCTCCTCGTCCTTCGAGAGTCGGACATCCAGCTCAATCATATCAATGCCCGGCGTCGTGCAGGCGAGGTCGAACGCCGCAAGCGTATTCTCCGGCGCCTTGCCGGAGATACCACGATGGGCAATGATGTACGGCAAACGCTCGGATGGCGGTTTGGGCGCAAACGGCTCCATCAGAGTTCAGGTCTTTTCGGAATGATCCCGGCCGCTGATCGTTCGCTTCCGAAGAATCGACACGATCTCGCCATGGACAGTGGAAATATCCCGCATCCCGTCGATTTGCGTGAAACGGCCCGAACGGCGGTAGAAATCTTTCAGCGGTTTGGTATCTTGCAAGTAAACATCCAGTCGCCGGCGGGCGGTCTCGGGAGTATCGTCAGAACGCTGGTACAACTCCCCGCCGCACTCGGGACATTTCGTCGGGTCTTCCCGGCGAAGCTGCCGGGAACTGAAGATTCGACCGCACGAGCGGCAGACGCGACGATCTGTCAACCGGCGGATGACCTCGTCATGCTCAACTCGCAGACTGATGACACCGTCGAGGTGAAGACCGATCTCCCCGAATAGGCGATCAAGCGCTTCGGCTTGGGCAATGGTGCGCGGGAATCCGTCGAGGATGAATCCTGCTTTTGCACTTCCTGAGGTTACTACTTCGCGGATGAGACCGATCATGACGTCATCCGGCACGAGCAGACCCCCATCGAGGTACTCCTTTGCCTTGAGGCCAAGGGGGGATTTCTTAGCGACGGCTTCCCTCAGCAGGTCGCCAGTCGAGATGTGCGGAATTCGAAATTCCCCCGTGAGCAGCTTCGCTTGAGTGCCTTTTCCGGACCCCGGAGGTCCGAAGAGAATAATGCGCATACGTGTGCTCTTTCTCACCTTTCGCAGGCAACGAGACCGTGAGCTACTGTGAAGGCGCAGCAACCATCGAAGGCAGCTTCCTGGGACGCGGTGAAGGGTGACGGGTGCGTGGTCGGTGTTCTTCCGTTTTCGCTTGTTCTTGAACAGCCAGTTGACCGCAGGCAGCTTCGATGTCGTGTCCGGCACTGCTCCGGATCATGACGGCGATATTTGCCTTCCGCAGGGCATCTGCGAAGGCCTCCATGCGAGGTCGCGGTGTCGGCCTCAGCGCCGCCCCCAATCCTGCGGGCCCCGTGAAGTCGATCGAGTGATAGGGGATGAGGTTCACCTTGCACGGGATGCGCTTCGACAGCTTGATCAGTCTCGTGACATCCTCCTCAGTATCGTTGAAGCCGTCGAACAGAATGTATTCGAACGTCGGGCGCCGGCGCGTGGCTCGGTGATAGTATTCGAGCGCGTCGATCAGCTCCTCAACAGGGAACTTTCTTGTAATGGGCATTAACTGGGTCCGCTTCGCATTGTCGAGCGAATGAAGTGAGAGGGCCAGTTTCACCTTTTGACCTTCATCGGCCATCCGGCGGATCTTGTCCGCATAGCCGGCCGTCGAGATCGTGATGTGGCGTGGACCGATGTTGAGAGAGCAATCATCGGTGATGAGCTGGACCGATTTCATAATGTTCTCGTAGTTCAGCATCGGTTCGCCCATACCCATATAGACGAGGTTCGTAATACGCCGGCGGGCGTGGCGCTGGGCCTGGATGACCTGATCAACGATCTCCCCAGCCGCCAGATTGCGTGAGTATCCCATAGTCCCAGTCGCACAGAACTTGCAGTCCAGCGGACAGCCGACCTGCGTCGAGACACAAAGGGTCAATCGCCGTTCCGCTGCCGACGACTCCTGCTCCGCAGGGATCAGCACGCTTTCCACCATCAGGCCGTCGTGGAGTCTGAAGAGGAACTTTGTTGTTCCATCAGACGGGGAGACGCTCTTGGTAACAATTTGAAGGTTATCGATTGTCGCCGCCGCTGCCAGAACCGCACGAAACTCCCTGGAAATGTCCGTCATTTCGTCGAACGACTGAGCCCCTTTGGCGTAGAGCCAGTGGAAGAGCTGTCGCCCGCGGTATTTCTTCTCACCCAGGGACTCGGCGAAGTCCTGAAGCTCCTTTGGCGACAAGCCCTTGAGATTGATTTTCTGCTGCTTCATGGGAATGTCAATTTAAAGAATAAACGCACAGGGAGCAAGGTGGAACTTCGGTCTGAGTGGCTGCCACGATGCCGCTGCATTCTTCGTACGAAGACGTGGATGGAGAGGCTCAGGTGTGCTTGTTCCCTGGCTCTTTTTCCCGTGCACTTGACAACGAAAGCAGCCCTGCTTACATTCAGACGTCTACCCAATACAAGAAATCGCAGTGACGGCAGATGTTCAGGAAGTGGAAAGAGGCGGTCACTATGGTGGGCCTGACTAAGCGTCCCACATGCCACACCTTCCAGCATTCATTTGCCACTCATCTGTTCGAAGCTCGTCATGATATTCGAACGGTGCAAGAGCTTTTGGGTCACAGTGACGTGAAGACGACGATGATCTATACTCATGTGCTTAACCGTGGCCCGGCCGGGGTTCGCAGCCCGGTGGATGGACTTTAGGAAGAGGAACATCTTATGCTGACCCATAAAAGACGCCATGCCAGAGAGAGCGAAGAGGCACAAGTGGCTGAGTTCGGAGGGATTGTTGCGGTAGGATGCAATGTGGGAACGGCATGTTATACGGGCCGCGATCCAGTATTCCACATAATCGGCGGATCATTCTAATCAATGTTAGGTCTCACCATGACTAATATCGAAGCTGCGAACATAGTCGCCACAATTCTCGAGTCGATGCGTCGGAATCCGGCGCAGTTCCACTTCAACGTCAATGTATCGACCATCGGCGCGATGGGAATTGGTGGCTCGGGCGGTCCGGGCATCGTTGGCATTGCGCAGGGCGGCGGGGTGGGTTTCAGCGCTACGGCGGCTTCACACAGTCAGGTCCAGATTCAATTTGCGCAGGGCCAAGCGGACGCGACTATCAATCAGCAGTGGGCTCAAATTGAGAAGACCCGTGAACAACTTGTCGCAGAATTACGTACATCGACCTTGACGCGAGAGAAAGCTGATAGTTTCCTCGGCTCGCTAAAGAAAACGTGGTTGCCGAATGTCGTGATCACTGCGCTTAGTGAAGTAGTGAAACTGTTTCTTGGAGGCGGAGGGTGAGACCTAACCGCGCGTTAGAGAACGGACGCTCGCCTGCAGCTCGCGCCGCTCAACGCGAACGTTGGGTGGCGGAAGAAGTAGCATGTTGAGATATCACTGAAAGAGTGCTTGTTTTCTACAACGCATTCACAACATTATCCTTGGAATTCGTCGGGAAAACCTTACGGGTCGTTGCAAGCACACTACTGATTGACCCAATTCAATCTCAACTGATCGATAATTGAGATGCAGGATCTTATCAGTCGTTTTCTCGCGTCCTCGCGTATTGACCCAGTCTATTTTATCACTTGCATTGTGGACGTTATTTCAATCTTCCTATGGACGAGGTTAAAAGGAGCTTTGCCAGATTCGCAAAGATCGCTGTATAGGGCAATTATTCTTGTGGCAATTGTGCTGACTGCAGGTGCCCTATGTAAGTTCTTTGGCCTAATCAAGGACTGGAAAGAATTGGAGTCCATCTGGAGGTCTTGACATGCGCTTCGACGACTCCTCGATTGGAACTGAGTTGACGCGGCAGCCGCTTGCGCGCCGAGTTTGAGGGTCGTTAAGGAAAAGAAAGGGCAAGAGTTGTCAACGGCCATTGTGCGACAGTCAATCATTTGGCAACGCGCCAAAGCGCTACGGCGCAACCTGGCGCCAATCCGTTAGGCAGCTTGAGGAACATTATGCCCAGGCTCTTGCTGGAATATCAAAAAGCAAAGTTCAAGGACAACGTCCACTTTAAGGTCCCTGAATCTGATTTCCAAAAATTTTCCCCGCTTCTCCTTGGACTCGGTGACGTTTCGAAGCAGGGACAATACCATCATGCACTTGCTGCAATCTTTGATCTAGAGGGATTCACTGATTTCACAAATCAAATCGAACCTCATCTAGTTGTGCCAGACTTCCTAGGAGCTTTTCTCAAATGGCTGTTGAAAGAAGTTTCCGAAGAGATGGAGGTGGGAAGAGAAGGTTCCGACGTCTACTTATGGTCGAGCCTACCGATATTTGCGAAGTTTTTGGGAGATGGCGTACTATTTCTTTGGGATACCTCGGCTCTTTCGCACATGGGAATCGGGAACATCGTGATTTCTATGGATAGCATCTGCACTAAGTATGTCTCGCAATTTCTGCCTAACGTAAGTCAACGAGTCACTAAGCCACCGATCAAACTCAGATGTGGAATAGCCCGCGGACAGATTATGTCCGTTGGAGACGGCAATGATTTCGTAGGTCCATGCATCAACCTCGCATCACGACTCCAACATCTAGCTCCATTCAATCTCGCTACATCCAGAAAAGGGATTGATCCGGAAAAATGCTTTACAGAGAGCTATCGTGGCGAATTTCAATTGATTCGCACTCCGATACGTGGCATCGGAGATGAAGAGCTAGTGCTTGTCCGAAAATCGGAATTCGAAGCACTTTCTAATGAAACGCGTCTTGCTTACATAAAAGACCTTGGGGCTAGCTAACCGGTCGCTCCCGGATAAAGACTCGGGGCAAGCCCCGAAGGGGTCCTTCGGACAAGCGGACGGCTGAAGCTGAAGTGGAAACTCGCCACGCGCAAGAAAGCTACTTACTGTTAGCCCACACTTCGCATATGGAGAACGAGTTTCGGATAGTACGTAAGGAAAGTGTTCAGCGCCACAGCTCCTGAATCAAGAATCGGGATCTTCAATTCGGCTCGCAATCTAGCTGTGTCGAACCGGGATTAGCTCCGGTCCGTTAGGCGGACTCCAATGTGTGGCTGTCTGACAAGAATCAAGCCTAACGGCGGTATCTGCTGCGGAAGGGGTCAGCCGGGCCCGTGAAGTGACACATACCGAAGGAGGAACGACTAATGTCAGTTTTGAACAAGGTTGCCTATTTCCAGAACCGTCGAGATGAGGTTCCAAACCAGCGGCTCGCTGCAGAACTGGCGAAAACAAGAGACACCAAAGGCATTCGGGAAATCGCGGATAACCTGCGGAATGGGAATCCTAGCATCCAGGCTGATTGTCTGAAGGTACTCTACGAGGTTGGCTACATCAACCCAAGATTGGTGTCGGATTATGTCGAAGATTTTCTCGAGCTGCTAAAGAGCAAGAACAATCGGCTTGTATGGGGTGCGATGATCGGACTTTCAACGATTGCGGCTGAGCAATCCGCCGCCATTGGACGCCATGCAGACGCAATAATAGAGACAATGAACAAAGGGTCGGTAATAACCGTTGACAATGGCATAAGAACTCTCGCCGTTGTCGCATCGAAGCAACCAAAATTGAAGAAGAAGCTCGTGGCATTTCTCTTCGACCACCTGAGGAGGTGCCGAGCCAAGGACGTGCCGCAGCATTCAGAGAAGATACTAGTCGCCGTAGATTCTGGAACCAAGTCGCAATTCATCAAGGTTCTCGATTCGCGCTTGAGCGAGTTCAATGCAAGCCAAGCAAGAAGAGTAAGCAAGCTGATTCGGCAGACACAGGGAAAGTAGCGGGATCCGCCCAACAAGTCGTTGGAGCTGACCGCTGTGGGGCCGATCCGCAGGGCGACCAAAGTCGGGTTACCCTGCGCGTAGGGATACTACGGCGCGGCAGCTCAACTCTATGTTAGGTAGCGGCAGTATTGCGAAACGGGAAGGCTTAGATATGTAGGCAATGCCGCCGTCGTTGATTCGGGCACAATTCAAAACGCTCACACCGAGTCGGCAGGTCACTGCCGCAGTTGAAAAACACGAGGGCTTCACCTATACTGGGTTGTCGCAACCCACAAAATTCCCCGAAAGAGGTACCTTATGAATCGGCTACTGCTCGGTCTGTTGCTCCTTCTTACACCGCTGCTCTCCGCACACAGTGACGATCCTCGGCTGAAGAACTCCTACCGAGAAGAGAAAAACGGCTGGATCTTCGTCCATCTCGAAGGCACGCCGAATCAGATCGGTTTCCAGCACGGCTATCTCCTCGCGCCCGAGATCGATGATTGCCTGAAGATGTTCGCATACTACTTCGAGAAGGGATCGACGCAGAAAGACTGGAAGTTTTTCCGTGAGGCAGCCGAGCGAATTTTTTGGCCGAAGCTTGAGAAGGAGTACCAGGAGGAAATCCAAGGGATCGCTGAGGGATTGGCTGCGCGTGGTTACAAGTACGACAACATCGACATCACAGCGTTGAACGCCAACATCGAACTCGCTTCCTACTACGTCCCCTGGCTCGCGAACGAGATGAAACAGGACTCCATGAACAACCGGGCGCCGGGAAAATGCAGCGCGTTCATCGCGACGGGCAGCTATGCGCAGGATGGCAAGATCGTGATCGCGCACAATAACTGGAGTGACTACGTCATCGGCGAGCGCTGGAACGTCATTGCGGATATCGTCCCCACGAACGGGTATCGAATTCTCATGGACTGCATGCCGGGCCTCATCCACAGTGGCGACGACTTCGCGATCAGCAGTGCGGGGATCTTGTACACTGAGACGACGATCACGCAGTTCAAGGGATTCGACGAGAATGGGACACCGGAATTCATGCGGGCGCGCAAGGCGGCCCAGTACGCAAGCTCTATCGACGATTACATCAAGATCATGACGACGGACAACAATGGCGCCTATGCCAACGACTGGCTCGTCGGCGACATCAAGACGAACGAGGTTGCCCGACTCGAGCTCGGGCTGAAGAACCACCGCGTGTGGAGGACGTTCGATGGGATGTACGTGGGCTCGAATTTCCCCTGCGACCCGAAGCTGACCGCGGAGGAAACGACCTTCGACCCGAACGATATGACAGTCTCGGCGAACAGCAGGATGTGCCGCTGGGCGCAGCTTTCGTTCCAGAAGAAAGGAAAGATCAACGCGGAGCTCGCGATGGAGATGGAGGGAGATCATTTCGATCCGATCAAGAACCGCGTAGCGATGGACGGCGGTGTGCTGTGCGGCCACATCGACAAAGATCCGCGTGGAGCGCCGGAATGGAGCGCGCCTCCCTTCTACCCCACCGGGGCAGTGCAAGGCAAAGTGACAACGTCAGCGCTGGCAAAAGAAATGAAGATCTGGGCGAGAATGGGTCATCCCTGCGGTGAGGACTTCCTTGCTACGCCATTCTTCGAGAAGCATCCGGAGTTCAAATGGCAAGAGAAGTTCCTGCACGACATGAAAGGAAACCCCTGGACGCTGTTCACGGTAAGGAAGTAGATGTCCGGAGAGTCCCGCAGTCTGCTATGGATAACAAAGAGAGATTTCGGGAGTCATCTCCGCGCGAAATGTTTGTTGTCCATTCGGAGGTACAATGTATGCCCACTCTCAACACAAGGCCCTTCTATGGTTGGCCATCTACGCATTCCTGCTGCTCCTGATAGGATGCGATATCAATGACGTCAGTGATGGGCCAGACTTCGAATATCGGCAGAGTTTCAATTCCACGAGCGTAATTTCGGGGCGGACGAGATTTTTTATCAGCAATGTAAACGGTGCGGTCGCGGTATTTGGCGTCGACACATTGACCGAGGTCCTCATCTCCGGATCCAAGATTGTGAGGGACCAAACCCTTGATCAAGCCCAGCGACATATCAACGACATCCAGATTGACATTCAGGAATCTTCCTCGACGCTGACCATCAAGACTTCTCAGCCTAATTCCAGCGGCGGCAGAACCTATCAAGTCGACTACGAGATAATGGTTCCAAGCTCCTGGGAGGTCACGGTCACCAACGTCAACGGCAGCGTCGAGATTCTGAACATCCACAACACGGTGGCTGCTTCCGTCGTGAATGGGACCGCAATTGCCAACGACGTTGCTGGTAGCGTGGGGATCTCCGTCACGAACGGGACTATCACCGGCAAGGTGTTCCTTCCGGAAAACGGCTCCTGCACGTTTGATCTTGTCAACGGCAACGCCACCCTGTTGGCCCCCCGTACGACGTCGGCAACCGTGTCAGCAACGGTAGCAAACGGGAGCGTTTCGGTGACGAACCTGCCGATCGTGTTTAGCACGAACACCCGCACGGCCTTCTCCGGCGTTGTGGGATCGGGGAAGGGAACGATTCGGCTCTCCTCTGTGAATGGGATAGTCCAGCTGCTCGGGTTCTAGGGGCGGATTCCCGAAATCTTCCTTGGAGATTCCCGAAATCTGGACTGGAGTAAGAGAGGGGAAATTTCGGGAATCTACCAAAGTCAGAACGCCACCGTCTTCTTCCCTTCGTCCACTCCCTTCAGGAACTTGATCAGCCCGGCCATATAGACCTGCTGGTCATCCCACATGTCCATGTGGCTCCCGTTCGGGCAGTAGAGGTAGCTTCCGTTCTGGACCTGCGTTGACATCCATTTCATATGGTCCGGATCCATCGTGTCATATTTCGCTCCCACCACCAATGTGGGGACGGAGATGTTCTTAAGGTCCGCTCTGCGGTCCCACTTCTCTAATCTCCCTGAAAGTCCGAACTCGCTCGGACCCTGCATCAGCGCATAGACATCCTTGTTAATCTTCGCGAACGCGCGGTTAACAGGATCCGGCCATTCTTTCAGTCGGCAGATGTGTTCCATATAGTAGTTCGGGACCAGCAGTTCCATGTACTTTGGATTGTCGTACTCCTTTTTCGCTTCGAATACCCGGATCTGCTTCAGAACGGCAGGGTCCATCTGTTCCGCGAGGACGTTCTGGGCGTACGCGTCATACTCCGGTGCGCTCGCCATCATGTTGGAGATGATCAAACCCCTGAGATTCTGCTGGTATTTGAGAGCGTACTCCATCGCGAGGATGCCGCCCCAGGAGTGCCCGAGCAGATAGAAGTTGTCCTTGTTGAGGCCGAGCGCCTGCCGCACTTGCTCCACCTCTTCGACAAATCGTTGGGTCGTCCAGAGATCCTTGTCTTTCGGCTGATCTGAGTAGGCGGACCCAAGCTGGTCGTAGTAAATGAATTCGATTCCTTGCTGCGGCAGGAAGCTTTCCATGCATTCGAAGTACTCATGCGTTGCGCCCGGACCGCCATGGAGCAACAGGAGCTTTATCCTAGGATTGTTCCCAAACCGTTTTGTCCAGACATGAAACGTCCCTCTTGGTGTCTGGACCGGTATCATGGTGATGCCACCCGTTTGGATCTCGGTCCCGTCCGGCTTGAAATACTCCTTGAGGGGAGACGACTCCTCGCGGGGGGAGCACGAACCGAACAACGCGGCAAGAAGAAAGATCGAGAGGATTGTTGTACACACCTTCATGGCGGGAACCCCTTTGGTTTGTGAATGATAATGAGAGATGATTTCCGACGTCGTTACAGATCGCCGTGGTAACCGGGAGCCGGAAGCTACGTAATCGAGGAAGAAATATCAACGCGCGAGTGGGGGGGGGAGAAAAAAGTGTAATCGCCCAGTAAGAATGTCAGGTTTTGCGCTCAATAAGAATGTCAGGTCTGTGTACTTTGGGAGTCCCAGAGTGCGAAAGGGCTCCCGCAATGACAGAGACCGTGACAATGAGCTATCGAGA
>Ga0315279_10000813_pt1 | contig 56713 bp, 53 predicted proteins | sample YL17G06_20_MG_FD_203694 | JGI IMG/M metagenome (GOLD analysis project Ga0315279, IMG submission 203694) | Sediment microbial communities from Yellowstone Lake, YNP, Wyoming, USA - YL17G06_20 | ecosystem: Environmental > Aquatic > Freshwater > Lake > Sediment | place: USA: Wyoming | collected... | reverse complement strand
TCATGACTCGTTACCTTATCATGCCCCGGATATGCTAAACGTCCGAATCGGGCAATTGACGTTTGGGGACTTTCACCCCACAAGATCAGCGGCCTTACCGGCTGCTCATAAAGCTGAGGAGCCTGACCGCCTGTTCCGCCGGAATCTACCCTCCCTCATGATTACGACACAGTCTCTGAGGGGGAGGCCGCTGACGCTCCATAGCTTTAGCGACGGAGCGGGCGGGTGGGGGTAATATGATTTAATGCGTTTGAATTAATCTGATGATGTCTTACTTTTTTTATCTGGGATAGCATTTAAAAACCATAGAATCACTATGAGAGGAAGTAGGTATTTATCCCATGCAATATGCGATTTTAACATCACTAATACATTTGATAATACGAATATGCTTTCAAGATTAATTGCGAGAAACCTTAAGCAAGCAATCAGTGCCAAAATATAAAAAAGCGTTATTCTAATGAAATCTCCGCCAAACAATCTGAATAACTTATCCATATATCCCATCGTAGGGATATTATAGTTTACATTTTGGTACGGCGGGAAGAACAAAAATAGCACGAATACAGAAATTGAAACAATGATTACTTTCTTATTAAACAGATTCATTATAAATGTATTTCGTTTTACTAAGATAGATTCAGGGATGACGAAATAAAACCCCAAGCATGATAAAAAATATAAACTATGATCAGGAAATAATTTTAAAAATGAAATCGTTGAAATATTCTGTTTTGCCACTTCAAGTCCAGGTCCATAATTTCTCCAAAACAATACCCAACCTATGATTGATAGACATGCAATAAACTGATACAATGAGCGTATGGCGATTGGTTTCATCAGATTTGCGTTTTGAGCTCTAACAAGATTTAACGCTTCAAAGATTAAAATTCCTAATGGGAAAGCCAACATATATTGCCTTGAAGAGATGGCCAAAACGAAAAACAAACAGCTCATCAAATTCAAATGATTTAAATAAGAAATAAAGCCAATCAATACAAAAAAGGTAGCTATCATATCGGTGTATAGGTGAGTTGAACACGCAATGAAATAAGGGTAAATCAACACACCGATCACTGAAAACAGATATTTTCGGTTCCTGCCCTCACTGATAAATACAAATATAGAAAGTATTCCTAAACTTAAAATAAGGTTCAGTAATCTTCCTGCAAATATACCTCCATGAAATATGTGTTCCACAGTTCCAAATATAATAAACGCCAGAGGTGTACTTAACTCACCATAATTCTTCAATAAATCAATACTTGGGACCCAATCCTTACTGAATTTTAAAGAAGTGGGCCAAAAATGAGTTTCATCTTTTCTTATTGGAAAGCCGAGCTGATTAAATAAGAGAAAAATGATGACGTAGAGCATGAGAATTGAGCTGATCGTGATAAGCTTATTTCTATACTCGCTCATATCATCCAATGCCTATAACCGTGGAGCAGCATCTTGCTGCGATCCCGCCATGGCGGGACTGCCTGCCCGCCGAAGCCCTGGCGTAGGTGGGGAAGCCGCTCTTACGACGGGGCTTATTTGATCTGGTACCGTAACTGAGGCATTACAACCAGCCCAAATTGAAATCTGTCATTTTTCACTCTTTAATAATTGCCCCAAACTGAGGTTCTTTTTGATTAGAATGATAAGACCAAGGAGTGTTTGAGGCACATACCAAAGGGCGTGAAAGACAAGGATAAACCCCAATGCTTCCTCTTTCTTGATTGCAAAGTTTGATAACACCAAAATGGCTAAAAGATGATAGGTGCCGGCATAACCAGGAGAGGAGGGAACCAAGCCCCCAAGGTTCAAGGTTGAGAGAAGCAGAATCACTCCCCATATAGGTAGAATCAATTTAAATGCGTTCAGGGCATAATAGAGACACAAAAACCATGCAGCCCATACAAGCCACGATAATCCAAAAACCGCTGCCCCCCGTTGGATGGATTGAAAACTTCGAAAACCAAGTCTTAATTTTTGGAGAAAATGAGTAATTCTTTCATAGAAACGGGTTGAACAGTATTGGCATATAATTTTTTCGATCTTCAAACCGACATTTGAATAACTAAATATCCCGATGACCAAAAGGCCTAAAACTAATACCCAGCCCCCAACAATCGACATTTGCCGGGCCCACGGGATGAAGGGAAACATGCCAAATGATAATAGGCCCAGTATCAAGAGGACAAGGAGATCCGATATTCGGTCGATTACCACGGTGGCAAAAAGGAAGGCTTTGCTTCTTTTAATTTCCTGACCCAGCAAGATCGGCCGGACAAATTCTCCCATTCGGCCAGGAAGGATATTATTCACCATTAAACCAACCATCATGGAGGCTGAGGCAGAGGCCCATGAGACTTCGGGTAGGTTAATGACTGTTTTCCACCGAAACCCAGCAATCGCCAGACTAAGGAGTTGAAAAAGGATCGATAAAATCAACCAGAAGAAATTCGCCTTTCTAAAAGTAACGGCTACTTGAATCCATTCAATTCCTCTAAATGCAAAATAGAGGCAAATAATGCTGATGCCAAACCCGAGGACCTTATAAATATTTTTACCAATGCCTTTCACGCTCCAATACCAACCTCTAATCAATATTCAGTCCAAAACCTCAAACAGCAGAACATGTTCATTCTTATAAACCAGTTTAAAATGGGATTGGGAAAAGAAGCCTTCTGGCGGTGGTTCGATAGGAACCCTTCCTCGTCTGATCAAAAAGTAATTCGCGCCTAATGACCGAAGTTCTTGGTGAAGGGCTTTGAGATTGGAAAATTTGCTATAGATCCTTTCAAAACGGCCTGGCCCAAACCAATCCCCCATAAAACTACCATCTGCAAAATAGGCCATATTTTCGTCAAAGAGGGCGTAGAGAGAATAGTTTCGACCCATCTTTCGGTTCAGATATTGGTAGGCAGGAAAAGAAGGAAGCCTTTGTATTAAATAAGCCTCCTGTTCCTCTTTCGAGTAAGACGGATACCCTTCATTTCTCACTTTTCTGACCCCGTATAACCATCCAGGGCTAAAGAATATCATAGCAATAATAAAAGTAACAACCCCCTTCTTCACCCACTGGCCCGTTTCAGAAGGCACCCATTCCAAGCAATTCTCAAAGGATGCAGCAAGAATAAGGCTGAACAGAGGAATGATAGGAATGAGGTATCGGAGAACCTGAGCGCTATTAAACCAAAAAAGGGTGTACAAAGCAATAATGATAAGTAACTCTCTGATCTTTGAGCGGTGCAGACTGAAAAACAAGAACGGCAAAGCAAATAGATAAATTCGTGAATAGGGAGCCTCCATCAAAAATTTTGGTTGGTTAAAAGCAAGATTCCAGGGCAAGAGCAAAAGCGATTGAAGGTTTCTCCCGGTTCCATGCGAATGCATTTCATTTAACTGTCCCTGGATGTCTTGGGGGCTCCACAAACCGTACCCAAATATCTGACCAAAGAATGGAAAAACAGGATTGCCTGTATAATACCAGTTTCTAAAATACCAGGGAGAAGCAATTGCGGCAGCGATAAGGAGAAAAAGAAAAGGCTGGAGCAGTTTTCGTTCTTTAAATCCAATATAAAGGGCAATCAGGCCGAACAAAATTAAGAAAAAGAGGGCTGAATACTTTGAACCTGCCGCAAATCCAAGGAACAAGCCACTCAATATTAACCACCTTTTTTCTTTTAAATGCACCCAGTTGAAGAATGAATAAATCCCCATAGTAATAAAGAGAGACAACCCAATATCGATGTAAGCGCTGGCCCCCAACCAAAGCACCATGGGGCTTGAAAGAAAAATGGCCATCGCCCAGATTCCAGTCCTTTGAGAAAAATGTCGCCGTCCAAAGGCAAAAAGGCCAGTGGTCAGTACACCCATCATCAGAAATTGAATGAGCTGGGCAGCAACACCATCGTAAAACCCAATGGCCAACGTGAAAAGCATCTCATTTGTCTGGGGGGAAACGGCATACCGGAGATAAGGTGTGAAAACAATTCTATTCTCTTGTGCGTAAATCTTCGCATAGACTAAATGATACATCGTTGAATCGAATGCAGTGGGAGGATACAAAGGCAAAAAGAGAACAGGAAAAATGAGGAGTATCGTCAATAAGATAAAAATGATCGCCTTCCATCTCAACCAAACTCTTTTTTTATATGCAGAGGAAACTCTTCTGAATAACTCAATCCAGGCAGATGCACATAATAGAAAGACTGCTCCCAAGACAGCTAAGATTAGCCATCGATATAGGAGACCGAGTGTGCCTATCAACAAAATAAGGTATGAGAGGAAGCCAAGGCCCAGGGTTGTGCAAAAAGCGACTTGTTCCGCGGCGGAATCAAAGCAAATCCTTTGTGTCAGCCTCCGGCCAATTCCATAGGAGAGAATCCCAACCCCTACCAAAAAGGCATAATGACTTATGAAAAATAGAATGGCTTCTAATTCCATTTGCGACTTAATATCCTAACCAGACTCATTTGCAATTTAGGAATTCGGGGATTTAGGAATTGCGACCTGAATCCCTAAATTTCCGAATTCCTTAATTCCTCAATTCTCGTTCCTTTTTTGGTGAATAGAGTGACAATCCAACTTCAGAAAATTCCTTATTCAGCATCTCTTTGAATTCCGGAGAATTCAAGATACCATTTTCCGGTCTATCTGGCATAATGATAAAATCAAATTTTCTTTTTACAAATATATTCGTGTACATCTCTTGAGGATTCGTTGAGGCTTCGATGATTTCTTTCATATTTTTGTAAAATACATGCCAACTGCCCTCTATATTAAAATCGGCAAAATACAGTCCCCATGAGTCGATTAACAGACCCCGAGATTCCTTCCCATATTTTATCGTTGCGAAATCAAATACCTTTTTCACATCTTGCCAATAGCCTGCTTTTTCATAGGTATGGAGTATTGCATCCCTCAAAGGATAAGGTGACGTCACATTCCCCGTAGCAAGTTGGCAAATGAAATTGGTCATAAAAATAGTCAGAAATAAGAACCAGATAATAATGTTTTTGACTTTACCTCGATTCCATTCCAGTATTCTATTCATGATTAAAGCAAGAATTAAACTTCCCACTGGAAGAATAGTAATAAAATATCGGAGATAAGGGTTTGTCGTCTCAAACCATAAAATAATGGCACATACAAAGATAAAGAGCATTATCAATGCTTCACCTCTTTTTTCTCTCCTTGTAAACAGAAGGGGAAAGAAAATGAGGAGCACAAAGTATGAAATCCCAAAGGAGTAATTAATATTTTCGATATACTTCGAGCCGGAAAAAGTAATATCATAAATAGTTCTCCAATTTAATGGATGACGCCACAGGTCATCCCTGAAATTTGTTGGATAAAACCATTCAGATTTAAAAATTCCATTGAAATAAAAGAAGAATGGATTCTTACTGATAATGTAATTGTGTAAGAGAAAAGGAATGATTATACCGAGAAAGAGAATAAGACCTATAAAACAATAATAAAAAGCAGAATTATCTTTGATTTCAATCCTCCTTTTTAATACGCAAAATAAAAGAACAATCCCAGCAGGAATTCCTATAAAAAGAAATTGCATTTTGCATAGAAAAGCAAAAGCTGATAGGACAAAAAATAGAATGATTCCTTTCCTATTCTCCAAATTCTGAACCGATTGAAAGAGACATACACAAACGAGGATGGAAGCTAAGAAAACAAAAGAGTCGATAAAAATGACCCCCAATTCCCACAAAAGAAAAGGAGTAAACACACAGAGCAATGTCGTAAAGAGCGCAACCCTCGATCCATATCTTTGCCTTACAAAACTCTCCATCAAAAGAAAGCCAGCAAAGAGGACAGAATAGTTTATCATCCTTACCGCATATTCTCCTCCCATTAAAAATACAGAGGTAAAAGAACCGTAGGGGATAATGGCTAAATCAAGAGAATAAATAAACCGTGGATTAAAATCCCAAAATCCATTCAGTAAAACATATTTGGGTATGTAAAGGTGTCGGATCAGATCATCACATAGATAAGAAGGAACAAGTGCATAAAAGACAAAAAAAGCCCCCGTAATAAATATGATCTTCTGCCCCCAACTTAACTCATCCCTTATTTTCCCTCTTATTTCTCGAAAACAGGTAAGCAGCTCATTTCTAAAAATAAATATTTGTAATAAGAAAAATAGATAATACGCCAATTGAAAATTAACCTTGAAATGCATGCCCACCCAAATCAGGATACTATTGATACTTCCTCCCAGAAATAGAGGAAAGATAATCCCTTGGACACAGATTCTCCTCGGTGGACGAAGAACACTATAGATAGTAATGCCGAGGCCTAAATTAGCCAAAGCGAAGATAGAGACAGCAATTAACGCCTGCCCTTTCCCTGATATTAAAATGATAAATGGCGTGAGGAATAGGATGTAGAAACTCTTTTTAAGCGCTTTTTCAAACAGAAAGAAGAAAGTCAGAATAATTAGAATTGAGACGGCGGCATAGAAGAGTGTCTCTTTATTAACAAAAAAATAATTGAAATCCCATGTCTTAGAAGCATCAAAGGTTAAATTGTGAAATATTCGCCATACAGAAAAACCCACCAAAAAACCAAGGACCGCGAGGGTCCCTACTTGAACGAAGAGGAAATTCTCGGGAGACGTATAATTTCCATTCCTCAAGATTTTGGTGACTCCGGCTTAGCCCAAAAAATGCGATCTGTCTCTATGTCCACGGTAATAATTTATAAACAAGCATACCCTACCGCTGCTTCTTGAGGTAATCTAAAATTGCCTCTTTGAATCTTTCAAAATCACCAAGATATTTTTTCAAAATAAGAACCACGATCTCGGAATCCACTTCTTCATATTGATGGACAACAATATTCCTGAATTTGGCCATTTTCTCCATTGTGTCAAGTAATTCTGAATCGATGACACTATTTTCATGCAGAATTTTGAAAGTATCTGCATAGCTTACAGGAACCCTCATTTTCCCCTCGGAAATAATATGATTTGAGATATCGACACATATCTCGATCATCATTTGTAGGGTTCTTTCAACGATACGCTGGGTTTTCCAGTTTTCCCTGTATTCTTTCGTAGTAATATTCGAGAATTCTCCAATTTGATTTTTGTATGTTTCAATTTCTGAAACCTTTCTCAAGATCAGTGACTTATCTACCAAGGCCATACCTCCTTAAAAACAAGGAATCCTCTTTTACTCTAAAGTCGAAAAATTCTCTTAATTTGAGAGACTCAAAGGCATGACGAGAAAATGGCTCCTTATCCACCAGAACATCCCTTTTCTGTAATATCCTTCCTGTCAAACTGATCGGGGCGGTATTAAGGATGATCAGATCCATTTCAGATGTTCCAATAGCATCTGTAATCTTGTCGAAAAGCCGAAGTTTATATTCTGCAAGCTCATCTGTCTTCTTCAGATAAACAGCAAGATCAATATCAGAAAGGGGATGAACCTCGCCCTTTACCAGCCCACCAAATAGGTACGCAAAAATGATATTCTCATCTCCTATGAGAATCTTTTTGATCCCCTCAAGGCAATGTATTATATCCGGTGGTAATCTCTCAAACTTTATCATACTCACTTTATCTCAAAGAAAGGATCCTTTGTCAACTCTGCAATTCAGACACTGAACTTGAGATATCAGACATCAGACTTCGGACATCAGACACCAGACTTTTCTATATTAAGAGATTAACCCTTTGCAGTGTTCTCAAACCTTCTCGGAATCGAGTCGTACCGACTCATCGTGTCCGCGTTCCGTGTCCGCTTTTGGTCTACTGCTTTCTGGCTGCTACTTTCCGCCTTCTATTTCTCCCAATCCCCCCATCACCCCATCTCCCCATTAGACTCTTGTGATCTCTGGCCATTTCCGCGTTCAGTCTAATGTCTGGAGTCTATGGTCTATTCCCTTTAAGATAACAATATAATTCATCAAACCTTCTGTTGACCGAATCTAAAATAATACCGGTTACAAATGATATAATTGCCAATATCATTGCCCCGGAGGCAAAAATGGCAAGGGGAACGTGGGTAATATATTTCGTCTCTATAAACTCTTCGACAACAACATACCCAGAACACAACGAAATCAGTAGAAAGAGCAACGCAACCATTGAGAAGAATAGTAATGGTCTATAGTCTTTAAAAATGATGAAGATCGTTTTGATCACCCTTGCGCCGTCTTTAAATGTATTTAATTTTGAAAAGCTCCCAGGGGGCCTCTCTTTATAATTGATGTCCAATTCTTTTATTATAAATCCATATTTCAAGGCCTTTATTGTCATTTCTGTTTCTACTTCAAAGCCAGAAGCCATGATATTTATATTTTTAACAAATGCCCTGTTCATTACCCTTAGACCTGACATAATATCTTCTAAATTTGTTCGGAATAATTTATTAATTAATGACTTTACCAGCTTATTCCCAAAGGTGTGAAACGGTCGAAAAGATTTATCGGTGTAGGTTTCGAGCCTCGTTCCCACAACCATGTCAGCTTCGTCACCCATCACCATGGAGATCATTTTGTTAACCTGTGACAGATCGTAAGTATCATCTCCGTCCACCATGATATAGATGCCAGCATCAATTTTATTGAACATGGATTGGACCACATAACCTTTTCCTTGTCGCTTCTCTTTTATTACAATTGCGCCTGAGGATTGGGCTATCTCCGCCGTCTTATCCGTTGAATTATTATCAAATACATAGATCTTTGCTTCCGGTATTATATTTTTGAAATCGCTTATTACTTTACCAATGGTTAGATCTTCATTATAACAAGGAATAATCGCGGCAATAGAAATATCCATCACACACCTCTCCTTCGTAAAATACCAGCTTGCTCCCTTATATGTGGAAGAAACAATTAGTACATTTAAAACTTTAGAACCGGGTTACTCCAGGCAAACCAATCAGCTGTTGCATCTCCTTTAGGGCCTGGCTTTGCCTCAAAGATAATTTTTACCTTTTTACCCTTAAATTTGGATAAATCCAGGGTTTCATCGAACCATTTTCTATCTTCTGATCTATCAATTGGGTTTAGGTATTTACTGTAAATGATCTCTGAGCTTCCACCCTCTTCTATACTAATAATCCCCTCGGCTCCATCTCCCACTTTGGAATTCATTCCTACTCCTAAAGCAAGTTTCGAGCCTTCTCTAATTTTTGGAATATCAAATTCGATTTTTGAACCGGCTAAAGTCACAATAACGTCTCGTTTTTCCTTTCTCACTTCAAAGCCTTTAGAAATTGAAACGGGTTTGCCTGTTGGAGTACTTGTTTCCCTATCCGGCGTAATATGTCCATCACCGAAGTTCGCCATAAAATCATACGCTCCTGATTTAACGAGACTCCCAACCCGAATAGCCAGGCAACTGCTCGATAGATCATATTTTTTAATAATTGATAAATTATGTTTTCTGATAATTTCTTGATCCATGTAAGTTAAATAGTAATAATCAAAAATCCCATCAGGACCATCTCTATTTGCTTTTCTTATCCACGTTAACCCGTACTTCGTCCGGTAAAAATTGACACTCGGTTCAAAAACCCAATCAATACCTAATCCTATTGAATTATCTTCTAACTTCTCTCCTCTGTTGATTTCTATTATCGAATTTATCACATTCTTCGTCGAAGCATCGTATTTCCATTGATAGAAATGTGTAAAGTTAATACGATTAATAGAATTTATTAATAGAATAGTTATTATCAAATAGAAAAGACTATTAATTGGAATCCTAATTAATTTACTTCGAATAAATCGAATGTCTTGCCAACAAACCAAAATGAGAAGGAAAAATATTGGAATTAGATAAATGGCGTACCTGTCAATTGGATATTTTATACCGAAAATAAAATGCTGCAAAATTACGCTAAAAGAACAAATCAATAACATCAATATTAACGAGACCAGATATTTGGTTGTTAATTCAAATTCTCTTTTTGTTAGCCAATCATATAATGATATCAAGAATGAGAAGAATAGTAGGGCAATTATCAATAACTTCGCAAATAAAATAATATTTGCATTTAAAAAGGGTTTATATAGAGTCACTCCAATTAAGCTGGTTATGGTATCTTGCCAAAATCCATTTGTTCCACCATAAGTAAATTCACTTCCTGCTCTCATCATCTTAACAACTGGATAAGTATAAATCATTAATAAAAATAGAGAACTTGGAACAACGGTGAAGAAAACCTTTTTATAGGTATTCTGTTTAGAAACCAGATTTATTGAAGGCCCTTTTTTAAATAAAGCAATCAATTCAGATAATACGAATACCACCATCACAGATAAGAATACATTCAAAAATGCTAAATGTGACAGTGTTGATAGAGCAAACATTATCGCAGCAAAAACATTATCTTTCATATGTTGTCCGAACTCGGACCCTTTAATTCCTTTAAAAAAATAATATAAACCGAGAATTAAAAATCCCAGACCGAGCGAGAATCCCCTCGCACAAGAAAATAGATCTAGCATCAAAGGATGACAAATTAATAAACAAGTCCCTAATAATAAAAAACGTCCTCGCAAAAAAAGATTTAATATTTTATATACTCCGATTAAATATAATCCATGCCCTATCAATGCAGGTATCCTAATTACAAATTCAGATGTACCAAAAAGATTGCTAAATATCTTAACTAAAATAGTATTAAGCAAATGATTATTGGACATTAATGGTCGCCGATAAGCAAAAATATCAAAGAGGGAGCCACGTACATGGTTGAGAAACGTTATAGCTTCGTCATGCGTCAATGATAAAACATATGCTCGAATGCAGGTATAAGAAAAAGCGATGAGGATAAAAAGGATTGCAAGATTATTATAAGAGTTTTTTGAGGAAAGAAAATTGAATCCTCTCCATTTACGATGAACTTTATTTATTGCTGCTCTGTAAGCATTCCCCTCTGGCACATCATTCGCCAGCCCCCGCTTTCCTGCTTCTAAATACTTATCCCGCCACTGGCAATATAGGGACTGACTGATCTGGTACTCACGGCAAATGTCCGCCACAGAGATCTTTCCTTTGAGTCCTTCGATGACAATTGCAAACTTTTCATCAGGTGTCCACTCCTTTTGTTCCATGATATCTGCTTCCGATCTAAATGCCCCTCTGCTAATCTGCCAGTTCGACCTCGATATCTTCAGTGTGTCCACTTCCCAAGAGCATCGGTATACCCAGAAACACATGCATAAGAAAACGGAGAGGAAGGAAAGGATTCCAAGACAATCATTAAATCCTTTTGGGGAAGGAGGACTTCATTCCCCCATCTCGAAAGTTATTTTCCCTAATCACTGAAGGATCGAAACACATTGCCGCCGTTCCCAGACAAGTCCTTTGCCAAGATTTAATCGTGATGAAGGATTTAAATATTTTGAATCTATTGGTCAAGGGCGAATATTAAATTCCTTGATTTTGCACCTGCCTTTGGATACGGTAAACATATTTGAAATATTTCCCGCTGTCAGGAGGACTCCGCATTGCCTGTTAATACAGCACCTTCCCCTAAATCCATAACCATCCTACGGGAAATGTTCACTCTTTTGAACATTTCCCTAAGCTCGGCACACACGTTCCGCTACGCGTGAACTGACCAAAGCTATCATACCCCTTCATCCTCTACTCTTGCATATGCTCCAAAAAAACACTCAGGTTTAAGAATTTTCGCCTGAATATAATAATTATCCAAGCTCATAATATACTCGAAAATAGCAAGATCTAAAGGTTTCTCTAGATCATAATTATATCCGAAAATCCCATCAAAAAAACGCCTCGCAAAAGCCAGTGCCGGTATAAAATGAATTTCTCTCAAATGAGCACGCAGTGCAGGAATAATATCTTCAGATCTTATGCACTCGAAAGAGTCCTTAGAATAATCCTTGTTCTCATATTGATCAACATATGTAGGTTCACTAAAACCTGAATGTGCAATTTTAAATTTTGGTGGTAGTACCTTAAATATCCAGAAACAATCTCATAGGTCTCATCCCACATCAGATATCCATTCCGGGTTGGGATATCCACGGTAACAAATATTCCATCCAGACGCAAAACCGAATTTATCACGGATGCTATACGATCTAATTCTATAAAATGATGTAACGCGGAATATGCTACAATAACATCATAGGTATTTGGTTCAAGCTCAATTTTGTTTATATCTTGAACTATTCTTTTAAAATTTATTCCGCGCTTCGAGGCCTCAACCGAGGCTTGTTCGAGAATCTTCCTGTTTATATCAATGCATGTTAAATCCATTTCACAAGATTGCTGTTTTAAAAGCGGAGCAATTCCATCAAGCTCGTTGCCGCAGGCACCAGAGCCTAAACCCAGAACGTATACATATTTCTTATCTTTTACATGGCGGGCGACATACTGGTACAGATTTCGAACCCCTGTGGCAGCTTCAATTGCATCAGCGAATCGCTCCTCGACTTTGTTCCAGATTGCAGGCGCTTGCCCGTACATACGCCCTTTAAATTCCTTTTCCCACTGCAATATCTCATTTTTTATCCTTCGATTATAGTCTTCACTAGCCAGCAATGGCTTCCCCATTACTTTTCACTCCCTCTCTTTTCACTTTGTTAGAAGTCTAGCAGAAATTTATTCAGTATAGAATTAAACCTTGAGGAAATCAAAGTTCAAAACCTCAATCCCAAAATACGACTCTACTCCTCAACTGTAAAAATCAAGCTGTTTGATTTCTTGCCTGTCTTTTGTGTCTAACAAGTAAACCTGGAATTGTCCTGGTTTTGAATAAAGCTCTTTTGGAACTAATGCAGTAACACCATTAGAACCACCAAAGGTGCTCTGCAATTGTGTTTCTCCCCAAACAATGACTGTCGTTTTTGTGGCATTTTCTGTTATCGTCCATATCGCAGACTCTCCATTGGGTTGCACATTAAATCCAACCCCTACTTTCGTTTTCATAGGACCCATTTGTTCACCAGGTTGGACAAGATTTCCACTTAAATAGACGATCCACATGATCACTTATCTTTCTTAAAATCCTCTTCAAAGATTGCATTGGAGGCTCTTTTTTTAAGTCCACGCCTCAACTCTCATCTCCTAAATTTGCTAAAGTAAGGTATATCGGAACTGAATATTGTGGCTATTTCTTCTCCCAAAATAAGGAAGCCACAGCTTCTCCGGTCGCCTGATAATATTCCATTTTGACAGTATGATTCCCTGCGGAGAGCGGGACATCTATAGTGTAAGTCGTAAGACCCTGGTCAAACCATTCGTCAAGGACCATTCGATTGTCCACAAAAAGCCTAAATCCATCATCGCTCGTGACAGTAAAGTGATAGGTACCCCGACCAAAATATATTTTCCTTGTCCAACGGACAGAGAAATTATCTGGACCGAGTGCGCCAATAGCATCTGGGCTTTTTCCATTCCAATTGAAGTCAATAAATCCATCTCCGTCATCTCTCACTCTCACAGGCGGATTGCTCAATCTCCTGTTTGAAAAATACTCACCCTTCCAACTGCCCGGAGGAACCGACTCGAAGTATTCATCTTTTCGCGAAACCATCTTATCTGACTTTGAAACGCTATAAATTTGATGAGGTTGCACTTGATAGACCACGATGAACATCCTCTCGCCGGGCTTAGGGTATTTCTGAACCAGCCTGGCTATGGAACTCAAGCCCTCTCGGTCTGGCCACTCATCCGGAGATTCTCCAATCGGCGGATATTCATAAACTACGAAAGTTGGTTTGATGGCAGCCCACCTCCGCAGCTGAGAAAGTGCTGATGCCCCCTTGGCACCCAAATAATGAAGGCTAATCTTTGGTTCGCGCCGCACCAATAGATCAAGACTGAAGTGGCTATTGCCTCCAAATTCAGTCGTTACCACAGTGATCCCTTGGGTGGAGAGAGCTGCCTCCTTTTGAAAAAATTGAAAAGACTCCCTTACACCATAGCCAGAAGGCCATCCTTCAATATACTGCTTGCGCTCAACAGGCAATAGAGAAGCCATGGGAGGAGAAGTTAAAAGATAGTAGTCAATCCTCAGAGCAGGGATAGAAAAAAGGATTACCGCCAGGCTGGCGATGGCTGTAATGGGAATTCGCGATAAAAACGGAAGCCTCGATAGAACTAATGCCAAATGGCAAATCGTCGCTCCGGTGAGGATGAAAAAGGGGAACACCGTAAACAACAGATAGCGTGGAAACCAGATATGAGCGATTAATACGAGGAGACAGAAGAAGATAAGGCTGAGCGCACCTAATAAAAGCGCTCTTTTTTCTCTCTTAACGATGGCCAGCACCAAGCCCACCAGGCCCATTACCATCACCGGGGTGGTGAGATAACCTAATAGCCACTGGGCCCCTTCAAGGAATTTTTGTTCCCTCCCAACGATGAACTCCGCCATGCTGGAGTCTTTGGGAGAAACCAACATGACAAAAACCAGTTCCAGGAACTGTTCCGAGCCGAATAAAAAATAAGCAAGGATATAAATCGGCACGAGCACGCAGAGAGCGTAAACGTAAGACAAGTAGAAGAGACTCCAGAATGTTCGTATCTTTCTCACCTGCCCCAGAAAAAGCCACACGAGCAATGGCGTCAAGAAGAATAACACACCTGTGATCTTTAATAGGGGTGTGAGACCGAGGGTAATTCCCAGGATGAAACGATAGCGCCGGAGGTTCTGGTGTACCAGGGCGATGCTGGCCCACAGGACGACCGCTGATCCTGCGCAAAGCAGCCCGTCCGCCAGCGCCATACGTTCATAAAATAATCCAAATGGCGAGGCCAAGTAAAGACAGGCGGAAATGATTCCAACCCTCTCATCATAAAGCCGCTTGCCAATGCTGTAGCAACATAAGAGGCCGACTGCTCCACCAAGAACTGAGAAGATACGGCCTGCCCACAGCAGATCGTGCGCCCACGGAGTGACTGTGGACAACAGCAGCATATGCAACAACTTGCTGACGGAAAGCGAAGTTCTCAGGGTCTCCAGGAAGGTATCGCCCTGCCATATATCGAGACTCCACCCGATATGCATCGCTTCGTCAAGGAAGATTGGCAACAGAGTGAGATTATAGAGTCGGGTCAGAAAGTAGATCAATAGCAGGAGAAGCAATATCTTTTTTTCTTCCTCGACTAAGCAAAGTTGATTCCATTTCATAAAGGCCTTGGCAGACATTGTCCATCGTCTTCAACCGTATGGCATCACTACAATTAATAGAAAACGCCGCCATAGTATATCCAGTGTGTTCTATCAAGAAGCCACAGGTCTGCAATCTTTCCTCTCACAAATACCCCGCCTGGTACCGCTGTTGGTGATTCTGTAATTGTTTTTCCATGCTTTGAAAAGCTCCATTTGTCTCCCAAAAGACGAAAAGAGGAAAGCTTTCCTGCCGAGGTTCTCATGTATACTTTTACTGCATCGCCTTGTAAGATGGCACTTGGACTGCCGGACAGTAAAATTCTTGTGGAACCTGTAACAGCGGAAAGTGAAGTCCAATGCCAGTCTCCTCTGCTCGTCTGTCGTACTTCTTGAAACTCCCCATTTCTCCCGCGAACATATACCCGAAGCGTATCTCCACCTGTAGTTACAGCAGAGGGGGAATCGACGATTTCTCCCCCAAGCCTTTCGATTGTCCAGGGCGCCATTCCATTTGAATACGCATGATAGAGAGCCCTGTCCCAACCCATGAAGAATAAGTCAAGTTGGTTCTCTCCGAACGTCACAAGGGCTGGGATTCCGAACCCTGTCATGTCACTGACCTGCTCGAGATTCAAGGTATGGCCGTCACTCGACCGCCAGTGGTAGAGCTTATAATCCTTACCAAAGGCAACGACATCAAGACGCCCCGGTCCCCAGGAGGTCGCCACCGGATCTGTAATGATAAAAGCTCCGGGTATGTCGTCGATTTCCCAATTCCAGCCCGTCCAATAAGCGTGCTTCATAAGATTGCCTGGATCGCGGAGGAAGACATCAAATTGATTTGCCATTCCCTCAAGAACAGCCGGCACACCGGCCATTGCGAAGCCTGTGTCATTCCAACCAGAGGAGTCATGGTGCCAGAGATTTCCATCCATCCCACGAACAAATGCATTTGTACTGGTAGATGCGCCAATGGAACGGCGTCCGTTATTAAGCTCGATTAATATGGTGTTCATGAGCGCATTACATGAAATCATATGACCTGTTGCGGCATCGTCAATTTCCAGGCGAAACGTTCCGGGACCAACCCTCTCTAAGGCCTGCCGCACCTGAATTTCATAACTCCTCATTGCCTCAATGTATGACATTCCTGATGCAATCTCATCATGCTGCTCTTCACCGAAGCAGCAGTCGTCACGGCGGTTGAGGATGTGGACTTGTTTCCTCCCTACTCCATAAGATCCCAATAGGTAGAGATCGGGATAACCTGCTATCTCGTAAAATTCATCCAGATGCTGTTCGAGATCCCCATTCGATCCGTTGTAGCGGAGGTACAAAGGAATCGTTCCAGCCACTGGCAGACTGGATTTAATGGTTGGATCGATAGCTGCATACACAACAGTCGTCCAACCACCTCCGGATAGCCCCACCATGTGATATTCCTTATAGTTTGGGAATTGGTGAGCTCGGTATTTCGTCTTTAAGTAATGGAGACATATGGCAACTGGTTCGAGGAAAAACTTCATCGGACTTCCAATGGTTTCAATGTTGAAAATATCATCGTGATCATACACACAATGCTCCGGCGTCATGTGGGGCATAAATACTCCGAGGACTGAATATCCTTCAAACAACAGGGCATCAATGGTTCCTTGCATTCCACACTCCATATCAGCAGGATCAAAGTCATCGTCTAAAGTGCAGTCATGACCCTGGTGGAGGATGACAAGCTTTCCGTTTGGCTCGACAGGGATAAAATGGTAAGCCAATCCATTTTGATTCGCATCCATAGCAATAAGAATCATGTCCACACGTTTCAAATGGCTCAGGTTGTTAACAGGACTTTTGATGTCGATATCTACCTGCGATGGCAACTTTCTGTCCGGAAATCCTTCGGAACCCCATATGAACTGAATCAATGCCTTTCGCTTATTGGAGACATCTGTTCGAGAGCGTATCGTTATTTGACTATCATTGATCCAGGCATAACTATTCAATGACAATACAAAACAAATCAATAATCCCATCAAAAAAGTTAGAATTAAATTCTTTATATTCAGTTTGCTCCTCCCAAAGACCTTGTGATGTCAGCCGCTTTATCGGTTGGATTATTATCAAAAACGCATATCTCTGCCTCAGGGACAACCCTCCTGAACTCGTTTATCCTGGAAGTTCTATTTGATAAAGAGAGAAGCCTATATAAGCGCAAGTAACTGCTAAAAGAAAGCCGATGTCAATATACTGCTCTTTTGAAAAAGGGGGGCGAGGAAACGATTTGAATATTTTCAACCTATTCCTCAACAATAAATACCAGGCTGTTTGATTTCTTGCCTGTCTTTGTGTCTAATAAATATAATTGGAATTGCCCTGGCTTTGAGTAAAGCTCTTTTGGAACCAATGCAGTAACACTATTGGAACCACCAAAGGAACTCTGCAATCGTCTTTCTCCCCACACAATGACTGTCCTTCTTGTGGCATTCTCTGTCATCGTCCATATCGCAGACTCTCCATCGGGTTGCACATTAAACCCAACCCCTACTTTCGTTTTCATAGGACCCATTTGCTGAAGAACCGGAGGCGCCTTTGAACATCCGACAAAAAGAAAAATGGTTAAGAGAAACAGACCTAAACCTTTCAAATTTCTTGGCTTCATACTTTTGCCCTCCTACAAAGTTTATTGTTTTAGTCCCGAAAAGGGGGCGAAGATTCCAGGATTCAAGGGTTCGAAACCGGGGCATGATACTCATTTATCAAAAAAGAGTTAAGGAGTCAAGCATATCAGAGATACTCTCTTGATAAGTCTCTTGAGCTTACGTTATCATTCTTACGTATGAGGGGGTGCCGGATGGATAAAATACTCTCTGCGCGGGTTGATGAGTCTGTGGTGAACCGTATTGGTTCGCTTGCTCGCCGTTTGCATACATCCAAAAAGAAGATTATCGAGAGTGCGATCGAAATATACGCTGCCGAGGTAGATAAGGAGCAGGACTTTGACGTGTTCGAGCCTACCTGTGGGGCTTGGCAGAGGAGAGGATCGCCGGGGCAGACTGTGGTTAAGGTTCGGAAGGCATTCCGGGATTCGATGAAAAGGCATCGGCAATGAGGGCCTACGTTGACTCAGACGTCCTGATCTGGCATTTGCGAGGGGACCCATAAAGCCCTGAGGTTTCTGTAACGCCTCCGTGATTCGGAGGTGCTTAATCTCTATGTTTATGGGGCTCCCACTTCATGTTCCATTTACTTTCAAATAATTCCTTATTTTTATTAAATATTCTTAAATATTCCTCTCCTCCTAATTTCTTAAAAGAGGCCCTACCAAAATGGTGAACAAAAATATCTTCTGCACAAATTGTTCTATATCCAGCTTTCTTAACCCTTAAGGAAAAATCATCATCTTCGAACATGCCAATTTCGAACCTTTCATCCAACAGCCCCACCTCATTTAAAAGTGATTTTCTGAAAGCAACACAAAATAAAGCCAACATTTTTATTTCAAAGTATTTGTTTTTGTGCTTTCGTGTATAGCCGATCGCCCACTCTCTCATCTCCTCCAAGGATGAATAACCCGTTTCAATTTTTGCCTCGTTCCCAATCTCATTGGTGACAGGTCCAACCATCCCTATTCCTGACAAATTGAGGTATCGAAGGAGATGGGAAATCCAGTCCTGTGTAACAACGACATCGTCATTAAGAAGGATGATATATTCACCAGAAGAAATTCCAACTCCCTGATTACTTGCTTTTGCAAAACCAAAATTTTGGAGATTGAGAATGGTTCCGATTTTTCCCTCTTCTTTTTTACCTTTTAGATATTCTGCGCTTCCATCAACGGAGCCGTTATCCACGACAATGACTTCAAGATTTGGATAATTCGAGTATTCGAAGATACTTTCGATACAGGGTTTGAGATATTGAAGATTGTTGAAACTTACAATGATGACAGAAACCTTTGGGAAAATCCTTTTGACCGCCTCCCGGATAGTCATGAATCGTTGATCCCAGCTATTCTCCCTTGCAAATTCAATCCTTTGATTCCTCCTCTCCTGGTCGTTTTCTTCCAAAGCCACTCCAACTTTGGACACAAAATCTCGAACCCCGTTTGCAAGGTAGAGATAATGGTTGTATGCTTCCAGCTCTGGCAGGCGGGTGGCCACCACGGGTTTACCCGCACTCAAATACTCATATAACTTGACCGGATTGGTCGCCTCTGTTAATTCGTTTAGTTTGAATGGAATGCAGCAAACATCGAACCAGTACAAATAACCGGGCAGTTCTTCATACGGCTTTTCACCCAGTAAATAGATATTTGAAATACCCTGGATGCCATCCAATGAGGCTCCGTATGTGGACCCGATGAGTACAAAACTCCAATCCGGTTTGCTCAGAGCGGCCTGTTTAATTAAATCCATATCAAACCAATCGGATATCGCCCCGTAGTATCCGATGATGGGTCTTGGGATTTTCGCCAGTAAATTATTTGGCTTGAGTTGACTAAAGTGATTAAAATCTGTCCCGTTGCCCACCTGAATGACCCTGTCATTAAATTGTTTTTGAAAATGGTAAAGTTTCTGTGAAGATACAATGACTAAATCCGAAATTCTTGAAAGACCTTCCTCCTGCTCCACCATTTTGAGGGTATTCGTTGAAAATCCCTTATGATAATCCATACAATCGTAGACAACCTTCGTGTTAGACTCCTTTGAGAGGGATTCGGCGAGGGGATACCAAAACGGCAGGTTTACATATACAAGGAGATTTTCAATATCGGCCATCTCCTTTAAAATCTCAATCGACCATTTGAGAGACCGAAGATCTTCTTCACGTTCGATACTATCCCGGTACAGGTTGAGTGAAGAATTGGAAACGAGAGAAAGGGTATAAATATTTTCCTTGATTTTCTTTATCTGGATGAGATCTTCTAATTCCTTTTTCTCAAAACCCGAAGACCGCTTTTCAATAAATGTTGTCGTAACATAAAAGACACGGTATCCATGATGGGCAAACTGACTTAATATCTGCTGTGGCCTTTGGAAACGAAAATTCCAATCAATAATTGGGAGACAAACAATCGCAAATCCCTTATGATCCCGTCCGTAGGGGTTCTCCCTAATTTTCTTTACTGGGTGATATAATTGTTCTTCTTCTATTGCGTTTGATGGAGGTGGAATCTCTTTCTCTATGTTATATTGAACTTTCTCCGGAACTTTTTTTTTAAGCCTGGAGGTGATTCTAAGAATGAGCCCTTTCATCCTTTCGGTTAGACTGAGCCGAACCAGGATATAATTTAACTGATGGTTAATGAAATTAAACCCTTGCTGAAACTCAGAAGTCAGCGAAAATATCTTTCCTTCAACTTGACTTAAGCGCTCTCTCATTTCCCTCGTGTGTTCGTCAAATCTCACAGCACCTTCATCCAGTCTCTTGGTTTGTTCATCCAACCTTTTGGCTTGGTCACTCAAGCTCTTGCTTTGTTCTTTCAACCCTTCGGTTTGTTCATTCAACCTCTTGGCTTGCTCATCCAACCTCTTGGTATTTTCATCCAACCTATCGGCTTGCTCATTCAAGCTCTTGGCTTGCTCATCCAGTCTTCTCCTCTGTTCTCTGGCAATCAACTCCAATCGGGATTCTTTTCTTCTTTTCGCATCGAAGGCGAGGGCAACAAATTCTTTTTCATATTCTTGAATGATCTTATCTAAGGTAAACCGGGAAAGGACCTTCGTCTTGCCCTTTCTGGCCTTTTCCTTCCATACCTGCCGATGGGTGTAAATTTCCTCCATGGCCCTGACCAAATGAGGCGTGTTCTCGGGATAATCTAAATGAGAATAAAATGCCCAGTCGGATCCTTTCAATTGGATGGGGTCCTCGCAGCAATTCTCAATCAGAAGACCGATATCGTTGTCATCAATCACCTCCTGTGCTGCTCCGACAGGGGTGATGATGAGGGGAAGCTCGTAATACATGGCTTCCAAGATCGTTAAGCCCCAACCTTCAACTAAGGAGGGAAGCACAAACGCATCGGCCAATTGATAATAAGGCACTGGGTTTTCAACAAATCCAACAAATTTTATATACGGGTCGAGCTTATATTCTTCCACCTTTTCCAGGATAAACTGGTTATAGTCCTCATCCAGTATCTGCCCGACGCACAGAAGTTTGATAAAGGGATAGGTTTTGATCACTTCCTTCATGGAGGCAATTAAAAGGTTATGCATCTTCGCCTGGTTGATTGCCCCAACGTGAAGGAAGATAAAATCCTCCTCTTTCATCCCCAGATCATTTCTGGTTAAGTGCCCTGAACTTTCCCCTCGTTTAAGATAGTCTATATCCAATCCATTAGGAATGACTTTCATCCGATGGGGAGCGATATTGAACCGATAACGAGCAAAAGAGGCCACCAGTGGGGAAACAGCTATATATTTTGAAATGTATTGATCGGCTATCCGGAATTGATCCAATATCCGGTGAGAATACCAGCTATAGATACTATGGAGAAATGAAACCACCGGGATTCCCCTCTGATGAGCAATGGGAGTTCCCAGAAATGAGTAATGGCTGTTCACCAGGTCGATCCGATATCGCCGGAGTATTTCAAGATATTCCTTCTCTTTTTCCTCCCCTAAAACCTCCACCGGTATCCCTGCGCTGCGGATTTTTTCTGCAATCTGTCCCCCGCCTTCTGTGCAGACGATGACTGGATTGAAAAGGGAGGAATTGATCTTCGTTGCAATTCCATAAATCACACTTTCCACACCTCCCTTATCAAGAAAGGGCGTCTCTATCAGGAGATTGATTCTCTTTGTTTCATCAATATCACTCTCTGCAAACTTCCATTCCTCCTCTTCCTCGTGATCTTTAAGGGGATAAGGTATCTCCCTTTCTTTTTCTTTTAAACCGGTTGCCTTGTCCTTATAAATTTGAGAGATCGGAATCAGAGCCGGAAGGCCGCTTTTCTCCATATAGGTGGCCAATTTCTCATAGGCTTCTGCATAGGCCAATGCATCCCTCCGATAACAAAGACTTGGAAAGATGTCCTCTATAGTCAGATTCTTATAGGCCTTCAACAATACCTTCGTCCGCTCCATCTCTGTCTCCGGAGTGACCCGGTACGTCAGGTTCTCACCATGCCATCTCAATTTTAAGAGAATCTTTTTGATCAATCTCAGATCATAATATTTCAAAATTCTCATCCACATGTCGTAGTCTTGAGCGGTCTTCAGGGATTCATCAAATAACCCAACATTCCTGAAGCATTCCATTCTGATGAGGGCAGTTGGAACGGAAAGAAAGTCTCTCTCAAAGAGGGCAGCCATGATCTCCTCTTTTGTTCCAAAGGGAACCGTAAACCATTCCACAATAGGATCATCCCTCACCTCCTTTCCTTCCTCGTCCACGGCGAGATGGTAAGAAAAGACAACCCCGATGCCTTTCGAATCTTCAAAGGCCTCCAATTGGATGGCCAACTTTTCAGGGAGGAAGATATCGTCGGAAGGAAGGAAATTGAAGAATTCACCCCGAGCCAGATTAATCCCCCGATTGAGAGTGCGGCTCAGACCCCGATTCTCTTGAGAATAATACTGGATTCGCTCATCCCTAAATTTTAGGATCTCTGCCTCCGTATTGTCAGTGGAACCGTCATTGATGATGATCAGTTCAAAATCCTTAAAGGTCTGATCGAGAACACTCTGGATCGCCTCTCCAACATATTTCTCGTGGTTGTAGGCGGGTATAACGACACTGACTTTGGGATGATTCATATTTTTTCCTTCACCCCGACCCTTATTGCTCTGTCGACAAAGCTATGGAGCGTCGGCGACCTCCCCCCTCAAGGGGAGGGGAGACTTTTACAAGTTATTTTCTGCAAACAATCACCACTTCATCGTCTCTTGCCCATATCTTATTGAGGACTTCGGAAAACCTCTCCATCCTTTTATTAAATTCATCGATCTTTTTATTGAACTCCTGAAGCAATACCTCCACCTTGTCCTGTGGGCCGAGCAAAAATTCTCTCCACCCATGACTTTGGGGGTCCATCGAAACCTGTTCCATCCGAGGCGTCTCCAATAGATTGGGCGTCTCTTCTTCACTCGAATATTCTACTTCCAATCCATAATGCTGGCAAACTGAAGCGACCAAGTTTCCCGTATAGAAGCGGACATGCTCTGGATCCCTCCAGAAACCAAACAGGTGGAGTCGAATCGAACCAGGGTTGGGGAGAACCAATACGAGGACTCCCCCCGGGTCTAATCTCTTCGTAGCCAATTCGACCAATCGGACAACCCGGTCGAAGGGTAAATGTTCTAAGAAATGGGAACAAAATATTCCATCATACCCCTCGTCTGTCTTTTCCAGATATTCGAAAATATCGGCCTGGATGACGTTCAATTTCTTTAGACGAGCTTTCGTAACAATTTCTTCATCCCGATCGACTCCCACGGCTTCGATTCCTGCTTCTTTCAACAATTCTAAAAAGACCCCCGGGCCACAGGCCATGTCCAAGGCCTTTTTACAATTCTTAAAAAACCGGATCCGTGGCCGTTGAAGCATCCGGATATATTCGCTATCCATCAAGCGAGATTCATAGTCAGAATAACGAAATGACCTCATCCTCTGCTCTCGATTATTCCTCTATAGATCTTTTCCAACTCCAAGGCATGTTCTGCCATCGACTTGACCTCACGCATCTTCAATGCCATTTTTTGAACTAACTCAGGTGATTCAATAAATTTCAGCATGCAGCTTTTGAGATCCTCGATATTTCCCGGTTCAAAGAGAAGACCGTTAACCCCCTCTTGTACAGCTTCTGGAATCGCGCCCATCCTTGATGCGATGACAGGCATTCCCAAACTGTTGGCCTCCCTGATCACAAAGGAATAGGATTCCGGACATATCGATGGCAATACCACGACATCCTGGTCGTTCAATGCCTCTGATAAATTCTCCCTTTTAAAAGAATCCCGAAAATCGACTGAAAATCCATTGGCTTGCTTTTTCAACTGATCATAATAGGCCTCAGTTCCGGGATTTCTGTTCCCATAGATTGTTAAATGGGCTTTCCCTTTGGGAAGATTTCGAAAGGCATCCATCAAGAAATGAATTCCCTTCATAGGAAGGATGTTACCAAAGTAGCAAAATCTTGTCTTCTCATCCTTGTTTTTAGGTTTCCCTTGATTCATGATAGGAGGAATTCCCAGTGTAAGGACAATCATCTTCGATCGGACGAATGGGTAATATTTCAAAAAAAAATCTTTGACGAAATGGGATGGAGTTAACAAGACATCTGGCATTTTTAAGATTTCGTACATAAACCGATACCGGTGGAAAACTTCGTAACCGTTCTCACCAAGGTATTTTGGAGGAATAAAAAATCTTTTTGTCCATTTAATGATAGGAAAGGGTAAAATGTCCTTCCCTCCTAAGAAAAGCCTGGTTCTTAAGTCTCGAGGTTTCAAAGTATAATAGTCATCCAAGCAGGAGATGCACTCTAATCCATAAAGAGGGCCTGGACACAGACGATGGTCTCTTTTCAGGAGATGGGTACGATGACAAAGGATGAAGAAGTCATGGAGAGTAAAAACAACAGGATATCCTTGTTCCTTTGCAATTTTCACCAGGTTTGCAGAAAGAGCAATGAAATGCTGAAAGTGAACGACATCAGGATTCTCTCTCTTCAAGGTTTTTAAAAAAATGTCATCAAAATAATGGTTATCATAATAGATACAAGGGTCGAAAATCTTTGTCAAATTATTAACCACCCGTGTCACCCGGAATCTATCTATCTCTTCCTCGGAAAAAGAAAATTCCTCTTTTTTCGGATCTTCTTCACGGCAAAAGATGTGGACCTGATGATTCAGATGAGACAATGCCCTTGAGAGATAGAACGTGTAAAGCTCAACGCCCGCATATTCCCTCGGCGGAAGACCATGGCTGACTTGAAGGATCTTCATGTCAAAGCAATCACCAATAGCCAAATGCAAATTCAATATTTCATAATACTTTAGCGCTTTGAAAATCCCTCCCCGCCTCCCTTTTCCAAAGGGAGAAGATATTAGCTTCCCCCTTTGGAAAAGGGGGATAGAGGGGGATTTTATAGTGATTCTTTTAATTTCTTTGGTTTTTGAAATTAATTTTTAAAAATGCTAAATTGATTCAATATTTCATTTTTTCACGATAGAAGGTTGAAGGGAGAGCCTTTCTCTCCATTTCATAGGAATACGATCTAGATGGGTTCCCAACCATAATCCACCAAAAGCCGATAAGTACCAAAAAAGGCTCGGAAAAAACCACCTGACAAAGCCCAACCTGTCCCCCTCTTCGGATTGAAAGAATCGAAAGTCGGCCTTTACCGAATCACGGGTTGCTATAAAAATATTTTTGAATAGAGGGAACTCTTCTTTCCCGAAGATCTCCTTCATCGCCTTTGCATGTTCGAAGTACCGCCTGAAGTTTTTAATAGATCGGTAATGATGGGAGTGAATGACAATGGAGTCCGGGATATAAACTGTCTTGTATCCCGCTTCAAGAACCCTCCGGGCCCAGTCTTGATCCTCGGCAAATTCAAGTTTCCCAAATGGAAATTTTTCCCAGACTTCCTTCCGGATACAAGAACTCGTATTGGAGAACCAGATAAAGGGATATCGATTCCTCTCGTATTCCGGATTCCCGATGGCGGTGTTGGTCCTCATCGTCTTCCCCGAGGTCAACTCGGTTTGGAGGATCTGCCTCTTCTCCATCAGATGGCAGCCTTCTCTTGGGCGGTGGCTGCTAAATGCACCCGCAACCAGCCGATCCTCTTGAAGAGGATGGACTAACCTTTCAAGCCATTTTCCATCCATGGGAGTGGCATCCTGAGTTAAATAGACAAGATATTCCCCTTTGGATAACTCAGCCCCAAGATTCCTTGTCTCCCCATGGTTAAAGGCTGACGGGGGAATCTCTTTAAGGCGGATCGGAAATTTCGCCAATATCTGTTTGGTCCTGTCTGTCGACCCTGAGTCGATGGCAATGACTTCAAATTTTTCTTCAAACTCCTGGGCAAATACCCTCCTTAATACCTCTTCCAGATAGGTACTCCCGTTCTTCGTCAAAAGGATGATCGAAATCTTTACCAAGTGAAACCCCAGAAATTCCCCCTCGCCCCATCCCTCTCCCCGCGGGGAGAGGGCGCCGTCGTGAGCTCAGCCGAGCGGGAAGACTGAGGGGGTCGAATTACTCTTCCTCGCTCTTGGTCAAATCCTCAAACCGGATATCCATACCCAGAATGCCTCTGATCTCTCCAACGTCATTCCTAATCGGCCCGGAAAGCGTGATGCAGAGGGCACCCGTATGCTTCGATGAGTAAAGGTCGGTGACGTGGATCTTCCCGTCCTTCAAAGGTTCGATGAACCAGGGACGGTCCGAATAGTCCTCTCCCAAGGGAACATTTGCAAACTTGGCTTTATCCACTGGCTGACAAATCGTCCGTGTGACCTTCTTCCCGTATATATCAACGACATAGCCATACTGCAAATAGGGATACTCGTCGATGAGAGACTGCAAAATGGGTTCCATCTGCACTGGATCCATCGATCTCATTCCAGGCTCCTCAATGATCCGCTCAATGATATGAGCAGCCATTTCACGGGCTCTTGCCTTGAGAATATCGAACTCAGAGATAAAGATCTCAGCAAGATATTTCCGGGCTACTTTCTCCATCTCCGGATCTGAAATGGAAGTGGTCCTTCCCTCTTCATATTGTTTGGTAACCCACCGATTGATCTTGGCGACACCGGGATGGGTCTTCTCGACTCGGTCCTTCCCGGTTAGGGCAAAATGGGAGTTGATCCACTGGGCAATCCCTGCCAGTCCAGACTTATCGTTGACCGAGATCGAGATGGGACGATTGAGAATCTTAGCCGTATTAAAAATATTGTAGATCTCCTCATTCTTCAAAATCCCGTCGGCATGAATGCCAGCACTGGTTGCATTGAAGTTGGCTCCCACAAAGGGCATATTCGAAGGAATATGGACTCCGACGGCTCGCTCTAAGTAGTTGCGAATTTCCGTGATCATCGTGGTATCGATACCGTTGTTGTGCCCCATCAAGCTGATATATTCGATGATCAGCCCCTCGATGGGTGAGTTGCCCGTTCGCTCTCCAAAGCCTAACAGCGTGCCATTGGCGGCAGCGCACCCGTAAAGCCATGCGGTGGTGGCATTGATGAATCCCTTATGAAAATCATTGTGACCATGCCACTCCAGATACTCAGAAGGTACGCCCGCATCATCGATCATTGCCCGGATGATCTTGGGTACGCAACGGGGAAGGGCTGCACTCGGATAGGGCACTCCATAACCCAAGGTATCGCAGAGCCGAATCTTGACCGGAAGTTTGGCCTCTTCAGAAAGACGCATGATATCCTGAGCAAAGGGGACACAGAAACCATAAATATCTGCCCGGGTGACATCCTCAAAATGGCACCGAGTAACGATCCCGAGATCCAATGCTGCAGAGACGATGGATAGGTATTCTCGCATGACCACTCTTCTATTCTTTCTTAATTTTAAGAAGATGTGATAATCCGAAACAGAGGTGAGGATGCCTGTTTCCTTCAACCCCATCTCTTTCACCAGTTTAAAATCTTCCTTGACGGCACGGATCCACCCTGTAATCTCAGGATAGCGGTAATTCCTCTCCTGGCATTTTCTCACCGCCTCTTTGTCCTTCTCACTGTATAGAAAAAATTCACATTGCCGAATCACCCCGTTGGTCCCTCCCAATTTATGAAGCATCTCAAAGAGGTCAACGATCTGCTCCACCGTGTAAGGAGGTCTGGCCTGCTGTCCGTCCCGGAAAGTGGTATCTGTGATGACGATCTCTTCAGGGGGATCGGTAAAGACAAATTTGTTGTCGAATTCCACCCGGCAAACATCATCGTAGGGAAAGATACTTCGATACAGGTTCGGCTCCTGGATATCCAAGAGGGGAAATTGCTCGATGGTGTGCTTGCCTTGAAATGTCCTCTTCTTTGGGGTGATGGTCATGCCTTCTCCTCGCCTAAGAAATTAGAATTGCAAAATTTAGGGATTCAGGAATTTAGGGATTTACGAATTCGGAATTCCCCAATTCCTTAATTCCTCAATTAACTAAGCCTTGATTTCTTTTATCTTAATCCACAGTTCATCGAGTTGCTTGGGATCGACTCTCGAGGGTGCATCTGTCATCAAACAGGTTGCCTTCTGGGTCTTTGGAAAAGCAATGACATCGCGAATCGATTCTGAATGGCTGAGGATCATAATGAGTCGATCGAACCCAAAGGCAATCCCACCGTGAGGCGGGGTCCCGTATTCGAGTGCCTCCAATAAAAATCCAAACCTCTCCTTTGCCTCTTCCTCTCCCATACCCAATTTTTCAAAGACAAGGGACTGAATCTCCCTCAGATGATTCCGGATGCTCCCGCCTCCAATTTCAGACCCGTTCAACACCAGATCATAGGCCTTCGCCTTCACCCATTCCGGATGCTCTCGCAATTGAGGGACGTCCTCATCCTTTGGGGCGGTGAAGGGATGGTGAACGGCTGCAAAACGTTTTTCTGTTTCATCATACTCTAAAAGGGGAAAATCGAGAATCCAGACAAACCGATACTGATCTGTAAGGATGAGTCCTAACTTCTCACCGAGATGAAGACGAAGGTTTGCTAATGATTGATTGACAATCTTCGGTGGACCGGCAACGAAGAGAAGGAGGTCATTCTCTGTGGCATTCAGAGCTTCGTCAACCGCTTTCCTCTCTTCTTCGGTAATGAATTTCTGAATCGATGACTGCCATCCATTCTGGCTCACTTTTGCTGATATCAATCCCTTGGCCCCGAAGGTTTGGACAAAGTAGGTGAGATCGTCAATCTCTTTGCGTGATAAGGAACCTCCTCCTTTCACGTTCATCCCCTTGATGATCCCTTTTCCTTCTAATGCATCTCTGAATACCTTAAAGTTAGAACCTTTTAATATTTGGGAGACTTCGTTCAATTCCATTCCAAATCGAATATCTGGTTTATCCACTCCATACCGACTGATCGCCTCCTCATAGGTCAGAACAGGAAATGGAACTTCTAATTTTATTCCTAAAACCTCTTTAAAGATATGGGTCATCAGCCCTTCCATGGTTCTTTGGATATCCTCAACCGTGACAAAGGACATCTCCACATCGATCTGTGTAAACTCAGGTTGGCGATCGGAGCGGAGGTCTTCATCCCGGAAACATCGGACGATCTGAAAATATCGATCGAACCCAGAGATCATCAGAATCTGTTTAAAAAGCTGAGGGGATTGGGGCAAGGCATAGAAATGACCTGGGTTGAGCCGGCTGGGAACTAAATAATCCCTTGCCCCCTCCGGGGTGCTTTTGGTAAGCATGGGCGTCTCGATCTCTAAAAATCCCAAACGGTCAAAGTAATTTCGCACCTCTTTAGCGACCTGATGTCGAAGCATCAAATTATGCTGGAGTCTCGGTTTTCTCAAATCTAAATATCGGTATTGAAGGCGTAGGCTTTCAGCTACCTCCTCTTCATCTTCGATGGGAAAGGGTGGGTTTTTAGAGACATTGAGGGTTTTGAGTTCCTTCGCAATCACCTCAATCTCTCCTGTATTTAATCTCGGATTGGCTGTCCCTTCGGGCCTGATCACGACCCTGCCTTTCACTCCCACGACATATTCACTTCGAAGGGATTGAGCCTTCTCATGGACGTCTGAACTCACTTCCGGATTAAAAACGACCTGGACAATCCCCTGTCGATCCCTCAGTTCGACAAAGATAAGCCCTCCCAGATCTCTTCTTCGCTGAATCCAGCCCAGCAAAGTCACCTCGCGATTTGCATCCTTTATACGCAGGTCCCCACAATAGTCTGTTCTTTTCAGGTCCCCTAAGAGATCGATCAAATCAGCCCTCCCCTGGATTTAATTTTTTTATATTAACCGAATATCATAGATTGGTCAACCACTTGCGTTTCCCCCAAAATAGACATTGAAAAGGAGAAAATAGCGTAACTCCCCTCCCCTGGCGGGAGGGGATGAAGGGGAGGGGGGACCCAATGGGTGATGTGACACCCTCACCCCAACCCTCTCCCGTCAAGGGAGAGGGAGAAGAGGTCTTTATCAATGTCTATTTTAGAGGTTTCGATAAGAATTTCTTAGAATACCCTGCAGAGGAGTCCCTTCAGATATTCCCCTTCGGGGTGACATAAATTAATTGGATGGTCAATGGGGTGTCCCTTCCGACCTAAGAGCTGAACCCCCTTCCCCGCATCCACTGCTGCAGAAAAAACAATCTTTTGGAATAGATCCCAACTCACATGATGGGAGCAAGAGAAGGTAAAGAGGAGGCCCTCCCTCTTCAACAAAGAAAAGGCTTGAAGATTGAGATCTTTATATCCCCTTGAGGCACTCAAAAGATGACTTTTCTTCTTAGCAAAAGGTGGTGGGTCGAGAATGACGATATCATATCCAGGCTCAAGGCTTCTCAGGACCTCAAAGGCATCCCCCCGGATCAATTGACAGGGTATTTTCCCCAAATGGTTCAGATCAAAATGTTCCTCTGCTGTGCTTAAAGCCTCCTCAGAAGAGTCAATCAGGGTGATCTCTTTTGCACCTCCCAACCCTGCATGAGTGGAGAAAGCCCCTGTATAACAAAAACAGTCTAAAACTTTCTTCCCCTGAGACAGTCCCCTTAGGTCGAAACGATTCTCCCTCTGATCCAAGTAAAAGCCAGTCTTCTGACCCCTTTTCACATTGACTCTAAAACGGCAACCGTATTCCTCTATTTCAATGCGATCTGGAACGTCCTCTCCATAGAGAAGACCGGTCACTTCCAGCAGTCCTTCCTCTTTTCTTGTAGCCACATCACTTCTTTCATAGACGCTCTGGGGAAGGAAATGATTGACCAGCAAGTCTCTGAAAAGCTCTTTTGATCGCTCCATCCCTGCTGTCAAACATTGGAGAACAAAGGTTTCTCCATAACGGTCTGCAATCAACCCCGGCAGGAAGTCCCCTTCCCCGTTGACCATCCGATAGGCATTGGTCTTTCCCTTGAGCCATTTTTCTCTCAAAACAGCGGCCTTCAAGAGACGATCTTCAAAAAAATGTTTCTCTAATGGCTCCTTTTTTCGTGTTAAGAGGCGAACGATGATCTGCGAGTGGGGGTTAAGGTGGCCAACCCCAAGAAATTGGCCTTCCATGGAGTAAACCTCTCCAACATCCCCAGGACAGATCTCTCCTTCCACTTTTGCAACGGCTCCAGAAAAAACCCAGGGATGGCCCCGCAACACCGGCTTCTCTTTGCCTCTCTTCAGGATAACCCTTGGAAGGATTGCCATTTTCCCTTTCTAAAATAATGGATGGGGTGATGGGGTGATGGGGAGAAGAGGTGACAAAATAACACAGCGCGGCATAGCCGCAACCAAAGTTTTTGAACGATGAACCATAAACTGTAAGGAAAATTTGCTTAATAAACTCTCAAGATTTTGCACGTTAGTACTACAGGGAAAGGAAGTAATTGGTAAATGGGGTGCCGAATATTTCACTATATTATTTTTGCTTTATTATTTTTGCTTTGGTAAATCCCCCTATCTCCTTATCTCCCCATCTTTCCTTTGAAGGGCCCTCTCTAACAAGGCCCCAATGAAATCCTCATAGGTCATCCCTTGAACTTTGATGGCCCTGGTCATCCCTGATTCAGGAGAGATATCTGGGTTTGGATTGACTTCCAATACATAGATTTTCCCATTCCGGTCGATGCGGATATCCACCCTGGCATAATCCCGACATCCGAACAACTTAAAGGCCTTCACCGCAATATGTTCCACCCTTTTTTTCACCACCCATTCCAGGGGGGCGGGGCAGATCGGTTTTGATTTTTGATATTCGATGCTATCCGCCATCCACTTGGCTTCATACCCACAGATCTTAGGAACCCCTTCCGGGAATTCGGAGTAGTCAATTTCAGAGATAGGGAGGACCCCAACTTTTCCATCGCTCTCCAACAGGCCAGCATTCAGCTCTCTGCCATCGATGAACTCCTCTACCAAGGCAGGTTGATGATATTTCTCGATCACGTATTGAATCTGCCTGCTCAATGCCTCATTGTCAAACACCACACTCTCTTTTGAAATCCCCAGGCTCCCGTCTTCATGAAGGGGCTTGACGATGATGGGAAAGATGTTGCCCTTTACAGGGCCTACCCCCCGATCGAACATTTTATATCGGGGGGTCAGGATACCTTGGGATTGGAGAATGTCCTTCACCTTCCCTTTATCTTGGCACAGTCCCAGAGTGAGGGGAGGGGATCCGGTATAGGGGATTCGAAAAAGATCCAACAAGGCGGGGATGTTCATCTCCCAGCAGGTATTTCCGTAAACACTTTCACACAAGTTGAAGACCACATCCGGACGGATTTCCTGCAACCAGTGCATCACGGTAAGGATCTCATCATGAATGGCCATCACAAAGCATTGATGACCGAGCGTTCGGACCGCCTTCTCTACCGCTCCGATCTCTTCGATGATCGCATCCTCTGCCAAAATATCTTTCTCCTCCCCTTTCTGGAGACGTTCAGAAAGGTTATACAAAAGCGCCACTTTTAACACGGATCCCATCCTCTTTCCACTCCTATGCCATAAACCATACTCGGTTCATGGCTATGCCATCACTTTCTTTGGAACAACCTTCTCCTCCCCAATGGGCCGGGCTTTCTTGAATTCGATAATATTCGGCTCCGGATACTCAAAAACCTTCCCCTCGTAATTTCTTAATACGATCTTTCCTTTTCCCCTTGTGACCAAATAATCCGGCTGCAAAGGAATCTTCCCTCCGCCACCGGGTGCATCCACGACATAAGTGGGGACGGCATAACCCGTCGTATGACCCCGCAATTTTTCGATGATCTGAATTCCTGTGGCCACAGAGGTCCGGAAATGCTCCGTTCCCATGGCTAGGTCACATTGATAGATATAATAGGGTCGGACCCGAATCTTAAGGAGTTCTTGAACCAGCTTTTTCATAATATAAGGCTTATCATTGATGCCTTTGAGAAGGACGGTCTGGCTTCCCAGAGGGATGCCTCCATCTGCCAGTTCGTTACAAGCTCTCCTCACCGTTTCGGTGATCTCTTTAGGGTGGGTAAAATGGATCGATATCATGAGGGGATGATACTTTTTCAACATCCTCACCAAACCCCCGGTAATTCTCTGGGGAAGAGTAACCGGAACTCTCGTCCCGATCCGGAGGAGTTCAATATGGGGGATCGCCCTCAGACGGCCCAAGATCTCTTCCAATCTCTCATTTTCCAGGAGGAGGGGATCCCCTCCGGACAAGAGGACATCTCGGACCTTTCGATGGCTCTTCAAATACTTGAGGACCTCCTCAAAATTTCCTTGGGTGATGGACCGTTCATGACTCCCCACCAATCGCCTCCGAGTACAATATCGACAATACACCGCACATTGATCGGTGACGAGCAAGAGCACTCGATCTGGGTAACGATGGACAAGGCCTGGTACAGGGGAATGTTTGTCCTCTCCTAATGGATCCACCATTTCATTTTTTGATAAATGGATTTCCTCGATTCGGGGGATCGCCTGTCTCCGGATGGGACAATTTGGATTGATCGGGTCCATTAAGCTGGCGAAATAAGGGGTGACAGCTAAGGCCAACCTTCCTTTGGAGTGTTTGATTCCTTCGGTCTCCTCAGGGGTTAATTCGATGATCTCCTTCATTTGTTCAAGGGATGTAATCCGATGCCGAAGTTGCCATCTCCAGTCATTCCACTCTCTCTCTAAAACCTCTTTCCAAAGCGGAGGACGAACCTCCTTTATCTCCTCCACCTTTCTCTGTTCTACTGAAATAGGAAACAGTACGAGTTGTGAAGCTTTTTCTGTCCCCCTCAGGGGGGAAGATAAGTTAGAGTCTGAGGCAGGCTCCATCTTCGCTCCTTCCTGCATACTTGCCCACAGGACAGAGAACCGCTGCCAGGCAGGTCTTTTCTGAAAACAAAAAAGGAGATATCATCCGATACCTCCTCCTGCAAGACAAAGGAAATGCCCTCCTTCCTGAATAGCAGGCATGCACCTTTTCTTTTTTTTGCGTTGACGTCGAATAATATTGACCTCCCTTGGAAATGGTGAACGCTCATTCACTCCTGTTGGCGCCTCCTTTCTATCAAAGAGGAGGCGCCAACTCTTTTAACAATGAGATAATTCCCTCAAACATCACAACCGATCCACTCACCCCAGTTACTTTTTGGGTGTAGCTGCGGGTGCTGCTGGAGCAGGCGCAGGTGTTCCTGCGGGCGCGGCCGGGGCCGGTGCCTCAGCCGGCTTCACTTCCTCCTTAGCTGCTGGCTTCGGTGCCTCTTTGGCTTTGCACCCAATCCCCATCGCAGCTAAATTGATCACTAATACCATCGCGAGCAAAAGAAAAATCCACTTCTTCATCTCCCTTCACCTCCTTTCTGATTGAAACGGAAAGCTTCCCCCTTTTTCCCCACTGGAGGAATCTTCACTTCATTAGGAAAAGAAATCTCTCGGATTACCTTCCTTAATAATTTCGGCTCAACAGGCTTTTTGATAATACGATGAATGCCTATTTTTTTCAGGCGAAGAGACATCTCATCGGTCGCTAAAGGGGTCATGAGCACAAAACGATCATTCCATTTTTTCTGGAAGGGAAGCCATTTCTCCAAAACTTCAATCTCCACATCCGCTAAGATCATCCCTCCTCCAACATCCTTTTTTCTCTTTTCCAGTTGGGAGAAATCCTCGATCTCCTCTACCCGAAATCCATATTTTTCCAAAATCTTCTTTAGGCTGAGCCGGAAGAACTCATCTTTATCAAGAATAAAAGCCCATTTCGTTCTTTCCTTCATAAAGGAGTTTCTAAATCAAATTTCATGCCAATCTCCCTTGAGATTACTTAGGGCATCCAATTTAAAAATACAATAATATCAATAGCTTAAGTTTTCATTCTCCTGCTTTTATCTCTGCCAATCCAAAATAGCAATATCAAAAAGAGAAAAAATGGCATACCCTATTTAACAAATGTGTGACAAAATGTCGTTGTTCTTAAATCTAAATTTAATGACTGCGACTTTTTGCCACTACTTCTTCACCTAAATAAACCGAGCCTTTTATTCTCCTTTTCTATTTGATTCTTATGATGTCGAAGGGAATTCTTCCATTCCCTCCATTTTACGATGAATCGTTCGGACATTGATCCCCAGCAACTGTGCTGCTCTACGTTTGTTTCCATTCGTCGCCCTAAGGGTCTGAATCAACATCTCCCTCTCCACCTCTTCAAGAGGTGTTCCGATTCTAATCGGAATCACCTCAGGCCTCCTCTTAAAATCTCTTATCTCTTGTGGCAGATGGGGGATATCAATCACCTCTGGGCTGTTGATCACCATGACGGACTCGATCGTATTTTCGAGCTCCCTTACATTCCCACTCCACTCATAATCCATCAAAAGATTCATGGTCCTTTGGGAAATTCCCTTTACCTCCATACGATATTTCTGATTATACCTTTCAATAAAAAAATTGACGAGAAACGCAATATCGTCCCTCCGATCCTTCAACCGAGGAAGTTTGATGTTGACCACATTCAAACGATAATAAAGATCCTCTCGGAATACTCCACTCCTGACTGCTTCCTGCAGATCTCGGTTACTTGCCGCAATGATTCGGATGTTGACCTTGATCGTTTTATTTCCTCCCACCCTCTCGAATTCCCCTTCTTGAAGGATGCGCAAGAGTTTGATCTGTGTGGAAGGAGGGATATCTTCTACTTCATCCAAAAACAACGTCCCATTGTGAGCCAATTCAAACCGACCCTTTCGAGACATGATGGCCCCGGTGAAGGCCCCTTTCTCATGGCCGAAAAGCTCGCTTTCGATGATCCCTTCACTCAAGGACGCACAGCTCACCTTGATGAAAGGCATGGCCGCTCGGGGACTGTGGTAATGGATCGCATTCGCAATCAGCTCTTTACCCGTTCCACTCTCACCAATAATGAGAACGGAACTGTCATAGGGCGCAATGTGGTCGATGAGTTCAAAAACCTTTACCATCTTTTCACTTCTTCCAATAATATTTTTGAAATGGAATTTGTCCTCCAATTTCAGGCGCAAATCCCGGTTTTGGAGGATGAGGGTCTGTTTCTCCAAGGCCCTCTCCACCACCAGAGAAATCACTTTCGGGTTGATCGGTTTTTCAATAAAATCGAATGCCCCCAACTTCATCGCCTGAACAGCCTTCTCAATTGTCCCCTGAGCGGAGATGACAATTACTTCGGTCTCTGGTTTCAGACCCTTCACCGCTTCCAATAGCTCGATCCCATCCATCTTGGGCATGACCAAGTCCGTGATCACCAAGTCAACCATCTCATGACGGAAGAGATGGAGAGCCTCCTTCCCGTTCGAAGCCAAAAGGATTGCATACCCCCTTTTTTTTAAAAGGAGACGGATGCTTTCCCCAACGGTTGGATCATCCTCCACGATTAAAATTACCTTTTCCCCCATTTCCATCCCAGATCATCCAAAAGACAAAGTTCGGAGTCCCGCCTTGCGGGATTAGTTCAGAGTTCTTAGTTCTAAACTCATAATTCCGGACACCCAACTTAAAACTTGAATTTACGTCTTCGAGCCGATCGGAATTCGAATTCGAAAGATGCAACCTTTATTGACTTCGCTTTTTACAGAGATCTCTCCGTGATGGTCTGAAATGATCTTTTTGGCAATGGAGAGCCCTAATCCCGATCCCATGGGTTTGGTGCTGAACATAAAATCGAATATTTTTGGGAGATGCTCCTCCGAGATCCCACTTCCATCATCCTCAATGACGATGAATACATTTTTCTTTGACCCTCGAGTGGAGAGATGAATCTCGCCCTTCTCCGAGACCGCTTGAATGCTATTGATGAGGAGGTTGGAGATGGCCAAACTGATTTGACTGACATCGAGCTTCAACAAGGGTAACTTTTTCTGAAAATGTGTATCCATCCTGGCGTTTTTCATCTGGGCATCCGGTCTTAAAAGTCGAACGATCGAATCCAATACGTCATTGAGTTGAACCCACTCAAATTTCGGTGGCGGAAGACGATTGAAATCAAGAAAATCCTTCAGGTTATTCTCCAACCGGAGGGTTTCGTAGCTGATAAAACTGAGAAGGGAGAGGATCTCCTCCTTCTGATGAAGATAAGCCTCCTCCATCAACTCCTCCCTCAACAATTCAATATTGATGTTCAGGGAACTCAATGGATTCCGAATTTCATGTGCCATCCATCTGGAAAGGACTCCGATTGTAGAAAGATCTCGACTCTTACTGATCTCTCTGGAGAGCAAGCCTTTCTCTGTTACATCAGCAAACGTAGCCAAACAACCCAGGAACGTCCCTCCCTTATCAAAAACGGGATCGAAACTGCACCGCAGTATTTGCGCCTCCCTGTCAGCGGAAGCAGACGGAGGGATATGGGTCGCCATTTCGACATCTTGATCACTTTCTTTTTTTTCATAGACGAAATCGAAGTGCTTCTTAATATTTTTGAAAGGGATACCCCTCTCCAATTTCTTGCCCAACACTTTTTTCCCGTTGATTTGAAAATAATCTTCGGCAACACGGTTAAAGACTTGAATTCGTCCTTCGGCATCGGCAAAGACGACGGCCTCCTTAAAATTTCTCAAGAGAATCTCATAGAGGTTTTGATCTGATCGATTCACCCTAAATGCATCACTCCATGAACCCATACCGCTTCAGGGCATGGTGGAAAATGGTTTTGACTAACCGGGGGTAATCCCATCCCATTCGCCTCGCCATGATGACAAGGTCCCCATAGACAGGGGAGAGACCAGGAAGTGGATTGATCTCTAAGAAGTATGGGGTTTCGTCGTCTCCCACCCGGATATCAATCCTTGAAACATCACGGCACCCCAGGACGCGATAGGATCGGAGTGCCACCTCTTCAATCCTGTTTAAGAGATTCCTGTCAATGGAAGGGGGACAATGATAAACAACCTTCTCCTCCCATTCCCTCTTCACTTCCAAGGAGTAAATGGCCTCATCTTGAGGTGTTCCCTTGATTTCTACCTGCATCACGCCAAGCACGGAAGGGTTCTCATTGCCAAGGATTCCTACGGTGAACTCCGGACCCTGAACAAACTCCTCCACTAAGATAGAAGGACCATAGTTTTTTAAAAGCCATTCCACCTTCCCTTCCAATGATTCAGGGTCCACAATTTTTGAATCCAGCCGAACCCCTTTACTGGAACCCTCGCCACACAACTTCACGAACAATGGGTAACGAAGGTCTAAACGATCCAGATCCTCCATCCTCTCCACCTTTCTGAACGGTGGGGTGGGGATATTCTCGCTCATCACAACCCGTTTTGCCATCGATTTGTCCAAGGTGACACAAAGGGTCAGCGGGTCAGACCCTGTATAGGGGATGTTTAAAAATTCCAAAAGAGCAGGAATATGGGCCTCTCTGTTTCGGCCTTGAAGGCCCTCTGCGATGTTGAACACAATATCAATCGAGGCCTGTCTCAACCGGTCGATCAAACCGGCGTCCCCTCCCAGTTTGATCACCTCGTGTCCTTCACCTTTGAGAACATCCCGGATGGCGTCGATCGTCTCCTCTGAATCGAATTCCTCCAAAGCATCGATCGGTTGATCTTCCAACGAAGAAAAATCTCTTCTCAAATTGTAGGTGATTCCAACTCTCAATTTCATTTTTGAAACATCTTGCAACTTTATTTCGATATACCCTTGTTTTAAATCTTTGTCAACAGCGATCTCGTGCCCATCGATGATCCTCTGAGGATCCTGTCACCAGATTGAAAAAAAAGGTAACACTTTAGCGCCTTGAAAAATCGCCCCCATGAAACACCGGTCAGGGGTGTTGGAAAAGTTCTAGAGCGGAAACCTTTTACTCGATCATTCCGATGGCTCCAATACGATTGCAGGGTCTTATTCGTCTTCTCCGTTTCGAAACGATAAAACATAAAAGACCGCATTCTAAAACTTTGGAAGCATCCCTGACCGGGGAACCAATCGCATTCGATTTCAAACAGCTAAAGTGTTACAAAAAAAGTAGATTCTCCAGGTATGCGAGAACCCAATGCTTTCAAGAAAAAATCTTTTATGTTAAATTATATAAGTAACATCTCGGAGAAATCACCTGTGGTCAAAATGAACCGAGAACAAGTTTTCGAATCCCTGAGTCGATTCCGAAAAGGCATCCTTCAGATGATCCTCGTCTTTATTCTGCTGGGGATCATTATTTTCCCATTCTCAAAGACGTTGCTTCGCCATCTCTACGAGACGAACCTTAAAGCGGATCTCATTGCCTTTGCCATTCCGGAAGCCTTTTTCTCCATCCTCAAGCTTACCGTCTATGCGAGTCTCTTTCTCTCCATCCCGATGATTTTCTATCAGGTCTGGAGATCCTTTGCTCCTCTCTTTCGTCTGAAGGGTCTTCAATCTGCAACCCCCATCCTTTTGACCGCCATCTTTCTTTTCTATCTCGGCTCTCTCTTCTGCTACTTCATCACCTTACCATTCGGCGTCCAATTTCTTTTGGGATATCAGTCAGCCCATATCAAACCGATGATTTCCGTAGGAAAATATATCTCCTTCTGCGCAGTCTTCATCTTTGGGTTCGGACTCACTTTCGAACTTCCGCTTATCCTTGCTTTATTGAGTTACATCAAAGTGATCAATGCCGCATTTTTGACTCGAAACCGTAGGTATGCTATCCTGCTCATCGCAATCATTGCAGCCGTTGTCACACCGACCCCGGATGTCTTTAACATGGCACTAATGGGGGGACCGCTCTATATCTTGTTCGAGATCGGTGTCATTTTGGTCAAAATTATTGAGCGGAAAAGAACTCGAACTGAGATCCCTCTTCCCGAAAGTTAAGATGGAGATGAACAGAACATTATCCCTCAACTCTTTATCCCTTTCCAGTCGAAGGATCGCATCCTTGATCAGGCGAAGGATCCCAAAAAAATCCTTTGGATTGAAAGCCAAAATCACCTTCCTCATCATTTTCATTGTCGCCGGCGTCCTCTTCCTTTCAAGCTCTTTGGACTACCACCTCGCAAAGAAGGATCAGATCAACCTCTACCTCGACCGAAATCTTTATATCGCAAAGCAGATCGATGTAGGGATCCCAGATCAGAAGATCATGGATAACCTCCCTCAAATTCGGCAGGAGGTGGAAGAGTGGTTGTTAAGCCGGCCCAGTCTGATGGAAATCGACGTCTTCCTTTTCTCTCCCAAAGGATGGGAGCCGGTCATCTCCACCTCGAAGTGGAATATCCCCCGGACGACATTGACGTTATCCAAGGACCAAATCAATCGTATCAAAAAAGATAAATATCTTTCCTCGCTCCAAGAGGTGGACGATCAGAAATCGCTGGAGGTCATTGTGCCACTTCACTCCGGGAAAAAAATAACGGGTGGAGTCCGGGTAGTCAGTTCCCTGGACGAGGCCCAAAGCTATTTGAGTAAAAAGAGGGACCGGGCTTTCTTCCTCACCTTTTCCGCCATGCTTACCATCCTGATCACGCTGACCCTCCTCTTTGGGAAATTGGTCGGAAATCCAATTCAGAAATTGGTGGAGGCGATGTCCCAAGCAGAGAAAGGCGATTTAGAGGCAGAAGCTCACATTCGAAGTCGAGACGAATTGGGGGAGTTGGGAAGACATTTTAACCGGATGCTCAAGACCATCCGAGAGACCCACGAGCAAAATGTCCAGCTCTTGTCACAGGTGAGCCAGTTTAACGAGGAATTGACGAAGAAGATCGAAGCCGCCACCTCGGAATTGGCCAAAAGGAATGAAGAACTGAAGCTTCTTAATGAAGCCCTATTCGAATCCCAAAGGCAGTTAGGTCAATCCGAAAAACTTGCCGCACTGGGGCAGGTTGCGGGCACCATGGCACACCAAATCGGGACTCCCCTCAATTCCATCTCCGGCTATATTCAACTCATCTTACAGGATGGTCATCTTCAAACCACCGATCGAGATCGGCTTGAAATCATCGAATCTCAGTTGGACCGTTTGGCAGAGTCGGTCAAAAACCTCCTCTCCTTTACACAACAACCTAAACCTCAGTTGAGGGCTCTGGATGTGAACAGAGTTCTCGAGGACCTGATCCATTTGAGCGAGCCTTGGCTTCATTCTCGCAATGTGAGAGTTCTTTCTTCTCTTTCCTCAAATGTTCCCCTCGTCAGTGGTGATCCTACACACCTCCAAACCCTTTTCCTCAATCTGATTAGCAATGCCCTTGACGCCATGCCAAATGGAGGATTATTGATGATCCGGACCCAGGAGATTCAACCTCAACCTTCCTCAGGGAATGGGAGATGGTTAGAAATTTCGATCACCGATACCGGGATTGGAATCACCGAGGAATCGAAGAAGAGGATATTCGATCCTTTCTTCACCACAAAAAAGATGGGAGAGGGAACGGGATTAGGATTGGCGATCTGTGACAAGATTATTAAAGAACATTCTGGAAGGTTGGATGTCCAAAGTGAAGTTGGCAAAGGAAGTACTTTCTTCGTCTACCTCCCCATCCGTGAACCCCGTTAGAAGGTTTTCCACCTTCCAACGGGAGGGCTCACACGGGGCTTTAAACTCCGTGTTCACTCTAAAAAGAATTTTATCTTCACCCCGTAAGAGACCAGAGGTCTTACGGGGTTCATCCCCGCTGCAAGCAACCGGCTTTCTAACGGGGTAAAGGAAGTGAATCTTGATGAACGAACCAACACCTCATCTGTTGGTGGTCGATGATGATCCGGTGACCATCAATCTCTTAAAAGAAGTACTCTCCAAAGAGGGCTACGAGGTCACAACTGCATTGAGTGGCGAAGAGGCGATCGCTCTTGGGATGGAGAACGTTTTCGATATGATCATCACCGATGTCCGGATGGGGGAGAAGGATGGAATTGAGGTTCTCCGGTCCTTCAAGAAGATCTCGCCCGAGACCACAGTGATCGTGATCACAGCGTTCGGTTCCATTGAGAACGCGATTGAGGCAATCCGGGAGGGAGCTTTTGATTACGTCAGCAAGCCCTTCAAACTCGAGGAGATAAAATTCACCACTCGCATGGCTTTGGAACACAGAAGACTTCTCCAGGAGAACAAATTCTATCGACAAGAGCTTCTGAGCAAGTATCAATTCAAGAATGTCATCGGACGAACCGCTCAAATGTTTCACGTCTACAAGACGATTGCAAAAGTTGCCGATTCGAAGTCCACGGTTCTCCTTTACGGGGAGAGAGGAACGGGGAAAGAACTCATTGCCCGTTCCATCCACTACAACAGCCTCAGGAACAACCGCCCCTTCATCCCCATCGATTGTGCCTCATTGGTAGAAACGCTAATGGAAAGTGAGTTATTTGGCCACGTCCGTGGAGCTTTCACGGGAGCGCACTCTGCAAAAAAAGGGCTTTTAGAAGAGGCAGATGGGGGAACCCTCTTTCTTGATGAGGTGAGTAACCTCAACCTTTCGATGCAAACCAAGCTCTTGAGATTTCTACAGGAACACGAAATCAAACATGTGGGTGGAACGGAGAGCATCAGGGTGGATGTTCGTGTGATCGCGGCGACGAACCAACCACTGGAATCCGCCGTCAAAGATGGGAAGTTCAGGGAGGACCTTTATGATCGACTCAATGTCGTATCGATCACCCTCCCTCCATTGAGGGAGAGAAAGGATGATATCCCCCTATTGGCCAACCATTTTCTCCAGAAATTTTCTGAGGAGAATCATAAGGAGATCTCCCATATTTCTCCAGAGGCTTTAGAAATCCTCCTCCAATACTCATGGTCAGGAAATGTGCGGGAACTGGAGCATACCGTAGAACGAGCGGTCATTCTTTCGACCCATCCCATTATCCTTCCAGAAGACCTTCCCAGAAAAATGTTTGAAGAGACAAGGGCAGCTGAAATCTTACCTGCTGAAAAATCATTATCCTTAAGACAGGTAGAAAAAAGGTATGTTCTAAAGGTTCTTGAAGAAACCGGAGGGAATAAAAAGAAGGCATCAGAAATTTTGGGTATTGACCGAACAACCCTCTACCGAATATTGGAAAAAGAATAACTGTTGTTATTTACAACACAATTTTATAAGTGTTGAATTTTGAAACATATTTTCCCCCGACTATTTTTTCCCATACTAAAATTTTATCTATAATATCAACCAATTAAAAGATCCATTCCTCCAAATTTATTTGGCACTCCTTTTGCTTTAATAGATTGCGAATCTGAAAAGTCCTAAAAGAAAGGAGGTGAAATAGAATGAAAAAAATGATTCTTTTCGTAGCGATGCTCACTTTGGTTGCGTTTGTTTCTGGAGCCATGGCACAGCAAAAGCCAGCTCCGGCCAAGCCTGCAACGACCGCTGCCCCAGCCGCACCAGCCCCAGCTAAACCGGAAGCGCCGGCCAAATTGGAAAAATTCAGTGGGACCATTGATAAAGTCGATGAAATGGCGAAAGCCATCGTCGTCAAGGGGAAGGTAAAGAAGGAAGAAAAGATGATGACCTTTTCTGTTGATGACAAAACAAAGATCACCAAAGGCAAAGCATCTCTTTCCTTCGCTGATTTGAAGAAAGACATGCACGTTTCGGTGGAGTATAAAAAGGACGGGGAAAAAATGACCGCTGCGGCGATCAAAGCCTCCGCACCAAAGGCCGCGCCAAAGAAAGAAGAGCCAAAGAAATAATGAGGAGTCCATTTCAGAAAGAAAAGGCACACCCCGCAAGGTGTGCCTTTTCTTTATTTGTCAGAATAGAATGGGAGAATACTCATCTCCCCTAAAACAAACCCACCCCCAACATCTCTTTGCCATTTGAAAAAACGGCTATCTATTTTGGACTTTCTTTTTGACCTTCCAAGATCGTGACAGAATAGGCCACAGGAACCCCCCGTTGGGTTAAATATTCCACCTTCACCCTCTCTCCTGGATTAGGATACCGATGAGGCGTATAGCGGGTATTGTGTCCAATTCTCAAATTGACAATGGCCTTATCTTGCTCATTCTCCACTTCTAAGTATTTCTTTAAACCATGAACATGAACTCCTCTAACAATGCCCGTTAAAGTGGAATAAGGCTCCTGAGCCATCAAGGCATTGATGCCCAACAAGAACAAAACAGCAATAAAAGTGAAGATAAGAATCATTCTGCAATGCTTCATCTCCTGACCTCCTTTTCCCGCCCATCAGGCAGGGCTCCTTCTATCTACCTTTTGGCCGGATCAAAGACGCATACTCGATTACGGCCTCCTCCTTTTGCTTCATAGAGCGCCTGGTCTGCCATCTTTACTAATTCCTCTTTCGATCTTGCTTGATGACTTGGAAAATTGGAGATCCCGATGCTCACCGTCATATTGATTTGGGCCTGATCGATTTCAAAGGGATTTTTCTCAACCATTCGTCGAATGCGTTCCGCAATCATGGAAGAGGCTTCTAAATTAGCGTCTGGCAATATGAGGATGAACTCTTCACCCCCATAACGAGCCACTGTGTCTTTCTTCCGAACCGAATTTTTCAGTAAGGAGCCAATTTCACAAAGGACCTTATCTCCCATAGGGTGGCCGAGGGTATCATTCACCCTCTTGAAGTAGTCAATATCCACCATCACCAAGGAGAGGAATGCACCGGTATGAAAAGCTTTCTGGACTTCAACTCCGAGCCTTTCTTCAAAATAGCGTCGATTATAAAGATTGGTCAATGTGTCATAAATAGCAATATTCTTGATCGAACTAAATCTTTGAAAATGTTTTAAGGTCGCTGCCATCTGGTATCCGATAACGGAAAAGAATTGTAGGTCTTGGGCATCAAAGGCATTGGGTCGATCGCTGTTGAGGGAGATGCAGCCGCTGATTCCCCCCTCTGCCGCAAGGGGCAGCGTGAGATGAGACTTCAAGGTAGCCGCCGGATCCATGAATATCTGTTTGGACTTCAGTTTCCTTTTCTCGACGTGTAGGTTAACTTGATTGACATCGATCGGCTCCTCTCCCAGGATCGAGAGAACACTGATCATGTTTTTGACCACTTCTTGGGTGAAGGAGGGAGGACAGGACTCTTCTTGGTAAAGGTAAAGATGGGGGCCTTCTTTCCATAGGACTCCAAATGAGGCGAAGTCAAATAAATTGGGAAGATTGGCCCCAGCGGATTCGACGATCTCCCGAATCTCAAAGCTCATGCTGATCGCGTTGATGGTCGAACGGAGTACATTTAGATTTTTAAAAATCAACCTCACCAGAGTCCCCTATCTTTGGGAAATAATCCTCTCAGCCTCCCTGACCTTTGGGAGCACCTTTGGAAAGAGTTCCCTGCTGATCACCCCTTCTGCCAAAGCTGAAAAAAGATGAAAGAGATGGTTGATCAGACCTTGAAAACCCCGATGGATCTCTATCGGGGCCATGGTCCGGCAATTTTCCTTCAATTCCTGTAAAGAAATGCCTTCCTCAGATACTTTCATGGAAGCCAAAAACGGATACTTGTCTCCGAGCTTCTTAATCGCTAATGTAAAAATGAGTTCTAAAATGGTCTCGCCAAGCAGCGCGGATACAATCTCCCAGATCTCCATTAAAAGATTCGAATAAAGATCTAAAACAAGATCCGCAGACCATTTTTCTTTCTTGTCCTCTTTCCCCGGCGACACCATTTTCACTCTCGTCCCTTATCTTTTCATCCTTTCATTTTTTTTACCAACTTATGAATTTCCTCATGGTAGATATAAAAAACTAAGATGATAAGGGCAGATACTCCCAGCAGGATCAAAAAGGCTTTGTACTGATGATCGAAGGCTTTCGCCCCCTGAAGGGTCGCCATCAATGTCCCAGGTATCCTTCCCATCGTTGAAATAATCAGAAAAACCCCTAAATGCATGGGTGTCAGACCCAAGATGTAACAAAGAGCGTCCTTTGGAAAACCCGGGATTAAAAAAAGAAGAAGACTAAGGATGAGGCCCTCGTGGCCAATCAGATAATCGAATTTTTTTAGAGTTTGTTCTGAAACAAATTTTTCAACCGCCCACTTTTCAAAAATCCTCGCCAAGCTGAAGGCACACCATGAGCCTATCAGGAGACCGATCATCGAGTAGATAAACCCGGCCTCTACTCCAAATAGGTACCCTCCCAAAAATTCAACAGCCCCCCCAGGAACGGGGGCAACAACCACCTGCAAAACTTGGAGCAGGATAAAGGCCAGAGGAGAGTAAGGTCCAAAGGATCGTATGAATCCTTTTAATTCGTGTCGATTGTGGAAGATGTCATAAAGTTTAACGACTTTAATCCACAATTGGGAATTGTATTGATAGATGAAAACAAAAATCAACCCTGCAAAAATGACCCAAAACCATATCCATTTCGATTGAATCGTTAATTTCATAAATTAGGTTTTACCTAATTACAGGACAATTTTCCATGTTTCCATAACACAAAAAAGGACAGGAGTAAAGATAATACAAAATAAAAGGCCATGGCTTTTATCTCGAAGGCTTATCATTTTCACTCTACCCTTGAAATCATTTGGTGTCCCAAATTGGACACCTATGGGATTGCCAAAAGCTTATCCATCGAATACCGCTCCACCCCCCATGGAAGGATGGACAACTCCTTATCCATCAGAGCCCCTCGCTATCCGGCTTTCTGATAAAAATGTCATCGCTTTCTTTCGTTTTCAATCCAATTCTAAGGAGTCCCTATTTTTCGGTATCAGACCCTAGCATGATTGCCAGCCCACGTGTATCTTCGTGGTTTTCTAGTGCGATCTTGACCAAGCTGGTCAAGGGGACAGAGAGGATCATTCCAATCGGTCCAAGAACCCATCCCCAGAACACCAATGAAATGAACACGACCAGTGTTGATAAACCCAGGCCTTTGCCCATGAGCTTTGGTTCTATAAGATTACCCAGAACATTATTGACGACCAAAAAGCCAAGGGCTGTTAAAAGGGCAGAGCCCACTCCAAACTGCACTAAAGCGAGAAGAGCGGGAGGGATGGCAGCAATGATCGACCCAATATTTGGCACATAGTTCAGTAGAAACGCGAGCGTCCCCCACAGCACTGGGTAATCGACCCCGAGGATCAAGAGCCACAGTGAGATGGCAAAGCCAGCGATAGCACTGATCAGAGTTTTAATGACCACATAGCGATTGGCGCTTCGGCTGAATTTCTCGATGGTGGCCAGTGACTTTTCCGGGTTTCTCAACGCAGCCTGCAATTTCTTTGGCAAATCCGCTGCCTCCAGAAGGATGAACACGACTGTGAGCAGGATCAGGAAAGCATTGGTGAGGACACTACTCAGACCTGATAACAGAGTCCCTGCCAAGCGCATCACCTTTTCCGGGCTAAAAGTACCACTTACTCTTCCCTTCGGAATGTCAAAGCCCTTTTCGCGTAACCAGTCTATCACCGGAGCAATATTCGCCGATAATCGGTCTTGGTAGTTGGGAAGTGAACTCAAGAAATTATTTATCGAACTGCTTACCAACGCTCCCAAAAGTAATCCGACAGCCATGATGGCCACCAAAATGAAAACAAGCGCCAGGACTTTCGGCACGCCCTTGCGTTGCAGCCAGAACAAAGGTGGAGTACAGATGACTGAAATGAACACCGCCAGAAAAAAAGGGACCAGAATGGAGCTCGCCGCCTTCATCCCCGCCACGACAACGATAAAGCTGGCCAGGATCAGTAGTATGTGTGGCCTGGCCGTCTGCTTCGTGCTGTCATCCATCCGAGCCTCCTGAACTTTCTTTTCTTCCTCACCCCCCTATCAAGTGGGTGGGGAAGGCGTTCAAGATAAACAGGTGTGCTCCCATTTTTTTCACAAAGCGGGAACCACTAAAAAGACATCTTTCAAAGATGAGGACTATTGTTCTAAACCATTTCATGCATCCTTCCATGAACATCTGAAGGAGGCAATCAGGTCTTGAATTATCAGCTTTGACAATTTTTTACCAATATACCCCGTGGAATGAATGCTTAAATCGAATGGCAACCTGCCGGAAAGCGTAACCATATCGAATGTGGGATGTCCACGTATATAAGTTAACAATTCAAGACCCTACGCATATTTCTAACTTCGGACTCTCCTAAGAACAGATCTCATAAAGTTTCGTAGAACGATTTTTTCAAGAACTTGAATGACTTGACGAACTTATCGAAGATGTCGAAAGCCACCGTATCATACGTTCCGTCCATGGGCCTCCACTGGGTGATGTAGAAACCGATGATCCGATCACCTCGTTTGCCAAAAATGACCCGGGCTCGGACCTTCTCTCCTCTCACCGGGTCCTTTCCCTCCACATCCACCTGAAGCCCTTCTCCGCCAATAACCTGGACCTCTTTCCTATCTAACACCTGAAAGTTGAGAATGGCATTAAACAGGAACCTCTTAAAGAATTCCTTTTCCCTCCCCTCGAACGACGCTGCTGTGCAACCGAAAGGCTCCTCATCGTAAGCAAACGTCGTCGTAGAAGGAAAGCCTCCAGGATCGGATCTCATAAATCCGAAGTTGATATCCCCCCCTTCTTCTGGCCGCAGCAACTTCCAATCTGGAGGAGGGGGCATAAACTCAAATTCATCTTCCCAGATGACCGTCCCTTGCGAAGTCAATTTGTATGGAACTGGCTTCCTGGGTTCCATCGTAGCACATCCAGACACCCAGATCACCACCAATGCAGCACATAGAATCATCAGCCCTTTCTCTTTCATTGCTTTCCTCCTTCCTGGTTCAGCTTCTTGAGGAAGAGGAGAATATCCTTAAACTCAGGCGAACCGTCTCTGACATAACGAATAATCCCGGTCTTGTCGATAATGACTGTCCTTCTTCCAAAAATAGGTTTCCCCTCAGGCTGGATTTGGAAATAGGTACCCAGAAAACCGGTCACATTCGAAAGAAGAGGAAAGGTTACACCTAAACCATCGCCCCAATATTTTAGCGTTGTCACATCATCCCGACTGACGCCCACGACCCGGGCGTTGAAGCGCTCATAGAGGTAAAGGTTCCTCTGATGGCCCTCCATCTCGCCCGTTCAGATGGGGGTAAAGGCTGCGGGGAAAAAAGTAATGATCAGATGGTGCTTTCCATAATACTCGTCCGCATAGTTGATAATCCGGTCGTGGGTAGAGGGAAGAGTAAAATTCAATGTTTCTTGGCCCACCAAATCGACTTTTTTCCTTGCGTCCACCTTTGAAATTGGCAAAAGAAACAGAACAAACAAGAACAACCACAACCACTTCAGAACCAACTTACTTCTCATAATGACCCCCTTTCTTTCGATTTATTGCATTTTGAATCTATTTCTAACGCGTAAGTATTGATCTCACCACCTCCTTTATCAAAACTCCATTCTGATGTGCAAAGTCTTCCCCCTATTTTAAAAGAAATACCAGGAATTTGAAAGGGAAAAGAATATGATGATGGGGCGCCTGCTCTGAACCTTATTCATTAATCCATGATTCGCGGGTTCCTGCCAACCCGATCTAACGTTGAACATAGGATACCCCAAGGCATCTAAAATCTCTTCGATATCTTCGTAAGCAGCACCTAATTCGCCTTCATCTGTCTGTTCTGGCCACCCATCGGTTGAGGGCTTCTTCCTTAGTATTTTGTCGGGTACTCCTAAGTGCCTTCCCAGTCTTCGGACCTCCGTCTTGAGAGGTAACGAATATGCCCGGGTGGCTCTTTTTCCATTGAGACATGCAACATCGGATTTTCTGTGACCCATTCCCATTCCTTCAAGGCTTTGTTAAAGGCATTTCTCATCAATTCCAACTCTCTATTGATCGTCCCAGGCAAGGCTTTCATTGAAGAATTCAGTCAGGACTTTCCCAAGTTTAATTGGTTTATTCAGCTTCTTTGGTTGATTTGACTTTTTAAGTGAGCGAGGAAGGGTTCACCAATGCAATGACTGAATCCCTCATTGACTTGATCATCCAAATTGCGCTTTGAGCTTTTTGTTATTCAGGTGGGATTTTTTTCGAGGAAGGTTTAAAACATCAGAGGTAAAGGAGGTGGAAGGTACTAAGATTCGTGAGAGGATTTATCTTTCGCTCAATGGGAATGACATTCCCACCCTCATTCAGGGGCTCGTAACGACGTCGGTACTAATCTTAGGCGGTGTCGAAAAATGTTCAAACAAGGCGACCCCAATGGCCACTCCCAATATGACGATCAAAACCCATGCCCACCATTGCGGCTTCCTATTCTTGGCTTTGTGGCGCTTGCTATGCAGGAGCCCCTCCCGCTTGCACTCAGTATTGGGACATCGATAGCGGTGAACCCGGTAAAACTGACTTATCAATCGATCCACGGCACGGCGGTGAATCTGTTTAAGAGGACTTCCACAAACCGGGCATAGGTGATGCGCCATGAATTACCTACTTTTCTCGTCTTCCCAAAAAAGATCGGGGGTGATCTCAATATCTCTCCCAAAGGGGACCCATGGAAAGATTAGTTTTGCCCAGCTCCAGACAAAGTAAGCCGCTACGAAACTGAACGCCGTTGCCAGAGCATCCGCTAATTGAGCGATTCTTCTATGATAAGTTGGCCGCCAGAGCATAATTATGGTTTATCTGGTTTGTTTGGTTTGTCTCGTTTCCTTTCAACACTCATCACTCAACACTTATCTGCCATCGGTTAATAGTTTCTTCCCAAGAGCATGTACCACGCTGATCCAAAGAGGAGTTTGATGTCGCGCCAGAGATCCCTTTTTACTCACTCTCAATCTTATCGATGAGACCCTTGATCTCATTGATAAGCACGGGAATATTAGGTCGGTTAAAACTGTTTTCTGGTGCGGGAATGCGATTGCTCCTGATGTTTGGCTGGATATGTTTATGGTGAGGATATGTGCTTTGCAAAGTTGGGTCATCGGGATGTGGCTGGGCATCGTACCAGTATAGTCTTTCCTTGCCTTGGCAGACTTCATAACCGTATTCATCTATCACTGCTGGTAAACGATGATATAGGATTCTTTCACGAACAATTAAACGAAAACCATGATCAAACTGTAACTCTCCTGAAACGCGCGCAAGATAGGCCCCTCGTCTGGTTAAAATCACCGTAGAATGCCTTATCGACGGAAACTGCTCTTTGAGAGTGTACAGAAACAGTTCATAATCTTCTATGGTGCGAAGGGGATTACTCATTTGGCTTCGTGGACCAGCCCGGCGAGACTCGGTGGGGTTTTTTGTAACCGCTGCAATTCATTCCGGTATTCGGCCTGACGAGCAACCCATGTTCGATACACGCTCGCCCATTCCCCGAAATCCAGCACCCATCCGTCATCCTCTGGCTCTTCTCCGCTCACATAAGCAGCATAGAAGGTTTCTGAACGGATGCCAAACTTTCGTTCAAAAGCCAACAGGTCTTCTTCGAGCGAGTGAATATCTGCAAGAATCTCTTGTAATGTCATGTTATACTCCTTTTACATTTTTTAACACACCCTTTCTCCTCTTTCAATAACATTGAATTTGAAAGAAAATTTATTCCCAATACACCTTCGGGATGACCTGATCTTTCTGGTTTGTCTGGTTAAGAACACTATAAAAAAGATGTTAAGCTACGCTATCCGCCATGACCTCTCACCTATCCGCCATCTGTCCATTGAGCGATTCTTCTATGATAAGTTGGCCGCCAGAGCATATTTCTCAAAGCATGACTTAAACATTAAGTCAGAGAGAGATTAAAAAGTGCATGGTCCAATATCAAAAAGGCCGACTCCACATTATTTTGTGACATAAACATCATCGCTGCGAAATCCGCCAACTTTTCACCCAAGACCTAAGAACCAAACACGTACGAAAGCTATGGGCCTGCGTCTCCAGGAGCTTTGGCAGGAGGGATTTCTTCCAATCGGGTTTGAAAATGATGGAGGGGAATGCCGTTAGTCTTAAGATTCGTAAGGCTTGTATTGGGGGACGATTTCTTTCAGTTTCGATTTGATGCCGGACCCATCCTGGACAAGGGCCAGCTCAACAAACTCTTCGATCTTCTGTTTGAGCCAATTCAGACGATTGTTATTCTTAGATTTTGTCTTCATTGATAACCGTCTATCTGCTTTCTAGTAGATCCATTCCAAATTAACGTATCAACAAACTTTGTAGCCGCAACCTTTAGGTTGCGCCATTCTCGCAGGCTAAAGCCTGCGGCTACCGTCTATGGTTTGTAATTGTATTTTGGAATCGCTCTACTAGGGTCTATCTTATCCATTTGGTCTCTTTGGTCTATCTGGTCCCAGTGAAATAAGCTCCCCATTTCACGGGATAAATTTGTCTGGTCAGTTCTTTTTCGAGGTTCAATCCTTGTGAATTCAGCTTTCCGCTTCTTCAAAAAGCAGCCTGTCCCCTTTTCTGTCCCTGCATCCCGGCTTCCCCTCACAGATCGTCCCCTTGCCCGGATCACATTGGAGAAAGGGTTGTTTGTAATCTTTTCCAAAAAGTGGTATATTTTTTTAGAATTCAAAAGGAGGGTTAATCATGGACCGTATCCTCGAAGCAATATACGAAAATGGAGTGCTTAAGCCATTAGAATCCCTTAAAATTCCCGAGCACCAAAAGGTTACGATCACGATTCAATTGCCACCGGTGGAGAATCCAGATCAAGAATTAGAATCATGGCACCGAGTCTATGCCGGACTGTCTGATCAGGAGATCGGAGAGATTGAGTCGATTGCTCTTGATCGTAGCCACTTTATGACTCAGGAGCGCCGATAATGGCACCCCTTGTTCTATTTTGGATACAGATACATTGTCAGAGATTATGAAGGCAAAAAATGTAAACGTAGAGCAAAACGCACGGCATTATTTGAAAACTCATGGCCAATTCCGCATTTCTGTTATCACCCGCTATGAAATTCTCCGCGGGCTGAAAGCAAAGCAAGCCGAGCGCCAGATAGCTATTTTTGAAGACCGGTGTAACAAAAGCTATGTGTATCCTGTGACCGACGATATTGTAATTTAGGCATCTGATATATATGCTTATCTTCACAAGCGAGGACTACTGATTAATGATGCGGATATCTTGATTGGAGCGACTGCTTTAGTATACAACCTTATCTTGATTACCGGGAATGTAGATCACTTCAATCGTTTTCCCAACCTAATCTGCAAGAGCTGGAAATCATCTTAATCTCCTCGCCAGACTCACAAGTCCGTACACAAGGCTATTGATCCGTTTACCGATAATGATATGGATAATAGCTCTGGGTCTGTCGACGACATGCTAAAACCTTCGCCTAAAGGTGAGGGTTTTTCTCCCATTCCCTGAGGGAGACAATAAAATACGCCCCTTTAAGAATGACTCCAAGAAATCAAATTCAGTTCACTAAAAATTGATCCCTCTTGATGGTATGAAAAAAAATCTTGAGGTTCAGCAGCAGGGATATGACTTAAAAAATTAAGTCAGAGAGGTATTAAAAAATGAGTGGGGGGATATCAAAGGTCAATTCCATCTTCGAGCTGGATACAGTCTTCATCGACAGCAAATCTCGCAACTTCTCACCAAAAACCGAAATCATGTGCCGGTTTCTCCGGGAGCTTTGGCAGGCGGAATTTCTTCGAGGCGGGTTTGGAAGCGGTGGAGGGGAATGTGGTAGGCCGCGCAAATTTGAATGAGACGATGAAGTTTCTCTTGCGGAAGGTTTTCTTGACAAAGGATGACTTCCGAAATCAAATTCTTCCCAAGGATGCTATCTAAGGAATCAAGGGTCCCGAGCACCGGAAAACCATCTATTTGTTTTCCTTGATACCGGGGACTATCATCAATAAATGGAAGAAGGCCTCTTCATGCAGCCTGCGTGGAGGCTGCGATATTCTTATGTTCTTTTTTGATGGGTTCATATTCCCTTGCGTCTCACACCTCACATCTTTCTGTAACCCATTCCCCCCGCCTTCCCGCCTGAAGTCTTGACTCGGTTGGAGAAAAAACAGTATAATAGTTTTGAAAGAAGATGTTATGGAGAAAATAGAGATCAGCACCCCTGAGCCGGAAAAAGCCCTTCCAATCCTTCGAGATGCTATTGAAAGGGAAAAAAGGATTCTCTCTCAGAGCCTCGCCCGAACTGAGGAGAGGATTCAGGAATTGGCCATCCACCTCCAGGTAAGTCCTGACGATCTCCTGGTGGGCAAAGTTCCTCACCCGGAAAACCAGGACATGGACCTCCTTGAGTTGGAAGGGGAGCTGGAGGTTCTCCGGCACCTGCGCGAGCAGTTGGAAAGCCTTGAGCACCTAACCATATGCCCCTAAAAGACTACGTGTCTGCCCTCCAAGCTCTTGTGGCAGAAACGCCTTTTGTGACGGCAACCTCCCTCTCTTACGAAGAACGCCCTCCCACTGCCGGTTTGATCAAAGGCACCGTCCTCTTTACTGATGGGTCACAACTTGACCTCAAAGAATTTCTTATTATCCAGCCGACACTGTGTGTAATCAAATATGCCTATAACTATCGAAGAGGGGGACACCTCATCTTCCGGTATGACAATGCCAATGATCCGGCAGCAAAGAATCTTCCGACGTTCCCATCTCATAAGCATGTTGTTTCAGGTATCCTTGTAGCCGAAAAGCCCTCTTTAGAGCAGGTGCTGCAAGAAATTGTTTCAGAGTTAAAATTCCCGTAGGCTAACTTTCACGTCCTTAAGATTAAAAGGATCCCAACCCTTTTTCTAAATGGATGTTGAGATCATTAAGAGTAAAGCCGGGGAGGTTAGAAAAGTCCTGACTTAAAAATTAAGTCAGCAAGACTCCATGTATGGGTTAGTTGATCATTTCTAAAAATTAAAGCAAGCTTGAGCAAGGCAATCCACCTGACTTAAAAAATTAAGTCAGAGAGGTATTAAAAAATGAGTGGGGGAATATCAAAGATCAATTCCATCTTCGAGCTGGATACAGTCTTCATCGACAGCAAACCTCGCAACTTCTCACCAAAAACCGAAATCATGTGCCGGCGTCTCCAGGAGCTTTGGCAGAAGGAATTTCTTCAAGGCGGGTTTGGAAGCGGCGGATGGGAAATGCAGTACGAAGTACGGTTTCGCGGGAATATTGGTGATCAAGTTATGGGTTCGAAAATGGAAATGAATTGGGATGATGTGAGTGGCATCTGCCTATAAAATTAAAGCGTGTAGCCAGCCTGGTGTGCATCATTATAAAACATCTTCACAGTCTCCAACGAGAACTCTTCCAGATCCTTACCCACAAGTGAAAGCTTCTTCAGAATGTCGTTCGTCACAGTGATAATGTGGCAGCCGATCTCATCGGCTTGAAAGATGTTTATCAGCTCACGGGGACTCGCCCAGATGAGTTCAGCGTTGGGGGCTGATCTCAGGATCTCCACGGCCTTAGCCATGATGGGTACCGGGTCGTTTCCCGTGTCGGCAACCCGACCGGCAAAAATAGAAACGTAGCAAGGGGGTCCTCCAGCCACGCATTCTGCCACTTTGGTAACCTGGTCTATCGTCAACAGGGCTGTAGCATTCACCTTAACACCAGCTTTAGATAACTTCCCTATCAAAGGGTACGATGGTTCGCGCCGCGTGTTCGTGATCGGGATTTTTACAAATACCTGAGATCCCCATGTGGATATTTCCCTCGCCTGGCGATCCATCACATCAAATTCGTCTGAGAGAACCTCAAACGAGATTGGACGGTCGGGAATAGACTGCAGAATTTCTTTGGCAAAGGCGCGGTAGTTTGTGACCCCGGCTTTTCGCATGAGAGTAGGATTCGTTGTAAACCCTTTGATGTAGGGTTTACCATACATTTCCAACATCCCAGCTTTATCGGCACCGTCTGCAAAAATCTTAATCCTCAAATCGTTTATCGTTTTCATATGCCCCCTATCCTATTGACTCATATACCAAGCCTGGGCAAGCCCTTTCCTCCAAACTTCAACCTAAACCATAAGTCTGCTCGGCAATCTCCTCCACGATTTCAGCTAAATACTTTCTTCCTTCCTCCGTTACTGCATACTCTTCGTGGTCATAAAATCTCTTATCAACAACACGATGTAACTCTCGTATACCTTTGAAGTTTGATAGTGGATAAGGGAAGACAGAAAAACCTTTTGTTTCTTTTTTAACGGTTAAAAAAATTGAAGCTTCAAACCTCTGCGAGAGCAATCTGATCGCTTCTTTGCCGAGCTTCTCAGCCCAGCAAAGATCGAGACTACTGGGTGTTCCTGATCGGTAGAGATAAGATGGATTGACACCGTTTACATTCCTCGTATCGAAATGGTTCTTAAGATCTTCTTTCAATTTTTTCGATAAAGTTACCGCCGCCCCTATCAATCTGGGATGGCCGAAATCATCCTTCTCATTCTCATCCGCACTAACATACGAACCATCCTGAAATCTCGCCCCTTCGGCAATGACAACGATTACATTCTTGTTTGCTTTGTATCTTTCAATGATCAATTTCTTAAGATGAGCATAATTTAGTGGAAATTCGGGAATAATTATAAAGTCGGGATGTCCCATAGAGGAGGCCAAAGCGAGCCAGCCGGCATGCATTCCCATCGACTCGAGGACAACAATCCGCTCGTGGGAATAGGCTGTTGT
>Ga0315279_10000812_pt1 | contig 56721 bp, 59 predicted proteins | sample YL17G06_20_MG_FD_203694 | JGI IMG/M metagenome (GOLD analysis project Ga0315279, IMG submission 203694) | Sediment microbial communities from Yellowstone Lake, YNP, Wyoming, USA - YL17G06_20 | ecosystem: Environmental > Aquatic > Freshwater > Lake > Sediment | place: USA: Wyoming | collected... | reverse complement strand
CACATTTGTGAACCTTTTTCCATTAGGCAAGACATAGTTCTGATACGTGTACTTGATCAATTCTTCATAATAAGCAGGCGTTACTTCCGTGTCAATGCTGAAAGAAACCGCTGATTCAGCCATAATTATTCTCTTCTTCTATGTCCAAGTAAGTTAGTTAGCAGATTCTCTTAAAAATGTGATTGAGCGCGCGCAGAAGCTAGGAAATGGCTAAGGCCGAGTTGCCCATACTACAAGAGTGAGTCGCTCGTAACCTACGTGCCCCGCAGGGCGAAGGCCTCCTGGGTTCATAGGGCGATTGTGAACACTCCCCAGCAGGTTTTAGGCCTCCACTTCTGACTGCTTCCATGAGGTCCTTGTGCATGCGCTTCTATTCTGTGTTTTAAGAATAGACGATTTCTCTAGATTAGCCTTCACGAAGAGGTTTATCGTGGTTTTCCACGAAGAAACACGATATCGTAACGATAGATTTTCCGTTCATGGATGATCGTGAAGCTTCTTTGTGGGATCGTGATTTCTCTTCGTGGGCGATTTTGTTAAGTATCGTACGCTAAGATCCTCAAACATGGCAATTCACATGAAAGAATGAAGGTTTCAATCAAATGAAACTGTCATTGCGTGTTGAAAGCACTCTGACGCTGCATTCTACACACGGCGTTTCAAGCGCGTGCTTGCTCTAGTTTCTAACGCATGCAGTAGCCAATTTTGATGGAGGTGTTCTCGTCTGTTCACCCCCTATTATCGCCTTGCGCAGGGTCTGCTTTAGTCACAATGAGTCACAATATTGTGAAGTCGTTTTTTCCTATTGTGAATGATTGTAAAATCGCATTGTATGATTGTGAGTTTTTTCTGTAAACATGTGTATGAAGTGTTCGGAGCCGTATCTCATGTGCAGGAGAGTTTGAGGTTGCCGGTTAGAATCAACCATATGAGCTCAGTTACTTCCTTGCGACCGGAGAGTCCATTACATCCAGTAGACTAGCGTCTGCGCGTGTGACGCTCACAATCATCATTCTGTAAGGTTATAACGGGCTTAAGTCTCTTGAGTCGTTTTTCAAGACCTTCTCATCTCAGGAAGGGAATCAAAAAATGGGGAAAGTGGAAACATTCTGTCGTACGCATTCAGTTCTAGAGTGGTGCGGTCGCCGGGATTTGAACCCGGGATCACAAGCTTGGAGGGCTTGTGTCCTAAACCAGCCTAGACGACGACCGCCCAAACACGCCAAGCACTATCATTACATAAAATCAGCCAAATAAAAATCCTTTCCACAAACGCTACTGAGGCTTCTCATCAGGCTTAAACAAACGTTTCTCATGCTTCGGCTTAGGCTTAAAACTACCTCGAAAGCTAGGCATAGCCGTTCTCTGCCGCTCCAAATTCCTAATCCGAGCATAAAGCTTCGAAACCTTCGTCTTAGACGGAGTCTTAGGCTTTGAGACACGAACACGCACAGGTGTGAATGGTTTTAGTTCGCTACCTTTTCTCTTTGCTCTCAACGGCACATCTCTGACTTTTTTGAAAACCACATAGCCATCCTTCAGATTCACCTCTCGCGTTTCCCATCCAGCATCGAGCCAAACCCGAGCATGGATGCTAGAAGACGCATTGCTCCACCACTTCTCACTCTTATAAGCCTCCATCGGCAAATTGTCCCCAATGATCCCGTCAACCCTTGCGAAACCCAGCTTCACCATGTCCGTGAAACTTCCTCTAAACTTCAGATAGCCTCCAAGTCCAGCATACTTAGAGACACTCCTCCGCGAAACAATCCGTCTGGCACAATTAAGACACAGCATCCTAGTAGGATCACCCGTCGAAACATCAGGCACCATACAATCTCTGCAGTAAAGCTTGCTGCACCTCTGACAGCGCCTAAGATAACTATACCTGAGAACTCTGCCACATATGCCACATCTGTCTTTCAAGGACTCGAACCACTAAGCAAGCGCAACATACGCTTTGCCAATAGTAGCATGGAAGCTTTTGATATTAGCCTTATCCTGCTCCCCGGTGAGCGCCCATAATGCCAAGATCTGCTGAGTCTACTTCTCCGTCACCGTTCAAGTCAGCATCAGGATTGTAAAGTGGCTCTCCTTGGAATGCACTCCACGAATTGCCCAATATGCCAAAATCCGTGCTGTCCACGACTCCGTCATGGTTTATGTCGCCCAGAATCGATCTAATGATGAAGTATCCATCCTCAACTATTATTGGTGAAATAGGATGAACACCTCCATCTTTCGCATTCAGTTGCACATTTTCTGGGTGTAGCATACAGTTTCCTAGGCTTTTCACCCGGAAGGTATAGACTATGAATGCGCCATTTCCCACCCAACCAGGTTCTTGCCCAGTAATACAACTCCAGGTGCTGGTGGTCACGTAGCCCAAATCATTTCTGACAGTTCCAGCCATCCAAAGCCATGTAGGATCAATTGCCGAGCCTTTTCCAAAGCTCACACATTCTAAGACCGATGCATTAAAACTGATACCGATCTGCCCCGACCATATAAATATGTCCGGACTGTTGACATTCACACTGACCATGAACGTTCCATTCAAAGGTTTTCCAGTCCAGTCTGTTGTTTCAGGCTCAACGCTTACCACGGGAGTAGTTAACGCAGTTACGGTCTTCACGATTGACATGACCGATGCTAACCCTAACAATAATGCCAGCATGTTTGCCATGAGCAAGGGTTGTGAAATCCCGAAGATGATTCTTTTCAGCAATCTACCTCTCCCCAATAACACATAGGTTAAACCAGAAGAAAACATTTTCGGACAACTCTTCTATCCCCGAAATAGCATATTGAGCCAGATCTAATTGTGAACCTTTCCAAGGAAGAAAATGCTCATCATCTGAACCCGCGTCTGCTATTCGAATTCCGCAATAATACTTATAGATAGCCAACTCTGTGCTCAAGTAGTGGAACTCTGATGCTTTTCAGTGAATACCTGCATGAGAAAGCAGAAGAATCAAGGCATAATGAAGCCGTCGGCTACTTTCTAACAGCAATTGGCTCGATATTCTTCATAGGCGGCCTACTTGAAACCGTGATAACGGTCAAAGACCCAGAATGGTTCCTAATAATCCCCTACCATTTGACACCGCATCCATACAGCCTACTTGGACTAACACTGACAACGATCGGCATTTGCCTACTCTGCCTCGGAATAGTTCTAAGCATCCACTATGCAAGAGGCAGATCATGGTACATGAGAGAACTGCAGAAAGCACGAACTACGGAAGAGCGGCAGATGACGGAAAAGAAAATAAAGGCAAGGCTTGGAGCCTAGCCCTTCACAACCGCCAGAGGAACCAGCCTAGCAACCTTGGTGGCTATCCCAACCTTGTCACTAACGTCAGCGACAACATCCACATTCTTATAAGCAGGGTCAGCTTCTTCAGCCAAAACCACCGAGCTGGCAGCCCGCACATAAATGCCACGCTGCTCCAAACCCTTCTTGACATCTGCACCCCAATAATTCCGCCTGGCAGCCGTTCTGCTCATCATTCTGCCCGCACCATGAGCCGTCGAACCAAAACTGACTTGCATAGCCTTCTCTGTGCCAACCAAAAGCCAAGAACTCGTACCCATGCTCCCAGGAATGAGCACAGGCTGCCCCGCCGAACTGTAATCTGGAGGAATCTCAGCATTGCCAGGCGGAAAAGCCCGGGTAGCACCCTTCCGGTGAATCCAAACCTTCTTCTGAACTCCATCGATGTTGTGCGTCTCGATCTTTGCAATGTTATGCGCCACATCATAAACCAGCTTAAGCCCAAACCGTTCTGGGTCTTCCTTGAAGACTTGCTTGAAACTTAGCCTAATCCAGTGCATTATTGACTGACGATTCGCAAACGCGTAATTGACAGCGCATGCCATCGCCTGATAGTAATCTTCAGCCTCCTGACTCTTTCCAGGGGCGCACGCAAGCTCTCGATCAGGCAACACAAGCTGGTACTTGCTTACCGCTCTCTCCATAACGCGTAAGTAGTCTGAGCATATCTGATGACCGAAGCCTCTGGATCCGCAATGAATCATTGCAGTTACTTGTCCTTCATGCTCAATCCCAAAAACCTTGGCTATCTTGCTGTCAAGAATCTTGTCTACCTTCTGAATCTCCAAAAAGTGATTTCCGGAACCCAACGTGCCCACCTGCTGCAACCCTCTGCTCTTAGCCGTCGCCGAAACCTTATTGGGGTTCGCATTTTTCATGCAACCACGTTCTTCGCAGTGCTCAGCGTCTCCATGCCAACCCAACCCTTGATCAATAACCCACGCAACACCCTCGGTTGCTATCCGTTCCAAATCGCCAAGCGTCACTTTGAAGTCGTTCCGGCGACTTCCAAGGCCACAAGGAACATTCTTGAAAATCGTGTTCGCCAACTGAGCAAGCTTCGGCCTAATGTCTCCCTCCGAAAAATTAGTCGTCAGCAAACGAACTCCACAATTAATGTCATAACCGACCCCGCCCGGGCTTATGACGCCTTCTTCATAATCTGTTGCAGCCACGCCGCCTATAGGAAAGCCATAACCCTCATGCCCATCAGGCAAGGTTATGGCATACTTGTAAATGCCTGGCAAATGCGCAACGTTTACGCACTGCTCGAGAGTACGATCTGTCTGCATCTTGCCCAACAAGTCTTTATCTGCAAAGACTATGCCAGGAACGCGCATGCCTAGTTTATACTTTGGAATGCGCCACGAGTAATCGTCCAACTTTTCAAGAGGAACCCTCTCCGTAGAAAGGCGACTTTCTTCTTCTCCCATCCTTAACCACCCACTATACAAAGAGCAATACCAGAAATATAAGCGATTTTGGCGTCTACACCAAAACAGATCTTACTCTGGAACCCCACAGTACTTTTCTACGAAATCCACAACTCCTTGCACACTGTTGCTTAGCACAGTTTCACCCAAGACAGGGTGAGCCTTAACATAGTCCAAAGCTTTTCTAAGACCCGCATCGCTTTCAATTATTCGCTTACTGATGACGCTCAAACTTTCCTTCCTCTCAAGCCCCTGCTTTGCAATTCTCGCCCACAGCTTAAGCTGACCTGCATAAGCCCGCAGTTTTTCAACCGCGTTAGAAGACTTGCCAAAGTGACTGTAAAGCAGGCTTCTAGGCATCAAACCAATAAGTTTCTCTATGGACACAAAGGCAAAATCCAAGCGTAGCGGTGGCGGAGTTGTCGGCACAATCACGTCAATCTCACCTAAATAGATGCCAGCAGCGTCGCCCGGGAAAACCGTTTGAGAGAGTCTTTCATAGTAGCTTTGGTGATGTGAAGCATGACCAAGCGTTTCAACAGCTTTCAATTCTAACCCATTCTCAAGGTCGAAGACCATGCCGTCAGTCGCCGCGATGATCCGATCCTCAGGAACGGGTTCAGGCGCGCCATATAGTTTCGTAATGCCTCCGAGAACAAGCTTTGACTGCTCCCAAAGCTTCTCAGGATGAGCCAAATGAGGGGCGCCCCGTGGATGAACGACAACCTTTGCATTGGGCAAGTGCTTCAGCAGCGTTCCAACGCCCCCAGCATGATCCAGATGAATGTGCGATACAGCGACGTACGTCACGTCTTCGAGTTTGACTCCTAACCGTTTCAAACCTGCAAGCAAGTTGGGCACAGACGACGTAGGGCCCGTCTCGACCATTGCCACATGCTTGCCTTTCAGAACATAGCTTGCAATGAATCTCTTCATCCCAGCAGTTTCCGCATCAATCAGATAAATGTGTTCTTCAACTTTTGAAATGCTCATCACGCATTACTCCAAAGTCTAGGGCAGAATGCTAGAATCCTCAGCACCAGCTTTAAGGATTTTCATCAAGAACATTTTAAGCGAACAATACACACATTCAACTGTGATCACTCATGCGCATGCGAATCACTCGTGAACTGACTTCCGAGGAAGTGGAAAGGAGAATCAAAGAGTTTGAGAAGGAATACGGCATGAGCTTTGAGAAGTTTAAGGAGCTTTTCGAAGCGCAAAAACTGGATGCCAAGTTCGTTAGAAGTTACTCCGAATGGGCAGATCTCGTAGACACCTACAAAGGGTACGTTGAAGATGGAGAGTTAGACTGTATTTCTGAAGAAATCAAAGACTTCAAGCCAGAGCAGGCCGCCTTGCTGACCCCTAAAAGAATAAAGCTGCTTTATCAGCTTGCTACCATGAGGGTAGAGTCAACCAACGATTTGTCCCAAAAAGTCGGGCGAGATGTGAAAAACGTACATCAAGACTTGACAGTGCTGAAAAGATTCGGCTTCGTGAAGCTGAACAAACAGAAGGGAATAGCTCTCATTCCAGAAACTCTTGTGAAAGAGATAACGTTTCTAATCCACTAGTAGCGCACAAAGCTTGCTCATATGTCAAGAATGAACCTAAGAGTAACCTTGTTAGGCTCTTCTATTATTTCCATACGATGATACGTTACAGCCTTCACACCGACCTTCTGCAAGTGCCTTTTACGATCAAACTTCTCTCCCCAGACTTTAGCCCTCAGCCTAAAGGTATGCGTTGTTTCAGTTATATTCAGAATCCTAAACTTGGAATATAGTAATCCGTTAATATCAGATTTCACCAATAGAGCTTCAAGCCAATCGTAGAGAAGGGCATACTTGTCACCAGCTTCAACCTCTACATAGTCCTCAAGCTTTGGATTTACTCTTTTGACATCGGTCATAACCTCAAACATTGCAAGCGCAGCAATCTCAAAGGCTCCCTCTAGACTTCTCCCATAAGCGGCAATGTACGCATCAGCAGTATGCTCCAGAAACTCGAATTCTTTTTCGCTTTTCATAGACTCGCCACATCGTTAATATGGCGCATTCATTTTTTAAAGTCATTCTGTTTCATGCATAAAAGATTTAATGCCAATGCTATTGAGTGTAAGTCTTCTAATGAAGGTTGAGAAGCTCTTGCCTGAAAGTGACGCTCTGAAAATCGTTCTAGTGTATTATGCTGTTGCGGCAATCATAGTACTAGGCGCCTACATCTCCCCAGCACAAGGTGAGTTAGCAACCAACACCCCAATACTGTTATCCATATTGCTACTCATCCCGATCTGCTTGTGGCAAAGAAACTATCGCAAGGAAACAAAGCTACCTAGAGTAATCGGTGGAAAAGATAAGGAAACGGTGCTTTTCTGGATTTTCGTGCTTTTTGCTCTAGCCCTTTCTGTTCGCATTCCTTCAGCGTTGCTATTCGGTGAGCCATATGAAAAAATGCCTCTTATCTACCTTCTAATCTTAACAATACTTGTCATCGAGAAGACCGACATCGCAGCATTTGGCTTCAAGACTGGAAACCTGGGAAAATCGCTTGGGTGCGGGATGGCATTTTGGGCGATTCTCGGCGGGCTAACATTAAGCATTCAATACATCATGATCTGGGGCTTCACTGGGCAAGTGCCTCTCCAGTCCTATGGTATTACGCTCCCCTTGTTAGCTATGCCTTTCATGACTCTCTGTGTAGGCATAAGCGAGGAGGGGCTCTTCAGAGGCTATATGCAATCACATCTCGGAAAACTCTACACCTCTAGACAGGCGATTCTGGTTCAAGCGATCCTTTTTGGAGGTTGGCACTTCGTTTGGAACCTTTATCCTTTCGACCCATGGAACATGGCTCAATATGTCGCAACAACATTTCTTATCGGTCTAGTATTCGGCTACTTCTACAGCAAGACTAACAATCTGGTTCCACTAGTTCTCGCTCATGGGCTTTGGAACAGCGTTCCACTGGGGATCGTGGAAAATGGAACGGTGATGAGCCACTTTTGGACATTTCCCTTTCCACATCAAATGCTCGTGTTGGTCTTGCCTTTCACGGTGTCTGCGTTATCGGCTGTCTTGTTCATAAAGTACTTGGTCAGAAAAGTCCAGCCCCAAGAACATTGAGAGCGCTGTGGAACTAGCTCGGCTTTTCCTCGAGTCCTACCAGAAACTTGATAGCAGTTCGCACAAAATCCGGACACTTTTCTTCAAACACATTTGCCTTTCGAGCCTTCTTCAGATCGTCAGGGTTAGAAAGATCATACTTAATGAGGTCTCGACACAGAGCGCTTCCGTGTTCATTTTCGAAAACTCTAAGGAGATTTTGGCAAAGCTCATAAGCTCTTTCTCGTTTTTCCTGTGATGGCTCACTGATTCCGTACTTGATACCTATTGCCATCACACCACCAGTCAAAGCTCCGCAGACAGATCCGCATAGTCCTATGCCTCCACCAAAGCCCGTAGCGATTTTAGGAATCAGTTCACTTTTGCAGTTCCAGTGTTCAGACATGGTGAGCAAAACGCTTTGAGCGCAGTTATGGCCTTCAAGGAAGTGCTTTACTGCTCTTTCGCATAGGATTTCTTTTTGGTTCATGTCCTGCTGTTTCCTGAATAGAAAGTGTGTTAGTAGGTTTTAGGGATTTTCTGGATAGCTGCAATAACCAACTCTATGGACTGCTCCACGTCTTTCAGGCTTAGAAGAGATGTTGGGCTGTGAATGTAGCGTGTTGGAACACAAATGGCGCCGCTTGGTATGCCTTCTCTTGTCAACAGAATGCGTGCCGCATCTGTTGATCCGGGCACGCCTGCCTCAAGCTGATATGGGATCTTGTTCTCTTCTGCCGCATCAATCAATAGCCGCAGGACTTTCTGCGGAACAATTATACCAGAATCAGCAACGGTCAATGCGGGCCCCTCCCTCATCCTTATTGGTGCTTCAACTTCCTTGACTCCAGGCGTGTCGCCTGTAACAGTCACGTCAAGCGCAAAGGCTACATCTGGATATATGCCGAAAGCTGACGTTGCTGCCCCTCTAGAAGCAACTTCTTCCTGTACTGTTCCAACTGCGTAGATCGTGCATTCTGTCTTTTCCAGACGTTTCAGCGCCTCAATCATAGCTGCACAACCCACCCTATCGTCCAAAGCTTTGCCGATCACGATATTCTTTCCTATTCTCGCGAATTTCACGTCAAAACAAACGACATCTCCGATTCTTACGCCCATCCTCTTTACTTCCTCTCGGTTCGCCGCTCCAATGTCTATGAAGAGTTTATCACAAGAGATGACTCTTTTGCGTTCTTCTTCCTTTTGAATATGTGGAGGCTTTGAACCGATTATTCCATGCAACGGTCCTTTTTCAGTGTAGACAATGACCTTCTGAGCCAACAAGACGCGGTCGTCTATTCCGCCAATCTTCGCGAACTGCAAGAAACCTTCTTCTGTGATATTCTTCACGAGCAAGCCAATTTCGTCCATGTGCGCAGCAATCATCACCTTAGGAGCGTTTTTCTTTCCTTTCTTTATACCAATGACGTTTCCAAGTTTGTCTTCCTTGACTTCATCCACGTAGGGTCTTAGGAACTTCTTCATCAGACCTGCGATTTCTTCTTCTCTGCCCGTCACACCACAGGCATTCGAAAGCTTTTCCAGAGTCTCAACAAGCGTCATGATGAGCCCTTCCTGAAGAGTATGTAGAATCGTGATGTTTTATATTAAACGATTGCGGTTATGAGGAAGGGGACAACTCTGAGATTCAGAGTAAGCTTCGAGAAGAGCGTTGTGAAATCTTTTATCCAGCGTCCTATATTGACGATTGTGGTTCTATGCGGAGAAGCTTGCAGGTAAGCCTCATAGCTGTGTTTGGAGCATTGCATGCTGTACTCTATTTCATTTCATTTGGCTTGTGGAGGAACTGGGGAATCTATCTAGAGGCTGTTGAAGGAATAGTCCTAGGTCCGAAGATCGGTTTTCTAGCGGCATTTCTTGGCAGTTCAGTCGCGCGCGCTCGGGATTTCAACTCTTCTGGGTCAACAGTTGCTGGTTGGTCTAGTCTCGTTGATGTTGGGTTACTTCTTTTTCCGATCGTTTGAACGGGCTGCGAGAAAAACAGGTAGACTAGAAGCGATATAAATAGGATGCAGATTATTGAAAGCTGGGTCTGAATTGTCTCGAAGCGAAAATGAATTGCAAGTCGTAGAACACAATCAGCACTGGTTCAAAGTCCAATATCCCCAGACAAGAAACGTTTGCATAATCATGAACACTTTTGCCGAAACCTTCGCGATGATGGAGATATCTCCCGCACAATCCCCCTTTTTTCTGTGTTGTCCTGGTTGCTGCGAGCATTCTAGGGCCTTGTTGAGGTTTCCAGGTTTGGCAACGTGAACCGGGCCCTGTGTGGTTGTGTGCAGCTGATCAAGATTACTACGAGTATCCCTGGTTCCTCTCTGGCTGATTCTGATATGTCCAGGTCCCGAACCTATAGGGCCTGCAGAAAGGATTCAATGGAGGTCTACGAGCAAGGCTTGAGTTCTACGTCTTAATTCAACCCTCTTGGATTCAATTTTCTGTTTGAAGAGGACCTGAACGAAGAGGGAATGGTCTAGAATCTGGCCTACGCGGTCTTCTTCCTTATCCTCGAGAAGGATCTTTGGAGAAAGTCGCTTCTCCTGAGAACTATGGTCTCCGGATTGGAGAACAAAAGAATGGAAAACAGAGCTGCAGGCCGCCCGGCTTCTAAGGAGTCCAAGCCCCTAGGCCCCACAGGAATACTTGTTGTTAAGATTTAGTAACGTCTAACAGCATCCCTTTTGTATTCGTAGAGTACTTTGGTAAACGGGTTATGCAAATGCCCATAAAGTTTGAAGTAAGCGTTATGCAAGTTGGTAACTCGTTGAGAATCACAGTGCCCAAGGAAGTGGCAAGGCACCTGCAGCTCAAGAAAGGCGACAAGCTAACAATGTACTCGGATAACGCTCACGTAGTCTTGGAAAAGAAGGAAGGGACCTGAAGGAAATGCCGAAAAACCCGTATTTTTGGAGCCATGAAGAAGAAAAGAGGCTTATGGACCTCTGGAAAAAGGGTGAACACGACGCGAGGATCATAGCTGCCCAGCTGAATCGAAAGCCTGAAGCCATCAGAAAAAAGCTTCAGCGACTGGGACTTGTCGTCGGGCACAAAGAAAAAATCTCTCGGACGACGACAACTAAAGAAGAAGAAGAAACTCAGATCAAACTTGATATCCCCGACGAGCTGCCTAGCGTAGAGCAGGCTCTGAAGCTGCTGGTTGCTGCCATGAACGCTCTGTCACAGCCAGGGTTGAGCAAAGCTGACGTCCAACGGCTGAGGAACGTGGTTAACGCGGTGAAGACCTATCAAGGATTGTTTGCCGAGTACGTGCATTATCGAGAGATTGAGATAGAGCTGGTGGATCTGAGGCAGAAATATGAGCAGTCGGGGAAGGACATGGGCTTGAAGGCTCAAGCTGTAAGGCGTGCTTGGCCTGGGGTGGCCAGGGAAGCTACGCGGGGCCGTTCGCTATCATCAAAGGTCCAGGTTTAGGTGCAGGAAGAGCTCTTTGGCGAAGAACATGGCAGGGCACGCAGAACAGGTCTGCGAGGTTCGTCCTTGCAAGTCTATCGGAGGCGCCACAATACTATCTATGACTACAATTGAATTTCTGGGCTTTTGAGGACAGTTCCCGTGGTCGGGTCGCTTAGATCAAAACCCACGCTTGACCCCCCGTCTCGGAGGTGACATCGCCAGCAACCTGGCTTTTTTCCTTCGATCAACGAAAACGACAAAGCGGAGAAGTCGAAGTTTTTGTTGTTTTTCTCGTTGTTCACCTGAACACACACATGTTACTTTCTTCAAAACACTTAAGAACACGAAAAGCGGCGCATTGTTATGAGTGAAGGCCATGGGATACACTGATGAAGAGCTAAGCTACATTTTCGACAAGACGCGGGGACATTGTTGGCACTGCGGAAAACAACTTGCTTGGAAGAACTACGGTATGGTTGGAAAGCGAGGTGCTTGGGAAGTAGACCATAGCCAACCACTTGCGAGGGGCGGAACCCATTATTTGAGAAACCTTGTTCCGGCTTGCGTTGAATGTAACAGAAGTAAGAGCGACCTAACGACGCACGAATTTGAAAGGTACTAAGAGCGAGGGCTATGCTTACGGTGTTTTCGCACCAGTGGGGTCCTCTGAATAGTTTTGGCTTGTTAGTATCTAATAGTTATTGTTAAGGCTTGTTAGGGCTTAACAACAGCCTTTTTCTCTGAAACAAGCCCGTCTTAAGCTTATTGTAGTGTTTTGGCTTTGACAGACAACCAGAAAAGCGCTAGTACCATACTCATCAACAACTATGGTGACTATTTCTCTCGCAAGCTTCTTCATACGCACGGTCAGCCATATGGGAGCCTTGCCATAATGAAGCGGAAGCCTCGCAACACCTGTCCTTTGCACTGTGACACCGTTTCTGATCTAAAAGTACTTCGAGGGAGTTTAAACCGTTTTCCTTCTACTTGATCAAGTGCCCTTCCCGATCCATTTCTCCCAAGCGAATTCGAGTGGTGCAGATAGGCGTGTGATTTTCGCTTGGAACCATATCGATGATGACTATTTGGAGGGAAGTCAACCCCAACTCTTTCCTTTTTCTGTTGATCTCCATTGCCATAGGTTCAGTTTCTTTGCTAACAACCAATGCTTCAATGCAACCCTTACGTAGTGTTACCCCATAAGCGTCATCTAGACTTATTATTTCTGCTTTGTCCAGAAGACTGTGTTCTTGAAGAAAAGCCTTCAGCTCAGCCAATCTATCTTCGTAAGTCGCAACCTCATGTTGCTTACCCATTTTCTTCACGAATTCGTCAGAGCATAAGCCGATCAGAACACGCTTGCCAACTTCAAAAGCTTCCACAAGCAAGGCTCTATGACCCTTGTGAAGCTCGTCGAAAGTGCCTCCGACAGCCACGGTTTCAAACTTTTTCTCCATCTACTCTTTCATCCTATGAGCCTAGCGCCCTGAAGGTCAATCTTGGCAACGAGAATTTTCTCGTGTGGCAAAACCTGCTTAAAAGCTTGAACCACATTTTCAGCATTTTCCAACGTAGTAAGCGCGTGAATTGCCTCGCCAACCATATTCTGGGCAGCACCTATGCCTCCTGCCTTCTTGGCACTCTTTGCGAGTGTTCGGAGACGCTCTGTCATGAATCCAGTCTTTTCAGCAAAGTCAAAACAGCAATCCAAAAAGTTCTCAAGCGAAGGCTCAGAAAGAATCTTCTCCAGAGTTTTTCTCCCCCACTTATTAACGGCTTCACGTTTGCTCGGTGAAGACAGCGCCTGCTTCGTTGGTATGGATCCGAAAACTCCCGCAACAATCACGTAATCCGCGGATAGTGGTATACGATCTATCAACGCTATCCCGGGCGCACCAGGCTCTACTGTCAATACGCACCCACTGAGCATCAATGGACCTACAGTGCCTAAACCTGTCTTACACTTGACCTCTGCAACATGGGCGATTCTGCCTATCTGATTATACGTCAGATTTAGATCTAAAGCTCTTGACAAGGCTAAAGCTGCACCTAGGGCTCCGGCTGCGCTTGAGCCAAAACCTGCACCAATTGGTATCTCAACTGTATGCCTTATCTCAACTTTGTATTGTTCGTCAACCATATTCAGCAATGTCTTGGCTACTGTTCCTGTTGTTTCAGCATTCCGCGCTCTTTCCTCATTTATGACAATGTCAATGCTGTTGAAATCCTGCTCTGAAACACAAACCTCAGTCTTGACCCCTTTTTGGATCCCGAATCCGCCGCCTCGAGCACCGATCTGTTCCAAGTCTGAGATTGGACTACCGTCTGAAGCAGTGTCGCATATCTCGAAAAAGCTGGAGATGCCTGCTGGGCTGAAGGCTTTTGCTTTTTTCACTTTGACTTCTCTTCTCGTCTAGTCTTCAGAGCTGGAAAGGCCTCGTAGCAGGCTTCAGCGATTATTGGGACTAGCGTGAGCATGAATGGGATTTCGGTTGCAAATGTCCATGCGAAAAGTATCAGACCAGCATAGAATGGCAGGTCGTGAGCTCCTCCAATTGCTGCAGGCAATGCAAGAAACTGCGTGTAACCCCACACAACGATACCTATTATTCCGCTGCCAACGACAGATCCTACTACTGCGGCCACTCCGAAGCTTCGCCACTTAGGTAGGGCATATCCTATCACGATAACGATCCCATAGCTAATCACGAATATGGCTAGCACGAAATAGATATTCCACATTGCTTGTCCGATTGTGGTGCCGAAATAGTTCACGACAGTCTCAGGTGTTATCAGCAAATATCCAAGCGTTGCCAATGCGGCAATCCCAACTCCTAGACCCAAGAAGCCTTTCTTCCAATCCAGTTTCTTCCGCGACAGGTAGCCAATCAGTCCAAAGCAAACTAGGTTTGACGTTACTCCTGCTGTTAGGCTGAGCAATGGATCACCGTGTATTAGCATGTCACTGATGAATATGCCTATGGCAGCACCCCCTCCGCCTACAGTCGGGCCGAAAAGCACTGCGAAAGTCGCGGGTATCACCACAACTGGCCAAAATCTTACTCCGCCGATTGTCGGACAGACGAAAGGAAATATTGCATACAACACGTATCCAATAGCGGCGTAAAGAGCCGCGTTAACCGCCATTAAAGTTATGTCCAAAGCTCTTAGGGTTGGCATTCGCATCAGATTTCGCCACTACTTGCGGAAAAATAAAGATTCCGTATGTATTCTCTAAACATGTTTAGACTTGCCCCCACTTCCAAGGTCAATGCTAGCGAGTTTTCCCGGAAACTGTTGTACTGTTGTGCAGTTATGTGTAGCTGTGTTCTACGCACAAACTATCATATCCAAAAATCGTCGATTGTGCCTCCACGGAGACAAAAGAAGATGAATATACTGAAGAATAGGAAAGCGTTGAGCACTGTAGTGACGACACTGATAATTCTAGTGGTTTCAGTACTGCTCGCAACAGTTGTAACCTTCTACGCTATCAACGTAACAACCACCAGAGTTCAAGAAGAGAACCTATTCCTGACGAAGCAACACGTTTGGTACAACACAACTGGCGCGTGGGCTCAATCAGCAATAGTTATCGTGAACACTGGCGGAAAAGACGTTGTCATAGACAAATTGACTGTCAGAGGACAGGAAGTCAACTGGACATTTGCCTACTACTGGAGGACAAACACCGTGACCATTTCAAACGATCTAGCTGTAACACCAAACATTTTGGATATCACCGTCAACACAACCAACATAAATGTACAAGGTGACTCGAGAGTGTTCGATCAGGCAACCGATGACATAACCTTGAAATCAGGCTACACCATGGTAATCTACGTCCACAACCCAGGCAGTGTCGCCTTGAACGATGTTGGTATCCCTGTTGGCATCACAGTGTTCAGCGCGAACGCACAATACTACAAAGAGTGCAACGTTCAGGCTGCGCAGTAGCAGCCTCTCTCCCTTTTCTTTCATTCTCCCCGTTTTTGTTTTTTGAAAAGTGCTAATCTGTGACCTTGGACATCATTGTTTGACTATTAGTATTGATTGTGTATACTTATGTGTAGTCCCGTTCTACGCACACGATCTTATCTCACAACAAAGCCGAAAGCTATGGATCAAGCACATAGAAAGGAGACTGCAAAGAACGGTTAACCTTGGAAGCTTCAAGAAACAGACAAAAAGACTTCTGTTCTCAAAGACAGCATTAGCCATACCAGTAACCTACCTGATACTCTTTGTCTCGCTGATCCTGCTGATCTCTACGACCTATAGCGTTGCAGTATTAAAAATCGGAGCCCGAGGAACCGTGCTTAGAAATTCAGTCGCTAAACAGAACATGCAGTTTCTAGATGATGCAATCCGTTCTGTTGCATGGAGTTTTGGAGCTTCAGAAGCCGTTTTCATGGACAATTGCGGAGCAAGCTTTCAAATAGCTGCCACCGCTAAGAGTCTTACAATCAACTTCACCGACGAGCGAACATTCAGCGACATTGTGTTCAACAACTCAATTGGCAGGGCCTTCTACGAACTTGAAACCCAGGAATTCAGTTTTGACAATTCGTTCATCAGAGGCGATGACAGGGCAATAATCAATCAAAGCTCATTCACAATGACGCAGCTTTACGTGGATACGAACAACTACAGGGAATTGGTTCTTTGCTACCGCCCCTCAGTCACCGGGGCTGAAGCGGGAATAGCTAATGGAAAACCTCTGAATCTCGTTCGTGTATACGTCATAAACCTCAATTCCTCTAGAAACTTGCTGCTGGGCGAGAAGTTCTACCTCAAAATAACCAGCTTGAACGTTACAACTGTCTCAAGCCAGTATGAGTTTAACAGTTCAGTCTCATCACTTGCGCTGAAGGCTGTCTTCGACGGAACATCGAGCACAGTTTGGCTTCCGATTTCAAGCAATGAAACTGGTTCTGCTGTAACAATGGAGATCGTTGTGTGCAACATCAAAATCCAAGAAGCAGAGGTGTAGCATGTGCCATCTGTATCTCCCAGCTACCTTTACACTTTCATCGCCATGCTGGCTGTCGGCAGTCTTCTCGTATTTTCGTTCATGGCCTACGTAAACGCCACTCGCTTTTCTTCAGAGACGAAGCAACTAAAGAATCTGATGGACTATGTTGCGGCCAGAAGCACGGAACTAGTGACGTTGGCATTGACCACGAACGAAACAGCCCAGAGTTGCTTGCAGATGCCCGTCACGATTGGTAGTCGACAGTATTGGCTTCAACTTCAAAATGACTCTGAAAATGTTTGGATAGAAGGTGGTTTTGGAGACACAGCACTGGAAGGAACCGGACTGCGCATCTATCTTCCAAAAGAAGCCAATGCTACAGGCTATTATGTTGGGGGTTATGGGGCAGCTTACCTAAGCTGCGTTTTCAGCTTTGGTGTTCCGCAACTTCGACTTGAAAACTTGAATGAGGGATCATAGCATGAAGTCAGGTTTGGCAGCGTCTAGAAAGAAGACTGAAACTGGAAACTCGTTGGATGAAGTGATGAAAGAAGAAGGAGAGTTAATAGAATTCTTAGATGTTAAGAAGTGGAGCGTTCCCGAAGGTTACGTGGAAATTGAATACTACCCACTCAAACCGCCTTTCTCTTATGCAGCGATAGTTCAGAACGAAGAAACATTGGAATATCTATACGTTCTTGACGAACTTCCATTGAACAGAGAAGAACGAGACGGCTACTTCAGGCTGAGAAACATTTTGGAATACGAGCTACAGGCTCCGGAAGGAGAAGAAACGCTGGCAGAATCTTTTCGAAGGCAAATGCCTGCAATACATGTTCAACACCAGAAAAAGTTCAGCGAAGTCTCGCCAGTCGGTATGCGCAAGATCCTTCACACTTTGGAAAAGGACATCGTTGGCTACGGAAAAATAGATCCAGTGATGTATGATGAGTACGTTGAAGACATCGGATGTGGCGGAGTGAATAGGCCGCTTTTCTTGTGGCACAGAAAATATGAGAACATTAAGACCAACTTGACCTTCAGAGACGAGCAGGAACTTGACGACTTCATAATGCGTGTAGTTCACAAAGCAGGAAAGCATGTGAGCATAGCTTTCCCGATAGTAGACGTTACTTTGCCTGAAAAACACCGTTTAGCTGTTTCTTTTGGGAAGGAAACGACACCCTTTGGAACATCGTTCACGATAAGGAAGTTCCGCAAGGATCCCTTTACAATAGTTGACTTGATAGAGAATGAAACCATAGACGAAAGCATCGCCGCGTACCTTTGGCTTCTGATGGAATGCAAAATGTCCGTTATGATTATAGGAGCCACAGGTGCTGGTAAGACCACAGCCTTGAATGCAGTTGCGTGTCTGGTGCGACCAAGCTATAAGATAATCTCGGTTGAGGAAGTCGCTGAAATCAACCTGCCACATGAGAACTGGACTTCAACCATCGCACGATCAGGCTTCGGTGTTGAAGGCGAAGGCGAAATCACTCTCTACGACTTGATCAAGTCGGCTGTCAGACATCGTCCAGACCTGATTCTCGTGGGCGAGGTTCGCGGAGAAGAAGCTTACGTGCTGTTTCAGGCTCTTGCAACTGGCCACGGAGGCTTATGCACATTACATGCCGAGGACGTCGACACTGCGATTAAAAGGCTTACACAACCGCCAATGAACATTCCATCTTCGATAATCCCACTCATGAACTGCGTGATAAACGTGAAACACGTAAGGACGCCTGTCTTCCTTGAATCTGGAAAGCGACTTTCAAGCAGGAAATTTACGAGCATCGCAGAGGTTAGAGACGCTAGCACGCTTCAAGAAGTGTTCAGTTGGAACGCCTCATCAGACACCTTCCAAGAGAACTTGGCTAACAGCTATCTTCTGAAAAAGATGTCAACAAGCCTCGACATTCCAGTTGAAAAGCTAATAGATGAGCTGGAATATCGGAAACGAGTTCTTTTGCATATGGCTGAGCATGGCATTCGCGACTACAGAAACGTGAACAACGTTTTGAGTAAGTACTATAACAACCCGCAACTTTTCCAAAAGGAATTCCTAGAGAAGCCAAAATGGTGAGAGCATTGCAGACTAAGCTTAAAGGCCCAAAAATATTCGGCACCCTGCTGAGACGCTTCGTTGATGAAGATGCAAGCGCGCTCGGCCGTGAGCTGCCCTTTGCTGCTCTGCTTTTCACATTGTTGGCTGCGAGCGGCGTGACAATCTACGAAAGCTGGAGGAAACTCTGCAATATTGACTTGCTGCCACGATTCCAAAGAGAAGCTAGGGAGATTGTCAGGCAGGTTGAGGTTCTTGGATACGATCCTCTGACTGTCATGTTCAAACACGCTGAAAAAACGAAGTCGAAAAGCTATCGCGAATTCCTTCTGGGATATGTCTCCTCAATCAGAAGCGGAGGAAGCATTGTAAACTATCTCAAAAGCAAGCTGCGCTCAATATTCGAAAATGAAAGCGCCGCATCTGTTCGTTCAGTTGAGAGGCTTGGCACTTTGGTAGAAGCATATGCAGTAATGCTGATTGTAACGCTTTGCTCATACATTCTCTTTATCATATTCGCGACTACCTCGGTCTTTGAGCCGATGAAACTTAGTGGGACGCCAAGCGTTTCTACAGATGTAGTTTGCATTCTCATTTTCTTCGTAACGCCTATGATATCAATATTCTTCATGGTCATCGCTCATGCGGAAAGAAAGAGCAACCTCATAGGCGTCAACCAACCCTACAAAGCTGCTATATTGCCCGTCATCATCGTTTTTGGTTTCGTTGCTGCTCTGGTTTTCTTGCCGCAACTTCAATACTTGACAGGGCCACAGACGTTCACGCTGGTCATCACCGCTTGCTTGCTGGCAATATCGATTCCGCCATTAATAGTATACATGAAGATCTCGAAGATCAACAATGATGCGGAAAACGCCATGCCCAGCTTTCTTAGAGACGTGACAGAAGCCAGGAAGATCGGGCTTTCGCCAGAGAAAAGCATAGTTCATGCCGCAAAGCGCACCGGTTACGGAAGATTCACTGAGACGTTAAGCCTAGTTAGAAGCCAGATGGAGTGGGGTGTTTCACTTGGAAAGATCTTCGGAAACATCAGACATAAGATTCAGACATGGCCTGTTCTAGTCAATTTCTTCATACTAGTAGAAACGATCAAAATCGGCGGAGGCTCATCCATAGCTCTTGAAACGTTGACGGAATACAGCGAAAAACAGAAAGACGTTGACTCTAACAAGAAGTCGCTTTTGAGGCCATACGCGGTCTTGGCTTTCATATGGAGTGTTCTAATAGCCTTAACAACAACTATGGTCGCCATGACAGTTTTTGCTGTGACGCAAATGTCGCTTCCTGGAACGACTGCCGTGCCTTTCACACTGCTGGAAAATCAGATCAACCTCTTTTCGGCAGGCATAATATTCCAGTGCTGGCTTTCAGGGTTCTTCGTGGGCAAGGTGAACGAAGGCACGTTTGCTGCAGGCTTTAAATATTCAGCTATGCTTGTGCTTACTGCCTACGTTTCTTTGCTGATCTCACAGCAGCTGCTTGGAGGACTATATGGCGTTGTTGCCCTGCCCAAATAAGCTGCCAACAGAACAGGGGTCATGTCAGCATGCCTGCCGTGTCCATTGACACTTTCTTTGCATGCGCACTCATGGTTATCGCCGTACTCTCAGCCATGGCAGGAACTTCAACACTCTTGCATCCATACATAAACAGCGCAGTCGACAAAAACACAGCCGAAAGATACGAAGAGATTTCGAAATATCTTCTTTTGAACAGCGGAACGCCCTTAAATTGGGGACAAAATGGTTCAATAAAGCCAGAAACTTTTGGCTTGGCGAAAATGGGTACAGAAAACCCATATGAGTTAGACATAGACAAGGTTTCAAGATTGAACAGCGAAAGTATGCAGGCCATGAGCTACGCTGAATTGTTCACCTCTATTGGGTTGCCAGACGTTGCCTTCAGGCTTGAGATTAAGCCGGTTTTCGAAGTGTTCATAAATCTAACTGCAACCTTCCCATCAACGGACAATACCGAATACCAATTTGAAATCTTGACCGAAAAGAACGGAGCTCCTGTTCCAGTGTATTTGAAATGCTACGTCATCGCAGAAAACTATCTGAGTACAACTGAGGTCTACGTTTCTGGAGGCAAAACGCGTCAGAATGTAACCATCTCAAACAATGTCCATGGGCCAAGCCTTCTAGCCGTTCTCGCAAGATCTGCCTACGACGCTAGAATAGCGTCTTCTAAGGTCTACGCATTTGCGCATAAGACAGCTGAACCCAAACCTAGAGGCACATTTCTCAGACTTAGCCCACTAAGCTATGTCCTGAATGCTTCTTTCGCCTATCCAGCAGTGAACTTGTCAAGTGCTTATGCTTTAACGTTTGAGTACAATTCAACTTTGACACAAAAGGCGAGCGACAACGGATCTGCTACGTATGAGATTCCGCATTTTCTTGATCCAAGTTTGATGATAATTGCTTTGACTGGATGGAATTCTACGGCTTTCTTTATTGAATGGGTGGCGTATCCGCAAGTGCCTGTACAAGTGGGTGCCGACTTCGCAGGCTTTACATCTCTGTCGAATGTTTTTGCCTACATGTACGTAGTCACGATTAATTCGGCTATCTTTGAATGTACGGTTTGGGTTGGGGGTCCTCGAGATTGAAAAAAGCCGACAGAGGACAGATACGGATAATTGAAGCTTTTCTAGCTGTGCTAATCATTTTCTCAGCATTTGCAGTGTCCGCAGATCTAACAGGGTCTAGAAGCGCTACAAAAAGTGAGAGCTTGGCTTCTATTGGACTGCACTCTCTTATGAAACTGGATCAAGATGGACGCCTAGGCATGTACATAACTGACGGAGACTTTACGGCATTGCGAGAAGCTCTTGATCTTATTCTGCCAGCAGGCATATGTTTCAATCTCACAGTGTACGTCACAGTGTACGATGAGCAGATGCAGCGACTCAACACTGACGTCATCACTAATGGCGGCTTCAACAGTCAAGAGGTAGCCTTTGTGGAATACATTTGTGCAAGCCAAAGTGCTACACTTCGCTGTTACGTAATCCACGTGAATCTGGGGATGGCTACATGACGAAAGGCAAGAAAAAGCTTAGGACCAGCAACTCTGGACAGCTTCTCATAGTAGCTGCCTTAGCCATCGCTATACTGATATCTTCAACAACAGTGTATGTCTATGAACTCAGCAGGGAAACGAACAGCTCCAATGCCGCGTCTATAGCTGATCTTATCCTCGCCCTGAAGCAAAACACGAGAAACACGATGATTAGCTCACTTGCAAACGTTTCGAACGGCGGTGAAAGAGCGGTTTTGACAGCTAATCTGAACACGCTTGCGCAAGTTGTAAGAAGTCTGACCCATTTTGGAACTCTGGTTCTGGACTTTGCAACATTAAACGATTCGAATTATGATTCGGGTATATGGCTTTCATGGAACACTAGCGATATGGGAACTTCAAGCACAGATGCGAATTTCACTTTGAGAGTCTACGGCGAAGAGACAACCATAGCCGCAAACTATGAAATCAACGTGACAACAAAAACTACGATTGCAGGCTTCTACGTCACGCTAGGGGGTTCGGAAAAGCTGGTGAATCTTACATGCAGCGTCTTCAATGAAGAAAAATCAGCCCTAGCCAAGAACATAACTTTACTCTATCAAGACTCCGGAAGCTGGGTAAATGTTGATTCATCAAACAACCTTTCTGTAATAGATCGTGGCAACGGCACTTACTCTATATCTTTCACCATTCAAACTACAGCTGCTATTATCCCTGTTTCAGCCCACACCTATGATATGCGCAACATTTTTGTGCAGGCAAACACAACATGCTCCGCGGCTTAGCCTTTCGCTCGAATTTTCGAGCCACTTAAATACGAAGCTATGCATCTTTGAATGAATGAAAAATGGTGTTTTTGAATGGCTGAAAAGCATGTTTGCCGTCATCTTTTCACTCTTCTGAAGTTAGCCGAGATGGGAGCGCATCGGAGGACGGCAAAGATTTCCACCGAATATCTAGCAGGAAAATTAGGCACGTCTCAGCAGACGGCTTCGCGCTACTTGATCGAATTAGATAGCAAGGGATGGATTAAGCGAACCATAACGGCTGAAGGATGCCTCATAAGGATCACGGATTTAGGCGCGAAAGAGCTTCAGAAGCTTCATTCAAGTCTACGTTTCTTGATGGAAGCTGCTTATCCGCCGTCAATAACCCTAGAAGGGACAGTTTTTACGGGATTGGGCGAAGGGGCCTATTACATTTCAAAAGAGCAGTATCGGAAGCAATTCATGGAAAAGCTGGGCTTTGACCCGTATCCAGGGACTCTTAACTTGAAGCTCACGACTGATTATGACATTAAGGCTCGTAACGAGCTTGAAGCTTATCCAGCCGTTGAGGTCGCGGGTTTTACGAGTGAAGACCGCACTTTTGGACCTGTAAAATGCTATCCCATGATAATAGAGAACAAAGTGAAAGGGGCTTTAATCTCGGCTTTGAGAAGCCACTATGACGCTTCTGTGCTTGAGATAATTGCTCCTGTGCCTTTGAGGAAGCATCTTAAGCTGAAGGATGGACACAAGGTGAAGGTGGAAGTCTTGACGCTTCCCTAGATTCTGATAGCTTCACTGATACGGTAGCACTTGAAAACTCGTTTCTTGTTTGAAAAGACTTTTAACACTACGACAAGCTAATAATTCCATGCTTGAGAAAGGTGAAGGTCATGGAAGTTAAGAGAATCGCAGTTTTGGGCGCTGGGTTGATGGGTCATGGAATAACTCAGGTGGCTGCTCAAGTGGGCAAGTACGATGTTTACGTGCGCGACGTTGAGCAGAGGTTTATTGACAATGGTATGAGCATGATTCGTGAAAGCCTTCAGCGGTTCGTAAAGAAAGCGCAGATAACTGAGCAGCAGATGAACGAGATTCTTTCAAGAATTCATCCAACCTTAGACCTCAAAGAGGCAGTCTCGGGCGCTGACCTCATAGTTGAAGCAGTGCCAGAGAATGTTGAGCTTAAGAAGGCAATGTTTCGAGAAGTAGACAGCTATGCGCCAGTCCACGCTATAATAGCTTCAAACACGTCGTCGGTAAGCATAACAGAGATTGCTTCGGCAACGAAGCGACCAGAAAAGGTGTGCGGTATGCACTTCTTCAATCCGCCGCAGCTTATGAAGCTGGTTGAAGTCATAAGAGGAGCGAAAACGTCAGATGAAACTGTACAGATTGTTTTGGACGTAGCGCATAAGATGGAGAAGGAGACAGTTCTGGTTAAGAAGGATTGTCCAGGTTTTATCGTTAACCGTGTACTTATTCCAGCTTTGAATGAGGCTGCTTCGCTTTATTGGGAGGGAGTGGCTGAGAGGGATGATATTGACAAGGCCGTGAAGCTGGGGCTGAATTGGCCTATGGGGCCGCTTATGCTTTTGGATTACATAGGCTCTGATACTACATTAGCCATTGCAGAAGTTCTGACGAGAGAATTGGATCCGAAGTTTCATCCTAGCACTGGGTTGAAGCAAATGGTCAAAGCTAATCTTCTCGGACGAAAGACTGGTAAGGGCTTTTACGACTGGACACAAAAATAGAAGAGGCGAAGCAAGAATGGAATTTAAGTTCATAATCTTCGAGAAAAGCGAAGGAATAGCTACAATCACATTAAATCGCCCAGAGGCACTTAACGCTTTCAGCAAGGAAGTTGTAGAGGAGGTCTTGCATGGGCTGGATGATGCCAAGAATGATGAAAATGTGCGAGTTGTCATTTTGACGGGTGCTGGCGAGAAGGCTTTCTCGGCTGGAGCGGATATTAAGGCTATGATTGGTATGAACGCTTTGAAGGCTAGGGAGCTTTCGCTTATGGGTGAGAGGCTGTGTCTTGCTTTGGAGAATTTGGAGAAGCCTGTTATTGCGGCGTTGAATGGTTATGCTTTGGGTGGCGGGTTGGAGGTGGCTATGGCTTGTGATTTGAGGATTGCTTCGGAGACTGCTCGTGTGGGGCAAACTGAGATCAATATTGGTTTGATTCCTGGGTGGGGTGGGACTCAGAGGCTAACGCGCTTGGTTGGCAGGGGGAAGGCGAAGGAGCTTGTTTTTTCGGGGAAGATGATTGATGCAAAAACTGCTGAGCAGTTGGGGATTGTGAACATGGTTGTGCCAGCAGACAAGTTCAGGGAAACAGTAAGGCAGTTTGCTTTGGAGTTGGCGGCTAAGGCTCCGGTGGCTGTGAAGGTTGCCAAGGCTTTGATTAACAAGGGAGCTGACATAAGCTTGGATTCAGCTCTTGCTTTGGAGCGGGAAGGTTTTGGCGTCGTGGCTTCCACGGAGGATTTGCAGGAAGGTATCAAGGCTTTCACCGAGAAACGAAAGCCAGTGTTCAAGGGTAAGTAACGGAAAAGCTCTTTTCAACGTGTTTTTCGCGCTTTTTCACTCCAATACGGGTATACCACCTAGGTTCTTCAAATTAGCGTTGAAAGCGTTTATATGAGCCTTGTTAGAAACACATGGCATTCGCTGAGGAAGCTGGAAGGTGTGTGAAGATTGAAGGCTGTTATCTTTGGTCCTCCTGGTTCGGGTAAGGGGACTTATGCTTCGCGTTTGCAGGCGAGGCTTGGGGTGGATGTTGTTGCGATGGGGGATATTTTCCGTGAGATTATGAAAGAGAGTACTCCTTTAGGTTTGAAGGTTAGGGGGTTTGTGGAGAAGGGCTTGCTTGTTCCTGATAATGTGGTTGTTGAAGTTTTGAAGCAACGGTTAGCTAAGGTTTCGGGTGGGAAGGGGTTTATTTTGGACGGTTTTCCGCGGACGATTGAGCAGGCTGAGGCTTTGGACCAGATCACGAAGGTAGATGTGATTATTCTGCTTACAGTGCCTGAATGGATTATTGTTGAACGTTTGTCCACGCGGAGAATATGCAAGAAGTGTGGTGAAGTGTATAATGTTCGTTATTTGAAGCCGAAGGTGGAGGGTGTCTGTGACAAGTGTGGTGGACAGCTTTATCAGCGGTCAGATGACACGGCTGAGGTCATTAAGGACAGGATAAAGGTTTACGAGAAACAAACACAGCCGATTCTGCAACACTACAAGAAAAAAAAGGTTATACTGATAGAGTTCAGATGCGAAAGCTTGGACATGCCACCAGAAATAGCCGTAGAAAACATCACGAAAGAACTGAAAAGACTAAGAATGACGTAGAAACTTCGCTTAGAAAAAACTTGGACCCTATATTTATAGGTCAAACCCTGAACTTGAAATTAAACAAACGTAAATACATGCGAAAAACGCTTGGGAGGTGATATACTTGAAAGATGAATACATGGAACTATTAAAGAGTTTAAGAGATAAAAGCCGAAAACACATAATGTGCGAGATGAATGGACAATTTAAGCTAATTCTTGATTTTGATGGACTGAAGTTCACAGAAGCAATCGAGATACTTGATGATGTAAGGGGTAATGTGCCAAAGCTATACAAAGGAAAACCAGTTCGCGTCTATATTGTGGGTGTCCTCCAGCTAGGCTAGCTAGCAGATACAAACCTGAAGCGCGTTGTGAAAATCGCCCGTAGACCGTTGATGTCTGTAAAGGTGGAAAGAATTCTGGGTGAAAATTTTTCTCGCTTAGTGATACTCTAGAGGATAAAGGCGTGCAGAAGCATGACTAACGGTAAGACATACGCATTCAGAAGAAAAGGTGGACACCAAAGGTTTCAAATGGGTTCTTGTGAAACTGCAGGTTTTCAGTTGAGTCAAGACAAGAGCTCCATGAAACGCGGTATATCCTAAAATATCACGTCCGTCAACTTGTGGATTGACGGTCATGCCAAGTCATGAAGAGCATTGTCAAGAAAGCCTGAAAAGATACGGCAAAAGCTTTTCAGAATTACATAGATGGATGGACGAACCTAGCACGATTCTTGGTCCACACCACAGAAGACAGCGGCACAATCCTTACACAACTCCCAAGATAACTGCGGAATTGTTTGGTCATCTGGCGGACCAAGCCTGTTTCGACCATATTAGATTGGATGAATTGGAAAGCAGAAGAAAGGGATTCAATAGCGGAACTTCGTCTTCCAGACGAACTGGACAGCCTAAGAGTATGAGTTCTGGGGCATGGGCTCTTTTCGCATTGATAACGTTCGTATTTGGACTGCTTTCTATATCCACGAACGTTTTTGGCTCTCTCTTCTGCTTTCTTCTTTCATTTCTGTCCTTTCTAGCTTTTTTGGGTTCGACAAACCCACCTAAGCCCGTTGAAAATCTCTCAAGCAAGACGACAATGATGCAAGTATGCCTGAAGTGTGGAAACCTGTACGCAACCGAACTTGAGCGTTGTCCTAAGTGCGGCTCGAGTTTTGGCTCAAGAAGAGAAACTAGGGGCTATTGAGAGTTTCGCGTGAGAAAAATGAGACTCAGTAGCTGCCTAGTTCTTTTTTGAAGGCTTCAGTGAGGTCTTTACCCCAGTTGTCTATTGCTTCGAGTCTTCCGTCAAAGAACCTCAGCACTGGCGGCTCAAAAATGAACTTCAGTCCCTTAACTTGGGTTCGGTGCTTGTACAGCCAGTTTATCCTATCAATCGCGTACTCCATATGCGAAACCGTGTAAACTCTCCTCGGCAACGCAATCCTCGTCAATTCCATGTCACCCATTGTCTCCTTGCCCTCCTTGTCCCTGTCCACCGAAATGGTTCCCCTTTCCATGCTTCTTATTCCAGAGGCTATGTAAAGCGCCGCAGCCAAGGCTCCTGCTGGGTATTGAGATTGAGGAACATGAGGCAAGAACTTCATCGCATCCAAATGACAAGCCAAACCTCCCGGAGGCGTCACCACCGGAATTCCAGTTTCAACAAGCCTATTGACGAAGTATTTTATCTGTTCCACTGAACAGCCTGCAACAGAAGGATCTACCATCTCTCTGACACCAACAGCCATCGCGCCCACTTCTCTCATAGACATGCCACCATACGTATAGAAGCCCTCGTAAACTGGAAGCCAAGGTCGTATCTTATCGAACAATTCCTTATTGTTCGTAGCTATCATGCCGCCTCTGACGGAAGTGTTTTTCCTTCCGCTCATATAAAACAGGTCCACGATGCTGCACATTTCCTTAACTATCTCTGCAACCGTCTTGTTCTCGTAGCCCTTCTCACGCTGCCTAATCATGTAAGCATTCTCACAGACAAGGCTACCGTCCAAAACAAGCATCAAACCATTCTCATTGCAAATCTGCCTAATCTCCCTCATATTCTTCATCGAAAAAGGCTGTCCGCCAATCAAGTTAGTAGTAGCTTCCAACCGAACAAAAGCAACCTTATCTTTACCGTACTTCTCGATTACATTCCTCAACTTCTGCGGGTCTATGCACCCCTTGAACGGGTTAGTGCTTTCCGTCTTCAGTGCCTCATCATAATAAATCTCCAGGACCTGCGCTCCTGCCAGTTCGATATGAGCTCTTGTAGTCGTAAAGTGATAGTTCGTCGGAACGACATCACCAGGCTTGATGAAGACTTTCGCCAGCAAGTGCTCTGCTGCTCTTCCTTGGTGAGTGTTCATCACGTGCTTGTAACCCATTACGTCTTGCACCGCGTCTGCGAATTCATAGAAAGTCATGCTTCCAGCATAGGCATCATCCGTCTTTATCATTGCCGCGAACTGGTTGTCGCTCATGGCGTTTACGCCGCTGTCGGTGAGCATGTCAAGAAATATGTCCTTGGTCTTGAGCTGGAACGTGTTGTAGCCCGCCTCTCCTATAGCCTTAAGCCGTTCCTCAACTGGTATTAACGAGATTTTCTGAACCATTCTCGTTTTGTGCATCTCAATCGGGATTTCCTTACCTGAAGACAATTTCATGGACATTAACCAGACCTCGTGAATGTCGCTACAGTCGGTTTCGCGTTTTAATAATACTTTCGGTCAAGACTCAGTTCATTCAACATCTCTTCGGTTCGTGACCAAAAGTTATATGTGAAGCGATGAGAAATCAGAGTTTTCCTTAGGGTGAGAAGTTTATTGCCTGATTCACGCGTGTTATTAGAAGATAATCCTCACAAACGCGTGCTTCTGCTCGGTAACGAAGCCATCGCCAGAGGAATACTCGAAGCTGGAATAGGCATCGTGACAACCTACCCAGGCACACCTGCATCTGAAATAGGCGACTCAATAGCAGCCATTGCCGCTGAAGCCGGTCTATACATGGAATACTCAACCAACGAAATGGTCGCCATGGAGGTTGCGGGAGGAGCCGCAAACTGTGGAGTACGAGCCCTTACTGCTATGAAGCATGTTGGGCTGAATGTGGCTGCAGACATGCTCATGACATTGGCTTACGCTGGCGTGAGAGGCGGCTACGTCATAGTCACCGCAGACGACCCAGAATGCCACAGCTCACAAAACGAGCAAGACAACCGCTACTACGCCTTGCTCTCAAACCTGCCATGCCTAGAACCATCTGACCCCCAAGAAGCAAAGGAAATGACAATCTCAGCAATTGAAATCTCTGAAAAGCTAGAGTTGCCAGTGCTATTGAGAACCACGACCCGCGTAAGCCACACTCGCGGACCAGTTGTTTACGGCAAACTCGCAAAGCCAAAACTGAAGGGCGAATTCATCAGAGACGTAAGACGCTTAGTCATGGTTCCAGCCAACTCCAGGCCAAAGCACAGCGTCTTCCTAAAGATCATGGAAAAAGCAAAAGAAATCAGTGAAGCATCTGCTTACAACAAGATCGTACGAGGGGGAAAAAGCAAGGAAATCGGCATAATCTCGTCAAGCTCAGCCTACAATTACACAGTTGAAGCAGCTGATCTACTGGGCCTGGATGCCAGCATTCTGAAGTTAGGAATGACTAACCCACTTCCAGAAAGAATGATCGGAGAATTCCTGAAGAGCCACCGAAAAGTGATTGTCGTTGAAGAGCTTGAACCTTACTTAGAAATGCAGGTCAAAGCCATAGCCAATGATTATGCACGCAACACTGACGTATATGGAAAAATGCATGAGCCGTATTTCTCGAGAGAAGGCGAGCTTTCAACGCGTGCCGTTGCGACGGGCTTAGCCAAAATAACAGACAGAGAACTGCCAATGAAGTTTAAGGAAATCGACGAAAAATACGCGAGGGTAGTAAGTGAACTCCCACGAAGGCCACCAATATTGTGTGCAGGATGCCCACATCGAGCATCCTTCTACATAATAAGAAAGGTTGGAGGCGAAAAAGCGCTCTACCCAACGGATATAGGTTGTTACGCTTTGGGAATCACTCCGCCGCTGAATGTTGGCGACATAATGATATGCATGGGCGCAAGCATAGGTACTGCCCAAGGAATAAGCAAGGTGACAGACGCTCCTACGATCGCCATAATCGGAGACTCAACATTTTTCCATGCAGCAATACCGGCACTTGTGAACGCTGTCTACAACAATGCCAAAGTAGTCCTAGCCGTCTTAGACAATGCTACCACAGCAATGACAGGGCATCAGCCGCATCCCGGAACCGGGTTGACGGGCATGGGAAGCCCTTCCGAGAAGGTTAGCATTGAAAGCGTGGCTGAAGGATGCGGAGTAAAATACGTGAAAGCTGTCAATCCGTTTGAGATCAAGGAAGCTGCGGCAGTTTTGAAAAAGGCTCTGACGCATTCTGGCCCTTCCGTCGTGGTTTTCAGGGCCCCTTGTACTCTTGTGGTCGTAAGAGAGAGAAGACGCAAAGGAATCAAGACTGTGCCTTACATGATATCAGATAAATGCACCAACTGCATGGCTTGCATTAAACTGCTGGGTTGCCCAGCAATAATAGTTGAAGAAGGCAAAGCCTGCATTGACGCGGCTTCTTGCGTAGCATGTGGGCTGTGTGTCTCCGTGTGTCCCTGTAACGCGATAGAACCTGGGAGCGTTCGAGAATGAAGGAGTTCAATATTGTTTTGGCTGGAGTCGGCGGGCAAGGAACAATTCTGGCGGCAGAAATCCTAGGCGTCGCCGCTGTCAAAGAAGGGTTGAATGTGCGAGTAAGCGAAATTCATGGAATGGCACAACGAGGCGGAGCAGTAACATCTAACGTAAGAATAGGACAGAATGTTTTGTCACCGACCGTTGTAGAAGGACAGGCAGACGTGCTTTTAGGATTTGAGCCTCTGGAAACTTTGCGTAATCTGAAGTTTGCTTCGGAAAAGACGCTTGTGATAATGAGTGATGAGCGAATTCCGCCCACAGAGCTTGCAGCCAAAAACATCGCATATCAAAACATGGACGAGATTAAGAGAAAGATTCAGCGCTTCACAAGAAAAGTCATGATCATAGAAACAGAGAAACTGGCCAATGAAGCTGGAAGCATCCTAACGCGGAACATCGTTTTGATAGGAGCGTTGGCAGCTGCGGGAAAGATGCCTGTGAAAACCGAAAACGTGATGAAAGCCCTAAAAGAGCTTGTTCCAGCAAAACATGTGGAAATGAATGCTAAAGCATTTAAGCTTGGCTATGACTATGCAAAGAAGAAAGCCTAAGCAGTTTTAGCTTTGGAGTCGGTTTCAGCTTGTTTTTCGTGTTCTAGGATTGCCTTAAGTACGCTTTGAAATAGCGTCATGTCTGAAACATTGACTAAGGGAATTTGGAAGCTCTTGTCAATTTCCAGTATCTTTTCGTATTTTGGGAATTCGGCATAGCATATCTGGCTTATGGGAAACTCTTTCTTCTTCAGCTCGTGTTCAAAGGATGTCTCATAAACCTCCAGGCATAAGATGTAACCATCTATCCAATACAGTCTAGTCTCGCCGTAAGTAGCCGCGCAGTAACTGATGTTGTTTACCGAACGCTTATCCAATCCTAGGACGGTGATTTTCCTCGTCGGAGCTATTTCCACTTCCATGCCTTCGTTCACTCCTTGAAGGGACTGTTTAGCACTTCTTTGGCTTTGTTGCTTATTATAGGTCCAAGCCCGTGAACCGTCTCAGACCAGTCATCCACGTTTATCAGCGCGTTCATTGGGGTTTGGTAGGATTTGAGGATTGCTATGGCTTTCTCTCTTCCAATGTTTGGCAGGCTTGCCACGAAATACACTTGAGCGTCAGATGTGCTGTCAATCTTCTTGAAAGCGTGAACCGTTGGCGCTCGCTTCTCAACTATCTGCTCCTGATGTGCAGCAACGTAGAGAAAGTCAACTGTCTCCTTATATGAGTTTGTGTTTACGATAGCTATGCCGTTTCTTGCTAGGCTGAACATAGCTCCCCAAACGGATGCTGGCTGAATTCTGCTGTACTTGTATATTATTGGCAGATAACCTTCCAAGAGAATTAGGGATTTCGGGTAAACCTCCTTCAGTCTGAACAATTGTTCGAAAAGATAACGACGCGTAAGGGTATAGACGAAGTCTTGAACAGTTTTGCGTTCAACTGCACACACATCAGACAGAATGTAGTCACCCTTCTCCAACTGCTCAGTCCTAACGTTGACACCACGCTCCATAAGACCCTTAACAATTTTAGGAGCAGTATTTGCCTCGCGACTGTCAATTATGACTGTCGGCTGTTCCTGCTCATTTTTTTTCTTTTCTTTCAAGTAGGGTAGCAAAGTCTCAGTTCCAGACATGGTCTCGACTCTTCGTTAAGCTATTAGCTTCTCGTGGATAAAAGCCAAACGAAAACGCATTGAACTCTCAAAAATTGGATCCTGATATAAAAAGGGAAGGATGGATGATTATGGCCCTTTCTTCGTTATCTCCTTTATGATACCAGCCGCTACTGTTGTGCCCATGTCTCTGACGGCAAAACGTCCAAGCTCTTCAAACTCGGCGAAGGTTTCCACTCCAATCGGATGCAAAGGCTCCATTCTAACCCAAGCAGCGTCTCCAGTCTTCAGAAATGTGGGCTTTTCCTCAACAACTTGCCCTGAACGCGGATCGATCTTCTTTATCAATTCGGTCATTTTGCATGCCACTTGTCCAGTGTGATAGTGCAGCACGGGCGTATATCCCGCCGCAACAGCCGTGGGGTGATAGATTACGATTATCTGGCCTATGAACTCCTTTGCCACTGTTGGTGGATTGGTAACGTGTCCAGCAACGTCTCCGCGATGAATGTCTGTTCTTGCTATGCCCCGGATGTTGAAGCCGATGTTGTCGCCTGGCTCAGCTTTAGGAATCCTCTCATGATGCATCTCTAGTGACTTTACTTCTCCTTGCTTGTTGGAAGGCATGAAGATTAGCACATCGTTTTCTTTGACTACTCCTGTCTCAACTCTGCCAACTGGAACTGTGCCTACGCCTGTGATGCTGTAAACGTCTTGAATTGGAATGCGTAGAGGCTTGTTCACAGGTTTAGCTGCCACTTCGAACGTGTCTAGAGCGTCCATGAGCGTTGGACCTTTGTACCATGGCATGTGTTCGCTCTTCTTGACAAGGTTGTCGCCCGTCCATCCTGAAGTGGGAACGAACGGAAATTTCTCAACTTTATAGCCTACCATCTTGAGCATTCTTGAAACTTCGTTTTTGATTTCGTTGTATCGCTCTTCGCTCCAGTTGACTGAAACGTCGTCCATCTTGTTGATGGCCACTATTAGCTGTCTAACGCCTAGTGTGAAGGCTAAGAATGCATGTTCCCTTGTCTGTCCGCCTGGACCGATTCCCGCTTCGAACTCTCCTCTTCTGGATGAAACGAAAAGTATAGCACCGTCAGCTTGACTTGCACCAGTAATCATGTTCTTGACGAAGTCTCGATGTCCTGGCGCGTCTATAACTGTAAAGTAGTATTTCTTTGTCTCAAATCTCAGAAATCGAAGGTCAATAGTCACTCCTCTTTCTCGCTCTTCCTTGAGGTTGTCGAGAACCCATGCAAACTTGAAAGTTTCTTTGCCCATTTTCTTGGCTTCTTCTTCGTAGGCTTTGATTGTTCTTTCGTCAACTACTCCAGCCAAATACAGCAAATGCCCTGTTGTCGTTGATTTCCCATGGTCTACGTGCCCCATGATGACTAGGTTTAAGTGTGGTTTTCCAGTCTTGCTCATTCATTTTTCCTCCTCATTTTTTCGAATATTCTCCAAATTTTAGTGATTTCGTTTACACAACTGTTCAATCAATTATTTTAAGCTTATGATGAGACAAAGCTATGGAGAATTTGCCAAAGTGAGGCATGCCAATTATGGCAAAGCTTTGGCGAGGAACTCGTTTCTTGTATCGAGGATTGTTTCGCAATTCACAAATATTGGTTCATTGAACCATTTAATTGTGCTTAGTCGCTGTCCCAAGAATTGATGAAAAAGAAGGCAACCTGCCATAGTGTTGACACGAAACCTCACCTGCCCATTGAAGCACAGGTTCAAGGTATATACAGAGGAGGGGGTAGGGTAGCCTGAGAGAGGGCTGTCTCGCAGCGATATTCACTTTGTTCAAGAACTTGGCAGACATGAAGAAATGCCTCGAAATCTGGAACCCTAACCGAAATACGACAGTTATCGAAAAATCGCAACATTAATAAATGAATCCCTTTAATCTTATTGCAAAATGATTCCAAAATATTTCTTCCTAACCAAAGGCGTTGGAAAACACAAAGAACAACTCCAATCCTTCGAATTAGCCCTCAGAGACGCAAAAATACAACACCTCAACCTAGTCAATGTGTCAAGCATAATCCCCCCAGGCTGCAAACTTATCACGCTGGAACGCGGCGTGAAAATGCTCAAGCCAGGCGCAATAACCTTCTTGGTTCTAGCTCGAAACGCCACCAACGAACCACACAGACTCATCGCCTCATCAATAGGCGTAGCCATGCCTTCACGCAAACGCGATTATGGATACCTTTCTGAACACCACTCCTACGGACAACCAGACGACAAGGCAGGAGACTACGCTGAAGACTTAGCTGCATCAATGCTTGCCACAACCATGGGCATACAGTTTGACCCCGAAAGCGCTTGGCATGAAAAAGAACAGCAGTTCAAAGCCAGCGGAATGATCATCAGAACAAGAAACGCCACGCAATCTGCAACAGGCGACAAAGACGGTCTTTGGACAACGGTCATCGCCGCGGCAGTTTTTGTCCAAGGAAAGAACGCACTAAAACGCTAAGAACTTACGTTTTGCATTACGTAACTCTGTTTTTATTGCAAAACAATATTAACAGTCAGGATTAACCATAAACCCGGGTGAAAATGTTCATGCCTAAGAAACTGCAGACGCCAATGATAATTGTCAACTTCAAAACATATCAGGAGGCAACTGGACAGCGTGCAGTTGAGCTGGCGAAAAAAGCAGAAAAAGTAACCAAGGAGACAGGAATCTCCACTGCTGTAGCTCCTCAATTCGCAGACATAGCAACCGTGGCAACATCCGTTGAGATACCAGTCTTCGCTCAACACGTAGATCCAATCAAGCCAGGAAGCTTCACAGGACATGTGCTTGCAGAATCTGTGAAAGAAGCAGGAGCAGTTGGAACGCTGATCAACCATTCTGAAAGGCAGCTTAAACTTTCAGACATCGACGAAATAATCAAGATAACACGAGAAAAGAATCTAGTATCATGCGTGTGCGCCAACAATCCAAGCATAAGCAAGGCAGTAGCCTCTCTCAAACCCGAGATAATAGCGATTGAACCACCAGAGCTGATAGGCACGGGGATCCCAGTTTCAAAGGCAAAGCCCGAAATTGTCACAGACACTGTTAAGCTGGTGAGAGAGGTGAACACTAAGGTCACGATTCTGTGCGGGGCTGGGATAAGCCATGGCGAAGACGTTGCTACAGCTTTGAAACTTGGAACTCAAGGCGTTTTGGTTGCAAGCGGCATAGTCAAGGCGAAAAACCCATATATGATTATGCGTGAATTTGCAGACGCCGCAAAACAATAGGTGAGTCTGACCTGCCTTGAAGGTTGAAGCAGTATGTGCAGCATGCATACTAAGCCGAGGCGCAGCAGAAGCCACTGAAGCCACGACAAACCCTGCCCTACGTTTCAGAGCGATGAGTGAGCTCCTGCGATTGCTGAAACAAGAGTTCAGACCATCAGCGGTGCCTGCTGATTTGGGCACAAAGAGAGACAGGATAATAAGGAGAGTTACAGGCAACAACGACCCGTACAAGCGAAGCAAGAGAACGAGCAACGAGAAGGCTTTGAAGTATTTGCCTTATGCAAGGAAGCTTGTTGAGGAAGGTTATGCACAGCAAGACCGATTCAAAAGGGCTTGTCTATGTTCGATTGTTGGCAACATAATCGAGTTTGACATTCCCGGCCACAAGGTCACATTTAGCAATTTGAGAAAGAGTTTTCGGGAAGCTGCAAAAGACCTAGTCATTGACGACACGAATGGCATTTATGAACTTGTCAGAAAGGCACGCAGGGTTCTTTTCTTGACAGATAATGCAGGCGAAATCGTCTTTGACACTTTACTTGTTGAACAACTGAAGGACATGGGTTTAACTGTAATAGTAGCAGTCAAAGCAGAACCAGTTATTAACGATGCGACTTTGGAGGATGCACAAGCATCTGGGATAGACAAGATTGCAGATAAAGTGATAACGACCGGGACAGACGCTGTGGGCTTGGCTGTGAAAGAGGTTTCTACCGAGTTTCTGGATGTTTACAATTCTGTTGATTTGGTTTTTGCGAAAGGCATGGGCTATGCTGAAACCTTGACAGAGCACAAGCTTATCAAGCCTCATGCTTTGCTTTTCAGAACCAAATGTGATCCTGTGGCAAACTATTTTGGCGCGCCAAAAGAGAAAAATGTGGCAAAACTGTTGCTCTAATGAATGCTTCTTGAAGGAAGATAGGTTTGGCCTCAATGAAGTCCATATTCTTGTTAGAGGCTCAAAATCTGATATTGAGGAAACAAAGGCTTACTCCTTCAACTCAAGGCACGTCTAAAGCAGACGTCGTTAACATAACAAGAGGCTTATGTGGAATTCAGTATGACCCGTTGCCAGTGATCGCGCAAGCTCATTACCTAACCCTGTGGAACCGCGTCCAAGGATTCCGAAGCCATTGGCTCGACTCACTACTCTACGAGAAGAGAGAACTGATCGAGTTCATGCCGATGCGGCAAACCCTCAACGTAGTGCCAACAGACGAGCTACCATACTACTTCCAAGGCACGCGCAATGTCGCAAGAGCTGGATGGATTCAGCAAGTTATTGAAAAGAAAGAATGATGAAACAAGCAATGCGATCCTTCAGAAGACGAGAGAAGAAGGCGTGGGCTTCGCCGGAGGATTTTCACTACGCGGCTTTTCGACCGCTTTTCTATTCTGGAAAGATATTCATTACCCATCGTGACCGCGGCATATTCAGAATGCCCTGCTATGAGCTCTTTTTAGATCACTTCCCCAAGATTGAATTGGAATCTGTTGATGAGGCAAAAACACGTAAGTTTATGATTCTTAAGGCTTTGTCTGCATATGGTGTAACGCCTTCAAGACACGTAGCTTATTGGCTGGGGTATAAGGTCAAAGAGACAGAAGAGATACTTCAAGAGCTAGAAAAAGAGCATCTTGTCGCTAAGATAAAGATCGAAGGCTTGCGCGGGTTCAGTTGGATATGCGTCGAGGATCTTGCCAAGCTTGGATCGAAAACGGATGAGGAGGATTCTGTGGCGCTCTTGACATTAATGGACAATCTGATAAGAGACAGAAAGTGGCTGCAACAGCTCTTCAATTACACATTTGAAGTTGAATATTTCCAAAAGAAAGGCATGAAATGGCATGTAAACATTCTTCACAATCATGAATTCCTGGGCTTTGTAAACCCAAAATTCGAAAGGTCAACGAAACGCTTCATAATCAAGGACATTTCCCTAAAGCGCAGATTGGACAAAGATGAATGGTGTAGAGTCTTAGACAGAACAAAGGAACTTGCCCAGTTCCACGATGCGGAAACTATACAAGTGCAAAGAACAAAGAGTCGTGAAATTCAAAAGGCGCTGTTAAATTATGGATTTTCCAAGCAATCGAAAGGCGAAGTGCTAGTCAATTTGAAGTAACTCTTCAGAAGATGATCTATCAATCATCTCGCTTGTATTACTACCAAAGCTTATATGAAAAGTGACTTCGCAGAGATATTTAAGAGGAGAATCAGATGAAAATGCCTTCGAAAAGTCTTGGTAAGGAAACGCTTTCTCGTTTTGACGATGTCATTCAGAAAGAATGGATAACCACGAACGGCTTAGGTGGCTACGCATCTTCCACAATCTTGGGCATTAACACGCGAAAATATCACGGATTGCTCGTCGCGGCCCTTCATCCTCCTGGAGATCGTTGGGTCTGTTTAGCAAAACTGGATGAGGAGGTAGCGGTAGGAAACAGCGTTTATCCGCTTGGCGCAAACGAGTTTCAGAATGGCATTTTCCCCCAAGGATACGGTTTTCTCAGGGAGTTCTCGGTGTCTCCCTTTCCCAAGTATGTCTTCGTTGCTCAGAATGTTGAGGTTCAGAAGACGATTTTCATGCATCGTGAAAGAAACGTCGTTGTCGTTCTTTACAAGGTCTTGAACATGAGTGGTGTTGACGTAAAGCTTCGGGTTTTTCCAATGGTAGCCTGGAGGCATTTTCATTTGGTGACAGATAGATGGAAAGTTGCTGTTGACCCCATTCAAAAGCCTGAGCAGAGCCAAGTGTGCATAAGCTTCGATGGCACAAAATCAGCGTTGATGATAGGAGCGATTGGTGGACAATATTTTCCGAGGGGGAAATGGTTTGAAAGCGTGTATTATCGTGAGGAGGCTAGGCGTGGAGAGAGTTGCCAAGATGATTGCTATCAAAGCGGATTCTTCGAGTTTGAGACGAAGGCTAATAGAAACGAGAGCTTTGCGGTGAATGCGGTTGCGGATGAGAATGAGGATGCTGCACGGAGGATTATGGCGGAAATGCCAGCCACGCTCTACGACATGGCAGCATTATATGAGAGGGAAAAGGCACGACACGAAGATTGCCTGACAAAATTCTACAGTACGCATGTAGGAATACCGACAAGCGACTGGTTAAGCGCGTTGATTTTGGCAACAGACGCATTTATCGTAAAAGGCTTGGATGCAGCACAGAGGTCTGTGATTGCTGGTTATCACTGGTTTGAGGAATGGGGAAGAGACACATTCATTTCTCTGCCAGGCTTGATGCTTGTAACAGGAAGGTTCGAGGATGCACGGAAAGCCTTTCTAGGTTACAAGAAACTCTGCAAGCAAGGATTGATTCCAAACTTTATTCCAGACTTGCCAGAGCAACCTGTTTACAATTCGGTTGATGCAACCTTGTGGTTTTTGAATGCCGTTTTGCAGTACTTGAAATACACGGGCGATTTCAAGTTTGTTCAGGAGCAGCTTTGGCAGGCTTTGAAAGACATTGTTGAGAACCACATTAAAGGAGCTGTTTTCAACATTCATGTTGATGTCGATGGTTTGCTTTCTCATGGCGGACAGTTGACTTGGATGGATGCAACCGTAGACGGCCAGCCTAACACTTCAAGAGCCGGGAAAGCCGTTGAGGTCCAAGCATTGTGGTACAACGCTCTAAAGACAATGGAGTTGCTGGCAAATAGATTTCAAGAAAAAGACGAAGAGGAAAAGTATGTCAATATGGCTGATATGGCAAGCAAGAGTTTTGCTGAAAGATTCTGGAATGAAGAAAAGAATTGCTTGTTTGACGTTGTGAGCGAACATGAGCGAGATGGCTCTTTGAGGCCTAATCAGATTATTGCTGTTGCTTTGAATTTTTCCGTGCTTGATAATGTAAAGGGCGAGAAAGTTGTTGACTTTGTGCACCGAGAGTTGTTGACGCCTTTTGGCTTGCGCACTCTTGCCAAGAGCGACTCGAGATATGTGGGAGTCTATGCTGGAGACAGAAGAGGCAGAGATAAGGCTTATCACAATGGCACGGTCTGGCCTTGGCTACTGGGACCTTTTACGACCGCGTTTCTAAAGACTAAGGGCTCTAGTGAGTTCAGGCGTGATTACTCAATGAAGATTTTTCTTTCACCATTGTTTTCGAAACAACTCTTTGACGCAGGGCTTGGAACTATAGGGGAGATTTTTGATGGTGATTCTCCTCATGCGCCAAGAGGATGCATTGCTCAGGCATGGAGCGTAGCTGAACCATTGAGAGCCTACGTTGAGGACGTTCTCCAAATCAGACCCAAAAATGAAAGAGAAGTCTTGCAGGACTTAAGATGAGACTACGTTTCGTAGGCTTTCTGCTGCGGTTTCTGGCGTGATCGTGTTTATGTACATGCCTGTGCTTTTCTCGAATCCAGCCCAAATCGCCAGTTTTGGATAGACTTCCAAATGCCAATGATAGTAGTTGTGTGCGTCTTTGTTTATCGCTAGGTGAATGCCGTAGTTGTATGGAGGATCATTTACTAGCTGCTTCAACCCTTTTAGGCATGTTTTCAGTGTTTCTGCAAAGGTTTTCACTTCGGTTTCCGACAGGTTGAGCAAAGTGGACTCGTGTTTTTCTGGAATCATCCAAAACTCCATCGGGTGGACACTTGCGTAAGGAGCGAAAACTACGAACTTCGAGTTTTCAAGAATGAACCTTGGTCCTTCTCTTTCTCTGTCGATGATGTCGCAGAATATGCATTTCTTGTTCCGTGTCCAGAACTCCTTGCTGGCTTCCATCTCTTCCTTTATGGTTCTGGGAGTGAATGGTGTTGCGATTATCTGGCTGTGGGCGTGGGAAAGTGAGGCTCCAGCTTCCAAGCCGTGGTTGCGGAAGATGGAAACGTACTTCACGTAGGGTTTTGTTGACAGTTCGCGAAGCCTATCGATGTAAGCGTTGACTACTTGCGTTAGCTGTGGGGTTTTCGCGTCTGCTGGATGTTCGTCATGGTCTGGTGATTCAACTAAAACCTCGTGATGCCCAGCACCTAAAGCCAAGCAATCGCCTTTCATGATTTGCTTTTGGCTGATTTTCTCTTTTGGTGGAGCAAAGGCAGGGAAGAGATTTGGAACCACACGGATCAGCCAGTTCTTGTGCCTAGAATCATCTTTGTCTTTGGTTTTCTTGATGTTCTTGCCAGATTTGAGATAGGCCAGAACGGCAGGAGGAGTCATGTGCTCGTTGCCAGGACACATCGGACAGACACTGGTCTTGGCTTGCTGCTGTCTCTCTTTTCTTGCAAAGTCTGTTGGCCGTCTTCCACGTTCAGTGGCAATCACAACCCAGCGATCAAGAAGATAATCTTTGCGCACCTCGTTCAAGCCCATAACTAAACTCCCAATGGTCACTAGAATAAGACTTAACGGCATTTAGCATTTTCCAAAAAAGCCATCAAAAAACAACTAACATGAACCTTCCACACTTGCGTGCGGAGAGAACTTGGACCCCTATATATAGGTTCAAGCGGGTTAATGAGGTAGAGAAGTGTTGCTCTGAGAAGTACCTACCCTCTCACTTATATATAGATTGGACTTCTGGTTTGGTCATGGATTATTCAAGACGTCCAGCAACAGAGAACATGCTGAAATGGGTAAGACTTTACATTGAAGAAGAACTGGGCATTAACAAGATAGCTGAAATGCTTGGACGTTCAAGCCGGACACCGGTTAATGCAGATAAACAAGCACAATAAAGCTGTGGAGAGAAGCGGATTCTGCCGGGCTTGCAGAAAAGCCAAAAGCAAACACGAAAATCAAATAGCAATGAAAAGAGAGAGGGGTTGTTAGACTCGCACTTATGGGCGAGGTAAAGCACCTAGTTATGTCTTCGTTGAAATAAGCAAAGATTCTGGCACGTTTATCCAAGTTTCTTGGTTTTCTTCAATTTTGGGTTCGATTGGAAGAGTCATGGTGAACGTGGAGCCTTTGCCCGAAATGCTCTCTACGGTAATCTTGCCTCCGTGACCTTCCACAATACGTTTGCAAATAGGTAGTCCAAAGCCCATACCTTTTGCCTTAGTAGTGAAAAGCGGAGTCCAAATCTTGCTCGCGACCTCTCTTGATATCCCTATCCCTGTGTCTGAGAAGCTAATCACGACGCAATCCTTCATCTCCCTGCTTGTTATCGTGAGTCTTCCACCGTTAGGCATTGCATCGACGGCATTCTTGATTATGTTAACGAAAACTCGGCGCATCTTATCTATGTCGATTTTTATTCTCGGTTTTCGCTGAGTCTTGTCTGAGACTTGAATATTCTCAGGAATTTCGACGGAAGACAAGGCATCCTTCAATGTTAATTTTGGAATTGTTTCCATCAATTCCAGCTTTATATCTCTAGAGTATTCCAGGAGATCATTTATGATCTTGTTAGAGTATTGTATGTCATCCTCAATGAGCTTCAGCATTTCCTGTGCTTTCTTATCAATCTTTGCGCACAGCTTCGTTTTCAAATAATACGTGGCGCCAGCAATGCCTGTCAGCGGATTTCGCAGATCGTGTCCAACCATTCCCGCAAGTTCACCAATAGCAGCAAGCCTCTCAACCTTCAACAACCTCTTCTGGGTGTCCAATAGTTCTCTCGTTCTATCTTTGACCTTAACCTCAAGCTGGTCTGCGTATTCTTGAAGTTGGGCTTTCGCGTCGTTCAGCTGCATAATCAAACGAGCGTTTTCAATGGCTACTGCAGCCTGATGCAAGAACAACTCAAGCGGTGCTAAGGATTCTCTCGTGGGCCGTCTTCCATCAACTGGATCGTCCATGCTCGCCACACCTACTATCCGCCCGTCAGCCAATCGAAGTGGAGCATAAAGCAAATCGTCAGGATTCCAATCCACCATTCCTTCTGGTTTCTGGTGACTTGAGACAGTACCTTCGCTAAACCTTTTTCTAACAAAAGGATCGCTCCACGGAAGATAATAGAATCCACCAATCCTAAAGCGCTCATATTCTGGTCCGAAACGTTCCTGCCACACGCGTCCAGGTTGCCTGCTAGTCCATAAGTATTCTCTCTCTTTCTCGGTCAGACCTGCTACTACTATGTCTTCAGGTTGTGCAATGTCCAAGTTCTCATCCCGCACTGAAAGTACGACTCTGCGCCATCCAAGCCTTCGGATTGCGTCTAAGATCGCTCGAAGACGCTGGTGCAAGTCAGAAGTGTGAATCATTTCTGCTGAGCTTTTCATCAACGATTCTTGCTGATTGCTACGTTTCTCAATTTCCTCTCTTTTCTTCGAGTTGCTGATTGCGATCGCGACATGCGAAGCCAAAACCTGAAGCAGCATCACGTCTCTCTCATTAAATGCGTTCAACTCTGTTTTTTCCACGTTCAAGACGCCTAGGACTTCAGGCCCGATCACAACTGGAACTGCAAGTTCCGAAAGCACGTTCGCACTGAGGACGGCACCCTTGACGTAGTCTTTATCTTGAGTCACGTCATTAACAAGGCACGGTTCGTGCTCGGTTGCTGCCCTCACTGTTATGCCCTTTTTTGTCCCATCTAGTGGCAACTCAAAAGTAAGTGGAGCTGGGTATCCGCGCTGATGCGCAGGTCTAAGTTTTCCGCCCTCTGCAATCATGAATGCTGCATGTTCAAAGCCCAACGTCTGTTCCATGGCGTTCAAGGTTAATTTATAAACTTCATTGAGACTCTTAGCTGTGTTCAGCTTTTCACCGCAATAGTTTAATGCAGAAAGCCTCTGCTCGTAGGATTTTCTTTCACTTAGCGCACTTGCCAGCGTTTCCTCCACTTTCCTACGGTCGGCGAGGATTCTGGAGCTAAATGCACCTAGTACGAAGAAAGATGCCAAAATATACAATCGAATCGAGACCTCACCCAATGGGGCAAATATCAACACGTTCAAAAACGGCCCATCATTGAAGACGAAAGTATCTACTGCTGCATCTACAACGTAAGCAAACAGTCCCGCAACAATTGAAAGACAAATCACCCTATGCTGGTCTTTGAACCTCGCCTCTCTCTTCGTCTTAGAGGGATAGAGACGGCTGATTTCTTCCATATATGGCATGATAATCCTTCATAGATTGCTCGGATATGTTGAATTAGTGCATCCATCTTGTCGGAAGTCAATAAATCACTTGCGAATTGGTGATAATGATTACCAATTCCTTGGACTTCCATGAACAGAGGCGCATGCCGAAAGCGGGTCAAGACTCTAGAGTGTGCGCTAGGATATCGAATAAGTTGTGTAACGAGATTCAAAACGGCAAATGCGTCTTTGGGAAGCGCTTCATGGATTTGTTGTAATAAACTTCCAATATAGCAAAAGCGTGCAATTGCGAACAGCAGGGTCAGATGCTCTCAGCGCACGCGAACGAAAACATAGATGAACCAAGATTCGAATGTGCAAAAGAGATTAAGTGGTAAACAAGGAGTTGGCGTTGAGGATAGTGTTATGATTTCGTGGGATGCGGTTCTTGATCCTGCTAGGAATTCGAGCAAGTTTGATCACGTGTTATTGGTTTGGGCTATAATGGAGGAGTTGGCGAGGAGGCTTGGTGAGGATGGATAGGGCTTGGCTCAAGATTCGCAGTGGCTCAGATTTTGAAAAAACGAAGAATGGAGAGATTAGGGATTTATTTGTATGGTATGTATTCTTTGCCTAGCAGTTCTCTTGCTATGACCGTTCTCTGTATGTTGCTAGCTCCTTCCGCGCCGACGCAGTAGCTCATTATTCCCCGCAAACCCATCTCCAGCGGACACTCCTTCGTATAGCCATAAGCGCCCATCCAAATCATAGCATGCTTGTAGATGTCAAAAGCTAAATGCGGCGCAATAAGCTTCGAGGCAGCAATGTACCTGCCAACCTCCAACGCGCTGAACTTGCCGTGCTTGTACTTCACGTCATTCATCCAAGCCGTACGGTAAGTAAGCGACTTCAAAGCCTCAAGCTGAGCCCAATCATCAGCCAACTCAAACTGGATTCCCTCAAACTTGCCAATCGGCCTTCCAAAAGCTTTCCGTTCCTTAATGTATTCCATGCCAATGTCCAAAGCTCTCCTTGCTGCACCAACACATACAGCCGCAATCAGAATCCTAGCATTGTCAAATCCTTCCATGGTCAAGTAGAAGCCCTTATCCACTTCGCCGATGCGGTAAGAATCTGGAATCTTCACGTCCTCCATCTTAAAGCCGCCTGTGCTGATAGCCATTCTTCCCATGTCCTCAAACCGCTTGTTAACCTCAACACCTTCAGCATCAAAAGGCAAATAGAAGCCAGTCATTCCCCTGTGCATAGCGTCAGGAGGCGCAGGCGAAGTTCGAGCAATGACAAAGTATCCTCCGCCAAGCTTCTTCGCCTCTTCAGTCCCGCTAATGTACATCTTCTCGCCATTCAGAACCCATTCGTTTCCCACTTTCTTTGCAGTGGATTTGAAGGCTGCAACATCTGAGCCTCCACCAGACTCGGTGGAAGCAATGCCAACAAAAGCGTCGCCCTTGAATGCTTTCTTCATGCATTCATTACGTACTTGCTCGCTGCAGTAGCGGTCAACAACAAAGCCCCAAGAAGACTCCACAAGCCACAAAACAGGCAAAGCAATACTCACGTCAGCATAGCCAAGCTCCTCAGCCGCAATGCAAGCCGTTACCCAGTCAGCACCAGTTCCGCCGTGCTCTTGAGGCGAAGTCATCACAAGCAAACCCATGTCACCCATGCTCTTCAGCAGCTCATGCGGAATCTCGCCCTTGCTGTCCATCTCCCTAATCTTCTCTAATGGAAGGTTCTTCTGACACCATTCACGCAAAGCATTACGGAAAAGCTCCTGCTCCTCCGTGAAACCAAAATCCACCATAATTCCTGACCCTCTTGAAGCCTAACTACAGGGCAATACAAATATAAAAGTTGTTTAGCGGCGAAACCAGAATCTTCCTTGAAGACTGGCCATTACTACGTTAGCCAACTGGGCGGGCTTTTATCCAGTTGTAGAATGGATGCTAAGGTTGCTTGGATTTCTTGGTCGAACGCACCCAAAGAGCGCCCCAAATCACCACAAACGCTAGCGTGAGCCAGAAGAAGAATATCAGCATTCGAAGCGCGTCGAAAGCCATTTGGTCAAACATCTTAGTTCAACAAAACCTATCCTCTCAGCAGCTTAAAGGCAAAGTTTCCAAGACTGAAATGAGAACACACCAAAGCATATTGTCAGAAACGATATATGACGACACAAGTAGCAAGCATTTTATAAACAATCAACCATATTACAGTCTTGGCCAAAGCGAGGAGAAAAGGAGAAGGCTTCCGTCATCTCAACTCTTTCTGAAAAACCCTTATCTCTTAGGGCTTAAACAGAGTGAGGCTTAGGCCTGAGATCATAACCGTAGTACCATGCGGTCCAGCCCGCGTAGAAAGTTTCTTCCTCTTTCTTTCTTCTCCTTCTAAGGAGTAACAACAAGAGCAGCAAAAGCAGCAACAACGAAAGAAGCAACACTAACCAACCAAACCAGTCCATAATGAAAAAGCCTCCGGGAGACCTAGCGACTCTTACATCTCCGTCAAAATACATATTGTCAGCAGTATTCACCTCACCCAGAACAGGCTCAGCATAACCCGCCAACGTATAGTTGCCCGGCAGAACCCTGTAAGTATTCCAGTGAAAAGTTAAAGTATACTCAGCATCAGGAGCCAAGTTGTAAACGCGCAAAGCTGGACCAATGGGGTTGCCACTGTAATAGACAAAGACGTTGAAAGACTCGTTTTCCAACCCCTTGTTCTTCACAGTCACGTTGACGTCAACAACGTCACCAATATACACTAGCCCAGCTGCAGAAACAACATTCACAACGGCAACATCATGGACAGTCGGCGGCCTAGCCTCAACTTCCAGTGTTCCATCGACAAAACGATTATTGTCAAGATTCTCTTCACCCGGAACCTGACTGACTTCCGCACTCAGAGTGTAGTTTCCCAAGGCTAAACCTTGGGTTGCTAAACGGAAATAAATTGTCAGCCTAGCCCCGGGATCCACTTCCTCAAGAGGGAAAATCCCAATCGCGCTTGAATTGCAGAAAGCAGTGACGCTGAAGGACTCTGGGTATGCCCCTTGATTTCTAACGATGACTTGTATTTCAACAATGTCGCCCACGTATACGGAAGTGGAAGATGGAATCACGTTCTCGACGGCAACATCATGATCAGAAATCCAAAAGAACGCGGAAACCTCAGGACAATAAGGAACTCCACCCAAGTCTATGGGAGCTGTGTAAGCATTTGCATAAACAACAGCTCGCCCGCCAGTGGCGTTCCCTGGAATGCGCAAGAAGAAATAGACACGGACAAGAGTCATGTTGGGGGGCACAACAAAACCCTCTAGCTCAGTTGAGTTAACGTAGAATCCCATGGAATCATATATCGCTATGGTAAGCGTTGCCACTTTTTCTGTCATCGTAATACATATCACGCCAACCTCTACGCCCACAACACCTCCGATCCCAAAGTTCTCCTGATACGCGTAGTCACTGTTTACGGTTTTCAATGAAACTATTTCCACGATCCATCCGACTTTGAAAGTCAAGGTATCTTGATAGGCCACATCTGCGATTTTCACGTTCCCAATAACAGTCCAAATGCCAAATGTACTCTCGTTAACGTTCGATATCCGAACGCTCGCAGTGGCTATGCCATCACTGTTCGTGAAACCAGAACGGGCGATCGTGATGTTCTCAATCGGATTCCTAGGACCTATAAACTCGAAGGCAACAGGAAGATGAGCCAGAGGCGCATCATTATAAGTCACCAGCGCAAAAACCTTAACCTGTTCCCATGGACCAAACGCATCACTTTGCACGTTTTGGCCTTTTCCACTGTAAGGCTCTTTCTGCGTATATAGGTCTATGTTTCCAGGGAGTGCAGCAGAGAAGGCGAATTTAGCATTTGCCAATGCAAAACTGAAGAGAATCGCTACCGTCAGAAGCGTTACTGCTACCTTTCTCACCCTAGGATTCATCGTTATCAAGCATTAGATTAATTGCGCGTTCTTTAACAAATATTCCGCAGTCATGAATATTACTAAAACAGAATCAGAGCCCTAGCAGAGTTTAAACCTTCGTGTAAACTCGTCCAACAACCACAGTAGTTCACGCAGAAGAATACTTCTTGGCGGGCCCGACGGGAATTGAACCCGCGACACCCGGATTTCTGCGCAAGATTCTTTGCTTAAGAGTCCGGTGCTCTAGCCTGACTGAGCTACGGGCCCAACTATAGCCTCAAGTATGCATTTTAGAGGATGCTAATAAGTTTAGCCTTCACGATATGGAAGGTCAACAGTTTTAAGTTTTGATCTTGAATTGATTGTGAAGAGGTAGTAGAGATTGGGCAAACTTGTCTTCGTTGGGCTTGGTCTAAATGATGAAAATGGAATAAGTCTACAAGGTCTAGAAGAAGTCAAGACCGCGGACATGGTTTTTATAGAACTCTACACAAGCTTGTTGCCTAACCTTTCTTTAAAACGCTTGGAACAGATTTGTGGAAAAACACTACAAGTGGTTTCGCGGAAGGATATTGAGGAAGAAAACGGAAAACGCCTTCTGGAAGCTGCAAAGAAGTGCAAGGTTGTTCTTCTGGTGCCTGGCGATCCGCTCATAGCCACGACCCATGTCACCTTAAGGATAGAAGCCGAAAAACTTGGAATAAGAACTCACATAGTCCACGGAGCATCCATACTCTCCGCAGTCATAGGCCTCTCAGGCTTGCATAACTACAAGTTCGGAAAAACCGTGACAATTCCTTTCCCAGATGAAAACCCGTCTGACACCCCCAATCAAGTTGTTGCGCGAAACACTGAACTTGGATTGCACACCCTATGCCTGCTGGACATCAAAGCGGAAGAAAAACGCTACCTGAGTATCCACGATGCGCTGGAAACACTGCTGAAAATTGAAGCAAAAAGAAAAAAGCATAGGATAACGCCAAGGACGCTTGCTGTAGGCATGGCAAGAGCTGGAAGTAAAGACCCCACAGTCAAGGCTGGCCTAATACGTGAACTGATAGATTATGACTTCGGCGAGCCACCTTACAGTTTGATTTTTCCCGGAAAGCTTCATTTTATGGAAGCTGAAGCGTTAATACGATTCGCAGGAGCTCCTGCAAGATTAAGAGATGACGTTGAATGAGCCTAGAAGAGCTTGCCTCTAAGTATATAGATACTGCTGATTACGTCCTGAAACGAATGCAGGTAGTTGAGAATCCAATCGGTTTAAGCACTGGAGGCATCGGAAAGGTGATCGAGCATGCCAAAGCGTATCTAGATGATGCAAAATACTACAGAGACAAAAGAGGATTTGAGGTAAGCTTAACTTCTGTCGCGTATTGTGAAGGTCTGTTAGATGCTCTAAGAATGTTGGGAGCCGTGAAATTCGAATGGCCAGCAAAGCCACAGCCACAAAAAGAAAAATAGTTTTAGCCTCAGGTGTTTTCGACCTTCTGCATTTCGCTCACGTGAAATATCTGGAGGAAGCAAAGAAAGCTGGCGGACCAGACGCTGAACTGGTAATCATTGTTGCCAGAGACAGTACGGTGGAAAAGAGGAGAGGAGAACGCCCCATAATACCTGAAAACCAAAGACTCGCCCTCGTCGACTCTTTGAAAGTCGTAGACAAAGCCATCCTTGGCTATGAAGACTTCAACATAGAAAAAGTCATCGAAAAAATCAAACCGGATGTTATCGCCCTTGGATATGATCAAAGCGACATAGAACAAACCGTGAGAGACTACCTCAAGAAAAGAGGACTAAACATAAAAGTAGTGAAAATAGGCAAGTTCGGAGAAGATGAGCTGGACAGTTCTTCTAAGATCAAGCAGAAAATTATCGAGCATTACAAAAGATGAAAGCAAATGCTCAAAAGCTCCAAAAAGTTCATGCCAACCTACATAATCATCGCCCTAAACATAGCAGTCTACATTCAAACATCGATACTTGGCGGAAGCTTCCTAGAAACAAGTGACCTCGTTCTCGTTAAGTATGGTCAGTTCAATTTCCTAGTCATGCACGGCTGGTACTGGCAGCTTTTCACAGCCATGTTCGTACACGTGAACGCTATGCACCTACTTGGCAACATGTTCTTTTTGCTGATCTTCGGCTTGAGAGCAGAAGAGATCTTCGACATCAAAGAATACCTTCTCATATACTTCTTGAGCGGGCTAGCTGGAAACCTTTTAACCCTTCTTCTCGGACCTGAGATGATTTCTGCTGGAGCCTCAGGCGCCATATTCGGCATGTTCGGAGCCGTCACCATCTACCTCAGACGCGCAATCGGACAATCAATCATAGGGGCGCTATTTTTCTCTCTCTTCCTATTGCTTATCAGCTCCGGTGCAGGAGTGAATGTCTTGGCTCATCTAGGTGGCCTAGTTGTCGGGTTACTGATTGGCTACGCACTGGTAGCAAACCGCCAGATAAAAACACAATATCAAGTCAGATACTCCTATTCAACCTAAGACCCAGAACACTATTAAAAAAGAAACCCGCCTAAGGCACTACGTCAAATACATTGAATCAATGCTGCGTAATCTGTTTTTGCAGCGGGCTAATTTCTTTGTTTACACAATTCTCTGTACTCTTTTTTAGATTCGAATCTTTGCACAATACTTATATCTCCAAGTACAATTATTCCTTCATGTCTGCATTAAGCCCATTAGTTGAATCGAGGTGGAAAAAAAATGGTTAATGAAGGAAGGGGAAGAATATTCAAAAGAAAAGACAACAAATTTCTAATATACTTGCCCAAAGATCTCGCGGAAGACAGCATGTTCCCCTTTAAAGGCGCCGACTCTGTTTTGGTGAAGGTAAGCTTCAAGCTTGGAGACAAGAAAATCCTGATAGAAAAATGGGTAGAGCCAGACTTGCCTAAAACACCACCTGAGTAGCAACAGCTTATGGCGCGAACCTTCAGGAAAAAACCCAAAATCAGTGAGCAGCTATAGTTCCCGACGCATCAATGGAAAATCATCCTTTTCGCCTCTCACTATTCTGAAACCGCGCTTTAAGTATAGTTCTAGAGGACCTGAAGGATTATTCTCGGAGCTTCTTCTGGCGAATGTTTCAACTGCTTTAATCCCTCTCTTCTGAAGCTCAACTACCAAATCATCAAGCATAGCCGTTCCAATCCCCTTTCCACGTGAGTCCTTATCCGTAATGTAGAGGCATGCGATGAAAACGGCATCTCCGCTAGGTGGTCCAGAAGTATAGTCTTTCACTTGTGGAAAGAATTTCGTTTGTGCAAATTGCGCAAATCCCACTGAAATGCCGCTGGAATAGGCAAGTCTGATGCAGCTTCCAAACTCCTTGATGACTTTGTTGAACCATTCCAGCTTTTTCTTCTCCATTTCAGGTCCTAGCATTTCTTCTCCAAAGTCGCCACTTGTCTGCCAATAGAGACAATATCTGCATGGATTAGGGATTCTTTTGAAGCTCCTCTTGTTCACATCTTCAAACTTTGTCAGGATACTTCACCTATCAGGTTCTGTAACCGCCGAAGCTCATGGTTAGAAACAGAAAGTGCAGGCAACGACGTGCAAAAAGCAACCAAGAGAAAGCCGATCGTTGTCTTTCCATAACCAGCTATCTGAGCGATCTTCACTGAATTCGTAATCGTTAGATCGCTAGCTCTGTCTAGAACAATCAAGGAGACAATAAGAACAATGATGTTGCCTGGCAATCCCAGTTCTTCTAGCAAAGCAGAACTCCATTAACTGATTCACTAGTTCAAGTGTTAAAAGTTTTTCCAATCGGCTGCGCACAAAGCCGAAGTCAATTAAGCAATACAGATCGATGCACGTGTCTCCGGAAAGACAATCTATGTTCAAGCTTTAAGCAAGGAGAAATTGTGATGCCTGAATAAGGTTCTGTGAAGGATTTTTAACCACAAAGACCTGTATAATACGTTGCAGACGGATGTAGAAGCTATGCGAATTGTGCTAAGAATAGGCGGCTCAGTCATTGCTTCCCCAGTCAATCCAGATCTAATCATAAAATATGCGGACTTGCTGAAAAATCTGAAAGAACAAGGACACGAAGTGGCCGTTGTGGTTGGCGGCGGCGCGCTGGCAAGAGAATTTATTCAAGTGGCAAGAACCATGGGGCTAACCGAGCAAGATCAGGACGAGGTGGCGATTTCTGTTTCAAGACTCTTCGCTCAGCTTTTCCTCAAGAAACTCGGCAGACTAGGCTCCGAGGAAGTCCCATTGACGATTGAAGACGTGGCAGAGCGCCTTCGGAAGGGAAAGGTTGTGGTCATGGGTGGCTTGAAGCCTGGGATGACTACAGATACAGTGGCCGCAATGATTGCCGAACGCGTAAATGCGGGATTGTACGTTAAGGCCACAGATCAAGAAGGAGTTTACGATAAAGACCCCAGAAAGTATGCGGATGCAGTTAAACTTGAACGCTTGACTTTTGACGACCTTTCCTCCATTTTCACTGAAGGCAAGCATAGGGCAGGCATACATCAGATCTTAGATCCAGAAGCTGTCAAGCTTCTTAGAATTGGGAAGGTGAAAGTTGTCGTTGTGAGTGGCTTTAAGCCTGAAAACGTCTTGTTGGCTGTCAAGGGCAAAAACGTCGGAACAGTCATTGATTAAGTTGCCTTCTGGTTTTCCGAAACGGCAGATTTAAATATCGCAGTTGATATCGCTGTCGATATCAATGGTGATATACAACGTTCAGAAGACATTGGATGAGACACACTGCCATGGTTCCAAAGGGCTTCATACGCTATCAAGTTCTTGAATCCCTCGGTAAAAAGCCCATGTCAGGCTCTGAAATAATAAACGAAATAGAAAGCAGGACAAACGGTCGATGGAAGCCGAGCCCAGGCTCGATTTATCCGCTCTTGGCTTGGCTACAGGATGGTGGTCACATCAAGGAGCTGCCAGCTGAACAAGGCGGAATGAAACGATATGAACTAGCCGAAAGCGGTAGAGCTCTGCTTGAGGAGCAGAAGAAGATAATGGCGGAGCAGAGGAAAAAGATGGAGGAGTACACTAAGGGCCATTTGAAATTCAGGAAAGAAGGGTTCTTCGGTCCACCTTTTGTAGGCGCGTTGTTGGCTGATTTGCCTGAAGAAAAGCTAGTTGAGGCGAGAAAGACAATGCGGAAACTCGTAGCTGCCTTCTTCGAGCTGGGGCACAGTATTGAAGAGCATGCGTCCGAAGAAGCTTTCGATGAAGCTTTGAAACTCTTAAATAGTACTACTGAAAAGCTTACGGGGATAAACGAGAAACTGAAGGGTGCGAAAAATGAGTGAAGCAACCATTAAGGCTGAAGGACTGACCAAAATCTTTAACAAGCATTTAGTCGCGGTGGATCACGTAAACTTCGAGGTCAAGGCAGGGGAAATATTCGGCTTCTTGGGACCCAATGGCGCCGGAAAAACTACAACAATAAACATGCTTATAACAATATTGAAGCCTACTGAAGGCAAGGCCTCTGTCTTGGGCTTCGACATTGCAAAACAGAACTATAATGTTAGAAACGTGATCGGTGTCGTGCCACAGGAATATACTGCTGATGAGGACCTGACTGGTTTGGAAAATGTCCTTTTGTGCGCTGATCTGTATGGAATTCCACGCAGTGTTGCAAAGGAGCGTGCGATGGATCTGCTGAAACTTGTTGAATTGACGGATTTCAAGGATAAGAAGGTTCAAACCTTTTCTGGTGGGATGCGTCGCAGAATCGAGCTTGCATGTGGGCTGATCAACAGACCAAAGGTACTTTTCTTGGATGAACCTACCCTGGGCTTGGATGTTCAAACTAGGACTGCAACTTGGAACTACATCAGAAAGCTGAAGAAAGAATATGGCATGACGCTTTTCATGACAACACACTATCTTGAAGAGGCTGATGCGCTTTGCGACCGCGTGGCAATAATCGATCACGGAAAAATAGTCGTGGTTGGGACACCTGAAGAGCTGAAGCACGGCTTGGGTGGCGACGTTGTAACTTTGAGCATTAAGGAGGATTTTGATGTGAGTGAGATCATCAAGAAAGTTGAGCATGTGAAAGATGTGAAAAAGGAAGATGGCTCATACCGAATCAAAGCTGAGGAAGGAGAAATAACAGCCCCCCTCATTATTGAAGCCCTGCGGAAAAAAGGGTACACTGTGTCGAAGCTTTCGCTCACAGAACCTACATTGAACGAAGTCTACTTGGAATATACAGGCAAATCAATGCGTGATGCAGAAGAGTCTAGGGAGGCTTTTGCTGCGCAAAGGATGGCAATGAGGAGGGCTCACCAATGAGCGAAACGAATGGCAATTCCAAAAGCAAATTACACGGTCTCTGGGCTTTGACCAATCGAGAGCTCAAGAAATGGTACAAGGCCCCTGTGATATTCATGCTTTCCATCATTCAGCCAATTCTCTGGATGGGTCTGCTAGGAAAAGCAATGAACATAGGCGCTATATTCACGGGTACTTCATTTCCGCTGCCACAACTAAACCCACCGTTGACCCCGCAGCAGCTTCAACAGCTAGGCGGCTACTTTGCCGGGCTGCAATCAAGTATCATGCAAGGCGCGTTTAGCACGACTGATTACTTTTCATTTATGGCGGTGGGTATGATTTCCTTCACGGCCCTCTTTACAACGATGTTCAGCGGCATGTCAGTGGTTTGGGACAGGCGGTTAGGCTTCTTAAACAAGGCTCTCAGCACACCCGTATCCAGAGCAGTGATAATATTCTCTAAAGTCCTTTCTGCATCATTGCGATCAATGTTCCAAGCGGGCTTGATAATAGTTGTTGCTGTAGCATTCGGTCTCCAGTTTGGAGCAAACTTCAGCCCACTCAACATACTCGGTGTGTTCGCGATCATGTTCCTAATATGCGTGGGTCTGTCTTCGCTCTTCATTGCAATCACCATAAGATCAACACGAATAGAGACCCCGATGGCTGTGGTTAACCTGATAAATCTGCCACTGATGTTTGCCAGCAATGCCTTCTTCCCGACCAAGTTCATGCCTGATTGGCTGCAGACAATAGCGAAGTTCAACCCGCTAACCTACACGACCGACGCGGTGAGGCAGCTCTTGATATTCAACACTGATTGGGCACAGCTTGCTTTGGACTTCACGTACGTTGGAATATTCGCCGCAGTAGTGGCAACAATAGGCATAGTCCTCTCATGGAGATTCCTAAGCAAGTAGGCAAGTACAAGAATGTGGAGATGACATTGGTGGCGACAATTGTCGAGGCGGTCGATCTGAAGAAAACTTACATGCTTGGTAAGGTTCCGGTCAACGCCTTGCGCGGCGCGAACCTGAAGGTTGAAAGTGGCGATTTCCTCGCCATTCTCGGTCCCTCTGGGAGCGGCAAATCAACACTCCTGAACTTGATCGGAGCTTTGGACAAGCCAACAGAAGGGAAGATGCTGATCGAAGGCGCTGACGTTTCCACGCTCAATGACAATCAACTGGCAGATCTTAGACGTCGAATCGGTTTCGTGTTTCAGTTCTTCAACTTGATTCCACGGTTCACGGCGAGAGAAAACGTTGAATTGTCAATGGCCATAGCCGCTCTGAGCAAAGCAGACAGAAGAAGGCGCACTGAGGATCTTTTGGAAACAGTGGGATTGAAGGAAAGAATGAATCATAAACCTGCCGAATTGAGCGGGGGCGAGCAACAACGCGTAGCCATTGCGAGGGCTTTGGCGAACAATCCAAAGTTTCTTTTGATGGATGAGCCTACGGGAAACATAGACTCCAAAACTGCGAGCGAGATAATTGGTCTGATTAAGAGGCTCAACGAAGAGGAAGCTGTGACTATAATAATGGTCACTCACGACCAACGTCTGGCAGGCCAATCTGAGAGAATTGTGCAGATGTTCGATGGCTTGATAATTCAGGAGGTTATGAATTGAAAGCCCAGGACATCTTGTCTTACTCCTTCAGTGCGATAAAGCTAAGAAAACTCCGCGCGGGCTTAACGACCTTGGGGGTAGTTATCGGCATTGCAGCCATCGTCGCCTTGCTTTCAATTACTCAAGGTCTGCAAGAAACCATAACTGTGCAGCTTCAAAAAGGATTAGCAACCGACACGCTAATTGTCTCCGTTGGGAGAGGCTTCGGTCTTGGCGGAGAAGGCGGAATGGGCGGGGCCAATTCTGGTTTCAAATTGTTAGTCACTGATACGGAGAACATCAGCAAATTAGAAAATGTCAAGACGTCGATTGCGATAATTCAAAGGGTAGGCTCAGTTAGATTTGACGCAGGCGTTAGGAATACTACCATAGTAGGTGTGGATTTCGCTGAATACGCAGACATCTACAGCAGCACCTTTGTAGCTGAAAGTGGCGACATACCTCTAAATCTGGTAAGCGAAGCGGTTGTGGTTGGTAAACGAGTAAGTGACCCTTGGAAAAATGGGACGATACTCTGTAATGTAAATGACACCGCTGAGATCATCTGGACGAACGTAACCGCACGCCCGCCCACTGATAAGACTTATATGGGCAATGTTACAGCCGTTCTCAAAGAGATCGGAGGCTTCGGCGTCGGAGGGCCTTCAGATTCTAGTGTCTACATTCCGATTTCTCAGGCTCAAAGTTTCTTTGGAACCGATGAATGCAGTATGATAATTGTGAAGCTGAAAAGCGGTGATGAAGCAGTTATTGATGGTGCCTCTGAAGCCATAAGAAAACTTCCACAATTCAACGGTGAAGTTTCGGTAATGTCTGCAACAGCTGTACTCAATCTTCTTTCAAGTGTTTTCTCAATCATACAACTTTTCTTGGCCGGAATTGCTGCCATCTCGCTTCTCGTGGCGGGGATAGGCATAATGAATATTATGATTGTTTCTTTGATGGAGCGTACAAGAGAGATAGGTATACTGAAAGCGTTGGGCATGAAAAGTCGAACAGTGCTTCTGGTTTTCCTGTGTGAATCGGTGATAATTGGCTTGATCGGAGCGGCGGTTGGCATAGCCTCAGGTTGGGTCTTAGCAAACGTGGTTGCAATAGTCTTCCACGGAGGAGGCGGGGGCATGTTCATGGGAAACCAAGGCGCAGGAACTGGTGGAATGACGATAACTCCCGTTTTGACTCCGACGGTGTTTCTGGGAGCTTTGGTCTTCGGCGTAGGGGTCAGCGTAGTCTTTGCGCTTTATCCAGCTTGGCGAGCTTCAAAGCTTAAACCCGTGGACGCCTTACGATACGAATAGACAAGGCTCACAGCGAGGCCTAGGCGTTGAAGAGACTTTACCCAGACCAGCCGCTCGTCGGCATCGGCGCAATCATAATCTGCGACGGGAAGATTCTGCTTGAAAAGAGGAAAAACGACCCTGGAAAAGGAAAATGGAGCGTTCCAGGCGGCTTGGTGGAGCTGGGCGAAAATATCGAGCAAACGGTGCTGAGAGAGGTTAGGGAAGAAACGGGGCTTGAGGTTGAAAAGCCTGAACACATTGATGTCGTCGACAACGTAGACTTTGATGAGCACGGCAAGATAAGATATCACTTTGTGATTGTAGACTATTTCGTGAGAGTTAAATGTGGAACGGCCAAAGCGGCAAGCGACGCTGAAGAGGTTAGATGGGTTCAGTTAGGCGATG
>Ga0315279_10000811_pt1 | contig 56838 bp, 57 predicted proteins | sample YL17G06_20_MG_FD_203694 | JGI IMG/M metagenome (GOLD analysis project Ga0315279, IMG submission 203694) | Sediment microbial communities from Yellowstone Lake, YNP, Wyoming, USA - YL17G06_20 | ecosystem: Environmental > Aquatic > Freshwater > Lake > Sediment | place: USA: Wyoming | collected... | reverse complement strand
TCAGACGAAAACGCTCGCAGTTCTTCAGTAATTGGAACTTTGAAGACATTGACAAGATGTTCCACGACATGGAAAGAATGATGGAAGAAGAGTTCAGGAATTTCGCTTCGCGCGTTCCAAAAGACTACGTCAGAGAACGCAAGTTGCCAGACGGCTCAACTGCACGTGAGCTTGGCCCATTCGTTTACGGCTACAGCATGAAAATAGGGCCTGATGGAAAACCCGAGATTAACGAATTTGGAAATATGAAACCTAGCAGTCGCGGTCCATTAGTGAAGGAGGAACGTGAACCACTGATTGACATAATTGCGACAAACGGTGAAATCCAGGTCGTAGCAGAGTTGCCTGGCGTCGAAAAGAGTGACATACAATTACATGGAACAGAAGACACCCTGACCATAGCAGTCGATACTCAACAACGCAAGTACCTCAAGGTCATTACCTTGCCAGCGAAGGTCAACGTGAGGGAGGCAAAGTCAAGCTACAAGAACGGTGTACTGGAAGTGACTATGCCCAAAACTGGAGAAGAGAAGAAAAGAAAAAGTGAATCGATAAACATAGAATGACCATTCTTTCCTCTGCGACTTGACAAACTGCAACAAAGGCATGCATGACATGGACAAAGACTCGGAAATCGACATTCTGGTCTCCGTATGCAAAGAAGCCAAGACAGAGGGCAAGTTAACGGGAAAAAACCTGACCACCCTTTACGAGACGTTTGGCCAACGATTCATGAGGGCCTTTGAGGCTTTGAAGGAAAACCGCGTGAAGAAGTACGCTTTCAAACCAAGCGGCAAAACAGTATGGATCGTCGTTGGCAAGGAGAGAGACTATTTGATAATGGCGCAAGCTGAGTTCTGCACTTGCGATGACTTCTACTTTCGAGTACTAGATAAGCAGGTGCACTTGTGCTACCATCTGATAGCTCAAAAAATAGCCAACATCTTAGATTGGTATGAACATGTTGAAGAGCATGATGAGCTTTACGAGACTCTGATGAAGGAATGGAAAAAACCTACTCCTTAAATATTTAAACTCCAAATGTAGAGAGCATAACGGAGACAATTCCGATGAGCATAGGAGAATACTTTGAAATACTGAAATACGTGCTAATGGCTGCAACATTCGTAGCGCTTGTTTTAATCTTCCTCTACGCGTTCTACGGCAAGGACGGAAAGGATTAGAAGAAACGCTGACCTCCAAGCTTTCCTTTCTCTTGATCACGACCAAAGCCACTATCATTCCGAGGAAGGTCACGGTTACGCCTATCAACTAGAGTGCTTCACCTTCCGTCGCTAAGATTCCGCTTTTGACACATAAGCTGCCAATAGATTTTTAATGAACTCTGCAAAATCCATAACCTTCCATTGAGTCGAAGCCCACATGGCCGCCGAACAACTAATTGAGCAAATCCTCTCAAAACACCCTGAAGTGCCAAGGGAACAGATTGAAGAAAAACTGGCAAAAGAAAAGAAGAAGACAAACGGCTTGATATCTGACGAAACCCTGCTACGCATGATCGCCGCTGAATTTGGCATACAACTCGACGCCAACGGCAGATCGTCACCCGAATTGTCAATGACCAGTTTGGTTCCAGGTTTGAATAATGTCAGCGTAGTCGGAAGGGTTGTCGCCATTTACAAGCCCAAAACATTCACTGGTCACAAGAACGGAAAATTTGCAAGTTTTTTCATCGCTGACAGAAGCCGGATCTTGCGTGTTGTTTTTTGGAACAGCAAAGCAGACCTTTTAGAGTCGGGCGAGGTGAAAGTTGGGGAAATAGCACGCGTTTCCCACGGATACACGAAGGAGGGACGCGAAGGGATTGAACTGCACGTTGGAGAGAAATCTAAGATTGAAACTTGCCCTCCGGACGTTAAGGAAAGCGATTTTCCCACAGTGAGCAGTTTCTTGACGCAAATCAGAAACATAGGCCAAAAGCACAGGAACAAGAGAGTAAACATAGCGGGCACTTTAGAAGGAATCTTCAAAACATCCACTTTCGAAAGACAAGACTCAACCCTTGGAAAAGTGATGCATTTCACTTTGAAAGACGAAACCGGAGAGACCTCTGTCGTCGCTTGGAACGAGAAAGCAGACGAGGTTGAGGCCATGCTTAAGGAAGGGATGGCCTTACGGTTAGTGAACGCAAAAGTGAAGACAACGGAATCTGGAAACTTTGAAATTCACGTTGACTCAGGAACCTACGCTGAAACATTTCAACCATGTGAAGAGTATCGAAGAGTCGCCAATCTAGAAGAGGGCTTGACCCACGTCAACGTCAACGGAACAGTCGTTGCCAAGCCCACACTCAAAGAAATCAAAACAGTAAGACAGGAGCTTGTGAACCTTGCAACCTTCCAAATTGAGGACGAGACAGGTCGCGTGTGGGTTTCAGCATGGCGGCAACATGCGCTTAAGGTCGTCAACCTGAAGACAGGCGACAAAATCGCTGTCAAAAACGTTTACACCAGAAAAGGCTTCAGCGACCAACTGGAAATATCTACGAGAGACAGCACATCCATAGTTCTTTCTGGTCAGTAACGAGTTTCTGACGAACTTGGCTTCTTTGGTGCCGGGGGCTAGCTTCAACTCCTCGTTCAAACCCTCGCTACGTTTTGACATGTTCTTGTCAAACAACCGACCAACTTGGCTTTCGAACGAGTGCCGGGGGCTAGCTTCACAGGAGCGTTTGGACCGTCGTTACAAGGTTTACATGTTTGTGTTAGTTTTCATTCAGCAATAGACTTCAGCTGGTTGGTTTATTTGAGGATTCAAGACAACTCTATAGGCTGTTGACTATTGGAAGTGGGTAGAGTGCAGTCATTGATTTGAGTTCAGAGCTGCGACAGAGTGAGAAACGTCAGTTCTGCAAAAGTATTGATTATCTTGTCAGCTTCAGCAAGCTCTTCAGCTTTGTGAGTTGTGGTTATAGCGATGCATTTCATACCACCTTTCTTGGCGGCTCTAACTCCGTTAGGCGCATCTTCGACAACAACGCATTCTTGCGGTGACATTCCTAGTATTGCTGATGCCTTCAGAAAGATCTGCGGATCTGGTTTTCCTGTGGACACATCATCGCCTGTGACAATGACCTGAAAGTACGAATCAATACTGAAGTGCTCTAGGATAGAATTGGCTTTCTTCTTGCTGGCTGCTGTAGCAAGGGAAATAGCTATCGAGTTATCCAATAGAAGGTTCAGGAAAGAGATTAACCCTCTTGTCATTGTCACACCTCCCTTTTTCAAACATTCGACAAAATACTTGTCCTTTTCGCCTTCCAAAACGATTGTATCATCATCCGAAATATCTTCAATGTATTTCCTGAAAATCTGTTTTGCCGTCATGCCAGAGAATCTCTTGTACTCACCAAGTGACAAGTTTACACCAGATCGACAAAGTGCCCTTTTCCAGCACGAAAAATCACATTTAATATCGTCAACTATTACTCCATCCATGTCAAAGACTACAGCTTTTATCATATATCATCGCATCATATAATCTATTGGACTTGATAGAAAAACTCGGCATTTATAGTGTCCGGTATGTTGTAACAGCTACAGATTTAAACTTCTTCCCTGAATATGAAATTGAGATATTGTCTGATATCAAGGTTGTGAGTAGGTCAGTTGTCTATAAAAGCTTCTATGACTGAAGACGAGAAAAAGAGGGCGCTTGATGCAACAATAGCAGAATATGAAGATCTGCGGGATGAAATCAAACGAAGAATAGATCAAAGAACACACATTACCGAATTGATGATAACCATAGATAGCACCCTGGCTGGAGTCGCGGTTTATACTGGAAACTGGCTTGTCCTAGGTGTACTTCCGTTTGTGTCTGCATTTTGTCTTTTAAACATAAAGGCTTCCTATGTAGTTCATAGGAGACTTACACAATATATTAGTGAGATAATAGAAAGGCAGAAACTACCTTTGATCTTCAGTGAGTCCAACAGACTTTGGTTGTCTTGGGAGACCTTCTATCGAGAGCGTCTGGCGGGTCCTCATAGACAAAGAGGAACCAGGCGACCTATGAACGATACCTTCGAACTTGCCCTATTCATAATATGTTGCACGGCCGTTATCTTGTACTCGTTCGTCCACTTCGATCAACCGGTCGCGATTGCTATTTCATTGGTATATACGATATTAGGCTCAATAGCCGTAAAAGTAGCGAGAATGATAGATCCTTATGAAGTTGATAGCAGTGTTGGCCACGATTGGCAATCGCTTGGAAGACCCTGATTGTGAGGGAGACAATGCATTGTTTGTTTCTGAAGGTCCTATCAGTGGGAGGGTTTCTCATCAGAGCACAGATTCATTATAGAGCGATAAATACATAGTCTCAATAGCGAAAACGATCTCGAAATAAGCACATTCCAGGAGTTTTAGATTGTTCCGAGCCCACGTCTTACAGGAGAGTCTAAACCTTTGTTACCGTTTCGATTTCTTCTTGTTAGTGATTAGACAGAAGCAGATAATCTAGTCTAAGAACACCTATCAACGGCAGGGTGATGTCTTTTTCAATTGATGTGTTTGTAGTGACGTACTATGGTTTTTCCTAGATGACTGAGCGCCACATCTTTGGTTGAATCTGACAGCGTGCGTCTTGCCTGATCAAAGTGAGCGTAAAGAAACTTGGAGCTTGTCTCTCAGGATTCCAGAATATTTAAATCATATAATGACCCTAAGGATTATGGGGGTTAGCATGTCAGATTCAATGGTTTGGCGTTGTAGTAAGTGTGGACAATGGGTCCTGACAGGCAAATACCACAATTGCTCAGAAGAACGAGAAGAAACGGACTGGACTCAAAGTACAGTTGAGACAGCGCTTCTTCACAGAACTCGTTATGAGCTGGGCATGAGGAAAGCTCAGCTAACACGCAGCACGGTCGGACTTGACGCAGATGTCAAGCTTGACGCGCTGAAACGAGATAGATTCAGAAGTCTTCGTCCCTAGAACGACTTCAAGAGATTTGCTAAGCACCAACTCGGAGAGATCCTTAGATTACTCGTTTTTTGAAGGCACGCGGACGCTTAGACCGTCGTTGCCAAGTTGACATGTTGCCAAATGCTTCATGTCTAGAGAAAACTGAAAACTGATGCGTTTCCATTTGTTTGTTTTCACGATTTGGGTGTCTGTGCAGAATATGAAGTTACAACCGATTAAACCTGATTTTCTTTTTCTATAATTCTAGCGAAGGCTGATGCAGCAACACTAATAGGAGGAGAACATCCAGAGTATTAGTGCGGGCTTCATGGGGCTTGAACTCAAAATGTTTTGGGGAACAACCGGTTGGCATATTGATCGGCTAAAACTACTGGTTATTTTGCTTTTCGTCGCTTCTTTTTCCTGTTCATCGATTGTGACTGTTACTCACGGTTCTGTAAACGTGGATACGATCACTCTGAGTTCCATCAAAGATGCGTGGATTACAACAGTTTTGAAGACTCAAAACCACGGCGCTTCAGATGAGCTGGAAGTCTACTACTACTATGAGAAATTTGAGTACATCGAGGACAACGAAACACGCTATGCGCTTGAAGACTACTCGTATCCTTATCTCATGTTCGATCTAGGACATGTCCCTAAGGATCTTGTAATCGATCATGCGAGTCTGGGGCTGTATACTACAGAGGTCTATTCTTCGATTCAAGTAGGAACATTTCTTTGCCCAAACAACACTTGGCAGGAGAACACTGTAACCTGGCAAAACGCTCCTGAGGCTGTGCAAATCTCATCAGACAAGATATCAATATCAACCGAACACATCTACTACTATTGGGATGTGACCGAGCTTGTTAGAACAACTTTCGGGATATATAATTTAACCATCGTCTTGGAGCCCACGATGTCGGAAGAGGGATTTACAGGGGTCTATTTTGGTTCAAAGGAAGACGTAAACAATCCTCCTCAGCTTACAATAAACGCAAGGCACGTATCATCGGCCAACCCCTCACATAAACCAGATTTGACTATTTCCGATATCATTTGGAGTCCGACTGACCCGGAAGAGAATCAGCAAATAGCCTTCCAAGCATACATCAAGAATCTTGGTAATGCACCGTCACTGCCAGACTTCCAAGTAGACTTCTACATTGATGATTCGTATGTCGCATACTCAGAGATTGGGACAATGGACGTCAGCTATACTATCAAGAGTTATCCAATCATGATTTCTCCATTGCCAGCAGGGATGCATGTAGTGAGAGCGACTGTGGACTCAGCAAGAACGATAGACGACAGCAACGAAGGAAACAACGAATTGGAAAGACAATTGATTGTGAAGACCGTCCCTCCAAAACTCCCAGATGGACCTGATCTAAGAATTACAGGGGTAACATGGGAGCCCCAAAATCCAAGGTATGAAGATCAGATGAAATTCTATGTCTACGTAGAAAATTGTGGCAATGAGCCGTCCGTGCCGATATTTGATGTTGAAGTCTGGGTGGACGATACATACAAAGGGCGAGCACAGCTGGGGACTATTGAAATAGGGCAAGTAAAAAGAAGCAATCCGATAGTCACATATCCATTGTCAGCAGGGATTCATACAGTCAGAGCTATAGTTGATTCGAAAAACTCTGTTTCAGAAATCAATGAAACAAACAACGCATACGAGACAGGGATCAACGTGATACCAGAATATCCTCTGACAGCGATTCCGCTTGTGTTTGCTTTTGTTACTTTTGTTGTAGTGTTGTTGACAAAGAAGGGTCTCTCGAAAATACCTGAAAACAACTCGGCATGTCTGCAAAATAGATTTCGCTCAAACCTTAGATGATTCGTTTCCACTTTAGGAATACGTCCAGGCATGCAACCGCTACGACTGATATGAAAAAGAATGGTGGTAATTCGTTGAAGATTTCCAGAAGGGCTTTTGGAACTGGAAACGCAGAATTCAATATTTCGGTAGCGTTCAGAGATTCTAATATGCTTAGGGCCATATAGGTAGTTTTGTAGACTGACTCCATCTTGTCTTCATAAGCATATCCATTGGATAGGCCGTATCCAAAAGTGCTTCTTCTTCGCTGGAGACTCGTAACGTATTCGATAGTTTTGTTCTTGTCAATCAAATCCAGTTTTCCTAAAGATTCTAGTGCCTTTACTGCATAGAACGTGCTGAAGACATCAGGTTCGGTAGGTTCAGTGCCAATAGGCATGAAATTCTCTCTATTCCAAACTAACGAGAGCTCCGAGCAAAAGCCACCACTCTGAGTCTGGTGTTTTAGAATCCATTCCGCCGTTGCAGCTGAGTTTGAGTAGTTAACGTACCCAAGAGCTTTCAGAGCAGAGGTTGCATAATAAGTCGCATACATGCTTGCCCACCATCCTTTCGGTTCAAGGCCGAAGCCTCCATAATTCAGCATGAATTCTTCCGTAGCATACGGTTCTGAGAAGTTCTGCTTTGTGAGGCATTGACAAGAAGTGACAAATGAGCGAACTGCACTTGTATTCGTCTCTTCAAAGGTGTCCAGCACATTGAGTGAACTAACGATGAGATAGACATCGTCCACATATTCGTATGACCAATTAGTAAGAAAAGCTACAACGTCATTTGTATCGATGTTAGCCGTTGCGTCCAGATTTCTGAGGCTGCGAATAGTGTAGTAAGCGTAGTCAACACCTGGAAAGCTTCCATCTACTGCTTCCCAGAAATATCTGCTTTTGACACTTCCATCAGGATCAGCATGGAACAATAACCAGCTAGTGACCTGCTCCCTTGTCTCTGAATCTGGTCTTTCAAGAGCACCAAGTATTCTCAGTGAATCGATCACATAAAAGTTGGTTTCAAGATTATCATCGAAGAAATAAGCTATAGTGGTGTAGTTCTCTGCATTGGGCGGACGTCTTACTTCGCTCACTATTCCTGAGTACAGGTACGTCTCAAGCATCGACTGTCTGGAAGCCAAAGGAACTTGAACATAGAAAATCAGTGTAATTATCAGAATTTGGGGGATAGTGAAAGCAATTGTTCGAGCTTTTCTAATACTGACTAGATGACGCATACCAGAGGTCAGTCGAACAAGCAAAGAGCATTTTCTGTATCTGGCGAGCAACAGTCTGCTAAGAATTACAAAGCCTTGTACCCCAAAAAAAGAGGAGAAAAACACGATCGTGATGGTCATCCATCCGCTAATAGGATACCTTAAGCCAGGACCCAACACTTCAAGTGGTCTTACAAGAAACCGATGTAGGATGATCCACAGATTGCGGGAGATTTTCTCAGCCAAGTCGAAAATCCAGACTATATATTCCGGAAAGAGGTTCGAAAGGCCTGATATTGTCGGAATCCTGCTTCTCGCAAGTAGTTCATCCAAACCATGATAAACCAAGTAGTAAACCAGCAGCCCTCCAACATAAGTGAAACAACAAAAAAAGCCTTCAAGAGTGCTCCTTATCATGCTCCGATATGAAACGCCAATACGGAACACATAGGATATCAGAAATACTGGAACAGCTATTTCGACGACAAAGTAAAATTGTGGTCCGCACAAAGAGTAGAGTTGGTCTAGAATCTCTTCGTTTCCGTTCAACGAAAGTGAGACAAAACTCAGAAGAATGTCTATTAGCATAAGAACTCCGAAAGTTAGAGTGCTTCCAATCCAGAAAGCACTCCAGAGGTGAGGTGGTTCACGTGGTGTCGGGAAGGACTTTGATCTGATTGCTTTTATTCTGGATTTCAGAAGAGGATGATCACTGATGGGTAGAGAGAGAATACTTTCTTTTTCGTTTCCATTTATGTAGAGTAACACTGAAACCAAATCCTCTGCGTTGCCACCCATGTCAAGGTAAGTTGCATCAGCCACTTGTTCTCTTATTCTTAGAATTGATTTTGATATTAGGTATGGCACAACCAAGAAAGCAAGCAAAACAAGAATTCTGGGTCCAGCTGCTTCGAGTACTTTGATAAGAACTTCTGTTCTGTCCGACCCACTAATCCATATGCTAAAGAGATAGAGACTTACCCAGATGTTATACAGAACAAAAACCACAGCAAAGTGTGTGTACGAAGACAAGAATGTTTGAAGTCTTGTCCAGATGCTCACGTCACCATTTGCAACGTGAGCATACTCATGAACAAAAATCGCCTCAAGCTTTCTTGGCTCGTTCAGGAATCGCTCGATTAGAGGCTTTGTTAGCACTATTCTTGGATTTCTACCGCTTCCAAAAGTGCGGGCGTCTTTTTCTTCAGTTTCTATGTAGAGAAGTTTGGGGTTCTTCCCAACGTCTAGTTTCTTCGCGACTTTTTGCGCAGCTGAGTGAACTGATGGGTAGCGATCTCCAAGTGGGAGGAATTTTCTCTCCAATATCAGTGGTCCTATCGTAAGTGACCACAGGATTACCACCAATGGGGATAGCCACACTGTCAAGTCAAAAACAAATGAGTAAAGGGGGACGTAAGATGAACCAACAATTCCTTCAGATGACCTCCAACTACCATAGTATATGACGAGCTGTCCAGACCCAACATCCGCAACATCATAGGCTACCCTTACCAAGATGCTGAATGAAACAAGAATGAAGAATAGAAAAAGCACTGCCATTCTGACGGAAGATTCTGACTTAAGTGAGGACTTTCCTATGTTGTTCAATTTGCCCCAATAAGGAGAAAGCACGCGCTAAACTATAAGGGCTTCCCGAACCAATAGCCTATTAATGAACCAACAATGGGGCCTCCGAATGCCCATGCTGCATTAGCGCCTTCAATGCCATCTCTTAGATAGAAGGTAAGGACTGTGAAAAACACTAAGACTACCAAAATGATTGTCACAATCAATCGAGGCCAATCCTTGAATTTTCTCCTACCCAGTCCGAGTCCAGGCAAAGACTCTCGTCCAAATCTAATTCTGTAGAACATCACTAGGAGCAATGAGACAATTGAACCGATTGTTGCAACCAACAACATCTCCATCATCTCACATCCTTCGAAAGAGATTACATTCTTTGGTTTATTTGGTTTTTCCTTCATTTCATGAGCACCAAGAGAATGGTTGATGCAAGAGAAAGTGGAGGCGCGTGCTGGTAATACAAACTTCACAGGAGCGTTTACATCGTCGTTACTGCTTTTACAAATTTTTTGTTAATTTGGCCCTTTTCAACCATTATGTCAGAAATGGCAGAACTCCAAGAAGCAAGCCAACAATAAAAGTAGCGACTGGTAGAAGAAGTTGAAGCCGTCTACTATGCCATGAGATTAGTAGTTCATATGGTGGGTCTTCGCCAATATTGAGGAAAATCGTGTTTCGTTCCATGTCGAATTTGTCTCCCTCAGCTGAAGTTGGTGGTCCGAGACCAAATGGGGGTCTGATCTCCATTCGTCCACCATCTTCGAATTCAACGTGACTAGCGTGAAAGAACTTGAATCGGTAGTAGAGCACTTGTATGATACCACCCCTTTTTGGGCAGAGTCTATGCTCAAGGTGACCATACGGATACTTGAGCACAAGTGCACTGCCAGCCCAAAAGCGGGTCAATGTATGTACCGCTTCGGCATTATCGAATACTATCTTGATGGGCACGATGGCTCCGGGTCTCAGCAACTCTCGAAAACGAACCCACAGCACAGTTCCGTATTCATGATCTTCAAATTCCCCCTCGAATGAACCCTGCCATCTTTTCTCTTCATCTGTCGAAAGAGTCCGTCCAACATCGTCCATGTATTTCTTCATACTCTGTCTACCATATAGCTTCTCAAGCGTTCCTCTGAAAGCTCCACTGGAAGCATCATCAAAATTCAAAACCCAAGAAACTGTTTCCAGCTTTGTGAACCCACGGTCAAATAAGTGACCCAGATAGTATTCCCTATTTTTGTCTTCTTCAAAGTACGTGTTGGGGATTGCCCTCTCAACATTCGCTCTTCCTTCACCAGTCTTGAATGGAAAGTAGATTCCTATTTCATATGGCCTTGTCTCAGGTATCTTATTGACTCTCAAAATTAGGTGAAATTCTGCTCTCCCTTTCCATGGAAAAATGCTAGTGGGTTTGACAACATGGAGGGCATATAAAACAGTGTAATTCTCCCCCTCTCCCGTGGGGTTGAAAATCAGGCTGAAACACATAGCATTTCGCTCATATACATACCTTAGACAAAACCAGATATATGAGTATTTGCGAAGATGTAATCTATGTGAATGACGATGTTGTGAAAGCTTCGGTAAGCATTACCAACGTTCACACCGCCGTTACACGATTTACATGTGTTTGTCGATTTTTATCCAATTGATAATTCAGTGGTTCCGGGACGGAACTGATACCGATGCTTGTTCAAGCAAGATCTGACGTAACAGAATCTGCTTCGCCGAGGATTATTCGCTTAGAGCTATGTTCGCCTGTTCAAAGATCTTTTCAAATCTTTTGAGGGTATCTTCCGTTACAACTTCTGGATCTGCCTGAATCCAATCAGCAATTAGCCGCAGAGGTCGCCACTTTTCGAAATCAGAGATGTTCATTCTCTTGAAAGCTGCTTCTACGCGTTTTGCGATTCCTTCGATGCCTTTTTCCTCTGGCGTGAATTTCAAGGTGACGTTTGGATAAGCTTCTCTGACAGCTTTTAAGTAGAAATCCTCTGCAAAGAGATCTTCAATCTCTGCCTTCTCTTTTCCAACGAAATCATTTATGCAGAGACATGTCAGTTGGAATTTCTTTGCAATCTCCTCCTTTTTGTGTAGTCCAGGCTCATCACCGTCAAGTAGAATGGCGACTTTTATTTCGTGCCCAAGTAGTATAGAGGCGAGGGGCAAAATGTTTCTTATTCCTCCTGAAGGAACGATGATGGCGTCTTTTCTCAGCGTTTTCATGCCTTTCTTCGAAAGGTTCTCGTTAATTGCCTTTAGAACGGAGTAATCAGTTAGGCCTTCAACGACCATTTGCCTCTTTGAAAAGAACAGAGTCTGGGCAATGGCGTAACCCAGACCTGCTTGCAATGGGAAGAGTGAATCTTTGTCTTTTGGCCAGACATCCTCTGAAACCCTTGTTGATCCGTCATTTGAGTCCTCATAAACGATACGCACTCTTTCCAGATGATCTCCATCAATCATGAACGGTGAATGCGTAGTGTATAATAGTTGGTTATTTTGTGAAAGTTTGTCTAAGAAGGCCACTATTTTTTGTTGGGCTGTTCCGTGAACATGCAGCCCAGGTTCATCCAGCAAAAGAATCGAATTACGATGCGCGGCTTCTGCTTCCACTAGAAAAATAAGGTAAAACGAGAAGAAGTATTGCATACCTGCACTGCGTTGATCGAGCTCTATCTCGCTTGGATCCAGATCATCTGAAACCCAGACTCTGAAGAAGGGTCCATCCACTTGATATTTAAATCTATGTTTCCTTTGCTCCCACCATTCGGAGAATTTCTGGGTCATTGCATTGGATGCCGAAGACATTTTTATCGAGCGCTCATCAGCCATTCTCCTTAATTCGGCCTCTGCCTTTCCCGTTTGGGTGGGATCAAGTCGCTGAAGATCCTGCAAATCCAAACCTACGTGCTGGAACAGGCACTTTGTCGCCCTGAGTCTCCTATCAGTAGGGTTCTGGTTCAATGATTGAATAAAAGTTGGTACGTGAATCGCGCTGTCTATGACGTCGTACCGATCGAAGTAAATGAATTTGGGCATGTTCTTTTCGAGCCATTGTTTACCCTGCTCAATTTGTTTGTTGTGCACAAATCTCTCGATAAACTCATCACATTGACTAGTCATTTCCTTGAATAACTCTTTTTGCCATTCTTCAACAGTCTGAGCCGTGATTCTATTCTTCACGTCAGTCACAGTGGCCTCTGGAGTTGGATTATCTGGATTCTGAGCCTGAGTTTGCTGGATTATTTGAGAAAGGAAAGGAAGCAATGCGTTCTTGACGCCGGTTAGTTTTGGAGCTCTTTCTTCTGACGTAACAGACTTTTCAACTGATTTCTTCAATTCATTTAACAAGCCTAGGAAAGCACGACTAGAAATATCGGCCGACTCTATTTTCGGATCGAATTCAATGTTCATCCTTTGCGAATAATGCCTTGTACATACCACGCTCTTCGTTTCCTGAAACAGAGGACTTATCTTATTCAGTTCTTTCTTGTCGTCTGATCCAAGCTGAAACACAACGCTACTAACGCCCCAGTCTTGTTTCGAAAATTCAGTCGTAAATCTTCTTCTAGGAAATTCTCTCAAACCATCGTATTTTTCTCCGTCAGAAGGATTAATTTTTGATAATCCTCTAAAAATGGCTGATTTGCCGGATTCGTTTTTTCCAACAAAAACAGTCATATCTCCGCAATTTATCCATTCAGTATCCTTGACCTTTTTGAAGTTCTGGACTCGGAATCTTGTCATTTGCATTGTGACTTAGGCAACCCCTGCTCAGTAAGAAGAGAAATCGAGGCTATTTAAGGTGAGCGATAAGGGAAAAAATCGCAAGACCCAAGAATGCAAGAAAAAGTGCAGTTCTATCTGTCGATTTTCATTGCTGTCGTCAATGATTCTTGGCATATCTTGATTTTCCTGTTAGAACATCGAAAGTTATGGATCTAGGAGATGATTTCATAGATTTTCCATCTTCCCTTTCCCTCGGCCTTGATCAGTCCCAGACTCATCATTCTTCGCATGTAATTTCTGTAGGCCCTATCAACGACGGGATTTTTCATCAGAGTGCAATATTCATTATAAAGCAATCCAGATGATAGCTTTCTTTTCTTCTCAAGAATATCATAAATTGCTTTTTGATGTTCGTTGAGTTTGTCAAACGGATATATCTTCTTGAGTTTGTTCATTTCATTTATCGTCTCTTCAAGTTCTCGCATGGTAACTTCGTTCAAATATCTGACCTCGGCCTTCTTACCAGCCTTTCTGACTATTTCCAATCCAGTTCTCGCATCTCCTTGAGCTGCAACTGCTGCAAGCTTGATGAACTCATTCTTGAATGAACCAGGTCTAAATGCAAACTCCACACGGTCACGTATTACGTCGTGAAGTTCGTCGGTCTTGTAAGGAGGAAACTCAATTTCTGCCAAGGCAAGACTGCCCCTTATCCTGGATGTCAGATTGGCAAGGACATGACAGCGAGTTGATATCAGTATCAATCCACAGCCACTTCTTGCTAGCAGATACAACAAGTCAAAATCGTCAAGCCTGTCCACCTCGTCTAGACAAACAATTATCTTCCTTTTCTTCAATATTCTTTCAAGAGATTTTGTTAACTCGCCAGTTGGCTCTCTTCCATGCACAGGTACTTGCAAGACCAGCAAAACTTCTTTCAGAACCTCATGTGTGGTACGATACTTCCAACAATTTACATAAGCAGAGATTTCCTTGAAATAATTCTCAAGAATCCATTTTATGATTGCCGTCTTTCCCGTGCCCGATGTGCCGACCAAGAAAATGTTTTCAATCGAACGGTTTTTCAGTGCGGGCTTCAAGCACCTTTCAAGCTCTCTTATCTGGCCTTCCCTATGCAAAAGTCGCGTTGGAACAAATGCCTCAGTCAAGGCTTCTTCGTTAACAATGATTGGAGCACCATCAGAACTCATAATAATCTTATGTTTGGACAGTTTAAGTCGTTAACGTTTTGCTGGACATTCCGATAGGTCACGAATCAAGATAGCTCTGAGTGTCAATTGCAATAGCTTAAAATCTTTAAGAAAGTAATTTGATTAAAGTGAAATAATGCTAAACCTGAGGCAGCTAGAGATAAACGCAGGAACTGAAGATGGCGCAAGACCACTTTTTCAAAATCTGATTTTGCAGTTGGTAAAACTGAAGCACAAGAATGCCAAGGAAATACGCCCATGTCCCGGAGATTGGGGAATTGATGTATTAGTCGGTAAGTTGACCTCAGGACCTTGCCTAATATGGCAAGCGAAATATTTCATGAATGGCATTGGTCCATCGCAGAAAGCTCAAGTAAACGATTCTTTTAATCAGTTGGTCCAGAAGTCAAGTGAAAAAGATTTCAAAGTAGACATATGGTACCTTTGCGTTCCATGTGCTCTTTCTCCACAAGAAACCGAATGGTGGGAAGAGTGGAGCAAGAAAAAAGCTACCGAGACAGGAATAAGAACCGAGTTAATGTGTAAATCAGATATAGAAGAACTCTTGCTTACTTCGGATGCCGAAGGAATTCGCATTCAGTTTAGACTTGGAGAAAGACCCAGAGATTCAATTGAAATTGCCAGAGAGAGAATAATTCAAGAATTGCCAGATGATAAGGCATCCGAGTACGAGAATTCACTATTTATCAAGAAGCTTGTGATTGCAGGAATAACAGAAAACATGTCCGCTAGAAGCCAGTTTTTCAATGCTGAACTTGTCCAGAAAGACATACATGATAAGGGTGATGAAAACGAGATTGTGGAACTGAAGAGTCTTTACGAAAAAATACACTCAATGTGGGAGACTAGATTCAACGAAGCGTTACACTGTAGTGATCCAAAAACGGAAACTGGAAAGGTTTATTCAGATATGCTAAAGTCAATAGAGCAGAACGACAAGGGTATCTTGGGATCTCCAAGAATATTGGCCTCTTTTTTCCACAAGCAGGGGTTTATGCAGCAACTAGCTGATATCTGCAAAATAGGATGGACACCAGATTTTCATACGCTTGACAAGAAAAGTTGATCAAATTGGAGAAAAAAGAGTCGGACTGGAAAAGCAAGATTATTTTCAGCCCAGAAGATGCTGTGATCTTCAATTCATCAAGGCTCCTAATGCTTTTTGACGTCCTAGATAGAATGAAGATCAAGAATGGTATTGATATGGAAAGGCTATGCTATTATGATTTCTTTGCGGCAAATCCTTTCCTGATCTTGAGCAAGGAAGACCCGATGCGTCTAGAAATCGAAATTGAGGGATTCGAGCCCAACAAGCTAGAATACATGAGCACTCCACAGAGATACAGAACAAAACGAGCTTCGATTAAGCAATATCTTTCCCTTCTTTTGTCTAAAGGTTTAATCAAGGTCATTAACAAGGAAGGGAAAATATTGTACGAAATCACCCAACTCGGCGTGGAAGTTTCTGGTAAAATCAATTCAATGTATGCTATGGCATATAGGAAAAGTGTCTCGTGTGTTGTGAGAATGTTGAAAAACCTTTCAGACAGGCAACTGTCGGAAAAGGCAAGTGAATGGCTAGAGGCAAGGTCATTCCAAGTCGATTTGTACGACATGGTCGATGGTGTGGATGAACAGAATAAAGATTAATGAATTGAGGGTGAAGGGAGTAACGAAAGATTACTTCGTTACATTCAAGGAAGGACTGAACATTATTTCGGGAGAGATTTCAACTGGAAAAACTTCTATCTTGGAAACGATAGACTATTGTTTCGGAGATACCGATCATCCTGAGTATCCTGAGTTCCTGAAGAAAGCGACGACAGCTCTCTTGGAAATAGAAGTGAACGAAGAGATATTTACGATAGAGAGACAACTTTTTTCAAAGAGGCAGAAAGGAAATATCCACTTCTGCAGAATCTCAGAGTTACAATCCGAGCATAAGATAATTGAAGTGAGTTCTTATCAAAGAATAGACGAAGAATCAATTAGCAGTTTTGTCCTTTCAAAGATCGGACTCAAGGGCATACTATTGAAAGAAGCGCCTAAACAGGACACCTCAAATGTAGATACGTTGAGTTTCAGGGATATCTTATGGCTTTGCTATTTGAAGAGAACTAGAGTTGCTGGGGCTGATCTGCTATTTGAAAAAAGCTTTATGAAAGCACATAAACTCGTGCAGGTTGTCGACGTCATTTTTGATTTGCATTCTGACAGACTAGCAGTCTTAGCTGCGGAACTCAAGTCAAATCAAGAAGAGATTCAAGATAAGCAACGAGAGGATAAAACTCTGTCAGACTTTGCAAACTCGCAAGGAATTCTTACTCTAGAACAACTGGAAGAAAAGAAGAAAGAACTATTCTTGGAGACTGCAAATAGGAGAGAACTTCTGGACAAGATCGACAAAAAAATATCGGGAAGTTCCGATCTGGCTAAAGGTCTTCAGGATGAAGTCATAGACCTACGAGCAAAGCTTCAGCATGTAAGAAACGAGAAAAGAGGCTACGAAAAAACTCTGTTGAAATTGACCCCTCTGAGGGCCCAATATCATGAAGACATTTCCAAACTTCATTTTCTTAATGAAGCCAAGAAAATCATCGACCCTTTGTCTATACTGTTTTGTCCATTGTGTTTTTCTTCGTTAGAGAAGAAAGCAGAGATGGATAAGTTATGTCCATTGTGTGGAAAGCCGATTCAACAAAATGGCTCAGATGTACAAGTAGATGTCAGTAAAGAAATCAGGACTATTGAAAGAAAATCAGATGAACTCAACACTTATGTTGGAGAGATTGAAGAAAAAATAAGGCAAAACGAAAAAGAGGATAAGGAAATATCAGAAAAGTCAGCTCAGGCAAGTCAGAAACTAGATGAGACCCTGAAAAGTTTTGTATCGCCCTATCTGACAGAAAGGGAAGCTCTCGTTTCTACCATGAGTGCTAACCAAAATGAAATCAAGCACGTGGACGAACTGATAAAGGTTAGAAAGGATATACGCGAAATCGGCGAAGAAATAATAAGACTGCAAGCAAAGCAAAAAGAAACTGAAAGAAGTATTTCGGAAGAGAGGGCAAAGTCCATCAGTAGGGCCGAGCTTATCGATTCCCTAAGCAAGACGTTTTACAACCATCTCCAAAAAGTCAAGTTTCCGAAATTAAATGAGGCACATATGGATGAAAAACTGGTTCCCCATGTTAGGGGATTACGATATGACCAACTCTCTAGTGAAGGAGCGATTAACTTGTCGTCAATTTGTTGGGCAACATCGATTTTTGCTGAAGCCATAGGAAGATCTATGCATCATCCAGGATTCTTAATTCTAGATGGCGTGCAGTTAGGAATCGGTCTCGGTCCGCGCGTGGAAAAGGAGTTTCAGGATGAAAACATTGTAGAAGGGCTGTACTCCTTACTGAGAGAAATGTCAAGATTGGATGATGAATGCCAGTTAATCATAGTTGACAACCATCCGCCTATGTATGTGCACGATGACGTGAGAGTGTACTATAGCAGGAACCCTCAAAAACCGCCTTATGGATTTATTGATGATGAAATAGCGTGATGTTGTAAACCACCAGAGCGCTCTATCATACGTCAACTTGAATTTTCCGACATAACGTCTTCTTTGCCAAAATAACTCGAAAGGTGAACGGATATCTTTAAGTAGTTTGCCAAACAATAATAAAAGGTGAACATCAATGCCCGAATACTTGAAAGAGTTTAATGAGAAGTTGAGGCCCTTCAAAGGAAGTTTGGTTAGAGTAAAGTCTGTAAAAAGCATCGAACCAAACGCGAAGGAATACTTGAACAAATTATCAAAAGAGGGCTTGATTGAGCGGGTCAAGTGGGGTTGGTATTGGATTCCCACCAAGGTTAAGGACGTCTGGGACTTTTTGGAGAAGGACAAGAACTTCAAAGTGGTCTCCGCCCAGACTGCTGCGTCATTCTGGAATAACGACTTTGTTCATAGAGATGTTTACGTCTTGAAGGTCAAGGAAAAGTCCTATGGGAAGGCATTGAAAGAGTTCGCAAGAAAAAAGGGTTGGAATTTTGAGGTCGAATATGCAAAGGATACATCCAAGATCAAGTATAGAAAAATCGGAAACTTGCTTGTCGAAGACATGGAAGAAAATGTTATCGACTGTTTGCAGAACTGGGCTTTCGCAGATGCCTTTGCCACTTTGTACGAGAACAAGGATAAAATCAATTTGGATAGATTGTACAAAGAGTCTTATTGGAAAAGAATTTCTAAGACAAACGTCAGGGCCAAACAGGCCTTGGAGTATGGTTTCCATCAGATGGGCGAGTTGAGTGGAGAAGAATTATTCCCGCACAGAGAGCCTAAATTGGAGGATGACTTTGTAAGAAAAGAAATCGATGAAGCTGTAGAGAAGGTTGTTGAACTTGGCTAAGCATTCTGAGCTTATGAATCAAAGAGAAGAAGAGATTGGTAGACTAATAGAATACTTTTCTAAAAAGACTGAAGGATTTGAAAATCCGAAAATAGTTATGATCGGTGGCTACGCACTCAGAGCATTCACGTCGTTATCAAGATATACAAGGGATTGTGACTTTGTTCTAAAGAAGATTGACGGCTGGAATTCAGATAAAATAAAGAAGTTACTGCCTAAAGATTTGAGTGTAGAAGCTTTTGAGAAAAGAGGTGACTACGGTTTTCTGAGATGCATTAAGCTTCTAAAGGTGAATGGCCGAAGCGCCAAGATTTCAATAGATTTCATGGAAGGGGAAGTGAGAGGAAGAACTGAGGAGCAGATATTCTTCATTAACGACAAGTTCTTGCAGAGAACTAAGAAAGCAAAGATTCCAATTGCCGAAAAAGAGACCGAAATCTTCGTTCCGGACTTCACTGACTATTTGATTATGAAGATAATGTCTGCCAGACCCAGCGATATTAGAGATATAGCAACACTAGTTTGGAAAAGCGGTATTCCCAAAGATCTGGAAGAGAGAGCACTGAAAATGCTAGCTCATCCAGAAGTATTGGAGGAGAATTTGAAACTGATTGTTGAAGATATTTCAGACAAGAGATTTTTAGATTCATGGAAAGGAACGTTTATCACCACAGAATTCACTGAAGAAGCAAAAGAAGAAGTCCTACAGGAATTGAAAAAACTGATCTAGTCGCTCAACCATACATCAGCTTTAAATTTTCCAACATACCAATAATATTATTCAATCGAATTTTTGGAAAATTAGACAACGTTGAGGATTTGTAATTGTATTGCCGTTCCCTTTCGAGGCTCAGTAACGCAATTGCAGAGCCCTGTTTCAGGCAGGGACTCGTAATTGTATGGACTTTCCCTCTCGAGGCTTAACGGCACAATTGCACATCCCTAACCAACTAAAGGAGTTAAGGATAATGTGATTGTGTGAGGAATAAAATTGAGATCTACAACTACAATAGACGAATTGAAACTATTCTAGAGAGAATCAGAAACTCCGAGATAGATAAGAAGAACAAGGATGCAATTCTCGAATTCTATAAGGATTGTTTGTCAAGAGGTTTGAGCAAAGCCCGGGCCTTAAAGTATCTTTACACTCTTGAAAATCTGGCCAAGCTTCTTGCAATACCGTTTGAAAAGGCCACCAGAGACAATATCTCTGAGCTTGTTACGAAAATCGAAGAGCGAGATTATGCGGATTGGACAAAACATGATTACAAAGTAATTCTCAAAGTATTCTACAGATTTCTGAAAAAGACAGACGAGTATCCTGCTGAAGTCAAATGGATCAAAGCAACCATCAGAAATCACAACCTACTTCCAGATGAAGTCTTGACAGAAGACGATGTAAAGAAACTGGTTGAATGCGCAACAAACATCAGAGACAAAGCATTCATTCTTGTGCTGTACGAATCCGGTTGCAGAATAGGAGAAATATTGTCATTACGAATTAGAAATGTGCAATTTGATGGCTATGGTGCGATTCTGATAGTCTCAGGAAAAACCGGAGATAGACGGGTCAGGATTATTGCTTCTGCTCCCAAACTGTCCGCTTGGCTTGAACATCATCCATTGAGAGAAAATATCGACGCACCTTTATGGGTTACAGTTGGAACAAGGACCAAGAATGAAATTCTGAGTTACGGAGCAGCAAAAGCAATGCTGAAGGATGTTGCCGTAAAGGCAGGAATCAAGAAGAGGGTTTATCCACATCTTTTCAGACATTCGAGGGCAACATTCTTAGCAAACTTTCTCACCGAGGCTCAGCTCAAACAGCACTTCGGATGGGTTCAATCATCTGGCATGGCTTCGACTTACGTGCACTTGTCCGGCAGAGACGTCGATAATGCGCTATTGAAACTTCAAGGTGTCAAAACCGCAACTCAAGAAAAAGAAACTATACTTGAGACGATTTCTTGCAGGAGATGTAAAGAAAACAATTCGCCAACATCAAGATTCTGCATAAGATGCGGGTCGCCCCTAGACATGAAAAGCGAATTGGAAATAGATGAGCTGAGGGCCAAGGCCGACAAGCTGATGTCCATCCTCATTCAAGATCCGGAAGTTCTCGAGAAACTGCTGAACAAACTTGATGAAAGCAGAATCTGACTACGCCTTGTTTTTCTTTTTTTGGTGGCCATCACGAAGAATTCTGAACCATTGTGGCATGCTTGACAATACTTCTTCGTTCAATTCCTTCTCCAGAATTTCAAACGGATCTTCATTCAACATTCAGACCCTCCAAAGATTTATCACTCTCAATCATTTCGTAAAATCTGCCTCTCTTTTCTCCTATCGATTTTACAAAACCTTTCCTGCAAAGACCTTCCATGTAATTTCTAAACGACCTTTCACTTTTTGGATATTCAGAGCGTGCGCAATAAAGATTGTAGAGATCCCCGCTCGGTATCCTCTTTTTTTGTTTGAGAATCTGCAAGATAATTGAATCGTCTTCACTTAAACTCTTACGATCGATCTCATCAAAGTCAAACTGCTCCAATGAGGAAACTTTTCCATGATTGGCTTCGATGCTTTTGAGCATGTTCAACGCGAGAATCAAATTGCCCCCGCTCCTTTCTACGATTTTCTGGATAATTTCATCACTGATGTTGGAAACAGAATCTTTGAGTATTTCCGAAATCTGGTTGTTTGTTGGCTTTTCTATTTTCACAATGTTGGCTATTTTCGTCCTCAGATGAAAGTCAATCGACCTGTAGCTTTCGAAACTATCCGCAACAAGGCAAATGCAAAAATCAAGACCCAACAGGATGTTTAGAATATCATTGTTCTTAAGGCCCTCAGAATGATCAAGAAAGACAAAAAGCTTGACCTTCCTCGTTTTTTCCCTTAACCTCTTAATCAAATCATAATTGCTCTTGCTAGCTATCACACTTCCCAAGGAGAGAAGAATTTCCCTCAAAACAGCGTTGGCAGTTTGATACAATGAGCAGTCAATGTAGATGGCTTGTCCGTAACTATTGTCTATCTCCTCGATAACAGACTTTATCAGCGTAGTTTTTCCAATTCCTGACGGACCATAAACTACAGTATTAACAGAGTTTTTCAGATAACCGAGAATCTGAACTCTTACTTGGTCTCTCTGGTTTATAAGAACCTCTAGCATGCTTCAGAAATGGTCTTTTCATAACAAGAGCTTTACGAGTGAGTGGACATTCCGTTTGTTCCGTTATTTCCATCTCGACTTTAAGTTCTCACTTTTGATACGGAAAGGATGCATGGAAAATCTTTCACGTGTCTGAGAAAAAATAGGATTAAATTCTGATGCTCACATATTTATTGTAAGTGGTTTCATGCTAGATATCAAGACCCTTGAGAATTGGCTTTGGGAAGCGGCTTGCAAGATCAGAGGCCCCGTGGATGCTCCAAAATACAAGGACTTCATACTTCCTCTGATTTTCCTGAAAAGACTTTCGGATGTTTTTGATGAAGAGATAGAAAAACTTGCAAAAGAATATGGCGACAAAAAAACAGTAGACGAATTGGTTGAAGAAGACCATACAATTGTTTGGTTTTACATCCCCAAGAAAGCAAGATGGTCTGAAATAATTAAACAAAGCACAGAACTAGGCGAGTATCTGACCGATGCAGTCAGAGCAATCGCAAGAGAAAATCCCAAATTGCAAGGAGTCACAGACATCAAGGACTACAACGAAACCGCCGCAGGTCAGAGAACAATAAGTGACGATAATCTCAAAGCGCTCATAGATGTTTTGAACAAGCATAAAATCGGCTTGGCTGATGCTGAACCTGATATTTTGGGAAGAGCCTACGAGTATCTTTTGAGAAAATTCGCAGAAGGCTCGGGACAGTCCGCGGGAGAATTCTACACTCCCAAAGAGGTCGCAGTTCTGATGGCGAGCATAGTAGATCCAAAAGAGGGCGAGGAGGTTTATGACCCATGTCTAGGCTCGGGCGGACTGATCATAAAGACATTCTTGAGGTTCAAAGAGAAATTTGGTGAGAACACAAAAGTAAAGCCATTGCAGTTCTTCGGTCAGGAAATTCTTCACGGCACTTATGCAATGGCAAAGATGAATGTGTTTATCAACAAAATGGAAGCAAGCATAGCTCTTGGAGATACTATGAACAGACCCGCTTTCCTTACAAAGGAAGGGGCGTTGAGGAGATTTGATATTGTTGTTGCGAATGTTATGTGGAATCAAGATATTTTCACGCAAGCCACTTATGAGAATGATGCTTACAACAGATTTATCTACGGATATCCTCCGAACAGCTCCGCTGATTGGGGCTGGATTCAGCACATGTTCAAGTCCTTGAATGATAAAGGAAGGATGGCTGTTGTGTTGGATACTGGATCAGTTTCTCGTGGATCTGGTAACGAAGGATCAAATCGTGAGAGAGACATAAGAAGAACATTAATCGAAAAGGATTTTGTTGAAGCCGTAATCCTGTTGCCCGAGAACTTGTTTTACAACACGACTTCGACAGGTCTAATTCTGATCATTAATAAGGAAAAAAAGCGCAAGAACGAAGTCCTTTTGATTAACGCCTCAAAGTTGTTTGAAAAAGGCAGACCAAAGAATTTCTTGCCTGACGCTTCTATCAAGAAAATCTCTGAGCTTTATCATGATTGGAAAAAAGAAAATGGCGTGAGTGCGATTGTTCCAAGAGAAGAAATATTGAACACAGATTTCAACCTAATGCCTTCACGGTATGTTTCCACTAACGGAGAAGACACTACTTTGCCCTTGGATGAAGCGGTCGTTCTCTTGAAAGAGGCAAGAGAAGAACATGCAAAAGCCGATGAGGAACTGAAGAACGTCCTTGAAAAATTAGGATTTGATATTTGATGAGCGCACAACTAGTAAAGCAAGAGCCCGAGTACAAAGAGACTGAATTAGGCATGCTGCCAATAGATTGGAATGTAAGAAAAATAAAAGATCTTGCTGAAGTAAAGTATGGAAAATCTAATCCCCGCGATCTTGGCAATATCCCGGTAATTGGTTCTAGTGGAGTTTTTTCTCACACATCAAAGCCTTTGGTAAATTTCCCAACTATAGTGATTGGGAGAAAAGGCAATGCAGGAAAGGCGTGGTTATTCATGAAACCTTGTTTCCCATCAGATACTACTTTTTATTTGGAGTGGAAAGAAAAAGTTGATGTAAAATATCTCTTTGAATACCTAACATTTAATCCTCTATCAGGAGAACATGCAAAAACTACTGTGCCCAGTCTAACAAGACCGGACTTAGAAAATCAAAAAGTTCCTCTCCCTCCTCTACCTGAACAAAAAAGTATCGCATATGTTCTTTCCACAATCAAAAGCTCGCTGGAGAAGACTGGGAATGTCATAAACTCACTATTAGGCCTTAAGAAATCGTTAATGAAACATCTCTTCACTTACGGAGCAGTTCGCTTTGAAGATGCGAACAAGGTTAAGTTGAAAGAAAGTGAAATTGGAATGATACCTGAAGGATGGAAAGTAAAGGAATTGAAAGAAATTGCGACACTCCAGAGGGGGAAAGACTTACCGAAACAAGAATGGAAGAAAGGTACTGTTCCGATAATTGGCTCAAGCGGAATAATGGGCTATCATGAAGAGGCCGTCTGTGAGGGACCGGGCGTTGTTACTGGAAGAAGCGGATCAATCGGAAAAGTTACTTATATTGAGGGGGATTATTGGCCGCACAACACAGCCTTATATGTGAAAGATTTCCATGAAAACGATACTAGATTTGTCTACTATCTAATGCAGACCTTGGATTTCGAGAAATATGCAACAGGAGTAAGCGTACCCACACTAAATAGAAATTTCATCCATATGGCAAAGAAGGCGGTGCCTCCGCTACCGGCCCAACAGGAAATTGCCTCTTTCCTTTCCATAATAGACTCAAACATCGGTTATGAAGAAAACAAGAAGAAGGCATTAGGACAATTGTTCAAATCCACACTGTACAATTTGATGAGTGCCAAAATTAGACTCAAGGATTCGAATTTGGTGGCTTGACATGACCGAACTAAAAAACTGGAAAAATCTAACTGTATTTCAACGAGATACAGAATTGGGTTGTATACCGGCTGGTTTTGAATGGCTAATACGGTATAACGGTATTACTGGAGGCTTTTTGGACACTTTTCAAGAAGAACTTAATTTGCAGCGAAAGGGTTTAGGGGTAAATACTTTCGAAACAGTTTCTAACGCTATCATGCACAAATATCCATTCATCAAAATTGTAAACAAATCCTTTGAGAAAGGTGAAGAAAAAATAGATTTCATTGAAGGTCTGATAAACAAGAATATTCCTTGCCTTATGTCGTTGGCACTTACACCACAAGGCGGTTGGCACATCATGTCAGTAACAGGTGTTGACAAGGATAATTTGATATTGAAAAATGGCGATTCGGAACTGAGATTCACAAAACCGGATGTTATATATCGTCACAATAACTGGCCAGGTGGAAAAGACATCGCTTGGATAGAAAGCATAGTGGTTGGCAGGAGTGAGTAAAATGGCGAAACTGGGAAATGAAAGATCATCCGTGCAGAACATACTGATTCAGTACGCCTGCGAAGTAGGTTGGGAGTACATAAAGCCAGAAGAAGCCGAAAGATTACGAGGTGGACGAACAGGCCTCATCTTCAGAGAAGTTTTCTCAGACAGACTTGCAAGAATGAACGATTTTATCGATTCCACCATGATTGAGGAGAAGATGAAAGAGATAGAGCGGCTTCCAGCGAGGAAAGAAGGCAATCTGCAAGCATGGGAATATCTCAAGGGATTGAAAACAGTCTTCCTCCAAAGCGAAAACAGGGAGAGGAACGTAAAAATCATTGATAAAAACGCAAAGAACAACATATATCAAGTGACCGACGAATTCAGCTATACAAATGGAATGAAAACAAACCGTTATGATGTTGTCTTCTTAATCAACGGCGTTCCAGTATTTTTCGTTGAATCAAAAGCAGTCGCAAAGTTTCTGAACAGAAACGTAGACAGAGAGTCGATTATTGCAGAGGCTTTGGACCAGATAAGAAGATACCATAATGAAACTCCTGAAGCAATGACGCTGTTCCAGGTGTTTACAGCAACAAACATTATCAATTTTCTCTACGCTGCCACATGGAATCTGCAAGCAAAATCCATTTTCAATTGGAGAACTGAGTCAAAGGCAAAAACATTCGAAGAGCTTGTGAAAAGTTTCTTCGATAGACAACGGCTGACCGACATGCTTCTCAACTTCATCATGTTCACAAGACAGGACGACGAACTCATAAAGGTCATTCTGAGACCTCATCAGATGCGTGCAGTAGACAAGATTGTGGACAGAGCAGCAAGCAAAAAGAAGAGAGCATTAATCTGGCATACCAAGGAAGCGGAAAGACTTACACGATGATAGTTGCCGCTGAGAGAATCATGGAAAATCCATACTTCCAAAATCCTACTATAATAATGCTCGTTGACAGAAACGAACTGGAAGCTCAGTTATTCGCAAACTTGACCGCCGTCGGTATGGAACACGTCCAAGTCGCACAGCGTAAAACTCACCTACAGGAACTTCTTCAAAGGGATACACGCGGCCTAATTGTCTCAACTATCCACAAATTCGAAGGCATGCTTGAAAAAATCAATGAAAGAAAAAACATCTTCGTACTTGTTGACGAGGCACACAGAACAACAGGCGGAGACTTGGGCAACTTCCTCATGGGAGCTTTGCCTAACGCCACATACATAGGTTTCACGGGAACGCCGATAGATAGGACAGCTCATGGAAAAGGGACTTTCAAAGTTTTTGGTATTGATGATCCTCCTCACGGCTACCTTGACAAGTATGGCATAGCAGAATCAATTGAGGACGGAACGACAGTAAGGCTTCATTACACATTAGCTCCAAACGAGTTGAAACCAGACAGACAAGTGCTAGAAAAGGAGTTTCTTAACCTTGCAGAAGCCCAAGGAATAAGCGACATAGAAACTTTGAACAGAGTCCTGGACAAAGCAGTGACGTTAAAGAATATGCTCAAAAACAAAGAGAGAATGCAGAATGTTGCTGCTTTTGTCGCGAAGCATTTCAAAGATTATGTTGAACCCATGGGGTACAAAGCCTTCCTTGTGGCAGTAGACAGGGAAGCATGCGCACTTTACAAAAAGGAATTGGACAAGCTCCTACCAAAAGATTATTCAGAAGTCATTTACAGCCCGTTTCATGGAGACGAAGAGCCGTTAAAAGAATATCATCTAAGCGAGGAACAGGAAAAGAGAATACGAAAAGCATTCAGACAACCTGACAAGAACCCCAAGATTCTCATTGTGACCGAGAAACTGCTCACAGGTTTCGATGCACCCATACTTTATTGCATGTACTTGGATAAGCCAATGCGAGATCACGTTCTTTTACAGGCAATAGCTAGAGTCAACAGACCATACGAGGACACTGGAGGAAGAAAAAAGACTTCTGGCTTTGTTCTGGATTTTGTTGGAATATTTGACAATCTTGAAAAAGCCCTTTCGTTTGACTCGACAGATATCTCTGGAATTGTAAAAGATATTGAGATTTTGAAACAGAGATTCTCAGAGATGATCAAGATAGCGAGAGCCAATTATCTAACGCTGATAAAAGGCAAGACAAGAGACAAAGCAGTTGAAGCTGTCCTAGACCATTTCAGGAATGACAAAGCACGGCAGGAGTTTTATGAATTCTTCAAAGAAATCTCTGCAATATACGAAATACTTTCACCAGATTCTTTTCTGAGGCCTTTCATCGATGATTTCGATACCTTGGCAAGGATGTTCAAAATAGTCTTGGAGGCATACGAGCCAGGAGTCATTATTGACAGAGAATTCACAAGAAAAACCGCCAAGCTTGTTCAAGAAAAAACCAAAAGCGAACAGATCAAGTCTACTCTTGATGTTTACGAAATAAACGAAAAGACGTTAAGGAAGCTAGAAGAAGAAAGCGCTTCGGATACGGAAAAAGTTTTCAACCTTCTGAGAAGCTTGGATATAACCATTGAGAAAGGAATGGGTGCAAGCCCGTACCTTCATTCAATAGGCGAAAAAGCTGAAATAATCTCGCTCCTCTACAAGCAGAGACAGATAGACACCAAAGATGCTTTGGAAAGAATAAAGACACTGATCGATGATATCAATAAAGCCAGAAAAGAGCAAGTTCAAAAGAACATGCCTGCGGACATATTCTCAGTATACTGGATCTTGAAGAACGACCAGATAGAAAATGCTGAAGAAACTGTCACCAGCATGAAAAAGATTTTTGAACAATATCCGTATTGGAGCACAAGCGAAGAATATGAAAGAAAACTCAAACAAGAAATTCTGAAGGTTTTTACGAAGGCCAAGATGAGCGCTAAGAAATCAGTAGAACTCACAAACAAGATACTTACAATATTGAAAGGTGCACGAGAATGATTCCGGTTCCAGATTTCAAAGAGGAAGTCATGCATTTGGCAGAGGAGATAACTGTTAGTCCGAAGGAAATACATGTGAGGCCAATGAGCAGAAAGTGGGCAAGCTGCTCAAGCAGAGGAAGACTTACTTTTGCATATGCCCTTCTGAATGAACCGCACGAAGTTAGAACTAAGGCAATAGTCCATGAACTTCTTCATATGAAATATCCAAATCACGGTAAAATGTTCAAGACCTTATTCATATCCTACTTAGGCAAAAAGGGAATCAAATGTTCCATTAAGGATGCTGCCAATGGTATTTGATGAAATTCCTGAATACAGCACAAGAATAACTGAAGAGATTGAATGTCCATTCTGCAAAGCAAAGATAAAAGTGCTATACAAACCTTCGATGCTTCAGTTTAAGGTCTCCAGAATCGCGGCCGGAACCAAGAGGACACCTTACAAGACCGAAGAAAAATGTATCCTTCTAGTAGACAAGTGTCCCAATTGTGGGAAGAGTAAGAAAGAAATAGAGAAGAGACTGATAGAAGGAAAACAGCCCTCAAACGAAGAAATAATTAGGAGAATGAAAGAGGCTGGATTAGACCCTGGCAAGCTGAAATGAAAATTTGATGGTTTTATGTTTGAAGAAATAATCCCAAGATTTCAACAAAGAAAAATCAGACTGCAAATAGACCCGTTGCTTCAAAATCAAATTGCCACAAGATATAGAAATTCTCCTATTGAACTCAGTTTTAGCTTGTTTGATTTTACCTATGCCATTGGAACTTGCAGAAGCGTGGCTCCAACAAAAGCGAATAAATTCTCTCTTGCATTAGATTTTCTTGAGGTTCTCGTTCAGAATAACGCGAATGAACTGAGGATACTAATCAACGACAATGAAAGTATCGAACAGAAGCAAGATATTTCCAAGTATGCTGGTGAAGGGCTATCTCTAATCATAGCTGAGAGATTGTACAATCTCAGAAGATCTACAATCACGAGGATCAGGAGAAGGGGAAGTGAGTCCAAACCTGATTTCATGGGATTCAATCCGCCTCTAAAAGTTGTCTGGGAAGCTAAAGGTTCAACAGATGTAATAGGGCAAGACGAAATTAACCATGCAAAGAATCAAAAGGCAAATGAACCAGCCGACATAGCTTTTGCTTCCCTTGCCGCCTTGAAATCGGAAAGCATGACCGAAGTTTATCTTGAAGATCCGCCTACATTGCCGTTAGATGGAGACGTCCTGAAACAACAACTTTCGAGAGTTATGCATTACGTGAACATATTCAACTTCATAGGTCAACCAAAACTAGGCAGATATTTCGCACTTTTGGGCAAAAGGTTAGAGAGAGATAGAAGATTTCCCGAATATGATGAAAAGGAACGACTGTTTGAGGAAATAAGGTTCAAGTCCATAAGGTTATCAATTAAAGAATGGAACTTCCTAGGCAATATTGAACGAATTGGTGATTCTACTTTCTTCTATGTGGGGTTTGATGAAAGGCTGCTTTCTGTACACGACTTCTTAGATTTCGTGGACTACGAAGAGGATCTCGTCTTCAAGCAAGATAAGAACACTTTTGCAGTCAGCAGGGATGGAATATGCTATGGTTATCTCCGCGATTTGAGCGAACTTCGTAATCTGGGTTTCGCGAGAGAGGTAAACGTTCAAGAAATCTCATTTTACAGAGATACTCTGTCAATCCGTGATTTGGATTATATGCTCGATTTTCAACTAGCTGAACACATAAAGTACCTTTTTACGCGAGAGGGGTTCGAAGTTAAGAGAGAACTTCTTGAGGGCAGCAATAGATTTGATTTGATAGCCAGTAAAGAAGGAAAAAGGTATATTGTTGCAGTTAAAAAAGATGTGATCATAAAAACATTCGAACAGCTCAAGGGTCATCGTGATGCCAGCGCTGCTTTGCTCATTACTACGATGAGCATTTCGGACGAAGATATTCGCTACGCACGAGGCCTGAACATCATCATAGATAGAAGAGCTCTCAAAGCAATAATCAGAAACAAGGAAAGCATATCTGGTTTGTTGCGCAAGCTTCCGATGTAGGAAGTCTTTTCGCTTACGCTATCCATGTAATCGGTATCCTATTTGCTCTTTACTTGCTTTTGAAAGATCCATTTCTTAAGACGCAACAGTTCGCGTTCCTCAGTTTCTGTAATTTTGTCCACGTAGACGCCTATTCCCTTGGCCTGCTCAGTGTGATATTTCGAAAACAAATAGGAATAGACATTAGTCATTTCTCTGGATAGTGGCGTAGCCAGACTTGCTGTGTGAAGATAGACCATTGCCTCATAGTCCGTGGCAGTTTCCATCAGAGGATTTGCCAATCTTTCTATTTGTATTCTATTTTTCATGTCATCAGTCACAACATCTTCCCATCCCGTGTAAGCTATAATCGGAGCAAAAACTCGTTTGACACCCTTTTCGAATTTATCAACCACTGACTCACCTAGATTTTGCGTTAAAAACAAAATTAGCCCGTAAGGTGATGAAACTTGTTGATGCGAAGGATTCCATTAATACCGATAAATCAAAACGTCAGAAATGTTTCAAATGGCATTCATGAATTTACGCATGAGGAATCTGTACTGTTCTCAATCTCTCCTCGGCCATCTTCACATACTCAGGTTTAATGTCACATCCTAGAAATCTTCTACCTAGCCTTTTCGCCACTACAGCGGTGGTTCCGCTTCCGATGAACGGATCAAAGACAACATCTCCCGACTTTGATGATGAAAGGATTGGTTTGATGCAAAGTGTTTCGGGATAAACAGCAAAATGGGCGCCTTTGAATGGCCTAGTACAGACGCTCCAAAAATCTCCCGGGTTCTTTCCAAGAGGATGACTACTTCCGAGTGTAGAGCCTTCAACGCCATGCCCTGGATTTCCGCCGCTACCCTTTCTCTTGAAAAAATCAATCAGATTAGATGTGCGTTCAGTAAGAAACACATCTCCCGGGTTTTTCCCCAAAGGATTATAACCCACACCATTAAATCCGATTTGTGCATTTTCTAGTTTACTTTTTCCTGACTTGTGCTTTACTCTTCTTAGCAGACTTCTTTTGTCTTTTTCCGCACATGTGTGTGGCTCTCGTATCGCATCAAGATTGTAGTAATACTTCTTGCTTTTGACAAAGTGAAAGACATGCTCATGAGTGTTAGTCAATCTATCCTTCACCGAGGAGGGCATACCATTCGGCTTGTGCCAAATTATGTCATTGCGTAGTATCCATTTGTTATCAATGAGAGATAGGGCTATACGCCAAGGTATTCCAAGAAGGCATTTTGCTGGTATCTCCTTATCCTTATGTCCTTCAAACTTTTTGAGACCATCTATCCTGTTAAGGGAACGCCATTTTCCATACTGCCCTCCGGCTCCACTACTTGCTGAATAAGTGTCACCCAAGTTCAGATAGAAGCTGCCATCACGCTTCAATACGCGCTTAAGTTTATGAAACACTTCACACAGCTTCTTGACATAATCTCGAAAATCAGGTTCCAATCCAATTTGACCTTCAACACCGTAATCACGCAGACCCCAATAAGGTGGAGAGGTCATCACCATGTCAACACTTTCATCTGCCAACTTCTCTATAAACTCAAAACAATCCATACAATATATCCTATCAAACTCAACTACATCTTCGATGAACTCACCTTTCTTTTCTTTACCGCACTGCTGTAAAGCAGAATTAAGAAGCATCAAAATGAGGTTTATTGATGCATGAAGATTCCGTTAAAACTATGGATTTGAAAGATCAAACATGAATTTCCTAGAATCTGCAGTAATTGGCAATTACGGCCATTCGTTCATTGGCAAAAGTATTCTGAAGAAACGACGCAGAATTAGCATGTTGTTAGAGGACCTCAATTTTCCGATCGAGGAGTTGCAAGAATCTGTCAAACGATATGTTGACGCCAAAATGAAGGCTGAGTCATACTATAAACGATTGCATGAGGAAGCGGAGAAAATGTTTCCTTACTTTGTGAAGTATGCTAGAGCCGAACAACAACAAAAGCAAACCAGCCTTCCATCAATAATAGATAATTTTTACTTTGAAGTTCTTGGCCTATCATGCAACGCGCAGGACAAATCAGTCAGAGTGTCACTCACAAGAAGATTCAAGAAGCTGCTAAAGAAACATGTCGTGGATGACCCGAAATATCAAGCAAAGCTTGATGGCTTTCTAACTCAAGACACTTTTCGGCAAGACGTTGGTTCACATCCGTAAGTAACATAGTCGGTCGTGAATGAGTTAGCTATACGATTGTTTTTGGTGGTTGAATGGATTTCAGGTTTATCAGCGCTGACTGCGGACACGCAATAACCTTGCAGAATCTGGGCGGGAAGTGCATGAAATGCGGAAAACTCTGCTGCAACCAGTGTCTGACGTTGCTAAACAACGAGATGCTCTGTCCAACTTGTTTCATCGAGAGGTTGAAAGCGTGATTGTATGAATTTTATATGTTGCGAATCATGTGGTTCGATAGTCAAACAACACGAGGTCAGAGGTCGGTGTAGCATTTGTGGAAAGAGAACATGCATAGCCTGCACAAGAACATGCGATCAGTGTCTCAGAACAGTCTGCCAAGATTGCATACATAGCGCAGAGCTTTGGAGAGACAACAATCATTATTTCCGCAATCTGTGCAAACGCTGCCGATAGGTGATAATATCGAATATGTCGTCTGTTTTAATTGTGGGAGAATCTCGCCAGAAAGAGAATTTTGCATCTACTGCCATATGCCTTTGTCAATACCACCGCCACAAACCAATGAAGGCGTACCCCTCGGCTCAATGGAAAACGGACAACTCTTCCGTCTTCCTCTGAAGTACTTCGGGTTCCATTTTGCTTTCTACGGCGTCACCGGAACAGGAAAAACGAGAGCTGCAATGAATCTTGCAATTAAAGCAGAAAACGAAGGACTATTCCTCCGGGTGATAGATGTCGAAGGCGAATGGAAGAACATCATCCCAGAACTGAAAAAAGATACAGTCCACTATGATGTCAACAAAAATCTCAAGATCAATCCTTTCTGCCTTCAGGACTGCGGACTGACAAAGCTGCTGCTGAAGGAAACGATTTTCAAGGGAATGGAAGTCGAATACAGGGATCTTAGTCCACAGATGAATTTCATGCTTGACAAGTGCGTGCTTGCGAGCAAGAGCATCCCAGAGCTTATCGACAACGTTGTCTCACTCAGGCCAGCAACAGAATTTCCAATGAGAAATCTCGATCTGACGAGGACTGCCCTCTTGACCAGACTCAATCCATACAGAGACAACCCTGTGCTGCGCAGTATCTTCTACGTGAAAAAGTCAAGCATCGACTTCGAGTCGGTTAGAGACAAGAACATCATAATCGACCTGCACGGTCTGGACATGAAAGTGGCATACAAGAAAGAACTGAGGTTGATCTACAACAACTTGTCAATTGCCTATTTGAGACAGGCGTTGAAAACAGAGGAGGCGTCCATAGCAAGAAATCTGTTCATCGCGGACGAGGCTCAATTGCTCGTTCCGAAAATTCTGCAAAAGGCAGTCTCCACAGATACCTGGGTCACAACAGATTTCGCAACGAGACTCAGAAAAAGAGGAGAATCGCTAGTGGTCATATCACAAAGTCCTGCAAACATTGAAGACGACATACGAAAAAACTCACAGAATCTGTTTGTATTCAGGCTTCAAGACCCATGGGATATCAAAGCTATTGCCGGCATGTTTGGCTCCGTCCACGTGGACGAGGTCAATTATTTTTCAACCATGCTTTCCGGTCTAGAAGAGAGAACAGCACTGACGAAAACCCCGCAGTCGCCATTTCCATTTACAATCAAAACGCTTGACGTAGATATTCCTAATCTGAAAGAAGAAGCTATGGAAAAATATCTGCCACAATATGAAAGAGAAAAAGAAGAAACTCTGAGTGAGGATGAACAGGAACTAATGCAGAATATCAAAGAGAATCCGTTCCTAAACAATACTGACAGAGCACTAAGTCTAGGATGGCACAGATCAAGATATTCCCATAACAGAAAGTCACTGAAAAGAAAAGAGTTGATAGAAGAAATATCATTCAAGACCAAACTGAGAGGAGCCCCGAGCCGTTTTCTGAAACTGATCGAGAAGAATGAATACGGACGAGGTCAGTTTATACATGCCTTTTGGGTTGGAAAGATTTTTGGCTATTTGAAAGAGCGAGGGCTAGATCCAAAGAAGGAATACAAGATTGACGATAAGGTAGCGGACATAGCATATTCAGAAAATGGAGAATTAGTCTTGTTAGAAGTCGAGTACAAATCCGATTGGAAAGGCAATATGGTGAGAGCAGCCAAGATCTGCGATAAACTTGTCTCAGTTTTTGTAAGGGAAAGAGATGTTTTGGATGCAATAAACTTCCTGAAGAAACACCCTCTTCCAAATGTAATCGTAACGGATGCCTACTACTTCGACAGAGTCGTTCCATGATTTGTCCTCTTTTGTTTCGATTTTGGGGTTTCAGTAACGCTCAAATGATTTTGTCTGATTGCGTTCAATTTTGTTAGAAAGGTGCATCCCTCAGGAATAATGTAAAATTAAATAGCTGTACGGCTAATTGCAACTATGGGCCGCCATAGAGATCCGGACACATTAGGGTTCATTGATTGGCTTAAAACTAAAGGCGAATCGTTGGGTTATATATCAGAATTGGAATATGCCTTAGATAGGGCAGAATATTTCGTAGACGTTGTTTGGAAGCTTAGGAAAGATCAAACACCGCTAATAACTTTTGAGATTGAGACTAGAGATGGGCGAGAAATATTCTGTAACACCGCGAAGATTTATGGACCGCCATCAAATATGGTCTCAAAACCTTGGAACCATTTCATGGTGATCTTTAAGGGAGAACTTTCCGAAGGTCATAGAAAAGCTCTATTTAATCTCATTAATCAGCACAATGTATTCTTGTTTGAGGATATTTTTGGAAAATTGAAGAATAGGAAAAAACTTGAGATGAAGCTGGAAGGCCTAAAGTATAATGTAAGCGAACAAATAAAAAATGAAATGCAAAACAAACCCCTTGGCGATGCCTTACTTGCGGTGCTGAAGGGCTTAAGTGAAGGCCTTAGCGATGGTCCTTTAGGGACACCTGAGGTTACCGTTACTTTCAAATCGCCTAATCCTCCAAAAGGTGGCACAGAGTTTTCTCTAACAACAGAAACTCCAAAGGGAGAACCGACATTCTTAGAAAAATTGAAAGAAGCGAGCAAAACCCTAAAACCGTTCACGATAGAATCGCCACAACTTAAGGATTTGACGATAGACGGGAAGCCAGTACTCCCCAAAGATAAAGGGAAAGCGGTATTAACAGTGACCCCGCAACCACTGCCTCCTGTCAAAATCGTTGTGCCCGGAACCAACATAGCCTTTGATAACATCTTTTTACGGCGCATTAAAACTGAGGGAACAACTGACTACTTGTCAACAGAAGAAAGGAATTTGCCGTTTGTTTTTGACTTTAGTGTTGATAAGGAAAACAAAGCTAACAAATTTAGCTTCAGATTTGAATCCTCTCATGGAAATGTCAAGCAGGCTTTCCAATTTGAAGAGCTGATAAGAGCCTTAACCACGAATAAAAACATCAACATTGTTGAACCTAAAGAGAATAAGGCTATTTTGGGATTTCGTGTACGTGAGAGCTTCAAACAATCCGAGGACTGGTATTATTTACTGTCAAAACTCGCCTATATTCAGGATAAAACCAATCATGTAATTCCAGTGCCGACTAAAATTACCCAAGAAAATGTAAGAGACATCTTTACCCTGATTAAAGTGATTGATGCAGGGGAAGATGTTGGCTCACTTAACGAAACTTCGTTTCGAATCAACAAACAATGGGCAAAAAATCTGATTGACACCCAGAAAAAACAAGGCAAGATTTCCGGTTTGACAATATCTCAGGCTACAAGTTACAGACTCTTCAATGAAGATATTCCCATGGGAACCAGTAAAATGGAATTACCCGATATGCAATTTGTGCTTTCTCTCCAGGATGTTGAGAAGCTTGTAGAGGCAGCTTCCGACAAGGAACTCGTTAGCTTATCTCTCAAACCCATAGCAGATAACCAAGTCACAATCAGATTCGAGGATTGGCAACCAAAGAAACGAGAAACCATATTACCTAATTAGGCAATGTGGAGCCTTTTGATGTTCCTTCGGGATGCACCTTTTGGAACACAAAATGTTTAATCCAAGTTTAATCCAACACTTTCAGTTCTCTTAGTTTTTGAGAAAGTTTGTTGGACTTGTTGAATATCTCATCAAATATCCATTTTCCATAGAAGTCTGTTGCCTTTTCCAACACAGCCTTGTTCCTCGAAATAGGTTTGTTAGATCGTCCAACTTTCTTCATCCTCTTGAAGATGTCATTACAGGCTAGACATTCAGATTGTCTGCTGTAGGCGGAATTTTCAATTTCTGAGAAAGTCTTTGCTAGAGCTTCTCCGATAGCACGACCGCATTCCGAGAAGGCGTCCGCTTTTTCAGACAAATCTCGATTATTGGGTAGCGATTTTGCAAGTTCATTAAGAATTTTCCCAACAAAACATTTTGAAAACGAGGGTTCTTCGCTGAATAAGATTTCGTGGAGGTTAAGAAACTTGGGAAGGTTCTTGTTTTTATCAATGTGAAAGACATTGTAAAACGCTGATCCGGTAAGCCAACCTAACACTTCTTGCATTGTTTCAATAATAACTTCAGTCTTTTTCGTAAGAACTGCTTGGGTAATTAGGAAATAACCGCCAAAAATCCGGGTGTGCAACTCGTCACCCTCAAGAGTCTTATATCCTGCATTTCTTAGTTCATCCTTCAGTATCTGATTCAATTGTGCAACGGAATCATACCTCAAGTTTTTCCGCATTTTAGCAAGATGATTTAGTGCTTCAATCGGTCTATTCGAATTCAAAACTGCATTGACAACATTGGATAATATAGTATGTTGAAGCATGTCTTGGTAAGATACGTGAGAACCGCCTAACTCAAAAATTTTCGAACTCTCGGGACCTACATATCCACTGCTTATTTTCTTATGAATTTTGGAAAGCTCTTTTGATGTTTTCAAGTGTCTGGTTCTGTTGTATTCAACCAATTCTTGGAAGGCCTCTTCTGTTCTGCCAAGTCTTCTGAAGAAATTATCATCCATTTTGTTCAAGTCTGTGCTAAAGACAGTTGGCAGTTGCAAATGAGCTCTGTAGCTAGCCTCGACTATTTCATAAAAACTTTTTGTGGTACGCTTGAAGTTTTCATTTATTACTGTCTTATTCAAAAGCCATTGATTTAGAATATGATAAGGCGTGCCACTGTATATCATGTCTATTCTGTGAACAATTTCTTCAACAAGCTTCATTTCACCTTTGATTGCAATGCTCCAAGTAATTCCAGTTCCCACACTTGTTTCGGCAAGCGTCAGCTCCTCGTGTTCGACCCGAAACCATTTGTAACAATAACCGGGAATCAAACAAGTAACCGACTATGAGTTAACTTGCCAATCATAAAACTATTGCTAGACTATGGGATACGGCTCTTGAGTCGCCTATATGCCTTCTCCAAAACAGCTTTATCAAAACCAATCAATCCGCCTTCCATCCAATCTGCTTCATCATTTGGGGGAATCAAGGTTTTTAATCCAAGTTTAGCTTTAGCGTGATCTTCGTATTCATTAAAAACTAATTCCACAAACTCTTCAGAAAACGGGTCAACGCTATGCTTTTTCATGTAATACTTTTCAAGTCTGTTAAACTCGACCTGAAGACATTGATCGAATCCCTGATAAGTTAAGTATCCTTCCTTGTGCAGCTTTTTTGCAACTCTATTTTCTGCCTTTTCATACATTTCGAGAATTGTGGATTTCAGCGTCCTCATTTAATAATGTAGTTCAGACAGATTTATCCATCTTTTGATTTGAGCTTTTTCAAGAGTTTCTTAGGTATCGAGAAAGACAGCCCAGCAGGACCCACCCCTTCTATCGTTACTTTTACTCTTGATGGGTTCAATATCAAAACGATCTTGTTTTCGATGTCTTTGACATACACTATTTTATCGCCTTCTTCAACATCCAAAAACTCGGCTAATTCTGCTGGAAGAAGAGCGTATAGTCCTCCACCTTTTCTAGTAACTTTTGTTGTATATCTTCTCGGAAGTTTCAATTGAGCATCTTCTTTCTTGCTCATTTTATCACCATGTACCCACTTGTGACCACAAGCGGTCTTCCCTAACGTAAAATGTGTTTCAGCTATTAAGGTAGTTTGATCGAACATGTCACAATCTGAAGTAATAGATATCGTGGTGAGTGAGGCCGAAGCAGCTTCAATCTCAGAGGTAGCATCGAAGATTGCCAATGAAACCGCAACCTTTGCCAACAAGTGGAACGCGCCGATTCCGTACGACCTTCAAAAGATAGAAGAAGACCTGATAATCTTCCTAACGAAACGGAAACAGACGAATCTGACGAAACTGCGAGTGACCGTTCTTGAGGATGGCGACGTCGAGTTCGGCGATACTGTGAGAGGCAAGCGGAAGGCCGACTTGATTTTCAGGATAGTCTACAAACCTCAGGGGAGTCCTAGAATAAAATGACAAACAGAACGCTCTTCATGATAATTGAAGAACATGCTAATTCCAAAGAGGCAAATGAAGTTTTCAGACGCAGAGGATGGGTGCCCGTGGACGATAGAAGCGCACCGCTGCCTGGAAAGCGTCAGGTGCGAAAAATCGAGCACGACACTCCGCAAATCAAACTCCACATCGAAGAATGGGAATACGGAGGCGATGAGAAATGAGCGAAGAAAAGACGACTACCTTGACAGCCAGAATAATCCACTTTGACAAGAAAGAAGTGCTAGACACAATAGAGCAGACGCTGTCATTTTTGAAGACCACTGACGAAGAAACAACAGAAACAAAGACCTTGGACGAAATCATCAGCGAATTCATCCAAAAAATAGAAACATCCTGCAACCAGAAGAACGTAAAGGCTCTGGACATTGAAAAAGCCTACGATGAGCTAGCAATAGGGTTCGCCCTATCTCCAAAACTTGTGAATGAAAAGTCGCCCAAGATAACCATCGACATCCCTGTCATTGGCATGAGAGAAAGCAAGGAGGAAGAAAGTCATGAGCAAAACCGATGAGATCCCTGAAGACATCTTATCCATAACGGAAACGCCAAATGCAAACTTCGAGAGAATTTGGAACTCACTTCACGGAATTGAACGACTGAAGCATATGGTTCTTGAGCATTTTCTTACATGCTTGGACAAAACCAGGATTGAACAATGGTGCAAGAGATACTACCCAGAGGCTGCGCGACTCCCTGAATTGTTGGCCTTTGAACTTGGATTCTCAGGCAAGGTTCTCTTCGTAGGCCATCCGGGTACAGGAAAAACTCAGTTCGTTGAGGGCTTGTCAAATGCTCTAGGCGAAAGATTTGGAAAACTCTACCTGATAAAAGTCGGATCGCTTCGCAGCAAATATGTTGGCCTTTCAAGTTGGAAGGTAACGAAAGCATTCAACTATGCTAAACAGAAGGCGAAAGAAGCTCCAGTCCTACTGTTCATAGACGAATTCGATTCAGCGGCGCCAAACAGAGATAACTCGCAAATGCACGAAGAGGTTAAGGCCGCCGTAAACACACTTCTTGAGGAAATAGAAAACATAACACCAGCGGACAGAATCGTAGTAGTCGCCGCGACCAATCTCTTTGAACAAGCCGTGGACTACGCTGCTGACAGGAGATTTGACATGGTCGTAGATTTCAAAAGACCGAACTTCTTCCAGAGGCTAAGCCTCCTAAACGCTCTTTTGAGGCAGTTCGAAATAGATTTTGAGCAACGTTTTCTGTTGGCCAAGAAAACAAATACATACACCCAAGCAGACATCAAGAAAGTAATCAAGCATGCCTTGAACAGATCTTTAAGCTCAAACAGAAGACTGAGATCCGAGGATCTTTTCGGTTCACTGGCGTACGTTAAACCGACCAGATATTACAACGGAGAGAATCGGCCTTGGACAAAAACAGACGAAAACTGATAGAAGAGACGTTCTTACCGGAAGATGAAGGAATACTTAGCAGCAAAACGATCTCGATGAGCAACGATGGATCAATACGGAAAGACGTCAAAGTTCCTTTCTGTGATTTCTGCGGAACCACGCTGAAAGAGGAAAGACTTGCTCTTTGTTCTTCTTGCAGGAGAAAAATCTGTCCATCATGTATGATCACCCATGAAAACAAAATCCATTGCAGAGAGTGCACGAAGCATATAACGGGTCTCTCAAAAGAAGTCTTCTTCGCCCTCTATGGAGTTGCCAACGAGGCAAGTCTGAAGGACATAAAGCATGCCTCGTCCATGAACTCGGAAACCATGGAAGAAGCCATTCACATGATGCTTGAGCGCGGCATAATAGAGATGAAAGGACTATCTATTTTCACACGTTATTCTGTTACCGACAAAGGTCTAGCAGTTCTTGCCACCTGTGAACAGATATACCGTAATGAAGGAGACGTTTCACGCTTTTTGTTGAGACTCCAAGAATTCCAAAGTGAGGCATGACGTGCAAATGAAAAGAACTGTTGAGAAATTCACTAATTATGTGCTCATCACAGGTTTCTTTGTTTTCGGAGCTGGCATAGTAATCTCAATCATGAACCAAGTTAGAGCAGGAATGCCTGTCGAGCTGGCCATGATTCTTTCAGGGTTGACTTTGATTATCCTCGGAATTCTTGCAGCAAAAATATTCGGAGACATGCTTGGATGGAAGACATAAGATGGGTTGATGAAAAGGAAATGGTTTGCTGGCCTAGAATTTAGACAAGTTGAAAGTAGGAACTGAAGAAAATGAGCTTCTACATTTCCAAGAAGAGTAAACAGAAAAAACTTGAGAATCTGATAGATAAGACAGTTGTGGATTCATTCTTCTTGGCTCAATCTCTTGAGGCAGACAACAAGGAAAAACAGACACTGCAACAGGATTTAGATACTTTGTTAGCGGTTCGACTTTTCCCTTGGCGTATGTCTGACATACCTTTGTTCAATTATCCAGATCCTAAAGTAGCTGCTGGCGAATATTCCATAGGGTCCATTCCAAACCCAGATCCAAGCAAAATGTATTCGTTCTCTATCCAAGAAAATGAGATGCTTCGCCACATTCTTATAATCGGGTCAACTGGTTCAGGAAAAACAAACATTATTTTTCTTCTGATCAAACATTTCCTACGCACTAAGAAACCTTTCCTGGTCTTTGATTGGAAACGCAACTACCGTGATCTGTTGATCATCCCAGAAGCCCACGATGAGCAAATGCTTGTATTTACAGTTGGCAGAGAAGTGTGCCCGTTTTATTTTAACCCACTGATTCCTCCAGAAGGGACGAGTCCCTCGGTCTGGCTTTTAAAACTCATTGAGATAATGTGTCATGCCTACTTCCTAGGGGAAGGTGTTGTCTACGTTCTTTCAAGAGCCATAGATAATGTTTACAGAGACTTTGGAGTTTACGAAGGAACTGGTTGCTGGCCCACTTTCAGAAATGTTCTTTACTATCTTGAGAACCATGAATGCAAGGGTCGAGAAACTCAGTGGTTAGCCTCTGCCTTGCGCGCCGTTGCAACGTTGTGCTTTGGTGAAATGAGCAGAATCCTCAACACCGGTAATTATCCTTTGGCAGAACTTTTGAACAAGAATGTAATCCTTGAATTAGATGCTTTAACTGATTCTGAAAAAATCTTCCTGACTGAAACACTTCTGCTTTGGTTGCATCACTACAGAATGACAGAGGGAAAAAGGGAGTGCTTCAAACATGCTTGCATCATTGAAGAAGCTCATCACATGCTTTCAAGAAAGCTTCAAGAAATCACAGGCACCGAAACGATCACAGACATAATTATGCGAGAAATAAGGGAGTTTGGCGAAAGTATCATAGTAATCGATCAAGATCCGAGCTTGCTTTCAATACCAGTCCTTGGAAACACTTATGCTACGATTTGCATGAACTTGAAAGAGAGAAGAGACATCAACCTCATGTCCTCGGTCCTTCTCTTAGACAGCGAAGAAAAAGAGCACCTAACAAAGCTGGAAGTAGGTGAAGCCATAGTCAAGCTGCAAGGGAGACATACTGACCCATTCTTTGTCAAAATCCCTAAAGTTGATCTCCTTAAAGGTTCTGTAACAGATCAAATGCTCAAACAAAAAATGGCCAAGTTTTATGAGGAATTCGAAGAAATTAGGATTGCAGAAGAAACTAAACAAGAAATTAGGCGCAATTTGTCTGGTAATAAAAAGGAAAAGAATGAGGAAGAAAGTGGGGAAAAAGTAGAGAATACTGTTGAGCAAAGGTTCAAGACCTTAATTCAGCAAACAGTGAAAGAGTTGACAAGCAACGAAAAGATGATGTTAATCGATGTTCTACAGAACTCGATAAGCAAGGTAAAGGAACGATACAGAAGACTAGGATTGAATGACTATCAAGGCAACAAATCTCAGCAAGAGCTGATAGACAAAAAACTAGTTCGAATTGTGAAGCTTCCAAACCCCGAAGGCAAGGGGTATTGGGGCAAGACTTTCCAACTGACGGAGAAAGGAAAGCAGACACTTGAAGAATTGGGATACTCAGTCAAAGAGGAGGGGACTAGACGAAAAGGAGGCTTAAGACATAAGCACTTGGTTAAACTGATAACGAGGAAACTCCGCGAGGATGGACATGAAGTTCAAGAAGAGTTTCCAGTCGGTCAAGGCAAAACAACTGACATACTTGTAGATGGAAACATCGCCATAGAGATCGAAAGAACCGGAAAGAATGTGATCGAGAACATGAGGAAAAATCTGCAAGCAGGTTTCGAATTGATGATCGTATGCGAGTCCAAACTAACAAAGGAAAAAATAGATGAGAAATTGGAACAAGCAGGGCTAAGAGAAAAACCGACTGTAATGGAGGCTAGTGAAATCCTAGAAACGCCGCTCACGCGGTTTATTACTTCTCCATCCTTACCCCCCTCATCTGCACTACGCACGACTAACGGAAGGAAAGATGCACCGATTGAGAGGCAAAGAGAGTGAACCAACAAATGAAGAAGGCTGCTGGCAACCCAAATGACTCAAGAATAAGAATCAACACTGTCGTGATAGGTGAACCTGCAAAGTGGCTGAACGAATGGAAACGGAGAGGACTCGTCACAAGCTACACTGACGCAGTCATACAGGCCCTGAGAACTTTTAACGAAAGAGTTATCGAACAGGATCTGAAACTGACGCAGCTTGAAAACATTAGAAGAGCCGAAGACCAATGAATCCCGAATTGCACGTACGATGGATTGTCAATTGACAACAACTTTCAACAGTGTTTACAGACTGCCAACAGTGAGGATTAATGAATGGTTGCTTATAGAATTTTACAAAAATTGGCCATCGCAAATATTAAATAGTAGCAATTGCTAACAGTTCGTAGCAGTAGGCAAGAATCATGAGATGTCAACAATGTCTGTAACTATTAAAGAGGAGGATGTTATTTCAGTTCTTGGAAGCGAGAGCCGCAAAAAGATACTTCGACACCTACGCGAGAGAAAGACATATGCGGCTACTACCAGCGAGATCGCAGAAAAGACGGGAATAGACAGAGGACAGGTGAGTTTCCACTGCAACAAACTGTTCGAAAGAGGTTTGGTTGACAAGAAAGTAGTTGATGGCAAAGCTCATTGGAAGATTACCCCGGAGGGGTTATCAGCCATCGAGGAAGCTGATAAGCGCGAAAAAGAAAGAAGTGCTGGGAGGAAAAGTGAGTGAGACGCTTTCACTTTCGGGGATTACGTTTATTAATGATTAAGAGAATTTCATCCAGTTTCGCTCATATGAAATCAACCGATAGCGCTTGAGTTGATTGAATTGAATGATAAAACGGAATTGGAGAAGCTAGTCAGTTTTCTAGACGTAAACTCAAAGTTTCTTCAAGAACATCCATCATGTTCATACATAATACCAATGACGCTCGCGAAGCTAGAAGAAAACGGAACTAATGAATCATTAGAAGAATCCGTGAATAATTTCAAAGATCATCTTGAGTGTGTTTGGAATGATGTCACTTCTGCAATATCCACGATAGTTCCTGTTTCACTGCAACTTGAGATAATCAGAAAGATCGGAGAACTTATTCAGGGTTTTGCGAAGTTGATTCGAGAGCACCACTCTCCATCGGGATCTTACAGTTCTCTCGATGAATCCGTGGACCATTTGAAAGAAGAATGGGAGAAGAGTTGCAAGAATCTCGTGACCAGAGTTCAAACTGCGGTTTGCGAATACAGAAGACCTCTCGGTAAACTATACAAGCGCGATATCAAAGAACGAAGCGATAAAAATTGGAAAAACGATTTCATTAGACTGATTAACACGTATGACCTGATGAACGAGAGCAAGCAACCATCTTATCTGCTCAAATCAGGATATCGAAGTTTCTTCTTCTTTAGCTCCGCTGATCTGACGTCTCCGACCATTTGGTCTGAATTCTGCAAAATACTGTCCGCATTCATGGAAAAGGAAGTTGACCCATTCATAGCGGAAAAACTTCGCAAGGATGAGACGCGATTCAAACACGTACTACAACGATATTCCCAGTTTGGATTGAAGAATACAATAGAGTTAGCGCCAGTCGCGAAAATGCACGGTGAGAATCTAGGCACACCAACGTTGATGGCCGGACTTGCCAACTTGGGATTCTCGCAAAGAGATCTGGCTCCTTCCTCATACTTCGGAATAGAACGATTGAGAGGCCGCAAACCAGAAGAGGATATGCTTATCGTGATGCTCGACGATGTTTCAAGCAGAGGAGCAGGCATAGGCGAGAGCATCGAACGTTTGGGAACTGCCATTGGTCAGAAGCCTTTCCTGGGCTTGTTGATTGTTGATCGTTCGCGTGAAGAAATCTCGGAATCACATGGACTTGGGCTTCTTTCAATGATTGATAGAAGTGATCTTGTAGAGTCAAGAATTTGGGAACCAGAAATATTACTGGCCTCTTTTGAAGATCCTTTGTGGAGCGGTATCAACCTAACGACAGATACCATAGAGGAAGCATGCAAATTCGCGGCCGAGTCCACGAAAAAGCATGAGGATTTGCGCAATGGATTCTCACTTCTCTTGGAGGACGTTCTGAAGATAGAGACCGACCATGGCAAAACGAAGATCTTGGGCACAAGAATCGAATTTGCCAAAGATGATCTGGAAATGTATTTGTCAAACTTTCTTATCATATGCTGGAATATGCTCATTCCTGCCTCATTTAGAATTGATGAACCTGTGAAGTTCTTGGATTTGGTTCTTGAACTTGAACGAAACCACAGAATCGCATTGGATCCTTGTGCTCTTTTGCTTCAACAGAAGCTAGATAGATCCATCGAAGATGAATCAAGCTTTCTAAAAGAAGACGATATCATACACAGACTTTTGGTATCTCACAATGATAGACTTGTCCATGAAATCAAGAATAAATACAATGAATACCTTAAATTAACCATGGGGAAGGCTTTTGAACTCTACTCGGAAAAGGAACTAAACGATATGGTGGATGAGACCATCAAGAAAACGAGAGAAAGATTCATGAGAGAGGGTCGTATGGAAAAATTCAACAAATACGAAAAAGATTTTAGGGATGAATTGCTTGAGGCATATCGATGTTTCAATGTTGCTTTCGGAAAGCAACCCTCTAGCAGTCCCACTTCTGACTCCAGATGATTTGAAAAATACACGGTCCCGTCTAATGGTCTCCAATGAAAGTCAGAACGAAAGTCAATCTGGCCTTATCCTTCTCTGATTCCGAAAGAGACCCATTCTTAACGAGCGTTTCCAACATGCGGTTTAGTTCGAGGCATTCTTCTGAATCTCGACAGATGCTCTTCGCGATGCTTTTCAAGCCAGTTTTCATCGTATCGCAGAGTGGCTCTTTGACCTTCTCGGGATTTTGAGTGCGTTGTTCCAGCACTTCGTGAAAACGACTGGTGGCTGATATCACTTTTTCGCGAAAGAATTTTTGGTAGGCTTTGTCAGATATCTTGTCTTCTAACTTAAGTTTATTTGACATTCTCTCTTGTTCATCATCAGTAAGACTCGTTTTGTACATCTACCTCAACACCTTTATCAACAGAATGATCGCGCCTGATATTATTCCAATCATCATCAAAATGAAAAGCACAACTATCGCTTGGAACTGAAGTGTCATGGTATTGGTTGATGAATCAACGCTCAGGTATGCCAAAGAAAGCATAGTTTCGACAAATCCAAAAAACGAAGTCAATGTCATTAGGATTGCGGAGATGAAATACGGCCTCCGTTCCTTCTCCCCAAGATCGCGCACCTTCGAGTACTCAGACAAAAAATGCGCCAGAATAACGACCGTAATAGAGACTAAAGTTGGCGAAGAAGAGAATATGAGTCTTATCAGATCGGTGTTTGTCACTTCAGACATTTTCCTCGTATCGGATCGCGTTTATTGCTGCGCAACCTGATTTCTCCAGTCCGCGAACTGTTTGGCCGCATCAGCAGGGTTTGATGAGGAATAAATAGCAGACCCAACGATTACCGCTGATCTCTCTCCGCACACTTCATAAAATACTCTCAATTGATCCTTTGGAGTCGAAGTATCTGTTGCCTGTCTGCCAATACCAGGACCGAAAATCTCCTTGTCAGTGAACTTTCTATATTCCTTGAGAACATGTATATTGTTCGCCGGCCCTATGAATCCATCTACTCCAAGATAATCGCCCAAGACGAGCAAAGCGTCTGAAATCGTCTTACATTCCTTCAATTTCCTTTCAGAAAGTGATATGCCATAATCCATGAAAACTCTGGAGACGTATTCCACGTTTAATGGGTGACCAAAGAACAGCTCAGCTCCTTTGTGAGTCATGTATGGTAGAGTCAAAACTTTAGCCCCTCTGGAATGGGCAACTTCTATACATTCCTGAATGCTCGAAATGCCAATGATGCTATGACAGATTACATAATCTGCTCCAGCATCAACAACTTTTTCCACGATCTTTGCGTTCGTCCCTTCCCAAGAACCTTTTTCCTTGTTACGAAAACCTATGTCCGCCACTTTGAAGTCAGCTATGACTGTTTTTCGGCTCAGTTCTTTAACGTTCTTGATTAATGAAACGCCAGTATTCAGAATTGTCGTGACCCCTATTTTTATTCCGTCAACGTACGGAGCAACTTGTTCTGAGACCTTCACCGCTTGCTCCGGCACTGTAAGATCATTTGCAAGGATTAGACCATACCGGATAGATGACATTCTCTAACCTCAACTTTCAAATACGTTGCAGGACATATTTATGCTTTTGAAAGGAGGAATTTCTCTGAAGCTAAAGATAGGCGTCATAGGATCAGGAGATGATTTGGGAAAGGGACTCAGTGAAAAGTCCGAGGAGATCGGGAGGGAAATAGCTCGCCTAAATTGTATTCTGCTATCGGGTGCCGGTTCGGGGCTCCCATATGATGCCTCGAAGAGTGCGAAGCTAGCTGGAGGACTCGTTATCGGAATCTCTCCTGCTGCGAATCTTGAAGAGCACCTGGAGAAATACAAGTTTCCTGTGGAGTTTTTTGACGCATTGGTCTTCACTGGATTTGGGCTTAAAGGAAGAAATGTTCCGTTCGTCAGAACGTGCGATGGAATTGTTCTCATTTCTGGGGGAATCGGAACGTTAAATGAATTTACGATAGCCTATGATGAAGGAAAGGTCGTAGGAATACTTGAAGGAAGCGGAGGAATAAGTGAAAGCATAAAAGAGATAGTTGGAAATACTGGAAAGAAAGGTGGGAAAATTATTTATGATTCTGAGCCATGTTCTCTAGTAACAAAGCTTGTCGAAAGTATAAAGCAAGCCTAGAGGTATGAGCATGGGTTGGTTCGAAGAGAAGGAGCAATTGGGAAAGGAAATAATTGAGCTTCTATATCAAAATGGAATGATTAAGACATGGTACAGAGACAGACCCGAGGGATGGATACTCAAATCAAAACTCTGGAGTCCATTCTACATTGACTTGAGACCTATCACTAGCTTTCCATCTTCTGCCCAAATACTAAGAATCGTCGGAACCGCTCTTGGCAAAATGATAAAAGAAGAAGTGCCTTCAGTAAACAAAATAGTTGGTATCGCTGCAGCAGGTGTACCAATTTCAACCGCGATCACTATGCAGCAAGGGATTCCATCGTGCTATACGAGGAAATTTGAGGACGTCAATACGATTCAGGAACTGGAAGCCAAGATAAAGAAGTACGGACAGCATGAGCTTGTGGAAGGAGAGTTAGGCGAGGGCGACAATCTGGCTCTCGTTGATGATTTGGTAACGAAATTCGACACTAAGCTTGTAGGTCTTGAGCAAGTGAAACGTACGGCCGCCGCTAGGAAAGTCACTGTGACTTGCAATGATGTTGTCGTCTTATTTGACAGAGAACAAGGAGCGCGAAAGATAGCAGAAGAGATGGGAATGAACTTGCACAGCCTAATACAGTTCAAATCAAAGGGGATGGAGCTTCTGAGAAATAGCATAAGTAAAGTGGAGTATGACGTATTGACGAGCTATTTGGCTAATGACATGAAATATCAAGATAAAGAAACTCAAATTGAGCTGAAGAATTTGGCCTTAAGCCGAAAGCTATAGGAACTAACGTGGGCTGAGGGCTGAGTTTGATAAAGAGGCAATTTCAAGAAAACCCCTTTTTCTTAATTTCTCAATTACCCCCTTAATTGTCCTAACTACTAACGACAGATCCTTGTCTTCTTTGAGTACGAGCCCAACAAGAATCAAATAACCGAGACCGTATTTAACCGCGGCAATAGGATAGCACTCATGTTTTTTCCCAGTCGGTCGATATACATATTCACTTCGGATTATCGGAATAAGTTGACATTCTGGATGCTCACAACGAAGGGCTGACCTGAATTCATGAACAACGAGATCCTTTTCGATAATATCTCTGAAAGAATTTACCCCTTCTGCTCTAAGAGGACGTTCATCACCTAATGAAGTGCGTATTCCAAAGTTTTTAAAAAGCCATGTGTCTATCAAGGAAGAACCATCAGGAATTACAATTGGCTGTAACGCAATCGAAGAAGTGTAGGTATGGGGCTCATCCATTATGTGCGGGTCATTCATTATTGGCTTTGTTATGGCGTCTCCGGCGTACGCTTCTAACATCGGACCAGTGAGACCCTCAATTTTGGTTTTTTGATTCCACATGTAAAAGAATGCCAGACCAGCCGTATTAACAAAAACTCCGCCTTTCTTTATGTAATCTTTAATGGCTTGAAATGTCTTGAGGTTCATCGTGTCATCTTCAAGATATAATTCTCCGAAGGGATTGAGTAAGATCGAGTAATTCTCATTCATACTCAGATCAGTGGTCTTCTCAACAGAAACGCTATTTGAACGAAGGTGATTGAGCCACATTTCTGGCGTGAAGTCAGTTGATCTGAGTAGGCTTTTCACTTCTTCATCATCGTTTTCACTGATGGAAAGAACACCAACTTTTGCGTTCTTGAATCTCGACCTGATTGACCTCTTTGCTAGCCATTGATAAACTCTGTCAGTGCTTATCCCCCACCAAAATAGGAAAAATGCTGTAATGAAAAGACCTATCCAGATAGTAGGGTTAGCTAGCGGATTTTGTTCCCTGAAAAAGTAGTCAAAGAAAGAGCCGATAATAACTGTGAAAAGTGATGTCAAACCAGAGCCTAGAAGTGGCCCTTTGTAGTTTCTACCTTGTTCAGAAAACCAAACTATCCGTGATACCATGCCGTTTCTCTTCTCCCTACCAATGAATATTTAGCATTGATAATAAAATATGTCTATCTAACAGTTTCAGTTTCCTGATGCGAGCATTTTCTCAAAGTCGTACACATCTTTGTTCGTTTCAATAACCTTGCCAAGTATTTCACCGCTTTTTTGAGGGGATTCCCATATTGCTTGCATCATTTCGCGTACTTCCTTCTCGTCCTTGGCCGCCTTACAAACACCCTGGACTGTGATTTCCTTCGGTATTCCTTTTTCCCTGAGTTTCTCGTTAAAGTCGGCAGCCTTCAGGAGTTGTATATTGATTCTAGCTGCGTAGGTTGCGAGGCTTATCTCAGTCTCATCCTTTAGCTTCACATTTTCTTTTGGGTTAAAGGCCGAACCAGCAAAAACGCCAACGATTCCCTGCTTTATTTGTCTTCCATCTGGAGTGTCTACTCCAAAATCTTTGCTCCACCTTAAGACTTCAAAGAAATCGTTTATGTACTTCTTCTGAACGAGTCCCCATTTACATTCCAGAACATACGTGGTCGGCTTTAGCAAGGGCCCAGGAGTCACTTCCCACACCCTGTCAACTTCTGCATTGTTTTTTCTGTGAGCAACGGGTTTTATCAGATGGACTGTTATCCTTTTCTGGTCCATTGAGTCGGTTCTGTGCTTTTGTGTCCAGAATTTCGCTCCGGTTGTAAGGCTATCCAAGAAATACTCAACCACGGCCTCCCAATTATGCCCTATTCTGTTCAATCTTCCTTTGATTGCTCGCACATAGTTCTCTTTCATAGCTACTGCTGCCTTCAAATCTTCCTCAGAAATTGAAGCATGGTAGTAATACTTGAAAGTGTTGAACACTTTTGCTTCCTTCAGGTCCGGATAAAGTTGCAAAGCCCTTTTCACTGCTGAGTCGGCTTCATAAGGTGAGCAATTAAGTCTGCTTTGCAGGAATTCGAAACTAACGAGATCTCTTAGTTTCGTTGCCTCAATTATGCTGTCGCTCACTGCGTGGACTCTTTCAATGATTGGACTTGTGCCAGACTTTTTGGACAATGTAATGTTCGTTCTTTGAATGGCTTCTTCTATCGCTTGTTCTCTGGATCTATTGAAGGTTATCCACGTGAGAAGATAGCCTTCTTTGAACGGTGTCTGCTTGTCGTGCATCTTGTATCCTCTAACGTAAATCAGGCCTTTTTTCTCAGCCTTTCTCACCGCTGTCATAACATCAGATGGTTTAATGTTTCCACCTTTCAATGCTTCAACTACTTCCTTAGAATAGAAGGCCTTGTCAGAATTTGCTTCCAAGAAATTCAGCACCATTCTTGCCTTGCTCACTTCATTCACATTTTTTCTGGCGAGTTTCTTGTTGTACTTGATGAATCTGATCCCTTGCAGATTGAGGGAATCCAAATTGCGAGAAGGTGGAAGTACATACAAATGATAAGACCTGAGATTTGCCCTAACTCCTCCCCTTCCTTTGAAAATCCTGTTCCTTTCTTTCGTTATCTTTTCTGTGCGCAGAACACCTTCCGACCTCCAAAGTCTCCGTAGTGCGCTTTCCGCAGACTTGTAGCTCAGCTTGCTTGCCTCTGCAATCTCTCTGAAAGATTTGGGGTTACCTTCGCTTAGAACACTGATAATGACGTCTTCCGTCCGGCCGTAAAGAACCAATTCCATTCCCCAACATATACTCCTCAACTAATCATATAAATGTGAGGGCTCGAACGGAAAAGCAAAATGGGTTTTCGCTGCAAAAACCACGCTTGAATTGTAGCGGTTCTCTACTGAAAAAGAGCGCAAAACGAGCATATTTTATGAGTTGTAGATGGTGCCGGGGGCGGGATTCGAGCCCGCGACCTCTGGACATTAGGCGCGTTTTGCCCCGTTGTTCTCCAGATTATGAGTCTGGCGCCCAAGCCAGGCTAGGCTACCCCGGCCTGCAAATTCTAGGTTCACTTCTATGAATGCGTGAATTAAGTCTTTCTATCTTGATTTTGTGATGGTTATTGATGCGTTTATCGTGGAGTCTGATACAGAAAATAGAGATTCGAAAATGGAAGTTGATAGAATTTGAGCTTAATACTAAAACATAAGGAAAAATGAAAGAGGGAGAGCGGATTACTGGATTCGTAACCGCTCGTGCAACGTTTCGATTGTGTGTTGTAGGTTTCCGACTTGCGTTTCTAGGTTGTCAACCGTTGTTTGAAGTTGCTGTGTCTGAGTCGTGAGTCCGTTTACCTGCGTTGTCAAGGCAACTACTTCTGCACTCAATGCATCTTTTTGCTGTGCCAAGACGTCTACTTGTGCAGTTAGGTCGTTTCTCTGGGCTTCGAGCAAGTTCACTTGTGCTATTAGGCTTTCTCTCTGTCCGGTCAGGGCATCAATCTCGGCGTGCGCATCTGCATTGTCTGCGGTAAGAGTGTTGATCTGCGCATTTGCTGCTTCGTTCTGCGCCTCCAGATCGTTGACTTGGGTTGTCAATTCCGCATTTTGAGCATTGAGCGTTGAGAGTTGTTCGTTCAACGTTGACACTTGATTATTCAACGTGGATACCTGTGCGTTTAGTGAATTGACTTGGGTCTGCATTGCTGTGTTGTCATTCTGGAGAGTGGTTACTTGGCTTTGCAGGTTTGTCTTGTCTGTCTGGAGCTGATCTATCATTGATTGGAGGTACGCTTTCTCAGTGTTGTAGTTGTTCTGAACGCTATTTGCTTGGCCATAGTATACGACAGCTAGGAAAGCCATTACCCCAATGATAACACACAATCCTATCACGGCGAATGTTATCATTCTTTCTTTCGAGGCTATTGCCATCATTTCACCTCCATGCGTGCACCTTATTTTTAGATTGAATTAGATGTGCTAGCGTTTAAACATTATTAAATACAAATCACTACCAGAAATAACGTTTAGAACGCAAAATATTCACTGGAAATATAGATTACAGCTATGCAGCCCGAAGCTTCACAAGCGCTACAGAAAACCGGCTTTCTTGGATCAGTTATGAGAACGTCCTGACTAGCGTGGATCTTGCGGCAACCGGCGTGCAGGTTGTCTCTCGATCTTTTCCACGCCTGAGCTTTTTCCAATGTATGCTAGATCCGCCATTCTTACGAAGAGCCCGGTTTCAACAACTCCCGGAAGAGTCTTCAGTTCAGTTGCCAGCTTTGACGGATCTTCAATCGGGCCAAAGTAGACATCCAAAACCGCATTACCATTATCCGTTATGACTGGCCCAACTTTCCCCTTTGCCTCCCTCAAAACCGGTTTCCCACCCAGCTCCTGAATCTTGAGCATGACAGGTTTTGCCCCAAATGGAATTACTTCCAATGGGACTGGATGGTTGTTTTCACCTAGATTTCTGACTTTTTTGCTTTCATCTGCAACGATCATGAGTCTTTTGGATGCTGACGCAACTATCTTTTCGCGGGTGAGGGCTCCTCCCATGCCTTTTATCAGATCTAGGTTCCTGTCCATCTGGTCTGCGCCGTCGATCGTCAGGTCAAGTTTCGGGTGTTCGTCTAGGGTTGTTATCTGTATCCTATGAGTTGCTGCTAGCATTAATGCTTGGTAAGAGGTTGGAACAGCCAAGATACTCAGTCGCTCACGTCTTATCTTCTTCCCCAACTCTTCGATGGCATAGGCGGCGGTGCTTCCACTTCCTAAGCCTATGACAAAGCCATTTTCGACGTTTCCTATTGCTTCCAACGCCGCGTTTTTCTTCGCTCTTTCCACATGTGCGTTCTCAAGATTCAATTTCCATCTGTCCCAATCTGTCTAAGACCTTCTCCACTTCGTTCCTGATTTCTTCTATTCTTTTCTCCGCATCTGTCTTTGGACTTGGTTTGGGTGGAGTTTTCCTTTTCTTCTTCGCTTTCTCCTCTGGCTTCGTGGGTGTCTGGGTGTCCTGGGGTTGTATGGCTATTTCCTTTATCGATCTTGTCTCCGCTTTGGTACGTAATTCTTCGATTTTTCCGCTTATTTCGTCGAAGCGTTCGCTGAAGAGCTTCATTAAATCTTCCTGCATGGCTTCAAGCTCGTGGAGGGCTACCACGGATTCGTCTTTTGAAATGGCGTCTTTCACTGTCATCATTCTTGATTTGTAGGTTTGTGCGAGTCTTTCTCTTTCTTCCTCAGTTATCTTTCCTTCTGCATGGGCCTCGTACAACCGTCGAATTGCATCGCTCAGGATTTCTCTTTCCAGGTCTAGGGTCCTCAGTTCCCCTTTGGCCCGTTGGGCTTCATCAGAAGAAACGCTTTTGCCCATCTTAAACGGCAAGCCAGTGAAGGCTGTTTCTTTTTTTTCCAGTTCGAGTACTTTCCTTCTTTTTCTCCGTCTTGTCACAAAAACGTAGACAACTGCCGCGCAGGTGATTATGGCCCCTATTATGATCAAGGCAATTGTTAGGGGGTCATCAAAGGGCAATGGCTTTCCTCTCTATCCTCATTGTTGTTTGTCAATATATAAATTATATTTTTTTTCGGTTTCACACACTTTGAGGATGGAAAAAGTCCGTTTCCGAGAACACAAGTGCTTGCATGGCTCTTATCGTTTTCTAGCTTAGAGGACGCTCTCTTCAGACACGGAAGAAACGTGTTTTGGGGACGGTGAAGGGCCAATGTCGTTCGGGTTAGTCGAACTCTGTGCGAGAAATCGCTATGAAGACCAGGCTGAGTATTGCAAGTATCAAGACAGGTATTCCCAACGCTGCTTCAAGAAAGACTCTATGTCTAGCCGCGGCGAACGCTATGATATCGACGAATCCTGAAAGCATGATCAAAGACGTTCCAAGTAAGGCTATTTCGTAGTATATCTTTTTCAGAGCGGCTATTCCGCCTATCAGTCCGAACACGAATCCAACGAAAGCAATCAATCCTAGCAGGAATAGCCAATCGTGGCGATAGATAGACGATGCGTACGTAAGTACTCCTAGAATTCCAACGAAAGCGCAGATGCAAGCGTCGATTATTGCTAGGATACCTCCAGCCAATGGAAGATGGGAGCTTCTTATTCTCATGGTGGGCGTGATTTCGATGGGTGCGCCGCAGTGAGGGCAGAAAACGGATTCTTCTGGAACGTTATCCCCGCATTTTGGACAATGCAAGACCATAGTGAGTCAACATTACTAGTTACTTCCCACCACGTATTTTAAGTTATATGGATGATACTTCTATCGTGGAGAGCCTGCAAATGGTCCATAGCTATTACAGCCAAAGCAGGAAAACAACTGTGTCCTAGACGATTATGCGCTTAACATGCGCTGGTTCAAGCTCTTTTTCTCAGAAGTGGAGCCTCGGGCGGGATTTGGACCCGCGACCCCCGCCTTACCAAGGCGGAGCCCCACCAGGCTAGGCTACCGAGGCACGCGCGCACATACTAGTGGTGGAACGGTTTTTACGTTTTAAAGATTCCGTAAGGCTAAGCTGCTAAATAAATATAATAGGGGGATGCAGATTCAGGATTTGGGTCTTTGGCTTTGCGGGGGTGTCCGAGCTTGGCCAAAGGAGACAGGCTTAGGAGAACGTCGCTTGTCGTTTGGGCGATGTTTTGAGGGACCTGTTGCCGCAGGGCTGCATGGGTTCAAACCCCATCCCCCGCACCACGTTAGGACCTATTGCTGTCGTGTGGGAGCTTAAGAAGCAAGGAAGGAAAGAGAGATCTGTGGTTTCTCAATGCAGACGAAGATCTACCTGTTTTGGAAAAACTTGAATGTATAAGCGGTTACAACTTCTGAAAATTGTTTGGCTTTATCTGTGGGTTGTGTTTGTTGTTACTAGTTGAACTACTAGAGCATCAGTATTATAGTATAGTAACTAACTGTCTATGATTAACTGATTGAATTATATACGGTAGATAATATGGCGATAATGCATGGAAAAACAAGGCAAAATTAAACAAAAATCGTATAATGGCATGTTGAAGTATATGATACCCCTAAGAGCCAGTTTTTGGTAATGCGGAAAAGTTATAGCTGAACTGAACGAATAGCAAACAGGTAGGTTGGTGGTCAGATTTGCTTGAAGGTAAACTTGTGAATTTGAGGGTTGTGGAGAAGGAGGATTTGCCTCTACTTCTTGAGTGGTTCAACAGCCCTGAATTCGCTGGAAGATACAATCCATTAGCTGCACAGGAGTCTAAGGCAGAGACTGAAAAACGGTATGAAAAGCTGGGCTCGGAAAAAGTGTGGTTTCTGATACAGAAAAAGGATGGAAGCATGATTGGTTTTATGGGAATGGGTGTTTTCAGAGGCTGTTGGGAGATAGGCTATGTTTTGATTCCTAGCGAAAGAGGTAAGGGCTACTGCACAGAAGCTGTCCAACTTACGGTAGACTACTTGTTTCTGTCCAAGGACATAGTTAGGATTCAGGCAGGAACCGACCCGGAGAACACAGCGTCACAGAAGGTTCTGGAAAAGGCTGGTTTCCAGAGGGAAGGGAGAATACGAAAAGGGCTATTTGCTTGGGGAAATTGGGCTGACCTCTATCTTTACGGCATTCTCAGAGAAGAATGGAAAGAACCAAAGATACTGACAAGAACTGAGAAGAAGTAGAAAGATTCTGTCTGTCATTAACATATAGAGCTACAGTTGAGCTTCTTTTCTATCTAGTATTCTTTTCAGGATGCAGTCT